>JAESGR010000465.1_pt1 | contig 30367 bp, 31 predicted proteins | sample 9269771 | NCBI WGS metagenome assembly JAESGR01 (sample SAMN15739572, study PRJNA653492) | algae metagenome | isolation source: Chroococcus sp. CMT-3BRIN-NPC107 and co-occurring heterotrophs from well... | place: USA: Clark Mountains Wilderness, California | collected 2010-04-18 | reverse complement strand
CGCCTGGTGCGCGACTATGAGGCCAGGCTCGACGTGTCTGAAGCCTTCATCCACGTCGCCATGGGCAGCCTGCTCCTACGCCGTATCAGCCACTGAGCACATTCTCAAACGGGCTCTCACAAGCAAAGAGGCCGCAAACGAACATAAGTCTATGTACGCACCTTCCGAGAGAACGACCTGCCGCTCCAGATATCTCCTACGCACTTTGGCAAAGTCGTTTTCCACGATAGAAAGCTGACGTTCAAGTCGGAGGTCTCTCTCACCTCCGGAGGTCTTGAACGTATACATATCGTTTTCATGGAAGATGCCCTTAGGAGCACGCCTCCGCATCTCGCCTGCACGCGACCGAACCCAAACATATGGATCATATGCTGGAGGAGCACTCTTGTCTGTCCAAGCCGACAAGTAGCTTTGCGGGACAAAATGCTGATGCTTGTGCTGTTTGCTCACGCTTCTTCCAAAGTGATCTAGCCGCGCAGAGCAGACATCAACAGGTGCTACCTGGGTGCTACCTGATGCGCCGGCAATTCTCCGGGTCGATCCGCAACATCTGCTAAGTCACTGAACTTACGTGGTCCCCGCTGCCGGACTCGAACCGGCATGCCTTGCGGCGAGCGATTTTAAGTCGCTTGCGTCTACCGGTTTCGCCAAGCGGGGCCGGTGCTCGAACCTAGCAAGACCGGCCGGCCACCGGAACCCGTGCTCAGGCCTCCTGCTTCGTCTCGACCCCGCGATCGTTCGCCCAGGCCTGCAGGGCCTGGAAGCCACGCTCCAGCACGGATTCGTCCACGCCGCGGAACACGATCGTGGTGCCGTAGCGGCCGTCCCGGGTGAAGGGGTAGCTGCCGATGTCGATCTCGGCGTGGTCGTGCTGGATGAGCGCCAGGGGCTCCGCGACCTCGCCTTCCGGCGTGTACATGGTCAGGCTCTTCGAGCGCAGCTTCGGCCCGCCCTTCAGCTTGGCTTTGATGCCGTCGAACATGGCCTGCATGATCTTGGGCACGCCTGCCATGACATAGACGTTCTCGACCCGGAAGCCCGGCGCGATGCTGACGGGGTTGTCGATGAGTTCCGCCCCCTCCGGCGTTTCCGCCATCCGCATCCGGGCGGCGTTCACCTTCTCCGGCGGGAAATAGTCGAGCAGCCGGCGCTCGGCCTCGGGGTGGCGGCCGAACGGCAGGCCGAACGCCTTGGCGACGCAGGCCGAGGTGATGTCGTCATGGGTCGGGCCGATCCCGCCGGTCGTGAACACATAGGTGTAGCGGCCGCGCAGGGCGTTCAGCGCGTCGATGATCTCGACCTCGATGTCGGGCACCACCCGCGCCTCGGCCAGGCGCACGCCGATCTCCCCGAGTTCCCTTGCGATGTAGCCGAGGTTCACGTCCTGGGTGCGTCCACTCAGGATCTCGTTGCCGATGATCAGGACTGCGGCCGTCGGCTGGTCGCTCATGCTTGCCTACCCTATCCAGGTTCCAGGAAAGGCGCGTGATCCGGATGCGCGCCGTGTCGACATCAATTGTGGTGTCTGCTGCCGAAGCTCTACCCCGCCCGTGCGTCCGCAGGCTATGGGCGCGAGCCGGGTGGCATGGCTGACCAGGATGGTGACTCTTGCTGAATTTCTACCGTAGGTTTAGAAGGCTGGAAGCCATGCCCCGCCGCGATCTCGATGAGCAAGCCGTCCCGATCCACCATGCCGAGGCGTTCGCCGCCATGCGGGCGGCCGGGCGGCTGGCCGCGCGGACGCTGGACATGATTGCCGGCGAGATAGCACCCGGCCGCACCACCAGACAGCTCGACCGTCTCTGCGAAGCCTTCATCCGCGACCATGGCGCCGTGCCGGCACCGCTGGGCTACCAGGGCTATCCATATGCCACCTGCATGTCGCCGAACGAGGTGGTCTGCCACGGCATGCCCGACGACCAGGCCCTGGAAGACGGCGATCTCCTGAAGATCGACATCACCACCCTGCTGGACGGCTGGCACGGCGACAGCTGCCGGACCTTCCCGGTGGGCAGGATCGGGCAGGAGCAGCAGGCACTCGTGCGGCTGGCCGAGGATGCCCTGCGGGCGGGGATCGGAACGGTCCGGCCGGGCAGCCGCCTGTCCGCCATCGGCCAGGCCATCCAGTCGCTCGTCGAGACCCATGGCTGTTCGGTCGTCCACAGCCATTGCGGGCACGGCATCGGCCAGGCCTTCCACCAGCCGCCCAAGGTCCGCCACCATCTCGACCTGGCGCACGACCTCGAGCTTCGACCCGGCATGTTCTTCACCATCGAGCCCATGGTGAACCGGGGTGGCTTCGAGACCGTCAAGCTCGCGGACGGCTGGACCATCGTGACCAGGGACGGAAGCCTTTCCACCCAGTTCGAGCACACGGTGGGCGTGACGGAAACCGGCGTCGAGATCTTCACCCGCCTGGACGGACCCTGACCCATGTTCGACGTCGACCCGGCGATCCGCGACAGTTTGCGGCCCCATGGGCTGGCGGTCACGCGGGAGACGGATGAGGCCGGTGCCGACCGGTTCGCGGTGGTCGGGCGCACCTGGGCCTTCAAGGACCGCCTGAAGCAGTTGCAGGCCCGGTTCGACGGCAGCCGCAAGGCCTGGCTGCTCGCCTCGGAGGACGCGCTGCGGTCGTTCGCCGAGGGCATCGGTGCCACGGGTCCCGGCCTTGCCGAGGCGCCGGCCGGCGATCCCGACAAGGGCGCTGGATGGGGCAGCAAGCATTATCACGGCCATCGCGACGGGCTTCGCACCCGCTTCGCGGAAGCCCGCGACGAAGGGGCGCTGGCCGACTACGAGCTCCTCGAGCTGCTCCTGTTCTTCTCCGTCTACCGGCGCGACACCAAGCCCATCGCCAAGGCCCTGATCGCCCGGTTCGGCAGTCTGGGCGGCGTGCTGGCCGCGGCACCCGAGCGCTACGGCGAGGTCTTTGGCCTTGATCCCCAGGCGGTCGACGAGCAGCGGCGCGCCCAGCACGACGAGGATCTGCGCTTCACCCAGATCCTCCTGAAGGCCGTGCACCACCTGATGCGGCGGACGTTGAAGGAGGAGCTGAAGGACCGGCCGCTGATCGGCTCCTGGTCGGCCCTGATCGACTACCTGTCGGTCACGATGAGCCACGAGGGCACCGAGCACTTCCGCCTCCTGTTCCTCGACCGCAAGAACATCCTGCTCCGCGACGAAGTGCAGAGCCGTGGCACGGTGGACCACACGCCGCTCTACCCTCGCGAGGTCCTCAAGCGCTGCCTCGACCTGGATGCGGCCGCGATCATCATGGTCCACAACCATCCGTCCGGCGATCCGACGCCATCCAAGGCCGACGTCGAGATGAACAAGGAAGTGGTCGCCCTGCTCGGCGCCGCCGGCATCGAGGTGCACGACCACGTGATCGTCGGCAAGGGCAAGCATCTGAGCTTCCGGACCCAGCGGCTGATCTGAGGCCGCCACGAGCCGGCGCAGCGTGCTTGCAGCACGGGCTCGTCGATGATAGTTAAGTAAATGCTTCACCATTCAGTACCGCTCGACCTCGTTTTTCAGGCCCTGTCCGATCCGGCCCGGCGCAGCATGGTGGAGCGGCTCTGCCGCGGCCCGGCCTCGGTCAAGGAACTGGCTGAGCCGTTCGACATGTCGCTGTCCGCCGTCGTCCAGCATCTTCAGGTGCTGGAAGCGAGCGGACTCGTGCAGAGCGAGAAGGTGGGGCGGGTCCGCACCTGCCGGATCCAGCCGGCCGTCCTCCGGACGGCCGAGGACTGGTTCGCCAGCCGGCGGGCGCACTGGGAGCACAAGCTCGACCGGTTGGCCGGGTATCTGGCCAGGGATGACGGCAAGAAGGAGGGAGGAGATGGTGGATCGACGGACGGTTGAGCATGCGACGATCGTGATCGAGCGCCCACTGCGGGCAAGCCCGGCGCGGGTGTTCCGGGCCTGGTCCGATCCTGCGGAGCGGGCGCGGTGGGAATCGCCCGGCACCGACTGGGAGGCAGATGCGAAGCGGGAGTTCCGCCTGGGTGCACGCGAGGTGGCGCGGTTCGGCCCGCCGGGCGGGCCCATGTTCACCGCCGACAGCCGCTACGATGACATCGTCCAGGACCGGCGGATCGTGTCCAGCTACACGATCGACGACGGCGATGGCCGCCGGATCTCCGCTTCGCTGATGACGGTCGAGTTCCTGGCCGACGGGGACGGCACCATGCTGGTCCTGACGGAGCAGGCAGCCTTTCTTGATGGTAGCGACAATCCTGCCGACCGGAAGACAGGCTGGGGCCAGATGCTCGACAAGCTGACGGAGCTGATCGAAGGAGCCATCTAGATCCGCTCAGTGCGTCCGGCTGAGCTGCAGGGCAGCCACGCCCAGGGCGACCAAGGCAGCGCAGGCGATGCGCCGCCCGCCGAACGGCTCGCGCAGGAGGCGGGTACCCATCCACGCTGCCAGCACGACCGACGTCTCCCGCAGCGCCGACACATAGGCGATCGGCGCCCGGGCCATGGCCCAGATCACCAGGCCGTAGGCCGTGAGCGACATCGCACCCGCCATGGTCACCGGCTTCCATAGGACCGGCACGGCATGCAGGAGGGCGTTTCGCCGCCGCAGCAGGACCAGTGCCGCAAACGGCAGCCCGTCCAGGGCGAACAGCCAGACGACATAAGGCAAGGCATCGCCCGCGGCCCTGGCACCCATGCCGTCGCAGATCGAGTAGATGGCGATGACGCAGGCATTCATCACCGCCGGCACCAGCGCATGCCGACCGGCCATCAGTCCCGGGCCTGTCGCGGCCAGGGCGACGATGCCGAAGCCGATGACCACGACGGACACGATCCCGGCTGGCTCCAGGGTCTCGCCAATGATGATCCAGGCCAGGAGGGCCGCTGCAGGCGGGGCCAGGCCACGCGTCACCGGATAGACCTGCGACAGGTCGCCCAGCCGGTAGGCGCGGGCCAAGAGCTCATAGTAGGCCAGGTGCGAGGCGACAGATCCCAGGAGCCAGGGCCAGGCGGCGGCGGGCGGCGGCGGGACGAACAGGCAGAAGGGGATCGTCATCGCCGAAATGGCGAGCCCGACCAGCGCCAGGCGCAGCTCAGGTTCGCCGCCGGTCTTGACGAGCGCGTTCCAGCTCGCATGCAGTACCGCCGCGGTGATGACGACCGCGAACACCGTGGCGTCCAATGGTTTGTTCCTTCAGGCGATCCGCCGCGCCCATGCCACGCGAGCGTCGCGCCGACCCCGAGCCGGTATCGCTGCGGCTCGCAACTTGTCCAGCCCGGAGAAGGTCCATGCGCGTTTCGCTCATCCAGTTGGCCGCTGACGTGGACCTCGACGCCAACATCGCGCAGGCGGAACGGCTGGCCGAGCAGGCGATCCTGGCTGACCGGCCCGACCTGGTGGTGCTGCCCGAGACCTTCACGCTGATCGGCGGGGACGCGGCCACTCGCGCGGCCGCCGCGCAGACGATCCCGGACGGGCCGGCCTTCCGCATGCTCCAGGCCCTCGCCAGGCGGCATGGCGTGACGGTGCATGGCGGCAGCTTCCTGGAGGAAGGGCCGCAGGGACGGCCCTACAACACGACGGTCGTGCTGGGGCCGGACGGCCAGACCGTGGCGACCTACCGCAAGATCCACCTGTTCGACGTGACCGCACCGGATGGCCGGGCGTTCCGCGAGAGCGACGGGATCTCACCCGGCCAGGATCTGGCCACCTATCGCCAGGGCGCGTTCACCGTCGGCTGCACGATCTGCTACGACCTGCGCTTCCCAGAGCTGTTCCAGTTGCTGGCGCGGCGCGGCGCGGACGTCTTCATGGTCCCGTCGGCCTTCACCCTGCAGACGGGCAAGGACCACTGGGAGGTCCTGCTGCGTGCCCGGGCGATCGAGAACGGCGCCTATGTCGTGGCACCCGGCCAGTCCGGTGCTCATCCCGCCAGCAAGCGCGCCTCCTGGGGCCATTCCATGGTGGTCGATCCCTGGGGGGCGGTGATCGCGCAGGCGAGCGACGGGCCGGGCTTCGTGACCGCGCGTCTCGATCATGCCCGTGTCGTGGAGGCGCGCCGCATGATACCGACCCACCGCCACCACCGGCTGGTCGAGCCCTGGGGCGCTTGACCCTGGCCCGGAAGAACGAAGCCCGGAAGAACGAGGGAGGAAGCCCGTGCCGCATTTCCCGATCGTCGACACCCACGTCCATCTCTGGGACCCGGCCGAGATCCCGATGGAGTGGTGCGCCGGCGCGCCGGCCCTGAACCGGCCCTACGGCATCGCCGACCTGGACGAGCACCGGGGCGAGGTGGCCCTCGACAAGTTCGTGTTCGTGGAATGCGACGTGGTCCCCGGGCGGAGCCTGGACGAGGCCAGGCGGATCGCCGGCCTCGCCAAGACCGACCCGCGCCTGGCCGGCATCGTCGCCCATGCGCCCCTGGAGCAGGGAGCGGGCGTCGAGCCGCATCTGCAGGCACTGGCGGAGATCGGCCTGGTCAAGGGCGTGCGCCGGCTCCTGCAGAACGAGCAGGACGACGCCTTCTGCCTGCGCCCGGACTTCCAGGAGGGCCTGGCCCTCCTGCCGCGCTACGGGTTCGACTTCGAGCTCTGCATCTTTCACCGCCAGTTCCCGGCCGTCCTCCAGCTGGTGGCGCGCCATCCCGAGGTCCGCTTCGTCCTGGACCATATCGGCAAGCCCGGGATCAAGGCAGGCATCGTCGAGCCCTGGTGGACCTTCATCAAGGCCCTGGCTTCCTTCCCCAACGTCATCTGCAAGCTCAGCGGCGTGGCCACCGAGGCGGACCACGCGGGCTGGCGGGAAGCGGAGCTTCGCCCCTACATGGACCGGGCGGTCGACATGTTCGGCACGGACCGGGTGATGTTCGGCGGCGACTGGCCGGTCTCGGTGCTGGCGATGCCCTACCCGCGCTGGGTCGAGATCGTGGACCGGGCGACCGCCCAGTACACGGAAACGGAGCGCCGGGCGATCTTCCACGACAACGCGGTGCGCTGGTACCGCCTCTGAACGGCAGGGCTTGCGGCGCATGAGCATGCTGCTGTCGTCCTGGCAGTTCTGGGCGATCCTGTCCGCCTGCTTTGCCGCACTGACCGCCGTCTTTGCCAAGGTCGGGGTCGAGGCGATCGATTCCGACCTTGCCACCTTCATCCGCACGATCGTGGTGGTGGCCGCGCTGGCCTGCATCCTCGTCGGCACCGGCAAGTGGCGGCCAGCCCAGGCCATCTCGGGCCGCACGATGCTCTTCCTGGTGCTGTCCGGCCTGGCGACCGGCGCCTCCTGGCTATGCTACTTCCGGGCGCTGCAGATGGGCGACGTCGCGCGCGTGTCGCCCATCGACAAGCTCAGCGTCGTGCTGGTCGCCCTGGTCGGCGTGGCGTTCCTGGGCGAGCGCCTCTCGGCGGCCAACTGGACCGGCGTGCTGCTCATCGGGGCCGGTGCCCTGCTGGTCGCCTGGCGCGGCTGACCGCTCAGATCGCGTAGTCGAACGAGGCGTAGGAGATCTCGCTCAGGATCTCGTCGGCACTGCGCGACGTGTCGCAGGAGGCTGCGACCCGCACCGGCCGGGCCGGCACGCCCGCCACCGTCGTCCGCGGCGCCACCGGGTTGAGGACAACCGAGCCCGCGGCAATCCTGGCGCAGGCACCGATCTCGATGTTGCCCAGGATCTTCGCACCCGCCCCGATCATGACGCCGCGGCGCACCTTGGGATGACGATCGCCTGCCTCCTTGCCGGTGCCGCCCAGTGTGATCCCCTGAAGCAGGGACACGTCGTCCTCGACCACCGCCGTCTCGCCGACCACCAGGCCCGTCGCATGGTCCAGCAGGATGCCCCGGCCGATCCGGGCCGCCGGGTGGATGTCGGTCTGGAACACCTCGGAAGTGCGGCTCTGCATGTACAGGGCGAAATCGCGCTCGCCCGACTTCCACAGCCAGTGCGTCAGCCGGTGCGTCTGGATCGCGTGGAAGCCCTTGAAGTACAGGAGCGGCTCGATCAGGCGCTCGCAGGCGGGGTCGCGGTCGTAGACCGCCATAATGTCCGCGCGCAGGCCCTCGGCGATCTCGGGCTCGGCGCTGGCCGCGCGGTGGAAGGCCTGCAGGATCAGGGGCTGCGAGATGACGTCGTTCTTCAGCCGTGCGGCGATCCGGTGGAACACCGCGACCTCGAAGCTCGGCTGGTTGATGATCGAATCGAGGAAGAGCGGCGCCAGCATCGGCGACTTCGCGCAGGCTTCCTCGGCCTCCCAGCGGAGCTGGCGCCAGAGCGCTTCGGAATCGTTGCCTTGGACCTCGGGAGAAACCAACGTCAGGTGCTTCTGCTTGAGCGTGGCCACCATCGTCATGTTGTCGCCTCCGACGGGCCATCTCGCGCCTTGCCGGAAGAACGGGCACGCGAAGCGCCAGTTCCGGCAGGCCGGATAGCCGGGCGAAGACCTGTACGCCCGTGGCACGGACGTAACAACCTCACCAATTCTAAGGCGTGACTTCAGCAGGGCAACAGGTCAGATGCCGCCGCCCGTATCCATCCGGATCCGCCGGGCCACCAGTTCCTGCAGGCGCCACAGATGGTTGTCGCGGATGCCGTGCTGCTCCAGCGCCTCCACGGTCTTGTGGAGATACTCGGCACAGGAGCCGCCATGGCCGCAGGCCCGGGCCAGCATCGCCACGCAGGTTTCGAGCGGCGGCTCCGGGCGGTAGATCGGGCTTTGCCGGTTGGCGACGAAGCCCAGCGCCCGGATAGGCCCCTGGCTGGTCCTGACCCGGAACCAGTGCGCTAGGTTGCCCGGACGGTGGAACACGATCTCGCGGCGCAACAGCAGCTCGATGTCCTTCGCCTCGTCCCCCTCCGGCAGGCGGAACAGCACACCCTGGCACGAGCCGCCCCGGTCCAGGGCCAGCATCAGCCCCGGCTCCTCCGGCGTCCCGCGCCAGCGGGTCAGGTGGAGGCAGTAGGCCCGATGCCAGCCATGAACGGTGCCGGGCAGGTGGCCGGCATAGGAGAAGGTCGGGTTCCACAGCAGCGACCCGTAGGCGAAGATCCACAGGCCCTGGCCTGGATCCACCTGTTCCAGGACCTCCTCGGTCATGCGCCGGTACGTATCGTCGTCCAGCGGCACCTGTTCCGGCTGGGGACCGGGATCGTCGATGGCCCGGTGGACCCGTTCGACCAGGTCCGCCGTCAGGAGCCGCTTTTGCATCCGCCTGCCGGCACGCGAGGACAGGGTAGCGATCCTCATGCCGCCTGGGCGGGTTCCCTGGACGGGTCTTCCACCGGCCAGCCGAAGAAGCTGCGTCCCAGGATGGCCGTCAGCTCGATCAGGCTGCGCTGGATGAAGTCGTCCAGCTGGTGGACGGTGCCGGACGCGATGATCTTGCTGACCTTCATGGGGTCGACATCGTCGAACATCCCGTCCAGGTGCTCGATGGCCCGGTTGGCGGCCTTCAGCCCGTACTGCCGGCGCAGCAGGTGCAGGTGTTCCTCGATCGAGCTCAGGTGGTGCGCGACCGACCGCGGGAAGGACGGGTCGCACAGCATGAACAGCGTCACCTTCTCCTGGGTCACGCCGCGCGGGTGGCGCCGCCGGAATGCCTGGTAGCCGGCCGCGGAGCGCAGCAGCGCTGTCCAGTAGCTGGCATCCGCAACCACGTCGTCGTCCTGGCGCTTGGCCGCCGCGATCAGCTTGGCATCCAGCAGCCGCGTGGTCTGGTCGGCGCACTCGATGGAACGGCCCAGCTCGTAGAAGGTCCAGGCCTCGTCCCGGTAGAGCGTGCCGGCGGTGATCCCGAAATGGGCGTCGCAGCCGTCCTTGATCTGGGAGCACAGCCGGGAGAGCCGCTCTTCCGCGAGATCGTTGACCCCGAGCCTGAGCACCCGGTTGTAGAAGACGTTGAGCTGAACCCACATCTCGGTGGTGATCAGCGGGCGCAGCGTGCGGGCGTTCTCCCTGGCCCCCCAGATGTCGCTGACCAGCGAGTTCGGGTTCTCCCGGTCCAGGACGTAGTAGCGCAGCACGGCCTGGGCGGTCGGCGCCCCGTAGCGCTCGCCAAAGCGCGCGCGGTCGGCATTGATGTCCAGCACTGTGCCCCAGTCATGGGCACCGCGGCTGTCCCGCGAGAAGGTCTCCTGAACATCCAGGATCCTCGCCAGGTTCTCCGCGCGCTCGACATAGCGGCCCATCCAGAAGATGCACTCGGCATAGCGGGCCAGCAGCCGGGTCATCGCACGTCCTCCCCGAGCACCCAGGTATCCTTCGAGCCGCCGCCCTGCGAGCTGTTCACGACCAGGGAACCCTTGCGCAGCGCGACCCGGCTGAGCCCGCCCGGCAGCACCCAGGTCGACCGCCCGGTGACCGCGAACGGGCGGAGGTCAACGTGCCGGGGCTCGATGCCGTCGTCGGTGAGCGTCGGGCAGACCGACAGGTCGATCATGGGCTGGGCGATGAAGTTGGCAGGATTGGCCAGGAGCTTGGCCCGCTGGTCGTCGAGTTCGGCCTGCGTGGCCTTGGGCCCGATCGTGATGCCGTAGCCACCGGATTCGCCGACCGGCTTCACCACCATCTGGTCCAGCCGGTCCAGCACCTGCTGCAGCGCCGGCTTTTCCCGGCAGATCAGCGTCTCGACATTGGGCAGGATCGCATCCTGGTCGAGATAGTAGCGCACGAGGCGCGGGACATAGGCGTAGATCGCCTTGTCGTCCGCCACGCCGGTGCCGATCGCATTGGCCAGTTGCACGTTGCCCTTGGCATAGACCCGCATCAGGCCCTTCACGCCCAGCATCGAATCCGGGTTGAACGCCTCGGGGTCCAAAAAGTCGTCGTTCAGCCGCCGATAGATGACGTCTACCGGCATCCGCCCGGCGATCGTCTTCATGAAGACGCGGTCCTCGTCCACGAACAGGTCGCGACCCTCGACGAGCGGCACGCCCATCTCGCGGGCCAGGAACACGTGCTCGAAATAGGCCGAGTTGAACACGCCGGGCGACAGGAGCACGACCTGCGGCTCGTCGATGGCGGCCGGCGCCACCTCGGACAGGCCCTGGTGGAGCCGCTGGCCGTAATCGGAGACCTTCATGACCGGCACGCCGTCCATCAGGTCGGCAAAGGCCCGCATCATCAAGTGGCGGTTCTCCACGACATAGGACACGCCCGACGGCGAGCGGGCATTGTCCTCCAGCACCATGACGGTGCCGTCGCGGCCGCGGACGAGGTCGATGCCGTTCACATGCACATAGGTGCCGAACGGCAGGTCCAGCCCTTCCATCTCCTTGCGGTAGTTCGCGTTGCCGAGCACGAGGTCGGCTGGGATGATGCCGTCCTTGATGCATTTCTGGTTGTGGTAGATGTCGTGCAGGAACAGGTTCAAGGTCTGCACGCGCTGGATCGTGCCGCGCTCGATATGCTGCCAGTCGCCGCGGGTCAGGATCCGGGGGATCAGGTCGAAGGGCAGGATCCGGTCGATCGCGTCCTTGTCGCTGTACACGGTGAAGGTGATGCCGAGATTGTAGAGCTCGGTCTCCGCGTCGCCGGCACGGGCACGCAAGGTCTCCAGGGAAATCGTGTCCAGCTTCGAGGCGACCCGCGCAATGGCCGCCGAGCGCTCGGACGACCGGAGCATCTCGCAATAGAAGATGCCGGGGTCGTAACCGCGAAGCGCGCCCTGCCAGCCATTTGTATCCGGCTCAGCTGCGCTCGTTTGCATTTGGTTCTGCATGATCGACGTAGCCTTTCGCGCCCCTTCGCCTGCGCAGCAAACACGGTGCCACCCGCCCATGACAAGCTTCGCGGTCCGCGGGCTGCCCAATGCTAGGGCAGAAGAGCAGCAACGGGCGCATCCAGCGATGCACCCTTCGTCAGCCCGGCACGAGGTCGGACAAACGGAACCAGGCGATTCGCGCGATCTGCTCCAGCGCCGTCCGCCGCTCCACGTCGAGGTCGTTCGCCAGCCGCTGCTCGAAGCCCTGGAGAATGGCATCCTTGCCAGCCCCGCGCACGGCGATGATGAACGGGAAGCCGAACTTCGTCCGGTAGGCGTCGTTCAGCGCATGGAAACGCTCGAACTCCTCCTCGCTCAGCCGGTCCAGGCCGGCCGAGGCCTGCTCCCTGGCCGAATCGGCAGTGAGGTCGCCCGCGCGTGCCGCCCTGCCCGCCAGGTCCGGGTGGGCACGGATCAAGTCATCCTGCTCGCCTGCCGCCGCATCGCCCACCACCTGCACCATCGCGGCATGCAGGTTCTGGAGCGTCGAGAACGGGCGGTGGTCCCAGGCCCGTTCGGCCACCCAGGGACTGTGCTCGAAGATCCCGCCGAACCGGCCCACGAAACTGGTACGGTCCATCCGGTCCACGTCGGCCATGGTGGGCATGCGGCGCTCCGTAGTGCTTGACCACGGCCCGGACCTTGCAGGACCCTCTTCCCGTGGCAAGGAAAGAAGCGATGGGCAAGCTCACCACCCATGTCCTGGACACCGCGCACGGCATGCCCGCGCGCGGCATGGAGCTGTCGCTGCATCGCATCCGGCCGGATGGCGATCGGGAACTCCTGCTGTCAACGTTGACCAACGAGGACGGGCGATGCGATAGGCCGCTTCTGGAGGCAGCGTCGTTCGCGACCGGCACCTACGAGCTGCTATTCCAGGTCGGCCGGTATTTCGACCGGCTGGGCAGCCAATTGCCGGACCCGCCGTTCCTTACCGAGGTACCCCTGCGCTTCGGCATTGCCGCTGATGCGCATTATCATGTGCCGCTTCTCGTCTCGCCCTGGTCGTACTCGACCTATCGTGGGAGCTGATCGTTGGACGTCCTGCGCTTCAGCGTGAACGGAGAAATGGTCGACGTGGCCGGGCTTCACCCGACCACGACCCTGCTCCAGTACCTGCGCGAGCATCGTCATCTGACCGGTACGAAGGAAGGCTGTGCCGAAGGCGATTGCGGCGCCTGCACCGTCGTCGTGAGCGATCTGGTCGATGGCGAGCCCCGGTGGCGCGCGGTCAATGCCTGCATCCTGTTCCTGCCGACGCTGCACGGCCGCGAGGTCCTGACCGTGGAGGGCCTGGCATCGCCCTCGCGTCCGCTCCACCCCATCCAGCAGGCCTTCGTCGACTACCATGCCTCGCAGTGCGGCTTCTGCACGCCGGGCTTCGTGATGGCGCTGGCGGGCCAGCAACTGGACCGGACCCATGCCGAGCATCTGATGCCCGAGGACGTGCTGGCGGGCAATCTCTGCCGATGCACGGGGTATCGGCCTATCCTGGAAGCAGCCGCGGCCGCAGGTCCGGTGGAAGCACGGCCCGCCACGGTCGGGCCCGCCGGCCACGAAATGCTCGACTTTCGCGGCGGAGGCGGCCGGTTCCGGGCACCACGCAGCAGCGACGAGCTGGCGGCCTGCCTGGCCGAGACGCCCGGCGCCACGCTGCTGGCGGGCGGCACGGATGTCGGCTTGTGGGTGACCAAGGGCCTGCAGGACCTGGACGACATCATTTGGACAGGCGCCTGTGACGATCTCCGGCAGATCGCCGTGACGGAGACGGATCTGCGGATCGGGGCTGCCGTCCGCCTCTACGATGCGCACCCGATCCTTGGCGAGGAACGGCCAGAGCTGGGCGAGCTGATCAGGCGCTTTGCCTGCGTGCAGATCCGCCAGACCGGTACCGTCGTCGGCAACGTGATGAACGCCTCGCCCATCGGCGACGGCTCGCCGGCCTTCCTGGCCCTGGACGCCAGCCTGGTCCTGCGCCGCGGCGACGAGCGGCGCACGGTCCCGCTGTCCGAGTTCTTCCTGGCCTACCGCAAGACGGCGCTGCAGCCGGGCGAGTTCGCCGAGGGGCTGGTCGTCCCGCGGCCCGTCGACGGCGAGGTCTTCAAGGCCATGAAGCTCAGCAAGCGCTTCGACCAGGACATCTCCGCGGTCATGGGCGCCTTCCGGCTGGTGCTGCGGGACGGTGTCGTGGCACAGGCGAGGCTGGCCTTCGGCGGCCTAGCAGCGATCCCGAAGCGGGCGCTGGCCAGCGAGCAGGCGCTGAGTGGCCGCCCGTTGACGGCAGCGACGGTCGAATCGGCCTGCGACGCGCTTGGCCGTGACTTCCAGCCGATCGACGACGTCCGCGCCAGTGCCGCCTATCGCAGCGAGGCCGCCCAGAACATGCTGCGCCGCCTGTTCCACGAGGTGACCCGGCCCGGTCTCGCCGCCAGGGTCCATGACCTGGAGGTCGCGGCATGACCAGGATCGCGGCGGCGCACGCAGCCATCCCGCACGACTCGGCCCAGCTCCACGTCACCGGCCGCGCCCGCTACGTGGACGACCTGCCGGAGCCGCAGGGCTGCCTGCATGCCGCGGTCGGGCAGTCCAAGCGGGCACATGCGCGGATCGTGCGGATGGACCTGAGCCGGGTTGCAGCCGCCCCCGGCGTGGTCGCGGTCCTGACCGGTGCCGACATCCCCGGCTCCAACCAGATCGGTCCGGTCCTGCTCGACGAGCCGGCGCTTGCCCAACACACGGTGGAGTATGCGGGGCAGGCCATGTTCGCGGTGGCAGCCACCTCCTACCAGGCAGCCCGTAAGGCCGTGCTCCTGGCCGACATCGCCTATGAGGACCTGCCGGCGGCGATCCATCTGGAGGATGCGCTCCAGCAGGACCTGGACCTCCTGCCGCCCCACCGGATGGGCAGAGGCGAGCCGGATGCCGCGATCGCCCGCGCGCCGCATGTCCTGACCGGGCGGTTCCGCCATGGCGGCCAGGACCATTTCTACCTGGAGGGCCAGATCGCGCTGGCCGTGCCGACCGACGATGGCGGCTTCGACATCCACTCCTCGACGCAGCACCCGACCGAGGTCCAGCACGTGGTGGCGCGCTGCGTCGGCGTGCTGGATGCGCAGGTGCGGGTCGAGTGCCGGCGGATGGGCGGCGGCTTCGGCGGCAAGGAGACTCAGGCGAACCAGATCGCGGCGATCGCCGCCGTGCTCGCGCAGAAGACCGGCAGGGCCGTCAAGTTCCGCCTGGACCGCGACGTCGACATGACGCTGACCGGCAAGCGCCACGACTTTTTGATCGACTACCAGGTGGGCTTCGACGACGAGGGCCGGATCCAGGGCATCCTGTTCGACCAGGCCGCCCGCGGCGGCTGCTCCGCTGACCTGACCGGGGCCATCGCCGACCGGGCGATGTTCCATGCCGACAATGCCTATTACTTTCCGCACGTCCTGATCCGCTCGCGCCGGATGAAGACCCACACGGTCAGCAACACGGCGTTCCGCGGCTTCGGCGGCCCGCAGGGCATGATCGGCATCGAGGAGGTGATCGACGAGATCGCCCGCCATCTCGGCCGCGATCCGCTGGATGTCCGCAAGGCCAACTTCTACGGCCCGGCCCCGCGCAACCTGACCCCCTACCACATGGAGGTCGAGGACTTCGTCCTGCCGGAGATGCTGGCCGAGCTGGAGGAAAGTTCCGACTACCGCGCCCGTCGCGACGCCATCGCCCGCTGGAACGAAGACAGCCCGATCCTCAAGCGCGGCCTGGCGCTCACCCCGGTCAAGTTCGGCATCAGCTTCACGACCAGCCACCTGAACCAGGCCGGTGCGCTGATCCAGCTCTACACGGACGGCTCGGTGCTGCTGAACCATGGCGGCACGGAGATGGGCCAGGGCCTCTACGTGAAGGTCCAGCAGGTCGTGGCCGAGGAGCTGCAGATCCCGACCAGCCAGATCCGCATCACCGCCGCCGACACCAGCAAGGTCCCCAACACGTCGGCCACCGCCGCTTCCTCGGGCACCGACATGAACGGCATGGCTGCCCAGGCGGCCGCGCGCGTGCTGAAGGAGCGGCTGATCGCGTTCGCGGCCGGGAAATACGGCCTGCCCCCGCACAGGATCGTCTTCCAGGACGGCCAGGTGCTCCTGGGCGAGCGGCCGATCAGCCTGCGCGAGCTGGCCAAGGAAGCCTGGATGGCCCGCGTCCAGCTCTCCGCCACCGGCTTCTACGCCACGCCTAAGATCCACTACGACCGCGAGAAGGCGTCGGGCCGCCCGTTCTTCTACTTTGCCTACGGTGCCGCCTGCTGCGAGGCCGTCATCGACACGCTCACCGGCGAGAACCGCATTCTGCGCGCCGATATCCTCCACGATGTCGGCCGCTCGCTGAACCCGGCCATCGACCTGGGCCAGATCGAGGGCGCGTTCGTGCAGGGCATGGGCTGGCTCACCACCGAGGAACTGTGGTGGACGAAGGAGGGCCAGCTCGGCAGCCACGCGCCCTCCACCTACAAGATCCCCTGCGCCTCCGACCTGCCCAAGGACTTCCGGGTCCGGATCTGGGAGAGCGGCCGCAACCGGGAGCCCTCCGTCCATCGCTCCAAGGCGGTGGGCGAGCCGCCTTTCATGCTGGCGATCGCTGCTTTCCAGGCGATCAAGGACGCGGTTGCCGCCGCCGCACCCGGCCGCGGCTCGCCGCGCCTGGATGCCCCGGCCACGCCGGAACGGGTGCTGTTCGCGGTCAAGGAGCTGCGAAGCCGGCGGGCACAGCCGGTCGAGCTGCCGACCGCTGCCGAATGAGCGCCGAGGCCGCCATCCGGGTCACCGTTCTCGACGCCGAAGGCTCCACGCCCAGGGCAGCCGGCGCCGTCATGCACGTTACCGCCACCCGAGTGCTCGGCACGATCGGCGGCGGCCAGCTCGAATGGCAGGCGATGCACGCGGCCAAGCGGATGCTGGCCAGCGGTGCGACGCAGGACGAGCTCGAGCTGACGCTCGGCCCCAGCCTCCGGCAGTGCTGCGGCGGGCGGGTCCGCCTGGCCCTGGAGCGCGTGGCCGCCCCGGTCGCCGAGGACGCGCCGGCCGATGCGCCTGACGTCATGATCTTCGGCGCCGGCCATGTCGGCCGCGCAATCCTGCACGTGCTGCAGCCCCTGCCCTGGCGCATCACGCTCGTCGACCCGCGCGCCCATCACCTGCCTGAGCCGACCCCGAATTTCCAGCCGGTGCGGACGGACGACCTCGTGGCCGAGGTCGCCAACGGTCCCTCGCAGGCGCTCTGGATCGTCGCAACCCACTCGCATGATCTCGATCTGGACGTGGTCGACGCCGTGCTCCGCCGCGGCGACTTCCACTGGCTGGGCCTGATCGGCTCGGCCACCAAGCGCGCAACCTTCGAGCGCCGCCTGGTGGCGCGCGGCCACATGCCGGCGGCCCTGGCGAGGCTCGCCTGCCCGATGGGCATCGCGTCGATCCGCGACAAGCATCCGGCCGCGATCGCCGTCTCGGTCGCGGCCGAGATGCTGTCGCTGTTATCGCAGGGGGAAGGCTCCGCATGAGGAACAAGGGCGCACGGCGCCGCCGGGCTGGCCGCTGATGGCGGCACTCTTGGAACTCGCCGGGATCACCAAGCGCTACCCGGGCGTGGTCGCCAACCATGACGTGTCGCTGGAGGTCGCAGAGGGCGAGATCCAGGCATTGCTCGGCGAGAACGGTGCCGGCAAGTCGACCCTCATGAAGATCGTCTACGGCCTGGTCCGCCAGGACGAGGGCGAGATCCGCTGGAAGGGGCAGGCCGTCACCGAGAACTCGCCGGTCCTGGCGCGCCATCGCGGCATCGGCATGGTCTTCCAGCACTTCACCCTGTTCGAGACACTGACCGTCGCCGAGAACGTGGCGCTGGGCCTGGACCCGCAGGCAGCGGGCCCGGACCTGCCGGCCCGGATCCGCGATCTTGCCACGCGCTACGGCCTCGCGGTCGACCCGATGGCGCCGGTCTGGTCCCTTTCGGTGGGCGAGCGCCAGCGCGTCGAGATCGTGCGCTGCCTGCTCCAGTCGCCCAGGCTCCTGATCATGGACGAGCCCACCTCCGTGCTCACCCCGCAGGAGGCGGACGGCCTGTTCGCCACCTTGCGGCGCCTGGCATCCGAGGGCTGTGCCGTCCTCTACATCAGCCACAAGCTCGAGGAGATCCGCTCGCTCTGCCATGCCGCCACGGTCCTGCGCGGCGGCAAGGTCGTGGCCCGCTGCGACCCCACCCGGGAGACCGCGCGCAGCCTGGCCGCCCTGATGATCGGCAAGGCACCGCCCGAGCTCGCCCACCGCCCGAGCCGGAGCGACGGCCCCGTCGTGCTGAAGGTCCGCGACCTGTCCCTGCGCCCGTCCGACCCGCACGGGACCAACCTCAGGCGCATCGGCTTCGAGATCCACGCCGGCGAGATCGTGGGCGTCGCCGGCGTGGCGGGCAATGGCCAGCGCGAGCTGCTTCGCGCCTTGTCCGGCGAGGATCCTCGCGCTCCACAGGCGGCGATCGAGCTGGCGGGCCAGCCGGTGGGCGACCTGAACCCGCGCCGCCGGCGCGACCTGGGCCTGTCCTTCGTCCCGGAGGAACGGCTGGGTCGTGGCGCCGCGCCGAAGCTCAGCCTCGCCCTGAACGCGCTGCTGACCGGCAACCGCCACAAGCTCACCCGTGCCGGGCTGATCGACGCCAAGGCGATCGATCGCCGTGCGGCCGAGATCATCCGCCATTTCGGCGTGCGCGCGGCCGGCACCCATGCGGAAGCCGCGAGCCTGTCGGGCGGCAACCTGCAGAAGTTCATCGTCGGCCGGGAGCTCTACGAGGACCCGAAGCTGCTGATCGCGGCCCATCCGACCTGGGGCGTGGATGTGGGCGCGGCCACCATGATCCGCGAGGAGATGCTGGCCCTGCGCGACCGGGGCGGTGCCGTGCTGCTGTTCAGCGAGGAGTTGGAGGAATTGTTCCTGTTGGCCGACCGGATCGCCGTCATGTTCCACGGCATGCTCTCCCCGCCGACGCCCATCCGCGAGCTGACGCCGGAAAGCGTCGGCCTTCTCATGGGTGGCGCCGGCTTCGACGAGGGAGACGCCGGCCGTGCTCAGGCTCACTAGGCGCGCCGACCCCTCCCGCACCCTGGAGATTGCGGCACCCCTGCTCGCCGTGGCGCTGACCCTGGTGGTGGCCGCCCTCCTGTTCCTGGCGCTGGGCAAGAACCCGCTCGACGCGTTCCGGGCCATGTTCTGGCGCCCGGTCCAGGACCTTTACGGGCTCACGGAGCTGGGCGTGAAGGTGACCCCGCTGATCTTGTGCGCGGTGGGCCTGGCCATCGGCTTTCGGGCGGCCGTGTGGAACATCGGCGCGGAGGGGCAGCTCATCGTGGGCGCGGTGGCAGCCGGCGCCACCGCGCTGCAGTTTGGCGAGGAGGCCTCCGGGCCGCTCCCCTGGGTCCTCCCGCTGGTGATGGGCACGCTTGGCGGCATGGCCTGGGGCGCCATCCCGGCCTTCCTCAAGACCCGCTTCAACGCCAACGAGATCCTGGTCAGCCTGATGCTGGCCTATGTCGGCGGGCTCACGCTCCAGTACATGGTGCACGGGCCGCTGAAGGACCCGATGAGCTTCGGCTTTCCCCAGTCCGCCAGCTTCACCGAGCCGGCCCGGCTGCCGGTCCTGCTGGAGACGACCAGGCTGCATGTCGGCTTCGCGCTGGCACTGATCGCCGCCGTGCTGGCCTGGGTGTTCGTCACCCGGTCCTACCAGGGCTTCGTGTTCCGCCTGTCCGGCGAGGCGATCGAAGCTGCCGCCTATGCGGGCTTCAGCCGCACGAAAGTCGTCTGGGGCAGCTTTCTAATCAGCGGCGGGCTTGCCGGCCTGGCCGGAGCGGCCGAGGTTGCCGGCCCGATCGGGCAGCTCCAGCCGAGCATCTCGCCGGGCTATGGCTTTGCCGCGATCATCGTAGCCTTCCTTGGCAGGCTGCACCCGATCGGCATCGTGGCGGCCGCCCTGCTCATGGGCCTGTTCTATGTCGGCGGCGAGATCGCGCAGATGGAGCTCCAGCTCCCCATCGCGATCACGGGCGTGTTCCAGGGCCTCCTGCTGTTCTTCTTGCTGGGTGCCGACAGCTTCGTCCGCTGGCGGCTGGTGGTGGCGGAGAAGCGCTGATGGGTGACGAACTCGACACGGCCATCGCCGTCATCACCGCCACCCTGCGGGCCGGGACGCCGCTGGTGTTCGCGGCGATGGGGGAGCTGGTGGCCGAGCGCGCCGGCGTTCTGAACCTTGGCATCGAGGGCATGATGCTGGTCGGCGCCGTGGTCGGCTTCATGGTGGCGGCCACCACCGGGATCACGCCGTTCGGCTTCGTGGCGGCCGCGCTCGCCGGCATGGCCGCCGCCGCGATTTTCGGCGTGCTCGCCCTCAATCTGATGACCAACCAGGTGGCCACGGGCCTGGCGCTGGCGATCTTCGGCGGTGGCCTTGCCGCCTTCATCGGCCAGTCCTGGGTGGGCATCCCCCTGCCGGGCATGGAGCTGCCCTTCCCCGAGCCGCTCCGCCAGATCCCGTTCGTGGGCCCGGTCCTGTTCGGCCATGACTGGCTCGTCTACCTCTCCATCCTGCTGGTCGCCGGCGTCGCCTGGTTCCTGCGCCGCACCCGTGCCGGCCTCACCCTGCGGGCGGTCGGCGAGAACCAGGAGAGCGCCCATGCGCTGGGCTATTCCGTGCTCAAGATCCGCTGGCTCGCCACTTTGTTCGGCGGTGCGATGGCCGGGATCGGCGGCGGCTACCTTTCGCTGATCTATACCCCGCAATGGGCCGAGGACATGACGGCCGGGCGGGGCTGGATTGCGCTGGCCCTGGTCGTGTTCGCGACCTGGCGGCCGTGGCGGGTCCTGCTCGGTGCCTATATCTTCGGTGGCGTCACGATCATCGGCCTGCAGATCCAGGCGGCTGGCGCCTCGCTCGACAGCAACCTGATCGCGATGACGCCCTACCTCGCCACGGTGGTCGTCCTCGTCTTGATCTCCCGGGACGTCACCCGTATCCGCTTGCACACGCCCGCCTCCCTGGCGCGGCCGTTCCATCCAGAAGCATGAGGCAGGGCACGCCATGACGATCATCCAGGCGAACGGCGCCAGCATCCCGGCACTGGGCTTCGGCACCTACCAGCTGACCGGCAGCCTCGGCACCGACATGGTCGCGACCGCGCTGAACCTCGGCTACCGCCATATCGACACAGCGCGGATGTACGAGAACGAGGCTGAGGTCGGCAAAGGCGTCATGACCTCCGGGGTCCCGCGTGAGGAGATCTTCCTCACCACGAAGATCTGGCCCAGCGACTTCGGGCACGACGACTTCCTGCGCAGTGCCAAGCAGTCCGTGAAGAACCTGGGCACCGTGCCGGACCTCCTGCTCCTGCATTGGCCCTCCAAGTCGATCCCGCTCGACGAGACGATGGCGGCCCTGGCCGAGGCGCAGCAGCGTGGCCTGACCCGCTTCATCGGGGTCAGCAACTTCACCATCCCGCTCCTGCGCCTGGCGACCGAGCTGTCGCCGATCCCGCTGGTCAACAACCAGATCGAGTACCACCCCTACCTGTCGCAGGACGCGCTCCTGCCCTTCCACCGCAAGCTCGGCATCGCCACGACCGCCCACTGCCCCTCGGCGCGCGGCAAGATCATGGACGAGCCGGTGATCCGTGAGATCGCCGAGGCGCATGGCATGAACCCGATCCAGGTCGGGCTGCGCTGGCTGATCCAGCAGGAGGGCGTGGCCGCCATCCCGCGCACCAGCTCGGAGAAGAACGCGAAGAGCAACCTGAAGGTCTTGGACTTCCAGTTGACCGACGAGGAGATGCGGAAGATCTCCGCGCTGCGGTCCACCAACTACCGCATCTGCGACTTCGAGTTCTCGCCGGTCTGGGACGCCGCGGCCTGAGGCCGATCAGGCGGTTTGCGCCGCCCTGCATGGCGAGCTTGCCAGATGGACCAGCCAGCTCGCCGTGCAGCACAAGCCGCTCAGCGCCATGACGATCACCATGGGCCGGGCGGTGCCGTCGAAGCTGGCGCCGACCAGGAGCGTGGCGAGCGCGCTCAACAGGCCCTGCAGGAATCCTGACAAGGCCGACGCCGTGCCTGCCATCGCCCCCATGGGCTCCAGCGCCAGCATCGTCGCGATCGGCATGATCATGCCCAAGGATGCCAGGCTCAGGAAGATCAGGACCGCTGCCACCGTCAGGCTCGCCTGGCCGGACGCCACCACCGCGCACATGATAAGCGTCGCGACCACGAACCAGGCCACGGCCAGGGTGAGCAGCCGCCGAACCCCGATGCGGTTGATGATGAAGGCGTTGAGCTGGGCAAGGCCGATCACGGTCGCGGCGTTGCCGGCGAAGATCAGGCTGTAGGTGAGCGGCGTCGTCCCGTAGAGCGTGATGAACAGGAACGAGGAGCCGGCCACGTAGGCCAGCAGCGACGCCTGGGCGAAGCCGCCGGTGCCGACCGCGCTCAGGAAGGTCCGGTCCCGGAGCAGGAGCAGGTAGGAGCTCAGGATGTTGCCGAGGCTCGGGCGCAGGCGACGGGCCGGCGGCAGCGTCTCGTGCATCGAGGTCGCCAGCAGCACGCCCACCGCGATGGCGACGAGGCCCAACGCCCAGAAGATCACCCGCCAGGATGCGACCTGGATGATGGCGCCGCCGGCAAGTGGCGCCAGGATCGGCGACACGCTCAAGGCCAGGATCGCCGTTGACAGCAGGCGCGCCGCCTCGACCCCGTCATGCATGTCGCGAATGATCGCAATCGCCAGCACCATGCCGGCCGAAGCCCCCAGCCCCTGCACTGCCCGCCAGGCCAGCAACTGCTCGATGCTTCCGGCCAGGGCGCAGCCGATCGAGCCGACGACGAACAGGCAAAGGCCGAAATAGACCGGCCGCTTGCGGCCGACCGCATCGGAGATGGGTCCATAGATGACCTGCCCGGCCGCAAGCGTCGCCATGAAGCAGAGTACGCTCAACTGGACGACGCCCTGGTCCCGGCCGAAATCGGCCGCGATCGAGGCGAAGGCCGGCAGATAGGCGTCGATGGCGAACGGTCCGACCGCGATCAGGAGGCCGAGGATCACGGCGTGGCGGAACATGGTCGCGTTCATGAGGAATCGGCCCGATGGATCTTCGATGGCCCGGTCCCGACGGGACCGGCGATGCTTCATCTCGCCGCGATCACGGAACGGCGAGGCGGGTGCGCGGCGGGAAGCCGTCCATTTTGCCGAGAACGGCAGCGACGGGCAAGCTGCAGCCGGTACCGAACCGATGTATATTCACCCAAGCGGATCGCTTGTGTTGCGCTGTGGCCGGCTTGCGCCACCGGACATCGCGATTTTTGCATGAACGAACCCGAGCCCGAACGACGCGCTCGTTTGCCGCAGTTAGGATTCGCTTTATTCTTCAATGGGTTGGATGCAGATCTGCTTGACGTCTGAAATGGAGCGCGCGACAACTCGGCCAACAGGCGTGGCCGTATCGAAAGAAGCGATAGCCGGAATGACCCGCTCCGATCTCATCCGCCGCATCGCGGAAGCGAACCCCCATCTCTATCTGCGCGACGTCGAGAAGATCGTCGCGACCGTGTTCGAGGAGCTGACCAAGGCGCTCGAGCGCGGCGACCGGGTGGAATTGCGCGGGTTCGGGGCGTTCTCGATCCGCGGCCGCTCCGCCCGCACCGGCCGCAACCCGCGCACCGGTGCCGAGGTCGACGTGCCCGACAAGCGCGTGCCCTATTTCAAGACCGGCAAGGAACTGCGCGAGCGCCTGAACGTCGGGGACGAGTGAGGACGTTGCTGTTCCTGGCCCTGTCGCCCGCCGCATTTGCGGTCGCTCGCGCCGCCGTGCTCGAACGCGCGAGGCAGGCTTATGTGGAACCGGACATGTGCGTCGATATGTTCTAGGTGGCGCCGAGCCACCTTTCGCGCGATTGAGCAGCCCAACATGATGAGGCGCTGATGGTAAAGTTTCTCCGCACGATCCTTGGATTGATCGGGCTGCTGGTGATCGTCCTGTTCGCGATCGGCAACCGCCAGCCGGTCGAGGTCTCCTTGTGGCCGACGCCGTTCGTGATCGACCTGCCGGTCTACGGCGTGTTTCTAGTGGCGCTGATCCTGGGCGTGGTGCTGGGCGGGATCGCGTCCTGGCTGGGCGGGCACCCGCAGCGGGCCGATGCCGCGCGGACCCGGCGTCGTCTGGCCCAGTACGAGGAGCGGGAGGCCAGGCGGCAGCGCGAGGAAGAGGCGGCCGCGGCTGCCCATGCCAAGAACGTCACCCCGACCCGGGCGCTGGCGTCGGCACGCTGACATGGACGGCCTTCCGTTCTTCGGTCCTGCCGCCATCGAGGCGGCACTTCCCTGGCCTTGCATGGTGGAGGCGCTGCGGGAGGGCTTCCGCCACGGCGCCGAGGCGCCCGTGCGCCACCACCACCGGATCCCCCGCCCTGGAGCGGAGGGTCCGGCCGATCTCCTGATCATGCCCGCCTGGCGGCCGGGTGCCGTGACGGGCATGAAGATCGTGCACGTGGCACCGGGCAACGAGGCCAAGGGCCTGGCCTCGATCCAGGGCCTTTACCTCCTGTTCGACGGGCCTACCGGCACACCGAAGGCGGTCCTGGACGGCGCGGCATTGACCTTGCGGCGAACCGCCGGTGCCTCGGCGCTGGCAGCGTCCTATCTGGCGCGCGACGACGTCCGGGTTCACCTCGTGGTCGGGGCCGGTGCGCTCTGCCCGAACTTCATCCTTGCCCATCGCAGCGTCAGGCCGTCGCTGCAGGAAGCGCTGATCTGGAACCGTCATCCGGCCAAGGCCGAGGCCGTCGCCGCTAGGCTGCGCGGTGACGGTCTCCATGCGGAGGCAGTGCAGGATCTCCCGTCAGCCGTGCGGCGAGCCGACCTGATCTCGGCGGCGACCAACTCGACGGTGCCGTTGATCCGCGCAGACGACGTCCGTCCGGGAACGCATGTCGACCTTGTCGGCGCTTATACACGCACGATGCGCGAGAGCGACGATGTCCTGGTCGCGGCAGCCTCCGTCTTCGTCGATACGCGCGAAGGCGCGCTGGCCGAGGCCGGTGATCTGCTTCAGGCGATCGAGGCCGGCGCCTTTCAGGCAGGCGCCATCCGCGGCGATCTTCGCGAGCTTGCCAGGGGCGATGTCCAAGGACGGCGCAGCGCGCAGGAGATCACCTTGTTCAAGTCGGTCGGCGCTGCCTTGGAGGATCTGGTGGCCGCCGAGGCCGTCCTCGCCCAAGCCACGAATTGACGGTCCGCACACGCTCTGCCAAGCACCGACCCGCTTGCGACCGTTCAACGGAACCAGTCTTGTCGAATTCGCCCATCTTCTGCGCTGTCGACCGGCCGGACACGACCGGTGCGGTGGCGCTCGCGCGCGCGCTCAGCGGCCATGTGGGCGGCATCAAGCTGGGCCTGGAATTCTTCTGCGCATCCGGCCCGGATGGAATCCGCGCCGTTGCGGCCGAGGGCCTGCCGATCTTCCTCGACCTGAAGCTGCACGACATTCCCAACACCGTGGCCGGCGCCGTGCGCTCAGCCCTGGCCCTGCAGCCGGCCATGCTGACACTGCACGCTTCCGGCGGCAGGGCCATGCTCGAAGCCGCCGTGGAGGCCAAGAACTCGTTGCAGGCGTCGACGCTGCTCCTCGCGGTGACGGTGCTGACCAGCCTGGACGATCGGGACCTCCACTCCTTGGGCGTCGCCGGCGCTGCGGCGGAGCAGGTCGAACGTCTGGCGGAACTCGCCATCGCGGCGGGCGTGGACGGGCTGGTCTGCTCGCCGCACGAGATCACCCGGCTGCGCAGGGTCATTCCGCTTAGCGTCAAGCTGGTGGTGCCGGGCATCCGGCCAGCCGGAGCGGCGGGTGACGACCAGAAGCGGGTGATGACCCCTGCGCAGGCATTGGACGCCGGTGCGGACGTGCTCGTGATCGGCCGCCCGATCACGGCAGCAACCGATCCGGCGGCCGCGGCGCGTGCAATGATGGGTGCTGCCTGACATGGTGATGGTCAAGATCTGCGGCCTCACGGAGCCAGAACTGGTCGAGCAGGCCTGCGAGGCCGGTGCCGACATGGTGGGCTTCGTGTTCTTTCCTCCCTCGCGGCGCGCCGTCACGCCGGAGCAGGCAGCCGTCCTGGCCCGCAAGGTCAGCCGGGCTGTAGAGACCGTCGGGCTGTTCGTGAACCCGGACGACCGTCTGATCGAGACGACCTTGCTGTCGGTACCACTCGACGTCATCCAGCTTCACGGTGAGGAGAAGCCTGAGAGGGTGGCCGAGATCGGGCTCCGCTTCGGCGTGCGGACGATGAAGGCGCTGCCGGTGGCCGTACGGGACGACCTTCGAGAACTGGATGCCTATCTCGACGCCGCGGACATGATCCTGTTCGATGCCAAGCCCGTACCAGGGGCTGTACTTCCTGGTGGCAATGGCATGGCGTTCGACTGGCAGCTTCTGAGTGAGATCGAGATCGACCGGCCATGGCTGCTTGCAGGTGGACTGACCGGTGACAATCTTCTGGCGGCACTGACCACGAGTGGCGCACCAGGCGTGGATGTCAGTTCGGGCGTCGAGAAGATGCCTGGGTTGAAGGATCCGGCGAAGATGGCCGACTTCATTGCCAGGGCAAAAGGGTTTGAGGGGAACAAGGGATGAGCCAGCGCAATTCTCTGCGCAACATGCCGGACGATCGCGGTCACTTCGGCATTTTCGGCGGCCGCTACGTCGCTGAGACGCTCATGCCGCTGATCCTGGAGTTGGAGCAGGCCTACGAGGACGCCAAGCGCGACGAAGGCTTCTGGAAGGAGTTGAACGGCTGGCTGAAGGATTATGTCGGCCGTCCCTCGCCACTCTATTTCGCCGAACGCCTCACCGAGCATTTCGGCGGTGCGAAGATCTACTTCAAGCGTGAGGAGCTGAACCACACCGGCTCTCACAAGATCAACAATACCGTGGCCCAGGTCCTCCTGGCCAAGCGCATGGGCAAGACCCGGATCATCGCGGAGACGGGCGCTGGCCAGCACGGCGTGGCGACCGCGACGGTCGCCTCGCGAGTCGGCCTGCCCTGCATCGTCTACATGGGTGCGAAGGACATCGAGCGGCAGCAGCCGAACGTGTTCCGCATGCGCCTCCTGGGTGCGGAGGTGCGCCCGGTGACCTCTGGCTCGCATACGCTGAAGGACGCGATGAACGAGGCCCTGCGCGACTGGGTCTCGAACGTCCACGACACCTTCTACGTCATCGGCTCGGTGGCGGGTCCCCATCCCTATCCCGCCATGGTACGCGACTTCCAGTCGGTCATCGGCCGCGAGACCAGAGAGCAGATCGTCGAGAAGGAAGGTCGCCTTCCCGACGTGCTGATCGCAGCCGTGGGCGGCGGCTCCAATGCCATGGGCCTGTTCCACCCGTTCCTGGACGACGACGTGCGCCTGATCGCCGTCGAGGCAGCGGGCGACGGCGTGGAAACGGGGCGGCATGCGGCGGCGATGGCTGCCGGTACGCCCGGCGTGCTGCACGGCTCACGCTCCTATCTGCTGCAGGACGCGGACGGTCAGGTGGTCGAGCCACATTCGATCTCGGCCGGCCTGGACTATCCGGGCGTCGGCCCCGAGCATTCCTGGCTGAAGGACATCGGCCGGCTCGACATCGCACCGGTGACCGACACGGAGGCGCTGGAAGCCTTTCAGCTCTGCGGCAAGATCGAGGGCATACTGCCGGCCCTGGAATGCGCGCACGCCCTGGCGCATCTGGCGAAGATCGCTCCGTCCATGGACAAGGACCAGGTGATCGTCCTCAATCTCTCGGGTCGGGGCGACAAGGACATCTTCACGGTCGCCGAGCATCTGGGGGTGAAGCTGTGAGCGACCGGATCCGCAGGCGCTTTGCCGCCCTGAAGGAAGAGGGTCGTGCCGGCTTGGTGACCTATCTGTGCGGCGGCGATCCCGACCCTGCCACCTCCTTCGAGTTGATCCGAGGACTTCCCGTCGCAGGCGCCGACGTGATCGAGGTCGGCATGCCCTTTTCCGATCCCATGGCGGACGGCCCATCGATCCAGGCCGGCAACCTGCGTGCCATCGGGGCCGGCATGAAGCTGGCGGGCGTGCTGGACCTGATCACGCGCTTCCGCGAACATGACCAGACCACCCCGGTCATCCTGATGGGCTACTACAATCCTGTGCACCAGATGGGACCCGAACGCTTCCTTGAGCGAGCGGTCGCCGCAGGAGTCGACGGGCTGATCATGGTCGATCTGCCGCCGGAGGAGGACGAGGAGTTCTGCCTGCCGGCCAAGCAGGCCGGCCTCGACTTCATCCGGCTGGCGACGCCCACGACCGACGCCAAGCGTCTGCCCGTCGTGCTGCAGAACGCGTCCGGCTTCATCTACTACGTCTCGATCACCGGCATCACGGGCTCGGCCGCGCCCGTGGCGGACGTCGTCAGCCAGGCCGTGAGCCGCATCAAGGCTTCCACCGATCTCCCGGTTGCCATCGGCTTCGGCATCCGCACGCCCGATCAGGCGGCGGTGTTCGCCCGCCATGCGGATGCGGCGGTGGTGGGCTCCGCCCTCGTGGACCTGGTGGCTGCGAACCTGGACGAGCATGGCAAGGCCAAGCCCGATCTGGTGGGCAAGGTGCACGAACTGGTGCGCGGCCTTGCTGCCGGCGTGCGGGGAGCACGGCTGTGAGCAACTGGCTGACCGACTATGTGCGCCCCAAGATCCGGGCGCTGGTTAGCCGCAATCCGGACGTGCCGGACGACCTCTGGCGCCAGTGCACGTCCTGCGAGCGAATGATCTTCCACCGCGACTTCGAGCAGGCGCAGCGCGTCTGCCCGCATTGCGGCCACCACATGCGGGTCGAGCCGATCTTCCGGTTCCAGTCCCTGTTCGATGCGGACAGCTGGCAGCAGATCGAGGTGCCGCGCGTCCCGGCGGACCCGCTCAAGTTCAGGGACCAGAAGAAATATGCCGATCGCCTGAAGGAGGCCCAGACCAAGACCGGCAAGCACGATGCGCTGGAAGCGGCGCACGGCAAGATCGATGGCATTCCGGCTGTTATCGCCGTCATGGACTTCCAGTTCATGGCAGGCTCCATGGGAACCGGCGTTGGCGAAGCCTTCCTGGCGGCCGCACGGCTGGCCGTGCTGCAGGAAGCCGCCTTCATCGTCTTCACAAGTTCCGGTGGCGCCCGGATGCAGGAGGGCGCCCTGTCCCTCATGCAGATGGCGCGCACCACCGTCGCGGTCGAGATGGTGAAGGACAAGCGCCTGCCCTACATCGTCGTCCTCACGGACCCGACCACGGGTGGTGTCACGGCGAGCTTCGCCATGCTGGGAGACGTCCAGATCGCCGAACCGGGTGCCCTGATCGGTTTTGCCGGTGCCAGGGTCATCGAGCAGACGATCCGCGAGAAGCTGCCCGAGGGCTTCCAGCGCGCGGAGTACCTGCGCGATCACGGCATTGTCGACATGGTGGTCCATCGTTTCGACCTGCGAGCGACCCTGGTCAGGATCCTGGACCTGCTGATGCGCAAGCGCCGCGAGACCAAGAACGGCGCTGCGGTTGAACCGGTCCATGCCGAGCCGCCCACCCTGGAACTGGTCAAGCAGAGTGAGCAGCCTGTCGAGCCATGAGATCCTGGCGCGGCTGAACGAGCTTCACCCGAAGAAGATCGACCTCTCGCTTGCCCGGATGGAGCAGATCCTAACCGAGCTCGGGCACCCGGAGCGGGCGGTCCCGCCGGTGATCCATCTCGCCGGCACCAACGGCAAGGGCTCGACCGGGGCCTGCCTGGCGGCTGCCCTGCAGGCGGACGGTCGGAGGGTGCACCGATACGTCTCGCCGCATCTGGTCCACTTCAACGAGCGGATCCTCCTGGACGGCCGTCCGATCGGCGAGGACCATCTGAAGGACCTTCTGGAGGAAGTGGAGCGGGTCAACGCCGGGCGCTCCATCACCTTTTTCGAGATCACCACCGCGATGGCCTTCCTGGCCTTTGCGCGCGTGCCGGCGGACGCCCTGATCCTCGAGGTCGGCATGGGAGGCCGGCTGGACGCGACCAATGTGGTGGACAGGCCGGCGGTGTCGGTCATCACGCCGGTGTCGCTGGATCACGAGGTCTATCTTGGCGACCGGATCGAGCTGATCGCCCGGGAGAAGGCGGGCATCTTGAAGTCTGGCGTCACCTGCGTAGTCGGTCCCCAGGAGCCGGAGGGCCTCCGGGCAATCGAAGCACAGGCTGCTTCGGTCGGGACGCCGCTGGTCGTGCACGGGCGGGATTGGTCGTTCGTCCAGCGGCAGGGAAACCTCCATGTGCGCGATAGCGACCTGGCGCTGGAGCTGCCGCCGCCGGCCCTGGAAGGTGAGCACCAGTACGCCAATGCCGCGACAGCGGTCATCGCTGCCCGCAGGCTTCCGGTCGGCCTGCGCCCCGGCGACCCGGCAATGCGCCGGGGCATAGCCGGGGCCGTCTGGCCGGGCCGCTGGCAGAAACTGACGAGCGGGCCCCTCGTGGCCGCCGTTCCCACGTCCTGGGAAGTCCGACTGGACGGCGGCCACAATCCTTCGGCCGCCCGGG
>JAESGR010000464.1_pt1 | contig 30397 bp, 26 predicted proteins | sample 9269771 | NCBI WGS metagenome assembly JAESGR01 (sample SAMN15739572, study PRJNA653492) | algae metagenome | isolation source: Chroococcus sp. CMT-3BRIN-NPC107 and co-occurring heterotrophs from well... | place: USA: Clark Mountains Wilderness, California | collected 2010-04-18 | reverse complement strand
CGTACACCTGGCGCGGCTTCCCACGGGCCGCGACGCGGCCGTTGTAACGTCCGCTCGATGGAGGGGTTAGGTGTCACGGGTGACGAAGCGAGATGCAGGCATGCCCAGTGACTCAAAGTGGCCGCGAAGCTCGCTCAAAGGGAGATTCTCGGCGGACACAAACAGGAAGCGAGCATGGGAGTTGTAGTACATGGCGCTAAACCCAGCTTCGACGAGAAGCGCAAGCTTCTCCCGCATCGCGTTTGCCGCAACGTGCTGCCGCGAGAACGACTGGTCAAACGAGAAGACGAGGCGGTACTGTTTCGTGTGGCTCGCCAGCTCACGCAGCGAGACGTGCTTCTTGCTAGACTTTTCGTGTACTCCAGTGTCTGGATCGACGAACAGGGCGCTGCGACCGGAGCCCACTGCTTCTGGTTCTATGGGCTTCGCCCCGACAAAGCGTAGGAACTCGCCTTGCGCACCCTTCCACTCGCCAGTAAACATGGGCAATGCAGACACGGAGTAGCCGAGGACCTGGAGCTCACGGCAGAAAAACCGTTTGACGATGTCGTAAGAGTCTCCGAAGTACGTTGGATTCATGGGCTAGTGGCACCTAACGTTCGACATGAGCGGCGGGCCAAAGGGCGCGAAGCGGTCTTTGGGACGTCCGCTCGATGGAGGGGTTAGGCCTCACCGTGAACCTTGAGATCTTCTAGCAGGCGCAAGGTGTCCTCTTTCGCCTCGAGGTTGAAGGCGTGGGTAGTCCTGGCGACAGCGAGCGTGATCTCGTTCAGCAATTGCTTGGTCTTCTTGACGAGGTCACGCAGATCATTTGGAGTAGCAGCGGCTTCCTTGAAGACCTCGGCCGTGGTGTGAGCGGTCGATTGGTGACCGAAAGCCTTGTTTCGAAGGATGTTTACCTTAACCCACAGGGGCTTTGCCTCGGCGTAACGCCTGTCGAGTAGTTTTAGCGTGGCGGACGGCACTTGGCTCTCGGACTTGAGAAGCCTGAGCAGGGAGGGAATGTTGAATGTGTCGCTCCGCGTCTCGTACAAGCGATAGAGCTCGACGAGCAAAGCAATGAAGTGAGCGTGAATAGCCGTCTGGAAGTGGAGCCCGTAGCGATTCATCGTCTTCGTGTACTTGGGGCGAGTGCCTGAGCCCTTGTAGACCCACCAGATGTCGTAGTTGAAGCCAGCGGTCGTGGCGGTATGCCGCAGTTCCTTGACGTAGCGCTCGATCTTGGTGTTCACAGGTTGTGGGGCCTAACCTGTTATCGACGACAAGCTTCGTCCACTTACACAGTCCGTTTGCATGGGCCGCATGGGTGAGCGCGAGACAAGGACCACGATGAAAGCCCATTGACGCCTTGCTTGCGGAAGCATACTGTATGAATGTACAGTACGAACGGCGGTGGCAAAAGTGGACATCGACCCGAATCGTGAGGGCGAGACTGCGTCGCCGTCATCCTCCCTGCCGTTGCCGACGGCTCCGCCCAGGCGATTGCTCGACGCGTTGCGCGAGCGGTTGCGGTACATGCATTACAGCTTACGCACGGAGGAAGCCTACGTCTATTGGGTGCGCGGCTACGTCCGATGGGCTGGCATGCGGCCTCCGCGCGAGATGGGCGCGCTGGAGGTGCAGGCCTACCTGTCGATGCTGGCCAACGAGCGGCGGGTCGCGGCGTCCACGCATCGGCAGGCGCTGAGTGCGCTCCTGTTCCTCTACCGCGAGGTCTTCGGCATCGAGATGCCGTGGCTGCAGGAGCTCGGGCGGCCGGTGCCGCCGAAGCGATTGCCCGTCGTCCTCACGCACAGCGAGGTGCAGGCCGTGCTCGCGCGGCTCGATGGCGTCTCCGGCCTGCTCGCGCGCCTGCTCTACGGCACCGGCATGCGCCTGCTCGAGGGCGTGCGCCTGCGCGTGAAGGACGTCGACTTCGCCCGCCAGGTGATCGTGGTCCGCGACGGCAAGGGCGGCAAGGACCGCGTCGTCATGCTGCCGCGCTCGCTCGACGCCGCGCTGCGCGAGCAGATGGAGGTCGCGCGCCGGCTGTGGTCGGGCGATCGCGAGCGGTGCAGCAGCTGTTCGGCCATGCCGACGTGAGCACGACCATGATCTACACGCATGTGCTGAAGTCGGCCGCCGCCGGCACGGCGAGCCCGCTCGATGCGCTGGCGCCGGCGCTGCCGTCACCCTCGCCGTCGACGCGCAGCGCACTCCGCGAACCCTTCTCCCCGTGCTACCGCGCTACGCCGAGCTGCACTGCCGCAGCAACTTCAGCTTCCTGACCGGCGCCTCGCACCCGGAGGAGCTGGTCGAGCGCGCGGCCGCGCTCGGCTACGGCGCGCTCGCGATCACCGACGAGTGCTCGCTGGCCGGCGTCGTGCGCGCGCACCTGGAGGCGAAGTCGCAGCAGCTGCACCTCGTCATCGGCAGCGAGATCCGGCTCGTCATGCCGGGCAGCGGCGAGCCGCACGCGCGCCTCGTGCTGCTGGCGCAGACGCGGCGCGGCTACGGCAACCTGTCGCACTGGATCACCATCGCGCGCCGGCGGGCCGAGAAGGGGAGCTACCTCGCGCACCCGGGCGACATCGAGGGCAAGGTGCCGAACGCGCCGATGCTCGCCGGCCTGCCCGAGTGCCTGGCCCTGCTCGTGCCATTGGCCGGCGAGTCCTTCGAGGACCTGTTCGCGCACGCGATGTGGCTGAAGACCTGGTTCCAGGACCGCGCCGCCCTCGCCCTCGAGCTGCTGCACCGCTACAACGACGACGACCTCGTCGACCGCGTCGTGCAGACGGCGCAGCTCAGCGGCCTGCCCATCGTCGCCGCCGGCGACGTGCTGATGCACGTGCGCTCCAGGAAGCCCCTGCAGGACACGCTCACCGCCACGCGCCTCGGCACGCCGGTGCACGAGTGCGGCCTGGCGCTGGAGCCCAACGCCGAGCAGCACCTGCGCTCGCGCGGGCGGCTGGCGGCGCTCTACGAGCCCGAGTGGCTCGAGAACACGATGGTCTTCGCCGGCCGCTGCTCGTTCTCGCTCGACGAGCTGAAGTACGAGTACCCGCAGGAGATCGTGCCCGACGGTGAGACGCCGGCCTCCTGGCTTCGCAAGCTGGTCGAGGCCGGCGTGCCGAAGCGCTTCCCCGACGGCCTGCCCGCCGCCTACCATGCGCAGATCGAGGACGAGCTCGCGGTCATCGCGCAGCTGCAGTACGAGGCCTACTTCCTCACCGTCGCCGACATCGTCGCCTGGGCGCGCGCGCAGAAGATCCTCTGCCAGGGCCGCGGCAGCGCCGCCAACTCGCTCGTCTGCTACTGCCTGCACGTCACCGAGGTCGACCCGCGCCGCGCCACGCTGCTCTTCGGCCGCTTCATCAGCGTCGAGCGCAACGAGCCGCCCGACATCGACATCGACTTCGAGCACCAGCGCCGCGAGGAGGTCATCCAGTACATCTACGGCAAGTACGGCCGGCACCGCGCCGCGCTCACCGCCGTCGTCATCAGCTACCGGCCGCGCTCGGCGCTGCGCGACGTCGGCCGCGCCCTCGGCATCGACCTGCAGCGGATCGAGATGGTGTCGAAGATGCACCACTGGTTCGACGGCCGCGGCATCGCGCCCGATCGCCTGCGCGAGGGCGGCTTCGACCCCGAGTCGCCGGTCGTCAAGCTCTGGATGGAGCTCACCGCCCAGCTGATCGCCTTCCCGCGCCACCTGTCGCAGCACCCCGGCGGCTTCGTGATCGCCAAGGGCCGCATGGCCGAGCTGGTGCCGGTCGAGAACGCGACCATGAAGGACCGCAGCGTCATCCAGTGGGACAAGGACGACCTCGACGCGCTGGGCCTGCTCAAGGTCGACGTCCTCGCCATCGGCATGCTGAGCGCGATACGCCGCTCGCTGGAGTACATCGCGGCGCGCCTCGGCCGCCCGTTCGAGATGCAGGACATCCCGGACGACGACACGGCCACCTACGACATGATCTGCAAGGCCGACACCGTCGGCGTGTTCCAGATCGAGAGCCGGGCGCAGATGAGCATGCTGCCGCGCCTGAAGCCGCGCCGCTACTACGACCTCGTCGTCGAGGTCGCGATCGTGCGGCCCGGGCCGATCCAGGGCGGCATGGTCCACCCGTACCTTCGCAACCGCACGCTGCCCGACAGCGAGGTCGACTGCCCCGAGGAGCTGAAGCCGGCGCTGCTGCGGACCAAGGGCGTGCCGATCTTCCAGGAGCAGGTGATGCAGATCGCCATGCTCGCCGCCGACTTCACCGCCGGCGAGGCCGACGCGCTGCGCCGCGCGATGGCGGCGTGGAAGCGGCGCGGCGGCCTCTCGCCCTTCCACAAGCGGCTCGTCGGCCGCATGGTCGAGAAGGGCTACACGACCGAGTACGCCGAGCGCATCTTCAAGCAGATCCAGGGCTTCGGCGAGTACGGCTTCCCCGAGAGCCACGCCGCGGGCTTCGCCCTGCTCGCCTACGTCAGCAGCTGGATCAAGTGCCACCACCCCGACGTCTTCCTCTGCGGCCTGCTCAACGCCCAGCCGATGGGCTTCTACGCGCCGGCGCAGCTGGTCCGCGACGCGCGCGAGCACGGCGTCGAGGTGCGGCCGGTCGACGTGCGCATCAGCGGCTGGGAGAGCTCGCTGGAGGAGGGCGGCTCGGCCGGATCGCCGCGTGCGCGAAACGGCGGCCCCGCCGCGCCGCTGGGGCCGAGCGCCGTGCGCCTCGGCCTCGACCGCGTCAAGGGCCTGGCGAAGGACGCCGGCGAGCGCATCGTCGCCGTACGCGCCGAGGCGCCGCTGACGACCGTCGAGGACCTGGCGCAGCGGGCCCGCCTCGACGCGCACGCGCTCGCCGTGCTGGCCGAGGCCGACGCGCTGCACGGCCTGGCCGGGCACCGGCATCAGGCCGCGTGGGCGGTCGCCGGCATCGACACGCGGCCGACCGAGATGCTGCGCGCCACGCGCACCGCCGAGGCGGCCGTGACGCTGGCGGCGCCGAGCGAGGGCGAGGAGACGACCGCCGACTACCGCTCGCTGGGGCTCAGCCTGAAGCGCCATCCGCTCGCCCTGCTGCGGCCACGCCTCGCCGAGCTGAGGGTGGAGACGGCGGCGCGCCTGCGCAGCTTCCCGCACGGCCGGCTCGCGCGGGCGAGCGGCCTGGTCACGCACCGGCAGCGGCCGGAGACGGCCAAGGGCACGGTCTTCGTCACCATCGAGGACGAGACCGGCGCCGTCAACGTCATCGTCTGGGGCCGCGTCGCCGAGGCGCAGAGGAAGCCGCTGCTCAGCGCCACCCTGCTGACCGTCTACGGCCAGTGGCAGCGCCAGGGCGAAGGCGACGAGGCGGTGCACCACCTCGTCGCCGCCCGGCTCGTCGATCACACGGCGATGCTGAACGGGCTGGTCAGCCGCAGCCGGGACTTCCGATGAGCCATGTAGGAAGTCCCGCACAGCGGGTCGCGCGCGCTTCCGAACGACGGCGGTCCGCGGCTTTCCTACAGTTCGTCCACTCGCTCACGCACTCACGACTCCTGCCATGGCCACCGCCCGCACCTTCGTTTTCGCCGTCGTCGCTGCGGCGTCGCTGCTGATGGCGGGCGTCCAGGCCATCGCCGGCGAGCCCGAGGTGCCGGAGGCGAGCTCGATCGGCCTCGGCCAGGCGGCCGTCACGGCCGCGCCGGGCAGCCGCTGAGGCCGGGCGACGACGTCGGCGCGCGGCGGCGCCGCGAAGCCGTTGCGGGCGTTTGCGCTCCGGCAGAATCGTTCCGATGAGTGCCCAGCTGATCACGTCCGAGCTGCGCCAGTGGATCGTCGCGCAGGCGACGGCCGGCCATTCGCCGCAGGTCGTCCTCGATGCGATGAAGGCCAGCGGCTGGGACGAGGACGTCGCCATCGCGGCCATGGAGTCGACCCTCACCGAGCACCTGGATGCCAAAGGCATCGAAGCCGCCGCCGCGGCCCGGCCGGTGCCGGGCGCGGCGATCAACGCCAGTTTGCCGCTCCGCCGCGCCGGCGACCGCGAGGTGAAGGTGCTGATGGCGCTCGCCGCGCCGCGCGTCGTCGTCTTCGGCGACCTGCTGTCGGCCGAGGAGTGCGGCGAGCTGATCGAGCTGGCGCGGGCGCGCCTGGTCCGCTCGGAGACGGTCGAGACGAAGACCGGCGCGAGCGCCGTCAACGAGGCGCGCACGAGCGACGGCATGTTCTTCGAGCCCGGCGAGTTCCCGGTCTGCGCCCGGCTCGAGTCGCGCATCGCGGCGCTGCTCGACTGGCCGCTCGAGAACGGCGAGGGCCTGCAGATCCTGCGCTACGGCCCGGGCGCCGAATACAAGCCGCATTACGACTACTTCGATCCGGCCGAGCCCGGCACGCCGACGATCCTGAAGCGCGGTGGCCAGCGCGTCGGCTCGCTCGTCTGCTATCTCAACACGCCCGAGGCCGGCGGCGCGACGGTGTTTCCGGATGCCGGCCTCGACGTCGCGCCGGTGCGCGGCAATGCCGTCTTCTTCAGCTACGACCGGGCCCACCCCTCCACGCGCACGCTGCACGGAGGGGCGCCGGTCACGGCCGGCGAGAAATGGGTGGCGACGAAGTGGATGCGGGAGGGCCGCTTCGAGTAGCGCTCAGGCGCGGACGCCGTGCGAGTGGCCGAAGGGTCGCGTCCGCTCGATGCGCCGGTGCTTGCGCTCGTCCCAGGTCTGCGGCCCCTCGAGACGCCAGCCGGCGATCGAGCCGGCCATCTCGTCGCTCGCCAGGCGGCGGAAGGCGCGGCCCTTGCCTTCGCCGCGCCAGGCGCTGAAGCGCAGCCGCCACGGAAAGGCGGCGCCGCCGACCGGCACCCAGTAGACGCAGCCCTTCTCGCGCCAGAACGCCTGCCGCTCGAAGTTCACGCGCCCCGCGAAGCCGGTGTGCGCTTCGAACAGCGCATAGCCCTCGTCGCCCTTCATCTGGACCACGCTCTGGACGATGTCGCCGGGCGAATCGCCGCTGCCGCCGTAGATCAGGCAGACGCGCTCGATGCGCTCCGCGGGCAGCCGATCGATCTCGGTCTCGTCGCGGAAGACGACGATGTCGTTCTGCTGCCAGAGAGTGCGCCAGGTGCTTTTCATCGGTCTATGTTACGAGTCGGCTCCGGGGGTACCGTCCGTCGGCGCTGGCCGAATCTGTGACAAATGGAAACAAGCGGGCCGTCGCCGGGCCCCTTGACCGCGCTCAGAACAGGGCCGGGTAGGGGTTGACCGCGTCGCCCTTCCACCACTGCCGCTCGGGCCCCAGGCGGAACACCGCGAAGTGCAGGTGCGGCGCGTTCATGGGCGCGTTGCCGGTCGTGCCGACGTAGCCGATCACGTCGCCGCGGCGCACGTGCATCCCTTCGCGCACGCCGTCGGCGTAGCGGTCGAGGTGGGCGTAGTAGTAGCTGAAGCGGCGCTGCGGGTCGAACTGGTAGATCGTCAGTCCGCCGGGCACGCTGGTGAACAGCTTGACGATCGTGCCGTCGTCGACGGCGAGCACCGGCGTTCCGGTCGGCGCGGCGATGTCGATGGCTTCGTGCCGGTGGCCCGTGCGCGCCTCGTCGAAGGTGTCGCGCAACTGCGCCCGCGACACGCCCTGGACGGGGATCAGCAGAGCCGGCAGCGATGTGCCTGCCTCCGTCGGCGCGGCGGCTGGCGCGGAAGCCGCATCCGAAGCCGACGACATCGGTGTCGACGATGTCGACGACGCCGGCGATGCCGACCCGGGCACGACCGCGGCAGTGTCCTTGCTTTCGTCCCGCGGCCGACACGCGCCGAGCACCCCGACCGCGAGCAGCAGGGTTATGCCGCGGCGCCACGGCCGTTCCGAGATCGACCGCGCGGGTCGCGATGCGGGCCGTGCCGTCGCCGGCGGCACCGCTACTCGCGCACGTCGACCACGAACCCTGCCTTGGCCAGGGTCGACAGCCGCTGCGCGTCCCAGTTGGTCAGGTGGATGCAGCCGTTGGTCTCGGCGCGGCCGAGCTTCTCGGGATGGGGGGTGCCGTGGATGCCCCAGTGCGGCTTCGTCAGGCCGATCCAGACGTTGCCGACCGGGTTGTTCGGGCCGGGCGCGATCTCGGTCTTCGCGGTGCCGGGCTTGGCGTCCTTCAGCAGCGCCGGGTCGTAGGTGAAGGACGGGTTCTTCACCTCGTTGACGATCTTCATCCGGCCGACGGGCAGCGGATCCTTCGGACCGCCGATGCTGATCGGAAAGCCGGCGACGACCGCGCGGTCGCTGCCGAGGACGCGCAGGGTCCGCTCCGACTTGTCGATCGCGATCGATGTCGCCTTCGCCGGCGCCCCGGTGATTGGACCGACGTCGGCGACGACGATCTCGCGTCCGGCGGCGAAGGGCGCGCCCGGGTTGAGCTCGCGCAGCAGGCGCGGGCTCATGTGGAAGCGCTCGGCAAGGGCTTCCTGCAGCGACTCGTAGCCGAGCGCCTTCAGCTTTGCGCGCTCCATCATGTCGGCGGGGATCTTGGCGAAGGGGCCGGCGGCGTCGCCGTCGCTGATTACGTAGACGGCGAACGGCGGCGCCGCGCCTTCGCCGAGCGCGGCCCAGGTCGGCGCGTCGACCTTGCCGCTGACGGCGAGCCCGCGCGCTCCCTGGAACGCCACGACCGCGCGCCGCATGTTGGCGGCGAAGCGGCCGTCGATCTCGCCCGGCGAGAACCAGGCGCGGTCGAGCAGGACCTGGGCGCGCGCCACGGCGGTCCCCTTCGATCCCGTCCCGAGCACGGGGGCGGGGCCGGCGGCGTTGAGGCGCTCGACGGCGGTGCGCGCATCGGGCGCTGCAGCCTTGCCGCTGCTCTGCGCCGCTGCGGCCTTGCCGCTGCGCTGCGGGGCGGCGGCGGCAGCGCTGGCAGTGACGAGGAGGAGCAAGCCGACGAGGAGGCGATGGAAGGTCATGGCGAATGGGGCGCGGTGCAGCGGTGCGTGCGCCCAGCATGAGACGTGGCCGGTGCCCGTGCTGTAGGCCGGGGCCGCCGGCGTGCGCCGGTCGAGGGCGCATCGGCGGACCTTCGCGCCCGCGCCCGCTGCGCTTCGGACGATGTTCTCGACCGCCGAGCGGCTGTCGGCGGCGCCCCGCGCGTGTCAGCCCGAAGGCAGGTTCTCGATCGCGATCGGCTCGATCGCGTCGGCCGGCGCGAAGCCGAAGACCCGGCCGTAGAACGCCAGCTCGGCCTCGAGGGCGCGACGGATGTTGCGCGCCTGCCGAAAGCCGTGCTGCTCGCCTTGGAAGAGCAGGTAGGCGACCGGCAGGCCCTTGGCGCGGACCGCCTCGAACATCGCCTCGGCCTGGCTGGGGGGCACCGCCTTGTCCTCCGCGCCCTGGAGGAGGATCAAGGCGCTCGACAGGCGATCGGGGTAGTGCACGGGCGAGCGCTCGCGGTAGAGATCGGCGCGCTCCGGGTACGGCCCGACCAGCGAGTCGAGATAGCGCGACTCGAACTTGTGCGTGTCGCGCGCCAGCGCCTCGAGGTCGCTGATGCCGTAGTGGCTGGCGCCGGCCTTGAAGAAGCTGCGGAAGGTGAGGGCGGCGAGCGTCGTGAAGCCGCCGGCGCTGGCGCCGCGGATGGCGACGCGATCGGCGTCGACGTCGCCGCGCTCGACCAGGAAGCGCGCCGCGGCGATCACGTCGTCGACGTCGACGATGCCCCACTGGCCGTCGAGCAGCTCGCGATAGGCGCGGCCGTAGCCGGTGCTGCCGCCGTAGTTCACGTCGACCACCGCGAAGCCGCGGGTGGTCCAGAACTGGCGCCCGAGGCCGAAGGCGGCGTTCGTTGCCGCGGTCGGGCCGCCGTGGCTGACGACGAGGAGCGGCGGCCGCTCGCCTGCGGGGCCCGCCCACGCCGCATTGGTCGGCCGATAGAAGAAAGCGTGCGCCGTCCGTCCGTTCTCGGACGGGAAGCTGATCGGCTCGGCCACGGAGACGTCGCCGGGGTCGAGCGAGATGTCGCTCGACCGGCGCAGGACCTGCGCCGCGCCGCCGTGGAGCGGCAGCCGCACCACGGCCTCGGCTTCCGTCTCCGAGGCGGCGAAGCAGGCGACGAAGCCGTCGCCGACGTGCACGTTGCGAATCGAGCAGTAGGGCGTCTCGATCGGCTCGAACGCGCCGCTTCGCGGGTCGAGCCGCGCCAGGTGCGAGCGCCCGTTCTGCTCGTAGGCGCAGACCAGCGTCCCGTCCGGCTGGAAGCCGTACATCGCGAGGCCGAACACCCACTGCGGCTCGCCGAACTCCGCCTCCATGGGCTGCAGCGCGTCGATCGACGTGCCGCGCTCGCGGTACAGGTTCCACCAGCCGCTGCGGTCCGACACGAAGTGCAGCTCGCCCGCCGGCGACCACTCGGGCTGGAAGATCGACTCGTGCGGTCCGCCGGCGACGCGCCGCTCGCTCAGCGGCCGGCCAGCGGCATCGAGGTCGGCCACCCAGAGCTCGCTGCCCTGCCACGGCATGCGCGGGTGGTCCCACGTGAGCCAGGCCAGGCGCGTGCCGTCGGGTGAGAGGCGCGGGCTGGAGAAGAAGTCGTGACCGGAGGCGAGCACGGTCTCGGCACCGGAGCCGAGGTCGACGGCGACGAGCGTGTTCACGGCCTCCGCCGCCGCGCTGCCCGGCGCCGGGTGCGTCTCGCGGACGGCGATCAGGCGTTGCCGCGGCGCATCGACGACGGCGTCGGCGAAGCGGCTCGTTCCGGTCGCCGTCACCGGCCGTGGCGGCTCGCCGCGGCGCGCGCGATAGAGGCGCTGGTCCGGGTCGTGGCTGAAGAACAGCTCGCCGTCGCTGCCTACCGCGAATGCGCCGCCGCCGTACTCGTGCACGCGCGTGCGCGCATCGAAGGGCGGCGGATGCCGGTCCTCGCAGGTGCCGCCGGCCGCGCACTCGACGACGACGTTGCGCCCGCTTTCGGCCGGGCGGCCCTCGCTCCAGAAGATGGAGCCGCCGCTCACCGCGATCTGGCCGAAGCGGACCGTCGCCGCGGCGAGGAGCTCGGCGCCTAGCGACGATTCCCAGCTGCCGAACGGCGCTACGCGAGTGGCAGCCACGGCGGACTTGATCGAGCCGATCAGTACACCACCACGGAGCGGATCGACTCGCCGCTCTTCATCAGCTCGAAGCCGCGGTTGATGTCCTCGAGCTTCAGCCGGTGCGTGATCAGCTCGTCGATGCGCACCTTGCCGTCCATGTACCAGTCGACGATCTTCGGCACGTCGGTGCGACCGCGCGCGCCGCCGAAGGCCGAGCCCTTCCACTGCCGCCCGGTGACGAGCTGGAACGGACGCGTCGAGATCTCGGCCCCGGCGGGGGCGACGCCGATGATGATCGACTGGCCCCAGCCCTTGTGGCAGCACTCGAGCGCCTGGCGCATCGTCGTCGTGTTGCCGATGCACTCGAAGCTGTAGTCGGCACCGCCGTCGGTGAGCTGGGCGATCGCGTCGACCACGTTCGGCACGCTCGTCGGGTCGATGAAGTGCGTCATGCCGAACTCGCGCGCCATCGTCTCGCGGCCGGGGTTCAGGTCGACGCCGATGATCTTGTCGGCGCCGACCATCTTCGCCCCCTGGATGACGTTGAGGCCGATGCCGCCGAGGCCGAAGACGACGACGTTGGCCCCGGCCTCGACCTTGGCCGTGAAGAGCACGGCGCCGACCCCGGTGGTGACGCCGCAGCCGATGTAGCAGACCACGTCGAACGGCGCGTCCTGGCGGATCTTCGCCAGCGCGATCTCCGGCACGACGATGTGATTGGCGAAGGTCGAGGTGCCCATGTAGTGCAGCAGCGGCTTGCCGCCTTGCGAGAAGCGACTCGAGCCGTCGGGCATCAGGCCCTTGCCCTGCGTGCCGCGGATCAGCTGGCAGAGGTTGGTCTTCCTCGACAGGCAGAACTTGCACTGCCGGCACTCCGGCGTGTAGAGCGGGATGACGTGGTCGCCTTTCTTCAGCGTCGTGACGCCGGCGCCGACGTCGAGCACCACGCCCGCGCCTTCGTGGCCGAGGATGGCGGGGAACAGCCCTTCCGGGTCGGCGCCCGACAGCGTGAACCAGTCGGTGTGGCAGATGCCGGTGGCCTTGACCTCGACGAGCACCTCGCCGGCGCGCGGCCCTTCGAGGTCGACGGTTTCGATGGAGAGCGGTTCGCCGGCCTTCCAGGCCACCGCGGCGCGGGTTTTCATGCGGGTTGACTTTCGAGGTGAAGCGGCTCGGCCGCTGCGGAGGGAAGGGCGGATCGGCGGATCATGTCGGCCGCCTTCTCCGCGATCATGATCGTCGGCGCGTTGGTGTTGCCGCTGACGATGCCGGGCATCACCGACGCATCGACGACGCGCAGGCCCGCCACGCCGTGCACGCGCAGCTCGGCATCGACGACGTCGAGCGGGCCCGGGCCCATGCGGCAGCTGCCGACCGGGTGGTAGATCGTGTCGGCATGGCCGCGGATGAAGGCCTCGATCTCGGCGTCGCTGCGCGCCGACGCCGAGGCGGCGAGCTCGCGTGCACCGTGCGCGGCGAGCGCCGGTTGCGCGAGGATGTGCCGCATCTGCCGGAAGCCGCGCACCAGCGCCTGCATGTCCTCGCCGTCGGCCAGGAAGGCCGGATCGACGAGCGGGGGTGCGTTCGGGTCGGCGCTCGCGAGGCGGACGCTGCCGCGGCTCTTCGGCCGCAGCAGGCAGACGTGGCAGGAGTAGCCGTGGCCGAAGACGGTCTTGCGGCCGTGGTCGAGCAGCTTGCCGATGACGAAGTGCAGCTGCAGGTCGGGCCGGTCGACGTCGGGGCGGCTGCGGATGAAGCCGCCGGCTTCGGCGAAGTTCGTCGTCATCGCCCCGCGCCGATGCCGCCGCCACTCGTGGATGCCGCGGGCGGCGTTCAGCGCCCCCTTGAACGACAGGCCGAACAGGTCCTTGAGGTGAGGCGCGTCGTGGACCTGGATGACGTCGACGTGGTCGTGCAGGTTGCCGCCGACGCCCGGCAGCTCGTGGCGGACGTCGACGCCCACCGAGCGCAGGTGCTCGCCCGGCCCGATGCCCGAGAGCATCAGCAGCTGCGGCGACTGCAGCGCGCCGGCGCTGAGCAGCACCTCGCGGCGGGCCCGCAGCGTGGTCACGACGCCTGCCATGTCGGCTTCGACGCCGACGGCGCGCCGCGCCTCGAGCAGCACGCGCCGCGTCCGTGCCTGCGTGATGACGCGCAGGTTGGGCCGCGCGAGATTCGGGGCGAGGTAGGCCTTCGCGGCGCTGAAGCGCTCGCCGTTGCGATGCGTCACCTGGTAGTGGCCGACGCCTTCCTGGCGCTCGCCATTGAAATCCGGATTGCCTGCATGGCCGGCCTGGATCGCTGCCTCGACGAACAGCGCGCCGAAGCGGTGCGGGCTGCGCAGGTCCATGACGTTGAGCGGCCCGCCGCTGCCATGGAAGGCGTCGGCGCCGCGCTCGTTGTGCTCGGAGCGCTTGAACCAGGGCAGCACGTCGCGCCAGGCCCAGCCGGGGTTGCCCTCGGCCGCCCAGCCGTCGTAGTCGGCCGGATGGCCGCGCACGTAGATCATGGCGTTGATCGAGCTCGAGCCGCCGAGGACCTTGCCGCGCGGCTGATAGCCGCGCCGGCCGCCGAGCCCTGCCTGCGGCACGGTCTCGAAGCCCCAGTTCGCCGTGCCGGTCTGCGCCATGACGGCGAGCCCGGCCGGGCAATGGATCAGCACGCTCCTGTCGGCGCCGCCGGCCTCGAGCAGGCAGACGCTGACCTGCCGATCTTCCGAGAGGCGCGCCGCGAGCACGCAGCCGGCCGAGCCGCCGCCGACGACGATGTAGTCGAACTCGCCCGCGCTGCTCATCGGCCCACGGCCTTGCGCGAGCCGTCCTCGAAGACCTCGTCGTCGCGAACGACCTTGCCCGAGGCATCGAACTCGCGCTCGCGCGTGACGCGGCCGCGCTCGTCGTAGCTGCGCTCGCTGCGCAGCCGGGCCTCCGCGTCCCAGTGCCTGTGCACGCCGGTCGCCGTGTCGCCGCCTCGGCTGCCCGGCCCGCCGACGAGCCAGGTGCCCTCGGCGGCCTTGCGGCCGCTGTCGTGGAAGGCGGTCTCGCGGCGCAGCGCCCGCCCGTCGCTCCTCGTGAACTCGACCAGCTCGCGCGGCTGACCGTTCAGGTACCAGCGCTGCTCCGAGACGAGCTCGGCGCCGCGATCGCCCGGACGCCACTTGCGCTCGCGGACCAGCTTGCCGGACTCGTGATGCTCCTGGTCGAGCGTGGTGACGCGCCGGGGGCGCTCGCCGCCGGAAGCTTCGACCGTCACCCACTGGATCTCGCGCCGCTTCGCGCCGTCGGCGGCGAAGGTGCGCTCGATGCCGCCCGTGGCCGTGATCTCCTGCAGCTCGCGAACGCTGCCGTCCTCGCCGAGGACTTCGCTCTTCCGGCGCTCGCCGCGCTCGTACACGACGCGCGCGCGCGTCTGCCCCTTCGCGCCGTGCAGGACGACGGTCGCCGGCGAACCGGCGTGGCCGCACCAGCGCGCGTCGTCGGCGTCGGGGCCGAGCAGCGGGCGCCCCGCGCAGCGAAGCTCCGCCAGCTGGCCCTGGGCGGTGAACTCCGCCGCCGCCTGCTCGCGATCGTCCTCGTGGAAGCTGACGCGACGAAGCTGCCCCGTCGGGTACCAGCTGCGTGCGATGCCGACCGTGCGGCCGTCCCGATAGGTCGCTTCGCGGACGAGGATCGGAGCGCCTCGCTCGCCCGCCGGGCCGGCCTCGGCCGCTGCGAACTCGCGCGCCCTGCCGTCGCGGTTGCCGCGCTCGTTGACGTGATGCTCGCGCTCCAGGAGGCCGTCCTTGAAGTAGCGGACGACGCCCATGAAGACGCCCTTCTGCAGTTCCTGCTCCCGGACCACCGGCCCGCCTTCGCCGTCGCGGCAGCGCATCAGCCCGGTCTTGCCCTGCGTCGTGCTGCCGTTGGCGGGATTGACGTGCTGGCCGTTCAGCTCGCAGACCTGCACCGCGTGCGCCGCACCGCCCGCGAGCAGCGCGGCGAGCGTCATCAGGATCCGGGCGAGAATCGCTCGATGCATCGAAGGATTGTGCCGCGCCGGACCTGGTATTACGTCGCCGGCGCCGTCGTCCTCACGATCATCGCCGTGCTGATCGGCGTCAATCTTCTCGGCGGCGAGAAGAAGATCGAGCGGCGCATCGAGCGCCTCTACGGCATCGACAGCCCGCAGTTTGCGCGCGACCTCGGCTACCTGCTGGGCCCGCCGATCGTCGGCGGCAACCGCTACCGCGCGCTGCTCAACGGCGACGCGATCTTTCCGCCGATGCTCGCCGCGATCCGCTCGGCCAAGCAGTCGATCACCTTCGAGACCTACATCTACTGGTCGGGCGACATCGGCCGCGCCTTCGCCGAGGCCTTGTCCGAACGGGCGCGGGCCGGCGTCAGCACGCACGTGCTGCTCGACTGGCTGGGCAGCGTCAAGATGGACGAGAAGCTGCTCGAGCAGATGAAGCAGTCCGGCGTCCAGGTGCAGCGCTTCCACCCGCCGCACTGGACCCACCTCAGCCGGTTCAACAACCGCACCCATCGCAAGATCCTGGTCGTCGACGGGCGCATCGGCTTCACCGGCGGCGTCGGCATCGCCCCCGAGTGGACCGGCAACGCGCAGGATCCCGAGCACTGGCGCGACACCCACTTCGAGATCGAAGGCCCGGTCGTGGCCCAGATGCAGGCCGTCTTCCTCGACAACTGGATCAAGGCCTCGGGCGAGGTGCTGCACGGGCCGCGCTACTTCCCGCCCGTCGCGCCGGCGGGCGACGGGCCGGCCCAGATGTTCAGCAGCTCGCCGACCGGCGGCAGCGAGAGCATGCAGCTCATGTACCTGCTGGCGATCACCTCGGCCAGCAAGACGATCGACCTGTCCGCCTCGTACTTCGTGCCCGACGACCTCAGCCGCAACGCGCTGCTCGAGGCCTTGAAGCGGGGCGTCAGACTGCGCATCGTCGTGCCGGGCGAGCACATCGACTCCGACACCGTGCGCAACGCGTCGCGGGCGACCTGGGGGCGGCTGCTCGCCGCCGGCGCGGTCATCGCCGAGTACCGCCCGACGATGTACCACTGCAAGGTGCTGATCGTCGACGGGCTGCTGGTGTCGGTCGGATCGACCAACTTCGACAACCGCTCGTTCCGCATCAACGACGAAGCGACGCTGAACATCATCGACGCCGCCTTTGCCCGTGAGCAGACGGCCGTGTTCGAGGCCGATCTCGCCCGCTCCCGACCGATCAGCTTCGCCGAGTGGAGCGAGCGCCCGCTGAAGGAGAGGCTGATGGAGCGGCTGGCCTCGATCCTCGGCTCGCAGCTCTAGGCCGCCCAGGCCTTCAGAGCAGCTGCTCGGGCACGAACCAGCCCATCAGCATGTTGTGCACGCGCAGCCAGAAGCTGGATTCCGGCTCGACGCCGAGAACGATCTCCTGGTCGCCATCGACCGTCAGCCATTGCAGCGCCTTGGTCTTCGGCTCGAGGCGGACGCGGTAGGCGCTCTCCAGCTTGCTGATGTTGATGACGCGAAGCATCTCCTTCGCGATGGCCGGGTTCTCGATGAACATGCCCAGCTCGGTGTTGGCGCTGGCCGAGCGAGGGTCCAGGTTCATCGAGCCGACGAAGACCAGCTTGCGGTCGATGACCGCGCTCTTGGCGTGCAGCCGTCCCAGCGAGTTGCCGAACATGCCGAGCCGCTTCGTCTTCTGCGCCCGCGTCGGGCTGAGCTCATAGAGGTCGACGCCGGCCTCGAGCATGCCCGGGCGGTACTTGGAATAGCCGTTGTGAACCAGGGGCTCGTCGGTCGCGGCCAGCGAGTTCGTCATCACGGTGACCTTGACGTTCTCCTTCTGCAGGTTGCGGAACGATTCGACGCCGTCGTGCCCGGGGATCATGTACGGCGAGGTCAGCACCAGCTCGCTCTTGGCCTGCCACACCCGCATCATCACGCTGTTGGTGACGCTGGCCTCGAAGGCGATCCGGGGGCTCTTCGAGAGCTGCTTTTCCGGCGGGTCGGCGAAGGCGTGGGCGATGCCCCAATGCAGGCCGAGCTGGCCGGTCTCGAGCTCCTCGCGGATCGGCCCGTAGCCGAGGGCGTCGGTGTCCGGCACGTCGATCTCCGGCGGCGGCGGCAGGCTGGCCACGGTCGCGTCGAAGGCCTTCTGGCGCGCCAGCTTGTCGCCCAGCGGCTCGCCGATGCGGTCGATGGGAAACACCACCTCGCTGTTCCAGTAGCGATCGAAGATTGCCGACAGCTCGGCGATCACCGCCCCCATCAGGAAGGCGTCCATGTCGACGAAGTTGGCTTCGCTGCTGAGCAGGAAGTACTCGTCGGCGATGTTGCGCCCGCCGATCACCGCCATCGCGTTGTCGGCGATGAACAGCTTGTTGTGCATGCGGTGGTTCAGGCGTCCGAAGTCGAAGATCGAGGCGATGTACTTGCCGGCGACGCCGCTCGACCGGTTGCAGCAGAACGGGTTGAAGAGATGGACCTCGATGTTCGGGAAGGAGGCCAGGCCGCGCAGCAGGCCGTCGGTGTGGAAGGTGTAGAGGTCGTCGACCAGGAGACGGACCCGCACCCCGCGCAGCGCGGCGTCGCGCAGCTTGGTCAGCAGGAGCCGGCCGGTGCGGTCGTTCTCGATGACGTAGTACTGGACGTCGAGCGAGTGCGTCGCCCGCTCGGCGAGCTGAATGCGGGCATCCAGCGAAAAGGCGCCGAGCGGCATCAGGCGGACCCCCGTCTGGTCGGGTGCCGGGATCGACGCGCGCGCGATCCGCACGAGGGGACTGTCGGGGTGGGGCGGCAGGGCCTGGGTGTCGGTCTTGCCGACGTTGGCCGGCAGGGTGCCGCATCCGGCCAGGACCACGGCGACGACGCACAGGGCGAGCAGGCGGCCCACGCCAAGGGCCCAGCCCGGCCGTTGGGAGAGGCCCGGCCCCGTGCTGCGCGGGCGCGAGCCTTCGTCGCGCCGGCCTTTCTCGTAAGATTCCGGCTCTCGTCCGGAGCCCGTCATGAAGAAGCTATTCGCGCTCATCTTGCTGATGCTCTCGTTGCCGACGGCTTCCTACGCAGCTCTCGATGTCGGAGATGCAGCGCCAAACTTTACAGTGACGGCGGCGCTCGGCGGCAAGGTCTTCAAGTTCACTCTGGCCGACTCCCTGGCCAAAGGGCCCGTGGTCCTGTACTTCTTTCCGGCGGCCTTCTCGGTCGGCTGCTCGATCGAGGCGCACGAGTTCGCCCAGGCGATCACCAAGTTCGAGGCGCTCGGCGCCACCGTCATCGGCGTCTCGTCGGACGACATCGAGACGCTCGGCAAGTTCTCGGTCCAGGCCTGCCAGGGCAAGTTCCCGGTCGCCTCCGACAACAACCAGGCCGTCATGAAGGCCTACGACGCCATCATGGCGTTGCGTCCCGACTACGCCAACCGTGTCTCCTACGTGATCGCGCCGAACGGCAAGGTGATCTACAACTACCAGAGCCTGAACCCGAACCGGCACGTCGAGAAGACGCTGGGCGCGCTGAAGGAGTGGGCCCAGACCAAGCCGAAGTGACCGGGCGCTAGGCGGCACGGCGCCGGCGCCGGCGGCCGCGCAGGCCCCTGGAATGCGGATTGCCCGGGGTTCGCGATGCAGTCACCGAGCCGACCGCCCCCAGCCGCCTCCGCCAGCCCGGCCCTGGCCCAGCCCCGTGCCGTCCTCCGCCTCGGCGAGGCCGTCGCGATCATCGTCGGCATCGTCATCGGCGCCGGCATCTTCAAGGCCCCGGCGCTGGTCGCCGGCATGTCCGGCAGCCCGGGCTGGATGTTCGCCGCGTGGGCCCTCGGCGGCGCGGTGTCGCTCATGGGTGCGCTGTGCTACGCCGAGCTGGCGACGGCCTACCCGCACGCCGGAGGCGACTACCACTTCCTGCGCCGCGCCTACGGCCGCAGCGTCTCGTTCCTGTTCGCCTGGGCTCGCTTCTCGGTCATCACCACCGGCTCGATCGCGCTGCTCGCCTTCGTCTTCGGCGACTACATGTCGCAGCTGCTGCCGCTCGGGACCTACAGCTCGGCGATCTATGCCGCCGCCGTCGTCGTCCTGCTGACTGCGGTCAACCTGCGCGGCATCCGCACCGGGGCGGCGACCCAGAGCTGGCTCACCTGCGTCGAGGTCGCGGGCCTGCTGCTGATCGTCGCGGCGGGCTTGTACCTGCTCGGCGTCGGCGGCGGCGCCGCGCCGCGCGAGGCCGCCGCGGCGGCCAGCTCGAGCCCGTCGTTGGCCGGCTTCGGGATGGCGATGGTGTTCGTGCTGCTGACCTACGGCGGCTGGAACGAGGCCGCCTACATCAGCGCCGAGCTGAAGGACCAGAAGCGCAACATGGTCCGCGCGCTCGTGCTCTCGATCCTGCTCATCACCGCGCTCTACCTGCTCGTCACCTGGGCCTACTGGTACGGCCTGGGCTTCGCCGGGATGGCCAAGTCGGAGGCGATCGCTGCCGACCTGGCCCGGCGCGCCTTCGGCAATGCCGGCGGGGTGCTGATCGCGGCGATGGTCGCGATCGCCGCGCTCACCTCGATCAACGCCACCATGATCGTCGGCGCCCGCACGAACTTCGCGGTCGGACGCGACTGGCCCCTGCTCAGGCGCTTCGGCGAGTGGGACGAGGCGAGCGGCACGCCGCGCGCGGCCCTGCTGGTCCAGGGCGTCGCGGCGCTGGTCCTGGTCGGCGTCGGCGCGCTCGCCGGCGGCGGCTTCCGCTCGATGGTCGAGTTCACGGCGCCGGTCTTCTGGCTCTTCTTCCTGCTGGCGGTGCTGTCGCTGATCGTGCTGAGGATCCGCGAGCCGAACGTCGAGCGTCCGTTCAGGGTGCCGCTCTACCCGCTGCTGCCGCTGGCCTTCATCCTGGTCTGCGGGTACATGCTGTGGTCGAGCCTGTCGTATGTCTACAGCCAGGCCCTCGGCGGCCTGAACGCCGCCTGGGTCGGCGTAGCGGTGCTCGCCATCGGCGCGGTCCTGCTCCTGGTCGTGCGCAGCTCCACGCCGGCCGTCCATCCGTCGTCAACCGTTCCCCTCAGGAGCACGTCATGAGCATCGACTCCCGCAAGGGTCTCACGCGTCGCACAGCCATCGCCACCCCGATGCTTCTGCTGCCCTTCACGCACGGGATCGCCAACGCCCAGGTGGCGGCGACGGCGCCCCGGCTCGACGTGCCTTACGTGCCGACGAACATGGACACGGTGCACAAGATGCTCGAGATGGCCGGCGTCAAGAAGGGCGACGTGCTCTACGACCTGGGCTGCGGCGACGGCCGGATCGTCGTCACCGCGGCGAAGGAACACGGGGCCCGCGGCGTCGGCATCGACCTGAACCCGGAGCGCATCGCCGAGGCCAAGGAGAACGCGCGCAAGGCCGGCGTGACCAAGCAGGTGCAGTTCAAGGTCGGCAACCTGTTCGAGGCCGACTTCACCCCGGCCACCGTCGTCACCCTCTACCTGCTGCCCGACGTCAACCTGAAGCTGAAGCCGCAGCTCTGGCGCCAGCTGAAGGTCGGCACGCGGGTCGTCTCGCACGCCTTCGACATGGGCGAGGACTGGCCGCCCGAGGACACGCAGCGGGTCGGCCACAACACCGTCTACCGCTGGACCATCAAGCGCGAGCACAAGACGGCGAAGGCCAAGACCACGGCCTGAGGGCCCGGCGCCCGCGCCGGCGCTGCAGGGCGTGAACCACTCGGCAGATTCGCCCCGGTTCGCCGCCGTGCCCGTGCCCGCGGCAAGGATCGGCTGGCACACTGCTTCGACCCTCGGAGCAGCAGATGCCGGACACGACCCGTTCTTCCCTCGCGCGGCCCCTCAAGCTGTACGCCCTCGGCCACGGCGCCTTGCTCGTCGGCGCGTGGGCGATGCACGTCACCGGGTCCATGCTGCCCATGGCGCTCGCGGCATCGGCCTGCTTGATGCTGACCTTGCCGCTGGTGCGCCACTTCCTGAGGCCCTCGCCGCGGCGCTGAGCGCGCCACCGCGGTCCTGTAGGAAGGCGCCGACTGCCGCTTCCGGTGGTCGCCGCTTCGGTGGGGACCCCCCGTCGGCCATGCTCGTTCCCTGGTTCAACCCCCATGGAGTGACGTATGACCACAGACAACAAGCCGATGCTGACCGGGCTCTTCCGCGACCGTGACAGCGCCGAGCGCGCCTATCAGTCGATCTCCGACCGCGGCTACACGCGCGACGACGTCAACGTCGTGATGTCGGACGAGACCCGCCAGCGCCACTTCGGGACGGCGGAAGGTCGCGAGACCGAGCTGGGCACGAAAGCGGCGGAAGGCGCGGGCATCGGCGGCGCGATCGGCGGCAGCCTGGGCGCGATCGCCGCGGCGGTGGCGGCGGTCGGCACGACGATCGCCCTGCCCGGCTTGGGCCTCGTGATCGCCGGCCCGCTCGCGGCGGCCATCGCCGGCGCCGGCGCCGGTGCAGCGACCGGCGGCATCGTCGGCGCGCTGATCGGCTGGGGCATCCCGGAAGAGCGCGTCAAGCACTACGACCAGGGCATCCGCGAAGGCGGCATCCTGATGGCCGTTCGCCCGCGCAACGACGAGGACGCCAGCCACTTCGAGAACTCGTGGAAGGCGAACCGCGGCGAGCACGTCTACCGGTAGACGTCGCGGTCGCGTTCGGCGATCTTCTGCCGGACCAGCCGCTCGAGCGCCGCGCCTGACGGCGACGGCGCGAGAGGCGGAACGCGCAGGGCGGGGGGAACCCAAGGATCCCCGCCCTGCGCGAGTGCGTGCCTGTCTTCCGTGCCGGTGCCCGGATCCATGGCCGAGGCCGCCGGGCGGGCCTGCGTGGCAGCGGGCAGCCCCGCCGCCGAAGCGCGCGTCGGGTCTGCCGCCTGGCGCCTCGCGTCTGCAGAACTCTGCACCGTCGGTGCGTTGCCACCGAGGAAAGCGGCCAGATCCGTGCGCAGGCGCGCCCGCGAGGCGTCGTCAAGATAGGTCATGTGGCCCCCCTGGTAGGCACGGACGAAGAGCCCGGGCTGGACACCGACGCGGGCGAGGTCGAGCTCGGTCTGCCGGAACGGCGTCGCCAGGTCATGGTGGCCGGAGATCGAGAAGACACGCAGGCCCGGCTTGCGGGCCAGGGCGGCGGCGAGGTCGGGGACGACGTCGGGCAGGGCGCGGCCGTCGTGACCGAAGTTCCACGTGGCGATCGCGTTCGAGAGCTGGGTGTAGTTCGCCGTCGCCAGGTAGAGCAGCTCCTCGTTCAGCAGCTGCTGCAACGCCGCCGCGAAGGGCGCCGTGATCAGCGTCGCCGACGGGTCGCCGCCGCGGGCGAGGGTGCTGCCGTTGTCGGCGACGACGCGCGAGTCGTAGCGGCCCATCAGGCGGCCCGGCAGAACCTGCATCCGGTAGCTGGTCGGATCGAGATCGAGGTTGGCGTGCCACAGCGCCGCCGGTGCGCCGGTGCGGGCCACGAGCTCGTCGACGAGGCCCGGCGGCGCCGCTGCGCGGGTCGCGACGTAGGCCTGCACGGCCGGGCGGTAGCTCGTGGCAGCGAAGGCACGCAGCTCCTCGGCGTAGGCGTCGGCATCGCTGCGCGGCGGCGTCGTCAGCCCGAACCAGGCGCCGGTCATGCCGTAGCTCGGCAGGAAGCCTTCGCAGCTGAGCTCGCGCGGCGCGAAGACGGCGCAGTTGGCGTTGTAGTCGAGGATCGACGACAGCAGGATCACGCCGTCGAGGCGCATCCCGGCGGCCAGCATGAGGTCGGCGACGATCGCCGAGCGCGTCGTTCCGTACGACTCGCCGAACAGGAAGGTCGGCGAGTCGGCGCGGCCGTTGACCGCGGCATAGCGGGCGATGAAGTCGCGCATCAGCGCGGCGTCGGCGTCGACACCCCAGAAGGTCTGGTTGGTGAACGGCGCGATCGCCTGGGAATAGCCGGTGCCGACGGCATCGACGAAGACGAGGTCGGCGACGTCGATCAGGCTCTCGGCGTTGTCGACCAGCTGGAAGGGCAGCGGCACGGCGAGACTGGGCGCCGCGGTGACGATGCGCCGCGGCGCGAACGAGCCGAGGTGCAGCCAGACACTGGCCGAGCCCGGCCCGCCGTTGTAGAAGAAGACCAGCGGCCGCGTCGCCGGCGGCACGCTGGCGATGGTGTAGGCGACGTAGAACAGCGAGGCCTGCTCGACGCCGGTGCGCGGGTCGCGCGGGTTGAGGTGGCCGGCGGTGGCGGTGTAGGTGACCGTCGCGCCGCCGAGCGCGATCGAGCGCGTCGTGACCGCCGCGTTCTCGGCGGCGGCGGCCAGCGAGGCATTGCCGGCGCTCGAGTACGCCGTGGTGTCGCGGACCGCGCCCGGCGCGAGAGGTGCCTCGTCGGCGCCGCCGCCGCCGCCGCCGCAAGCGACGAGCGCGGCGGCGAGCACGGCGGCGCCCAGGGCTCGCGTCAGGCCGGGGACGAGGGCGAGGGCCATGCGCGGCACCGGCTCAGCGCGGGTTGATCGCCAGCAGCTCGATCTCGAACAGCAACGTCGCGTTGGGCGGGATCACGCCGCCGGCGCCGCGGCTGCCGTAGGCGAGCTCGGGCGGGCAGGTGAGCTGCGCCTTGCCGCCGACCTTCATCCGCTGCACGCCCTCGGTCCAGCACCGGATCACGCGATCGAGCGGGAAGCTCGTCGGCTCATTGCGCTTGTACGAGCTGTCGAACTCCGTGCCGTTCGGAAGCGTGCCGCGGTAGTGGACGCGGACGGTGTCGGTGGCGGCGGGGCTCGGCCCCTTGCCCTCGCGCAGCGACTTGTAGGTGAGGGCCGGGCCGGCAGCGGCGGCGCTCGCCGGCTGCGCCGACGCGAACGAAGGCAGGAGGAAGGCGCCGCACAGCGCGGCCGAGGCGAGCGATCGTTGCATCGAGGATCTTTCTGCAAGAAGGAGATTCATGTCAGGGAGGCGTCCCGCGAGCGCTCCAGGTGTCCTTGAGGCCCGTGATCCGGCTGAACACCGGCCGGCCGGCCGCATGATCGACGCGGTCGGCGACGAAGTAGCCGTGCCGCTCGAACTGCACCTTGTCGTCGGGCCGGGCATCGGCCAGCGAGCGCTCGACGAAGCCGTGCACGACGCGCTTGCTGTCGGGGTTGAGGCTCTCCTTCATGTCCCTGCCGCCGGTATCGGGCTGCGCGTCGACGAAGAGGCGCTCGTAGAGGCGCAGCTCGGCTGGGAGCGCGTCGTGCACCCCGAGCCAGGTGATGGCGCCCTTGACCTTGACCGCGTCGGCGCCGGGCGTGCCGCTCTTGGTGTCGGGAACGACGCGGGCCAGCACGGCGCTGACGTTGCCGGCGGGGTCCTTCTCGCAGCCGGTGCACTCGACGACGACGCCGTAGCGGAGGCGCACGCGGTTGCCCGGGAAGAGCCGGAAGAAGCCCTTCTGCGGCACCTCGGCGAAGTCGTCGCGCTCGATCCAGAGCTCGGGGCCGAGCTCGAACTCGCGCTGGCCGAGCTCGGGCCGTTGCGGATGCGCCGGCGCATGGCAGGGCTCGCGGTGCGCGGCGCTGCCGAACACCTCGGCCCAGTTCACCAGGCGGAGCGGCAGCGGGTCCACCACCGCCATCGCCCGCGCGGCCTTGCCCTCGAGGTCGTCGCGCAGGGCGGCGTCGAGGCTCGCGTACTCGGTCCAGCCGCCGGCCTTGCTGGTGCCGGCCCGGTCGGCCATGAGGCGGATCGCTTCGGGCGTGTAGCCGCGTCGGCGAAGTCCGGCAATGGTCGGCATGCGCGGATCGTCCCAGCCGTCGACGATGCCTTCGTCGACCAGCTCGCGCAGCTTTCGCTTGCTGGTGACGACGTAGGTCACGTTCAGTCGCGCGAACTCGTACTGATGCGGGCGCGGCCGGGCCAGCAGGCCGAGGTCGCACAGCGTGTCGAGGAGCCAGTCGTAGAACGGCCGCTGGTCCTCGAACTCGAGCGTGCAGATGCTGTGCGTGATGTTCTCGAGCGCGTCCTCGATGGGGTGCGCGTAGGTGTACATCGGGTAGATGCACCAGCGGTCGCCCGTGTTGTGGTGCGTCGCCCGCTTGATCCGGTAGAGCGCCGGGTCGCGCAGGTTCATGTTCGGGCTCGCCATGTCGATCTTCGCGCGCAGCACGGCGGCGCCGTCGGCGAGCCGGCCGTCCTTCATGTCGCGCAGGCGGGCGAGGTTCTGCTCCGGGGTGCGGGCGCGGAACGGGCTCTCCCTGCCGGGCGTGGCGAAGTCGCCGCGGTGGGCGCGCATCTCCTCGGCGCTCTGCTCGTCGACGTAGGCGTGGCCGGCCAGCACCAGCGCCTCGGCGGCGCGGTACATGAAGTCGAAGTAGTCGCTGGCGAAATACAGGTGGGCGGTCGTCGGCACGCTCGTCCCCTCGCCTGAACCGGCGCTCGCGGCCAGGGCCGGCTCGGGCGCGTGCCAGTCGAAGCCGAGCCAGCGGACGGCGTCGATGATCGCGTCGACGTACTCCTGCTCTTCCTTCTCCGGGTTGGTGTCGTCGAAGCGCAAGTGGCAGATGCCGCCGTACTCCTGGGCGAGGCCGAAGTTCAGGGTGATGCTCTTCGCATGGCCGATGTGCAGGTAGCCGTTCGGCTCCGGCGGAAAGCGGGTGCGGATGCGCGCCGGGTCGGGCGGCGCGTGCGCATGGTGCGCCGCGTCGCCCGGGGTTCCGGCGAAGCGCCGCCCCGCGTAGGTCCCGGCTTCGAGGTCGCGCTCGATGATCTGCCGGAGGAAGTTGCTGCCGGGCGCGGAGTCTTTGTGCGTGGTCATGGGAAAGCAGGCTCGCGCCGCAGCCGGAATTCTAGGTGCCGCCCCGCCGACGCTGCCCCCGCCGCGCGCCGGGGCGTCGCAAGGGCATTGCCATGCGTCGGCAGGCCGCCGCTTAGTATTCCCGGCAGCGAGCGAGCAGGCGGAGGACACGGTCGATGGGCGCGAAGGAGGACCGGCGGCGAACGCCGCGCGGGCTGCCGTGGGTGGCGGCCCTCCTCGTCGCCGCCTGCGGGTCGCAGCCGCCCGCCCCGGTCGAGCGCCGTGCGCCGACGCCGACGGCAGCGGCTTCGCCACCGGCTGCCGCCCCGGTCCCCGGCATCCCCGGGACCGCACCCGCGCAGGCCACGCCGCCGGCCCACGCCGCTTCGGCACCCGTGGGCGCTCCGCCGCCGACGCCGTCGGTGTCGGCGGCCGCAGCGACTTCGCCAGCGGGCGCTCCGCCGTCGCTCGCGCCGTCGCCTCCCGCGGCCGCCGTGGTGCCTCCCGACGCGACCGTGCCCGCGGCGATCGCCGCCCGCTTTCCCGAGCCGGCGGTGACGTTCGCCACGCCGGCCTTCGAAGCCGGACGGCGCGCGTTCACGAGCAACGCCGAACTGCGCTCCATCGTCCGCGGCCTGGAACGCCGACCCGGCGCGTCGGGCGGCGAGGTCGGCGTGCTCGAGGCGGGCGTGTCGCAGGCAGGCGAGCCGATCCTGGCCCTGGTCTTCCGTCGCCCGCCTGCGGAACCCGCTCCGGCGCCGGCGCCTGCCGCATCGGGAGCCGCATCGCCGATGGTCGCGCCGGCGGGCCGCCGGCCGGCCGTCGTCATCGTCGCCGGCCAGCACGGCGACGAGCCCGCCGGCACGGAAGCGCTGCTCGTGGTCGCCCAGGACTTCGCCTCGGGCCGGCACGAGCGGATCCTGGAGCGGGTCGACGTGGTCCTGCTCCCGCGCGCCAACCCCGACGGCGCCGAGCGCTTCCAGCGCGGCGCGGCCGACGGCACCGACATCGAGCGCGATCACCTGCTGCTGCACACGCCGGAAGCGCAGGCGCAGGCGCGCCTGATGGTCGAGTTCGCGCCCCTGGTCGTTCTCGACCTGCACGAGTACCCGGTCGGCGGCGCCTTCGTCCAGAAGTTCGGGGCGCTGCAGCGCTTCGACGTCCTGCTGCAGGCGGCGAGCGTCGCCAACCTGCCGCCCTTCGTCGGCAAGGCGGCCGAGGAGTGGTTCCGCCAGCCGCTGGTCACCGGCCTCGGCAACGTCGGCATGAGCGCCGATTGGTACGCGACGACCAGCGCCGACCTCGCCGACCGCAAGCTGTCGATGGGCGGCGTCGGCGCGCAGATCGGCCGCAACGCGGCGGGCCTGCGCCACAGCGTCAGCCTGCTCCTGGCGACGCGCGGCGGCGGCATGGGCCGGACCGACCTCAAGCGGCGCGTGCAGGCGCAGGTCCTGTCGGTCCACAGCGTCCTCGGCCATGCCGCATCGCGCGGCGCCGACCTCGCCAAGCTGCGCCAGTTCGTCGACCGCGAGACCGCGGCGCGCGCCTGCACCGGCGAGGCGATCCTGGAGGCGGCGCCGACGCCGAGCGAATACATGCTGTCGGTCCTCGACCCGCAGAGCGGTGCGATCCGGCGCATCAGCGTCAACTGGGACTCGGCGCTCGCGCTGCGCATCGTCAAGAGCCGGCCGCGGCCCTGCGGCTACTGGATCGCGGCCGGGCAGGGCGATGCGCTGCGCCGCCTGCAGCTGCTGGGCATCGAGGTCAGCCAACTCGACGAGACCGGCGAGGTGCGCGGCGAGTCCTATCGCGAGATCGCCCGCCAGCCCGTCGGCGGCGACGGCGAGAGCACGGGCGCCGTGCACGCGGGCGGGCCGACGCGCATCGTGCTGCAGACGGTGCCGGCGCTGCTCGAGCTGCACGCGGGCGGCTACTACGTCTCGCTCGAGCAACCGCTCGGCGACCTCGCCGTCGCCGTGCTCGAGCCGGAGTCCCCGGCCAGCTTTTCCGCCAACCGGGTGATCGAGGGCACCGCCGCGATCGCCCGCGTCCTGCAGCGGCCGACGATGCGGATGACGGGCTTGCCTGTAAGGTAGCCGCCTCGACGCTGACGAAGGTCATCGTCGAGGACGGCAGCTCATCGGGAAAGGGCAGGCATGGACAGCGCAGCGAGTCACCCCGCGGGCGAGGCTTCTCCCGTGCAGGCCCGGCGCATCTACCGGCACCGCCTGCCGGTGCGCCTCATGCACTGGATCAACGTCGTCTGCCTGACCATCCTGCTCATGAGCGGGCTCAACATCTTCAACGCCCACCCGGCGCTCTACTGGGGGCAGGAGTCGACGTTCGCCGATCCGTGGATCTCGGTCGGCGCCCAGGACACGCCGAGCGGCCCGATCGGCGTGACGCGCATCGCCGGCCACGAGTTCGTGACCACCGGCGTGCTCGGCCTCTCCGACGTGAACGGCCGGCCGACGAATCGCGCCTTCCCCTCGTGGGCGACGATCCCCGGACCGCAGTGGCTGGCGATGGGTCGCCACTGGCACCTGTTCTTCGCCTGGATCTTCGTCATCAACGGCATCGCCTACGTGCTGTACTCGATCTTCAGCCGGCACCTGTCGCGCGATCTCGTGCCGACGCGAGCCGAGCTGCGCCGGATCGGCACCTCGATCAGGAACCACCTGCTGTTCCGGCACCCGACCGGCGAGGAGGCGCGCCGCTACAACGTGCTGCAGAGCCTGACCTACCTGATCGTCATCTTCGTGCTGCTGCCGCTGGTGGTGATCTGCGGCCTGGCCATGTCGCCGCGGCTGAACGCCGTGTACCCGGGCTGGGTCGAGCTCCTCGGCGGGCGCCAGTCGGCGCGGACGCTGCACTTTCTCGCCGGCTTCGGCCTCCTCGCCTTCACGCTCGTCCATCTCTTCGAGGTGATCGTCGCCGGCGTCTGGAACGAGATGCGCTCGATGGTGACCGGCTGGTACGTGCTGCCCGCCGATCGCGCCGCCAAGGAGGCCCGGCCATGAAGAAGACCTTCCCCCTGATGCGCTCGCGCCAGCGCGAGCGGCGCAGCCTGCTCCGCGGCGCCGTCGCCGCGGCCGGCGCCGCGGTGCTGACCGGCTGCGACCGGCTGTCGCAGAACCCGGAGTTCGTCGAGGTGCTGAAGAGCGCGCAGCACCTGAGCGAGGCGACGCACAAGCTCGTCGCGCCGCGGCAATCCATGGCCCAGGAGTTCGGGCCGGGCGACGTCGCGCAGACCTTCCGCAGCAACGGCACCCTCGACCCTGCCGATGCCGACTACGTGGCGCTGCGCGACGGCGGCTTCGCTGCCTACCGGCTGGCGATCGGCGGCCTCGTGCGGCATCCGGCCGAGTTCAGCCTCGCCGAGCTGCGCGCCATGCCGTCGCGGACGCAGATCACGCGCCACGACTGCGTCGAGGGCTGGAGCTGCATCGGCAAGTGGAAGGGTGTGCCGCTCGCGGCGCTGCTGACGCGTGCCGAGCCGCTGCCGAACGCCCGCTACGTCCTCTTCCGCTGCTTCGACTCGATGGAGGGCCCGGCGCCCGACAAGCGCGACTCGCGCTACTACGAGAGCATCGACTTCGACGACGCGTACCACGTGCAGACCATCCTGGCGTACGCCCTCAACGACCAGCCGCTGCCGGTCAGCAACGGCGCGCCGCTGCGCTGCCGCGTCGAGCGGCAGCTCGGCTACAAGCACGCGAAGTACGTGCGCAGCATCGAGCTGGTGGAGAGCTTCGCCGACATCCGCGGCGGCAAGGGCGGCTACTGGGAGGACGAAGGCTACGAGTGGTACGCCGGCATCTGAGGCCGCCGGCCCGGCGGCGCGCTCAGCGCCGCCGCTTGCTGCCGCCGAGCAGGCTGCCGAGCACGCCGCGGATGATCTCGCGGCCCACGCTCGAGCCGATCGAGCGAACGGCGGAGCGGGCCGCCGACTCGGCCAGGCCCTCGCGCCTGCCGCCGCGCGGGCCCGTCGAGCCGAAGAGCACGTCCTTGAGGCCGCCGAGCATGCCGCCGTCGCCGGTGCCTTCCGCCGCCGTGCCGGCGGGTCCGCTGCTAGCGGCCGACCCCTTGCGGCCCGCGGCCGGAGCGGCGCCCGCCCCGGCCTCGGCGCGGCCCTTCAGCTTCTCGTACGCGGACTCGCGGTCGACGACCTTCTCGTAGACGCCGGCGACGGCCGAGCCCTGGATCAGCGCCTTGCGTTCCTCGGCGCTGATCGGGCCGATGCGGCTGGCCGGCGGGATCACGAAGACGCGCTCCGTGACCGAGGGCCGGCCTTTCTCGTCGAGCAGGCTGACGAGTGCCTCGCCGGTGGCCAGCTCGGTGATGGCCGTCTCGATGTCGAGGGTCGGGTTGGTGCGCATCGTCGTCGCCGTCGCCTTCACCGCCTTCTGGTCGCGCGGCGTGAAGGCGCGCAGCGCATGCTGGACGCGGTTGCCGAGCTGGGCCAGGACGCTGTCGGGCACGTCGAGCGGGTTCTGCGTCACGAACCAGACGCCGACCCCCTTGCTGCGGATCAGCCGCACGACCAGCTCGATGCGCTCGATCAGCACCTTCGGCGCATCCTCGAACAGCAGGTGCGCCTCGTCGAAGAAGAAGACGAGCTTGGGCTTGTCGAGGTCGCCGACCTCGGGCAGCGTCTCGTAGAGCTCCGAC
>JAESGR010000463.1_pt1 | contig 30658 bp, 28 predicted proteins | sample 9269771 | NCBI WGS metagenome assembly JAESGR01 (sample SAMN15739572, study PRJNA653492) | algae metagenome | isolation source: Chroococcus sp. CMT-3BRIN-NPC107 and co-occurring heterotrophs from well... | place: USA: Clark Mountains Wilderness, California | collected 2010-04-18 | reverse complement strand
GCCGCGGGCAAGGCATTCTTGGACATGCTGGGAGTGTTCGCGGAGTTCGAGACCAACCTGCGCAGAGAACGGCAGCTGGAGGGGATCAAGGCGGCCAAGGCACGTGGCGCCAGAACTTTTTGGCAAAAGCATCTCAAGCAAAATAGATCAACATAAAAATCATCTGACTGCCATGGAATAATATCGTTCTGCATGTGTCGCCCTGTGTGGAGAGGCGATATGACTGGCGTTTTGCCAGACGCTTACCGGAGTTGAGCACGGCAGCTTGAAGCTTCGGCGCACGAGGCTTTACTGGCGCCGTTGTTTAGGATGCTGGTAATCTGCTCTGGGCTCAAGGCTGATGGCCATCTCCGTAGCCTTCCGCATCTGGCGACGGCCGAGTCGGCCATTACCCGCTTACGCGTCAGCGCCGGCTCGTACTAAGCTTCGGAGGCTTTGTCGGTATAGAGATGCCGCTCGTTCATGCTGGCCGTCAGCAGAGCATCGCGCCCCAGATCAACCGATGGCCAGTCATCGGCGGAGAAGAAGCGCATCTTTCTGCGGCAACCTTCGGACAGCCGGGCGTTCCTACTCCAGCGATCTCGTCTACTGGAGCCAGGGCGATGTCCCGTTCGCCTGCGCCCTCCACCGCCGGATCCTGGTGGTCCAGGATCAGTACATGCTCGCCGAGGACCCCCAGCGCGAACTGGAGCGCCTGGGTATCGTCGTGATCGGACCGGCACCAAGCGCGACGATAGCGTTGCGCCTCATCGCCGCGACACCGGTTCTCAACGGCGCGATCCTGGATATCGACCTGCAGGGCAAGCCGAGCTTCCCGATCGCCGATGTGCTGCGGGCACGTGGCATCCCGTTCGTGTTTACCACCAGCCACGAGGTGGTCAGGGCGATCCTGGGTTGAGTGGCTAGATCCGCCGCCGATCGTCCCCATGTGCCGCCCACAGCGGCGGTTGAGCAGAGTCCTCAGCATCCACAAGATCGCTGCTGCACCCAGCCTGCCGCAGACGCAAGATCCGGAGGCTGTCCTCCAGCATTTGCAGGTGCCGGGACCGCTTCGACGAGATTGCTTCCGCAATGATTACCCGCCTGAGCAAACACGCCTCGGCCGTGACCAGCGGGTCGATCAGAACCGCGCCACACTTGTCACTTCCCCCGTTCGGTACAGGGGTTCAATCTGCCTCGCGATGATCAACCGGCATGTCGTATCGACGACAAAGAAGAGGACCGGAAGGCAATCTGGCTGGCGGTAGCCCCAACGGTCGCAACCATGGAGGACACCGATGCAAGAGGCTCTCATCGTCCACCGCGAGACGCATATCCCAGCACCACCCGCCGCAGTGTTCGCCCTTCTAACCGACCCTGAGAAGATCCTGCGCTGGATGGGGACTGAGGCGCAGGCCGAGCCGCAGCAAGGCGGCCTCTATCTGGTCAATGTCACCGGGGCGCACGTGGCGCGCGGCTCCTTCCGCGAGGTGGTGCCGGTGCACCGCCTGGCCTACAGCTTCGGCTGGGACGGCAGCGAGGTGGTGCCGCCGGGGTCGAGCCTCGTCGAAATCGACCTGATCGAACAGCCTGACGGCACGCTGCTGCGCCTGACCCACACCGGCCTGCCCGATGCCCAGCAATGCGCTGGCCATGCAGAAGGCTGGGCCCACTACCTTAGCCGGCTGGCCGCGGTTGCAGCCGGACGCGATCCTGGCCCCGACCTCATGCACGGCCGCACCGGCAGAGAATGACTGCCTTCAGCGCTCGATATCGCCGCACCTGAGCTGATTGCACGTCCAGGGGGAGCGCTCGCTCGCAGGCGCATCGAACGCAAGTTCATGAGGATTGGATCGTACGGGTATTTGGGGGCCGAGGCAGGATTGGCTGTGCAGCGCCACCGCGCGGGTGACAAGGCAGGGGCCGTGGTCGCATGATCGCCGCATGGATCTGCCCGCGCCTCTAACTTGGCTGGTGGACGAGGCGGCAGCCTCGTCCGGCCCTGACCGATTCCTGGCTGAGCTCGGCGGTCGGCTGCTGGCCGATGGCCTGCCGCTGGCTGGCAGCGCCCTGACGCTTGCAGTGCCGCATCCGATCATTGCTCGCCACACTTGGTTCTGGCGAGCGGAGACCGGCGTGGTGATCGAGGCGCTGGGTTTTGCCGGCGGTCCGCTCAGCCAAACCGGACGCGGCTGGCTGGCCGAGCTTGGTCCCATGCAAGAGGTCAGGGTTGGCATAGCGGCGGATAGTCCCGTACTGGGCTGGGCCGGGACCCGGTCGTTCGACCCCGCCCAGGCCAGCCGGCTGCGCCAAGCCGCCCGCTTTAGCGCGGCACCCTTGGCTGCCTTGACCGCGCGGGCGGCGCTGGCAGGGCTGCTCGAGGCCTATCTTGGCCGGCGTAGTGCTGCCCGGGTGCAGGCTGGTGCACTGCGCCGCGGCACCGGAGAGATCATCCACGCAGCATTACTCTATGCCGATCTGCGTGACTTCACCGCCCTGTCCGAGGTGACGGAACCCGCGGCGACGATTGCCGCTCTCGACGCCTGGTTCGACCGGATCGCCGGGGCGGTGCACGCTTTTGGGGGCGAGGTGCTGAAGTTCATCGGCGACGGGGTGCTGGCGATCTTTCCGGTCACCGATACGCCGGCCCGGGCCTGCGAGGCGGCGCTGCGCGCGGTCGTGTCCGCCCGCGCCGGCATGGCGCATCTCGATGCAGTGCGTCAGGCCGAGGGCCTGCCGCCACTGCCCTTTGGTGCGGCGCTCCATCTCGGCGAGATGCTGTGGGGCAACATCGGTGCTGCCGACCGGCTGGATTTCACCGCCATCGGTCCCGCGGTCAATCTGGTCAGCCGACTGGAGGGACTGTGCCGGCCGCTTGGCCGGTCGGTGGTGATCTCTGGCATGCTCGCCGCCGAGGTCACTACGCCACTGGTGCCGCTAGGTGAACACACGCTGCGCGGCATCCCTGCCCCTTGCGCCATCTTTGCGCTGCCGGATGTGTGACCGGCTCGTCGTCGACAGCCACGAGAGCCGAATGGATCGTGCCTTCCTGCCAGCTGTCATGTAGTTAACGTGCTCGCCGGCCAGGTACATCCGCCCGCAGGGTCAATCGAAGGCAGGATAGCGTTCTGCCAGACCACCGCGTTGTAGACGCCCCATGCGCCTAGAGCCACGGTGGTTCTGCCGGAGTATGGTCATCGCACGTTCCCGTTCCCGCGGGATCTCCGGATGTACACGGGCAGCCAGTCGCGCTCGAGCGATGGAAACCGGAACAAGAAGCCGAGCCGGTACATCACGTCAGCTGAAGGAAGCTGCCCCTCGGCATGAGCTGGCACCCGGCACGCCAGCCGCCAGCAAGATCTTCCAACGTATCGCCATGTTCTCAGCTCCTTCAGGCTCTTGCTTGATGCCGCTCGACCCGCCCCGTGAGCCCGGCCCGGCCCGGCCCGGCCCGGCCCGGCGCACGCCCAGCATCATGCCTCAGGATTCGCCAGCCTGATAATGGCGGACGGAGCCAAGTGATGCATCCGCTGCCGCCAAGTGTTCGAGTACGTCCTGTTCATCCACGCTTACGCTGGTCATTAAGTAACGTTCTCCATGTCAGCCGCTGCCTCCCATTCTGACTGGGACATTCCTGCCACCACGTCGCATCCGATGTAAAACACACATGCACCCCACGTTGCAAATTTGAATGAGTTGTGCGATTGCCCGTGCATCTTGCATTCAAAATACGCAGCAGGATTGAAAATGAATTCAATTGGTGGGCAAATCGGCGAACTAGCAGAAGCTGGCGAGCGCATGATCGAGCGCCTCAGGCGCAAGGCTTTCCTGCCGGAGAGTCGCAAAGGCCTCAGTATGCGTATTGGCATCGCGGAAGCCGCGCAGCTTCTCGGCTGCTCGACCAATCGCATCCGCATGGCGGAAGAGGATGGTCGCCTGCCTCCTTCACAACCATCTGGAAATGGTCGCAGACCCGGCTACAGTATTGAAGAATTGCTGCACATGCGTAAGGTATTGGGTGCAAGCCCGCAGCGGACAGCCAGTGATGTACCGGCGATAATCGCGGTACAAAATTTTAAGGGTGGCGTAGGTAAATCTACGGTCACTACTCATCTAGCCCACTATCTTGGCGTACAGGGCTACCGCGTGCTAGTGGTTGATTGTGATTCTCAGGCGACTACTACGACGCTGTTTGGCTTCAACCCACACTTCAATATTACCCGTGACGAAACACTCTACCCCTACCTCTCGATCGACCCAACGCAGGCGGATCTGCTTTATGCGGTCAAGCATACTCCTTGGCCGAATGTCGATCTGATCCCGTCCAACCTCGAGCTGTTTGACGTCGAGTATGAGCTGGCTGCGGCCGGGGCAGATGGCCAGTCGGTATTGGCAGCCCGCTTTCGCAAGCTCAAGCAGGGCCTAGCCGACCTCGCGCGCAGCTACGATGTTGTATTGCTCGATCCACCTCCAGCTTTGGGCACCATCTCCTTGGCCGTGATGCAAGCAGCGAACGCGCTGCTGGTGCCGCTCGCGGCTACCACGCCAGACTTCTGCTCGACGGTGCAGTTTTTGTCGATGATGGACCAGGTACTGCAGCAGCTTGAGAGTGCCGGAATTGCCGTCGACTACAGCTTCGTGCGACTGATCTGCTCCAAATTCGACGGAAATGATCCTTCGCACTCTATGGTGCGGGCTATCATGGAACAAACGTTCGGGCCTGCCCTTCTCCCGGTGCCGGTCCTGGAGTCAGCGGAAATCAGCCACGCTACCTTGCGTATGATGACGGTCTACGAGCTGGAGAAGCCGATCGGCACCGCCAAAACGCACAGGAGATGCCGTGCTAATCTGGACGAGGCGTTGGGCCAAGTGGAGCAGCTTGTCCGGCAAGGATGGGGCCGCGTTCCGCCGGCCAACGGGGAGGAGATATTCTATGCAATCGCTTGATCCATGCCAGTTCCCAGGATCGATCCGCTACGTGTGCCTTTCGCTGGGGCTAGCTTATGGCGCGTAAGCAATCCGAGTATTTGGCTGACATCTTAGGCGGTCATCCCGAGGACTCAAAGGAAGCCCCCTCACCTACCTCACCGGAACGGGGGCGTCCGGCAACACTGCTCAGTCGTGAGTCGGCGCTCGCGCGCGTCCAGTCGGGGGAGGTCCGGCAGGTTACCCAGCTCCTGCTTGATCCCAAGCGGGTCCGTGTCTGGCCGGGGAATGCTCGCCTCTACGAGCACCTATCAGAAGAGAACTGTCGAGAGCTGATTAGCTCAATTATTGCTGAAGGCGGACAAAAGGTTCCCGCTATCGTGCGCCGAACTAGCGGCGATCCCGATCACGATTATGAGGTCATCGCCGGAACGCGTAGGCATTGGGCGATCAGCTGGCTGCGACGTCACTCCTACCCTGACCTGCAATTTCTCGCTCAGGTCTCTCAGTTGGATGACGAAGCCGCTTTCCGACTCGCAGACCTCGAGAACCGTGCCCGCAAGGACATCTCGGACGTGGAGCGGGCGCGCAACTATGCGGCAGCTCTCCATCAGCACTATGGCGGGCATGTCACGCGCATGTCCGAGCGGTTGAACATTTCCAAGGGCTGGCTGTCCAAGACGCTCAAGGTTGCGACCATCCCAGATGCAGTGCTCGCGGCCTTTGCCTCCGTCACCGATCTAGCAATGAAGCCTGCCTATGCGCTCGCTCAGGCGCTTGACGACAAGGCGGTGGCTAAAGCCATCGCCACAGCGGCGAGGCAGATTGCCAAGGAGCAGTCCGCTCGTTGTGAGGCTGGTGAACCCGCTATACCAGCCAATGAAGTCCTCCGGCGCCTCACGGAAGCACCGCGCGCCAGTAGGAATGATGAGGCCGTACAGTCCTTTGCTTTTGTGAGCCGATACGGCCGCACGGCACTCAGTGTCCAGTCCGCCAACCGAAACGGAGTGATCATCCGCTTACACGCAGGCTCGGGTGCAGATATGGACGAACTTGTCACCGGATTGCGCGAAGCGCTTGCACATCTCGAGATGATCGGGCGCGGTCTCCAGCACTAGTGTTTCCCCCGGGAAACATCCGCTGACTTGAGGGGAAGGCGCCAATCCGGCAGCATAACGGAGGCAGCGTGCTTCAGAATGAGCAGGTGTTTCCGGGGAAACATCTCTCCGCCGCTACCGAGGTTCACGGGAGGACACTAGCTTGTTGGCTGCCAATCACCCCCACTCTGATGTTGGCCGGCAGCCAGAAGACGTCAGCCGGGCAACAACAATGTTTCCCAGAGGAAACATGTCATGAGCCGCAGGGCGCAGGTGAACATCTCCCAAGAGGTCGACCTGTTTCTTCCTTATCTGGCCGACCTGCCCATGCGGGACCAGCGGGAGATGATGGAGCGCCCCTTCTTCTCGCTGGCCAAGTCCAAGCGCGTAAAGCCGATCGAGTACCGTTCGCCCGACGGCAAGCTTTGGGTTCATGTGTCAGCTAACACTGACTATGGCATGGCAACCATCTGGGATGCGGATGTTCTCATCTACTGCGCCAGCGTCCTTGCCGACATGGCCCGCCGCGGTCGCAACGACATCCCGCGCAAACTTCACTTGATGCCCTACGACCTGCTGCGAGCCATCCGGCGACCAACTACGGGACGGGCCTATGAGCTACTGGGGCAAGCCCTGGACAGGCTGGTAGCTACGACTGTTAAGACCAACATCCGCGCGGAGAACCGTCGAGAGGCAACCTTCTCCTGGCTCGACGGGTGGACCCAGCTAGTCGACGAGAAAACTGAACGAAGCCGTGGCATGACCATCGAGCTTTCGAACTGGTTCTATGAGGGCGTGCTGATGACCGGCGGCGTCCTGTCGATCGACAGGGCGTATTTCGACATTAGCGGCGGCCGCGAGCGCTGGTTGTACAAGGTAGCCCGCAAGCATGCAGGCGGAGCTGGCGAGGATGGTTTCGCCATTTCGCTCCCTACACTCTTCGGAAAAAGTGGTGCTGAAGGTCAGTATCGTCGGTTCAAGTTTGAGATAGCCAAGATCGTGGAACGGGACGAGCTACCAGGATATGGGTTGGAGTTGGAGCAGTATCCGGGCAGGGCTGAGCCTGCCTTGAGAATGCGGCGCCGACAGGAAGGTGACGGGAAGCGCTCTACACATCTGGTGTCGCGCGACGTACCGAAGGCCTTGCGGAAAGCGAATTCAGGCATCTCTCCTCTGCCCAGTGTCGATGCCTCCGGGCTGATCCACCGTAGCGTCGTCGGCTTGGCCATGCGTAGATCGGTGGGAGAAATCACTAGTACTACTCTGGCGACGCTGCGCGCCGAATGTCCCGGCTGGGATTATGATGTCCTCCATGCTGACTTCCGCGCGTGGCTTGACGCCGATGCCTCCCGCACGCCCATCGATTATCAGCAAGCCTTCATTGGCTTTGTGCGGCGCTACCATACTAAGAACAGGCACTCCCTGCCTCGCTAGCACGTCGTCGCCGTATATGTTTCCCCAGGGCAACGCTGTTCGAAAGCGCACGGCTTAACTGGTTGGCGGCTGGTACGCTCCGCGTTCCTGAAGTGTCGGGTCTGAGCACTGCCGATGTTCCTTGCGGTCCAAAAGGCGGGGCAAGGGCACCCACTTTGAACGTCTTTTTGCCAAAGGCTGAGCGACTTGATTCAACCATGGTCTTATTCACGATGTAAGCGGTACTCGTCGACACTTCGGGAACGGTTGTAGATCCATCAGGAACGGTCCACCGACACTTCAGGAACGCTACAATCGATCCTTCAGGAACGATTTATCGACACTTCGAGAACGCCTCTGGCGGCGAACGTCCTGAAATTGCGTGACTTAATCTGCCGGATTCGGCCTTAAACTTGTAACTCAAATTAAAACTCTCTAAACCATGCGGTGACTACGCCCTTTCTAAATCTGAAAACAACTCGGCCGATCAGGCATAGGCCTACAGACAGGATCGCGACTTCCTCTCGCCAAAGGTATCCATCTGGAACAGGCGGTCGTACTCGCTCAGGGCGATGCCTCATAGCAGCGCCTTGTGGGGACAGGGGAGGGGACGAGCTAGGTGAGGGGCAAGCCTCAACCGGAACCACGCCTGACACCTCATATTATTTGATGTATCATGCTACATTGCACAAGAGGTGGCTGCCTCTGTGCGTCCAGCAGCACCCATGCAGGAACTGGGACGTTTGTTGACCGAGACCCCTCGACGCTGCTCTGAACCCTCCACCAGGCCATTTGCGCGCCCACATCCGCCGTCGCGGACCCGTGCCATCCTTGCCGGCTCGGTGGCGGCCCTGGCGGCAGCAGCGCTCTACAATATCTACCGTACCCGCCAAGCGGAGCGGGAGCACCCGCCTGCCGGTCGGTTCGTCGACGTCGACGGCATCCGCCTGCACTATCTCGAGCAGGGTGAGGGTCCACCGGTCGTTCTTCTTCATGGCAATGTCGTCAGCGTCGATGACTGGGCACTGAGTGGGGTGTTGGGGCTGGTTGCCCGGCAGCACCGCGCCATCGCCTTCGACCGCCCGGGCTATGGCTACAGCGACCGGCCGCATGGATCGGCCTGGACAGCGGCAACGCAAGCCGACCTCCTGCGCCGTGCCCTCAGGCAAATGGGCATCGAGCAGGCGGCGGTGGTGGTCGGCCATTCCTGGGGCACCAGCGTCGCCTTGGCCCTTGCCCTGGCCGATCCAGCGTTGGTGCGGGGGCTCGTTCTGGTGTCCGGCTATTACCACCCGACACTTCGGGCAGACGCGCTGCTGGTGGCACCGGTGGCGGTTCCTGTTCTTGGTGATGTGCTGCGCTACACCCTCTCGCCCTTGCTGGGCGCTGCCCTCATGCCGCTGCTGATCAAGGGCATGTTCACGCCGCTGCCTGTGCCCGAGCGCTTCAACGGGGGCTTTGCGTCCAGCCTGGCCTTGCGGCCGTCACAGATCCGGGCCGAGGCGCAGGACGGCACCAGCATGGCTTATGGCGCGGCATCCATGCAAAGCGGCTACCCGAGCTTGCGCATGCCGGTGACGATCATCGCAGGCAAGGAGGACAAGGTCGTGGATGTCGACCGACACGCGGTGCGGCTCCATGAACAGATCCCGCACAGCACCCTGCAGCTGGTGCCGGGGGCAGGGCACATGGTCCACCACGCTGTGCTTGGTCAGGTTGCTGAGGCGATCGAGGCTGTCTCAGAATGGGTTGGTGAGCACCGGTAGTCGCTCGCTCGTCAAATCCACGGCTAACAGGCGAGGATGCCCATTCGGTGGCCGTGTCATAACCAGCAGGCGCAAGGTTGCCCTCATTGAGCAGCGGGGCTGCGATGACAAACACAAGAACCTGAGACAAATCCTTCACGATGCTGGCGGTGTTGCACCTTCTCTCAGAAGAGCCCGAACGAAGCATACGCTGATGAGAGGAGAACGAGGGCCAGACCTGCAGCGCCGATGGCATCACTGAGCACGGTCACTTCCTTCAATCTTGCCGGATCCGGCCACGAACAGGGACCGCAGCCGGGATAGGTGGTGCCGGCGCCTAGGCATGACCGGCTATGCCAACAGAACCTGCGCATGGTCACCAGGGTTTCCTCGACCATCCACACGCCGGTGTGGGCCTCCTTCCTGCGTATCGTTCCTGTGCTGTCGAGCTGGATCTTTCCGGTGTAGCTGCTCGCCGATCCCTGGCAGGGTACTCGGGTATGCAAGCACCACCTGTATCGGGTCTGCCAATCCAAAGTGGTCGTGCAGACAGATGGAAATGACGATCACCAAGCCTGGCCGTCACCGCTCATTTGGATCGTACAACTCCAGACCCACTGGGATCTGGCCTAGCCGGTCCTTCTGGCTGAGCCTGGCAACGAAGTCGACGATCGCCGGCAGGTTGGCGCTATCATAGGGCTTGCATACCATTCCCCATGCCAGATGACGATGCGCCCTCGCATGCGCCGCCTGGGCGCTGAGGAACAGGCAAGGCGTGCGGTGGCCCTGGTTCAGGTAGCGGGCCACCTCCACGCCATCGCCGCCATCGCGCAGGTTCAGGTCGATCAGGGCGAGGTCCGGCCGCTCATTGCGGCACAGCGCAATCGCATCCTCGACACTGTCTGCCGGACCCAGAATTCGGTGCCCAGTGGCCTTCAGTGCCCATTCCAGCGCGAACGCGATGAGCGTCTCGTCCTCGACGACGAGGATCAGCATGGCTTGTCCGAACGAGTTCTTCTCCTGACCGAAGTTAAGGTGCCGGCAGGGCCGGATGTTCCCAGTCGTTGCCAATCCCGATAGCATGTCGGACGACGTGATCCACCACGGCATGAGAGCCGAATCATCTATCCAGATAACTTTCCACAGCGTAGAGTTGAGGATCTATCCGCCAGGAAGGCAACGACGGATGGATACCATGGGCGCTCTAGCTGGCCGACGCGTGCTGCTGGTCGAGGACGAGCCGATCATCGCCTTGGACTTGGCGATGATCCTGGAAAGGCAGGGGGTGGCCGTGCTCGGACCGGCGATGAGCGTGGGCGAGGCTTTAGCGCTGCTGAATGAGCCACTGGTCGATGCTGCGGTGCTGGACATGCTGCTCGGCACCGAGCCGTCCTGGCCGATCATCGAGGTCCTGACGCAGCGAACCATCCCGTTCGTGGTCATGTCCGCGTCGGACGAGCCGGTGCAGGCTTATACGGCCGCACCCTACTTGGCCAAGCCGGTCGATCCTGTCGAGCTGGTTAAGCAGCTGGTGCGGCTTACGCAGGGTCCGACACCATACGGGTCGGCTCATCCTTCATAAAACCCCACCCGGACCCACCTGGAAGTCGGTGGGAAGTGCTTGGCGTGCCGACTCGTAGTCGAGCCGGCTAAGTGGGCGCGGATGACTTCGGCGAGGCCGCATTCGACTTGATCCGGGCGGGTGGTCGTTACTTTCCTGCACCGAACGGTTGAGACGGCCGGACCTTGCTCACCACCTGGGCCAGGCGCACACTGGCCGTGTCACCGGACGCAGAGGAGACTGGCGCGAAAGCCTGAGGCCCATGGTTTGACGACAGGACGTGGCGGATTGGCGGGTGCCTGCGGCGGAGGACGCCTGCTCGATCCACGATCGGCTGGGGCAAGATCGGCCTGTCTGAGATCTCTGGATGCCGGTCAGCCGGTGATCTGATCCGCTCTTCGCAGATTCATGGCCGTGCAGAGCAGCCAGAGCTGGCAGCGGTTGCGGATCAGCCCGCGGTAGCGCACGCGGCGGTAGAGGTAGCGGCGCTTCATGGTGCCAAAGAGCTTCAAGGGTCTGACCGCGCAGGGGCGTGATCGCAACATTCATCCACTTGTGCCAGGACGGCGAGCGCTTGGCTTGATGCCGGCGGTGCATGATCCGGTCGGTGATGCCGATCTTCGCCAGGGCCTCCCGTCTGCTCATGGACTCATACGCCTTGTCCGCCAGCACCGCCGCCTCATCACCACAGATGAGGGCATCGGCAGCGATGCTCTCGCCGATGTCGGCGCTGGTAAGGATCGCCTTGCGGATCAGGTCGGAGCCTTGGTCCACCGCCAGATGGGCCTTGTAGCCGAAGAAGCTTCGCTGGCCACGGCGGGTAAAGCCGGCTGTCGGATCGCGCTCCGACACCTCGTCCTCGCGCATGGGCGGCCGCTTCACATCAGCTTCCACCAGCGTTGCATCGATCATCGTGCCGGCCTTGATGATCAGGCCACGCTGCTCGAGCTGGGCGTTCAAGGCATCGAAGACCACTTCGGCCAGACCTGCCTCGGCTAGGTCGATCCGGAACCGAGAAAGCGTCGTCGCATCTGGCACGGCATCCTCCAGACCGAGGCCGCAAAAGCGCCGAAAGCTCAGCCGATCCGCCAAGGCTTCTTCCAGGTCGCGATCCGACAGCCGATACCACTGCTGGAGCAACAGCGCCTTGAGCTGGACCAAGGGCGGGTAAGCCGGTCGCCCCGTCGGTGCTCGGCGCATCGGCTGCAGCGTCGCCTCGATCAGTGCCCAGTCGACCTGCGCCCTGACCCGCTCCAGGCGCAGGTTGCTGCCAAAGGCCGCCGGCAGCAGCGCCTCCACCAGGCTCACCTGACCCACCGCCTTGCGCACCACCGGCCGCCTCCCATCCTGATTGGCAGGATCGAATCACAGCAGCACGGCCAAGGCTAGGGTTTCGCGGCAGTCTCCCAGGGCCGATCCGTTCCCTGTCGTGCTCTGGATGTCGACGGAGTTATCTCCCTGATCTCCGGCGAGGGAGCCATTGGCACTCGCGGTCGCCAAACGGACGGTCGTCGTCGCCCAACCACGTTTCGTGTCCGCGACCGCGGCGACCTCGTTGTTTCCGGCGCTCAGCCCCCCGCTCGGCTCGTCGAGAACATGGATGGTGGCACCGTCCCGTTCGCTCACGTAGGAGGCGGTGAGCGTGTCGTCGCCGGACCCTCCGAGCAGGTCGATGTCGCTGGAGACCCCCGCCCGCCATGCGCGGCCCGCTTCGGATCTGCCCGCGCAAGCTCTTCGAACCTCTCCAGCGCGGAGGTTCGCTCAGCACTGCCGCATCGTTGGCTCACAGCGGCGCGGGCCCGCGCCGTCCTTGCACGGGAAGCAGCTACGGAACCGTCGCGCCGCGCGTATTCGCGATGATGGCCTTCGTCTCAGGATCCGCGCTGTCGCATTCCTTCGGGTACTGGTCGTCCATGTAGCCCATCACGACGTTCCAGTTCTCACCCGCCGCGTTCGCCTCCGAGCCGGAGCTGACGCACCGGCTTTCACGCGATTTGGCGACGGCCGCGATGCAACGCCACAGTGGATATCGCGTGTCGCGCTTGTCGGCTTCGGCTTCAAGCCACTTGACATAGTCGGCCACCGCGAAGAACGCCCGGTTTTCGAACAGGGTCCCGTACATCTCAAATCCCTGACCGCAGAGCAACGTGTTCTCGAAAGCATCTGGATTGTTGACGCCGTCGAAGCCCGAAACACGCGACCTGATGTTATCGTAGCTGCTCTTCTTCGGAAAATATTTCGCTAAATCGTCCACCTGGATCGGAGCGCCATCGGGGGAGGCGGGCTTTTGGATCGTCAGCGTGTTGGTGAACAACATCCAGCGCCAGATAAAATCATTCACTTGCCCGATCTGCTTGTCGTCGGCGGCCATATAGCCGGTGTCGACGACCTTCGGCAGGAACTTGTTCTTAAAGAGCTTCTGAGGGACGGCGTAGGTCGACTTCGCTCCATCATACATGAGCTCAAGGATCACCGTCTGCTGATCGATCAGCAGAGTGTATCGGGCGTGCACGACCGACTTGGGATCGGAGTCATCGTCTCGCGCGGTGCTTTTCGATCGGAAAGCATAGCCGGCCGGAAGACCACCGGCGCCGTTGCCGATGGCCATGATCGGATAGCTGGTGAAGCCATGATACGGCGTGTCGTTGAAGGCGGCGTTCCAAGGCGAATTCCATGCCGTGGTCGGGCTCGCGTCGCCGACATCGAAGCCGGAGTTGCCCGCCACGACCTCGAAGTTGAAGCCGCCGTTCGCCCACACGGTTTTCGAGCTGGAGAAGCCGCAAAACGTGGGTGAAAGGTCAGCGAAGACAGGCTCCGGTTGGAGGATTGACATCTGATCCCACAGGCTTTGCTGATTGAAGTTCTCGGGAAGACCTTCGATGGGTACCGGTATGTCGAAGGAGATTTCGGTGAACGTGTCCTTCGCGAACATGTTTGGACCATCGTAGTACCGAAGCCAAACCGGTGGATTTTCATTTCCCTCGCATTTGCGAACGCTTACGCGAAACGCGTCGGGCCTTTGGGTGGTCGTGAAGTATTTGTCGCCGACGATGCCCGTCGCATCACCTTCCGCGTCCACGTAAACGGCGGCTTGATCAGCACCATCGACGCTCAGCTGCTTCAGACCGGACAGTTGCGTCAGGTAGTCTCCAGAGCTCGATGCGTCCGCCGCGACCGTCTCGACCCAACAAGCTGTCAATGCGATCGAACCGGCGAGTGAGAGGACCAGCAACCGAGCAAATCGATGGGCCGACATTCATATCCCCTTCATGGTGGCCCTGATGAACTAGCAGGTCTTAGCACTACTCTGCCATGTTCATAGTCGGAGGTGATAGTGGAGGCGCTGCTGGCAGTTGGGGGCAGCGCAACAAGACACGGCTGATTGCCGTCAGGATCCGCTGCCGGATGGCGGGCAAGCTGGGCCTTGGCGGCGGTCCGGGCTCTGGTGGGGTGGCGGTACGTTTTTCCCCCCAGCCGCAGGTGCTGGAGGAAGGCGAAGGCGAGCTGGCGCAGGTTGCGGGACTGGCAGACTGCTGGAGTATGGATCCGGCTGCACCGGGTGCTGCTCGATCGGCTGGGCAAGGCCAACGCGATCGACTGGGGCCGGGCCTGCATCGACAGCGCCTCGTTTGCGGCGAAAAGGGGGGCGACGCGATCGGGCCGAACCCCACGGACCGCGGCAGGCCGGGCTCGAAGCGTCATCTGCTCACCGATGCCAACGGCATCCCACTCGCGCTGATCCTCACACCGGCCAACCGGCACGACAGCAAGCTCCTCGAGCCGCTGATCGACGCCGTGTTGCCGCTCCAGCAGTGCGTCGGATGGCCAAGGAAGCGACCCGACAAGCTGCACGCCGACAAGGGCTACGACTTCGCGCACTGTCGTCGTGCCCTGCGCCGGCGCAAGATCGAGCCCAGGATCGCTCGGCGCGGCATCGACAGCAGCCAGCGACTGGGTCGGCACAGGTGGGTGGTCGAGCGCACCCTGGCCTGGTTCAGCCGCTTCCGCCGCCTCACCGTCCGCTACGAGCGGCGCCTCGATATCCTCACCGGATTCCACCTGCTCGCCGCCAACCTCATCTGCCTCAAGTTCGTCAAACGGTGGTTCTGGTAGGCGCTCTTAGATCGCGTGCCGCACCGTTGATCAGCCTGGTGCCGAAGCCCTGCGAGGTCGGCTGCTGCACCACCGGCCCGCCTTCCTCCCGCCAATGCAGCGTCAGGACCTGCTCGTCCTCTTCGCCGTTCAGCGTCCATCCTAGCCGCACCCGTCCACCTGCTGATGACAAGGCACCGTGCTTGATGGCGTTGGTGCCAAGCTCGTGCAGGATCATGCTCAGCGGCATGACCTGGATGGGCACCAGGGTAACGCCTGGACTTGGCTCGACGGTCACCGCCTCACTGCCCAGCATGGTGGATACCCGAGAGGCCAGCTCCTGCAGGTCGGGCCGCACCTGGCCCGGCAAGGACAGGTCGTAGGTACCGATCAAGGCATCAAACGAGCCACGGCCACGTAGAGAGCTGATCGGCGGCCAAAGGTCCTGAACATTGGCCACCGCCTCAAGCGCGACGGCTGGGCATGCTATTTCGCCAGATACTGATCCAGGAACGCTGCAATCTCCGTGATCGCCTCCTTCGTTTCCGGCGCTGCCGGATCGAACAGGTACTGCGCGTGCGACATGCCTTCAAAGACTTGCAGCACCGCAGGAACCCCGGCCTGACGCAGCTTGCGGTGGGTGCGAACCGTGTTGCTGAGGAACAAGTCGCGCGTGCCTGTCGTCAGGATCGTCGGCGGGAACCCGTGGAAATCCCCGTAGATGGGCGAGAGCTGCGGGTCCTTGAGATCATGACCGTTGGCATACAACAGGGCCGCCTCCGCCAGGTAGCCGCGATAACGGACCAGGACGTTGTCCACCCATTCATTGGTCTTGTAGCTGTCGCCCGTCTCCGTCAGGTCCGCCCAGGGCGTGCCTGCCGCGATGGCCGCTGGCAGCCTCAGCCCCTCCGCTTTGGCCCGCAAGATCATCGCGAGCGTCATCCCACCGCCCGTTGACGAGCCGACAATCGCCATGCGGCTGGGATCGTTCATCGCCAGCGCTGCTTTCCAGACTGCCATTGCGTCATCCATGGCCGCCGGATAGGGCGCATCAGGCGGCATGCGGTAATCGAACTCGATAACCTTGTAGCCGCCATAGGCGGCCATCAGCATCGCCTCAAGCGTGCCCGACTCGCCCGGCCCATCGACGTAACCGCCGCCATGCACGTTGATGATCAGCTGGTTTCGGTGCGCCTCCGGTATGGTTTTCGGCGTGAGGATGAAGCCTTTCACCCCGCCAATGACCGTTGGCTCGATCGTGACGCCCAGCATCTCGCGCGCTTTCGCCAAGTCCGGCAGCGCCGCGTCAGCCAGCATCTTGACGCGCGCCCGCCACGCATCCGGGGTGGCCGGGACAGCATTCCAAGCCGGCTGTCCGTAGGGCGCCGCGATCAACGCTGCCGCAGCCGGCCCCAGATTGGTTGGAACGGGGATGGTCTTGGCCGGCGTAACGCGAGGCCCGGCCTTGGCGTTGGCTGCGTTCAGCGCTGCGTCCGCAGCCGTGACATCCTGCGCCTGAACCAACATCGGGGGTGCAAACAAGCAACTCAGCGCGAGTACCGCGATCCGGCAGGTCAGGGCCATGGCTATTTCCTATCGCGCCGGGGCGACGCTTTTCACGATCGAGTAGAACTGAAACCTTTACCCGCGGGAAGCCCCGCAAGCTATTTACATGGAGATCGAGACCGTCAGCCAAAGGTTCCATCCTGCCGGTCGGTTTTCTTCGGCGAACTCGCGATAGGCTTTCAGATTGATGTAGCCTTGTTCGTCACCGACCGGAAACAGGTAGCCGGCCTGCGGCCCCAATGCGGCGACGCGGGACTTGTAGTCACCAAGAGTAGCACCTTCACCCCGATCGGGGGTCAGCTGCTGGTAGTAATAGCCAACCACACCGAACTGGAACTTGTTCGCTATGAACTTCGACGCCGCGAAATCGATGTGGGCATCGATGCCGTTCTGATAGTTGGTTTTGGTGTTCTCGAAGTTGTAGGTAAGACCACCAACTGCCGAAAACTCGTAGCCAGTTTTCTGATCAAAATAGGTGTAACCAACACCGGCATCCTGGCCCCAGTGTTCGATGCTGAAGTTGGCGAGCCGGGATTGATCGTACGTGCCGACTGGTACATTGGTGAGCGTGTAGACCAGATAGTTGTTCACCCCCGAGTTCCACCGAAGGGCCGCCGCCGGGCCGACGTCCATGAAGCCCAGCCGGGAATCCTCCGTGTCACCGACAGTGACCGACATCTCCCCGAATGCGCCGACCAGGCTGAGCGCCAGCTGTCCGTCGAGCACCGGCGTCGCGAACGCATAGCTCACCGCACCGTAGGCAATATCCGCGGTCTCGGACACATCGGAAATGGACGCGTTCGAGTGGTAGTAGCTCAAGGCGATCGACCATCCGGGCTCGCCCGGCACCGCTGCCAGGCTTGCGTACGAGCCCGGCAGGTACAGGCTTGCTCCCCCTTCGTCTGCAAGCGACAGGTTCGACATTGGGAGGGTCAGAACTGCACCCAACAGTGCCGCGGTCCCAGGCAGGGACTTGAACGCGTTCGTCAGCATGGTCACGACGCTCACTTTCCGGTGGCCGTGAGGCCAGTGATGGGACTTGGCGGAAGCCTTGCGAAATCAAGGCGTGACCACAGAACTGGTAGGCGGCTCGGCCAGGAGGACGGCGCTGTTGAACATCAACAGGCCCAGGAAATACATGCCGCCCACGACCAGCAGTCCGACGACGATCAGGACAGGAACCAGCGCAGCCGCCGGCGTGACGAGCACGAACAGCGCCCCGATCAGCCAGACCAGCGCGATGACCGCGACGGGAACTTCGAATGCCCCGAGATCAAACGCGCCAACCTTTCGGTCGAGTTTCTTCCGCACGGCCAGGTAGAGAACGACCGTCGCGCCATAGCTCATGATCGGCAGGATCGTCGATGCCGTGATCAGCTGGAGCATCGCTTCGCCGGGCAAGGCCAGCATCAGCAAAACGCCACCCACAAAGATCAGGATCGTCGCCGGGATCGGCGTCCGGGTGCGCGGATGGACGCGGCTCATCCATCGGGATGCAGGAAAGCGGCCGTCACGCGCCATCGCGTAGACGAGCCTTGCCGCGGTTGCCATCGTCACCATGCCGGCAGCGAAAAAGGCAAAGGTGATCGCGACCATCAGGGCCGTCTTCATGACCGGCCCGAGCTGATCTTGCATGATTTCGGCTACCGGCGACCTGCTGGCGCTGATCCGAGCGACGTCCGGTATCGCGATGGTGAGCGCCACGAGGAACAGCAGTCCCAGCACGCCAGCGGCGACCACCGAGCCGACGATCGCGCGTGGGACGCTGCGAAAAGGGTCCTTGGCCTCCTCGGCGAGGTTGGCCGCAGCATCAAAGCCAGTAAGTGTGGCGAGTCCCATCAGCATGGCGAGCATCACGCCGCCGCCGACCGCGAAATAGTCGACGTCGGCAGCGGCAACCCCACGCGAGGTCAGGTTGTCGAGGGAGCCCAGGCCAGTGAGCGGCACCGCGATCGACAGCAGGACGACGAGCAGGATGACAATCGCTACCTCGATCCCGACGGCGGCCCCGTTGATCATGCCGACGATGCGCGTCGAGACGATGGTCAGCACGGCCTGGACGAGCAGGATGACGAGCGTGATCCATCGGGCGGTCTGCTCGTCCGGCTCCATGCCGGCCAGTGGCATGAACGCCTGGCTTGCCAGCGCGTTGTCCACCGCGACCACGCCGATGCCCAGGTAGCAGAAGCTCATCAGCCCGAACCACCAGCCAATCCTCGGGTTGGCCAGCCGTGATGCCCATTGATACGACGAGCCGCTGAGCGGAATGCGCGCAGCGAACTGCGCCATGACCAGTGCCACGAAGGTCTGGCCAACAGCCGCGATCACCCAAAGCCAGATGCCGACAGGTCCTGCAGTCAGGAGCACATCGTCATAGGTCCCGAACACGCCGACCGCCACCGAGATGAACGCGAAGGAGACCGCGAACACCTGAAACGACCCTAGAGTCCGCTTCAGTTCCTGGCGATAGCCGCCAACCTCAGCGACAGGTTCTTCACCGCGCGCTTCATGCGGCGTTTTCATCATGCGACACCTTCTATCTTGAGCCGCGATGACGAAATCCGCCGCGTTTACTAGGCGTAGATTGTTTGCCCAACCTCCACAATCGTAAATACACTGGCCACGCGCACGGGCGCATCATGGCGCCCGATACCGTCTGGCCTGTCCACTCCTAAGCTACTGAATGGCTTGAGAAGATCAGTCTACAAGCTTGGACGGCGAGGCGCGGGTCTGGTCTCGATCAACAAGCCGAAACGCCGAGAGAACCCGGAAACGGATCTTGTATATACTTTCGATCCATATCCGTGATCCTGATCGCGCACAAATAACTGGCCACGCTCGGGGAATAATGATCCCCTGCCGCCAGGACAGCAACGGGGCACATCAGTGAACACCACATTATCCACCGAGCATGTCCTGATCATCGGTGCCGGCCCGGCCGGCCTGTTCGCCGCCGGCGAGCTTGCCCGCCACGGCGTGAACGCGCGCCTGGTCGAGCGCCAGGCCACCCCGCACAAAGAGGCGCGGGCCACGGCGATCCAGCCGGCGGTGTTGGAGGTGCTAGGCCGTGCCGGCGTGCTGGAGCCCTTTCTCCAGATCGGCATGCCGATCCGGTGCGTGCGGATCATCGGCCCGGCCCTCCAGGAGATCGGTGCGAGCACGCTGGACGAGATCGACTGCCCGCACACCTTTGAATGCGCCCTGCCGCAATGGCGCACCGAGCGCATCCTGACCGAGCATCTGGAAGCCCTGGGCGGCACCGTCGAGCGCGGCGTGCAAGTGACCGCTATCGAGGAGGCACACGACAAGCTGGCGGTGACGCTGCGCCATGCGGATGGGCAGGTCGAGCGGCTTTCGGTGGACTACCTGCTGGGCGCTGGCGGCGCACACAGCATCACCCGCAGCTCCATGCATGAGTCGCTGGAGGGCTCGACCTATGGCGGCCAGTTCGTGGCAGCTGAGGTGCAGACCGGCCTGCCCATGCCGCGTGACGAGGCTAGGCTGTTCGTCGGCCCAAAAGGCCTCGTGCTGCTGGCCCCGTTGCCCGACCAGCACTGGATCATGTTCGTGAGCGTGGACGAGGAAACCACCACGCCCCCCGATGAAGCCGGGCTGAATGCGCTGGTGAGCAAGCAGCTGGGCCGAGACGCCGGCATCCACGACGTGGGCTGGGCCAGCTGTTTTCGGATGCACTGCCGGGTGGCGCCCAGGCTCGCCGAAGGTCGCCGCTTTTTGCTGGGCGATGCCGGGCACCTGTCCAGCCCAATCGCCGGCGAGGGGCTGAACAGCGCGCTGATGGATGCTGCCGACGTCGCCTGGAAGCTGGCGCTGGTCCTGCGTGGTGCTGCCCGCCCGACGCTTTTGGACAGCTACGCCATCGAGCGCAGCCTGGCCGATCATCAGGTAATTAAGGCCTCCGACGCAGCGCACCAGCAAGTCATGGCCCTGGTGACGACCTTCGCCGAGGGCCGTACACTCGCCCAGGACGCGCCGGACGCGGCTCGCGACCTGGCGGTCAAGCGCAGCCGCGCCATGCTTGACCTCTCCTATGCCGGCAGTCCGCTGGTGGGCGAGCACCTGCCCGCCGAGGCACCGGCCGATCCCGCCTCCGGCACACGCTTTCCCGACCGGACGAAGCTGGCCGGCACCGGCCACCACCTCCTGGTCTTCGGTCCAGCCGATCTCGACCGCCTGCGCGAGCGCTGGACGGGAACGGTGGAGATCCTGGATGGCATCGCGACCGGCTTCGACGCGGCCCGTGCCGGAGTCCCCACTGGTGGCGCCGTGCTCGTCCGGCCGGACGGGATCATCGGCTTCCGCTTGAGCCAGGTCGACGGTCCTGGGCTGGCGGCGCTCGACGCCCATCTTACGCGCTATCTCATTCCCCATGAGCCAGAGAATGCTGCCTAGCCATGCAGTGAGGGGCAGCCATGGTGCGCACGGCAGTGGGTCAGGTGAGCCTGGTAGAAGCGCTGCTGCCGGGAGCTTATGGCAGCAATCAGCGGCCGGATCAGATCGGCATGCACAATGATCGGACGCCGATCAGGTTCTTCCTCGGGCTCGGGAGCCGGTACTCCTACCTGGCAGCGGCGCGGATCGGCGGCATCGCCGCGCGCCATTGCCGGGTCGTCGAGCGGTTGCCGGTCTACAGCCCTGATCTGATTGCCCGGGCGGGGGCGAACCCGTTCTCGGGCGCTCCCCCGTCGCCCCAATACACCCCACTCATGTTGTAGGACAACCCCTCTCCGATGGGCTGCGAGTATGGGAACATCAGGCATGCCGATTTTCATACGTTCGGTGCTGCGCTCGATGCATCTGGACATGCTCAACCGGACGGAGAGTGCCCGTCAGGCTCGCTGTCAGTTCCGGTCAGGACGCAGCGTCGGCCATAGAACGGCCTCTTCAGGCTTGGCACATGGCTGTACGGGCTGATCCGCCTCGAAGGCACGCACGACGCATTCCATCACGGTGGCGTAGGCAGCTTGCCCATCTGCACTGAGATGGATGTCATCACGATAGAAGTGCCTGGCTTGATCGCCCCTGCCCAGGACATCGTTCATCTCCAGCACGGCAATGCCCTGATCTGCTGCGAGGGCCGAGAGAACGCCGGCAAGATGCCTGGCCGTGTCGTCCTCTTCGTCGATCGCGTGGTGATGGAGGATTGCCACCCTGCCGTCAGCCTGGTGCTTTGCTTCCCGCAGGAGCGCTGCCAGGGAGGCGGAAGCGGCCTGTACGAGGGCAGGATCGGTTCGACTGCCCGACCTGGCCGCCTTCGGGCTGGAAAGGCGGAATGTCGGCAGGTACCGCGGCAGGTAGCGGGTTGCCACCTCCCAAAGAGCAAAGGGCGGCTTGACCCTGGGGAGGTCAGGATCGGGCTCGGCATCAAAGGTGGGCACATCGGTAAGATCGCGCACGGATGTGACCAGGATCACGAAGTCGGCGTCGAACCAACCGAACTCTTGGATATAGCCTAGCTGGTTTGCCGGACCCCACGACCAGGCGGAAATGTTGCCGACGGTGAATGAGGAACCCAGAGCAGACTGCAGCAGCGACGTTGCTATGCTCGCCTGATCGGTCAACGTCCCGCCATTCACCACGCTATCACCGATCACGAGGACCCGCTGCTCGCCGGCGAAGGCCTTCCGAGCAGGAAAATCAGGCGAGCGCATCGACCACCGATTGTAGGAGATCTCGTTCCCGAACCGGCGATAGGATGTCGAAGGTGCATATCGGTACTCGGTGAGGGGATCATCCACCAGCAGGGGTGGGTCACCTATCCCGAAAGCGCGCGCCACAAATTCCGCCGACAATGCCGCACACAGCAGCAAGACCACGCCCCGAAGCAATGCAGCGCTGATTGTCATGATGCTTGGCGTTCGGCCCGCAAGATTGGCATTCCCTGCCGCATCTGTTGTCGATCGCCATCCAAAAGGCGAGGGGGCAGGCCACCAGCGCTCAGCCATGAGCAGGTCGAGCAGATCGCCAGTACCTTGAACAAGGTGCTTCCGAGGCCTCGGTCTGCCGGAGCTTCAAGGTGCCGTGCTCGACGCTGCGTGATGCCTTGCAGCGGATCGGAGAGGCAGAAGCGGAACTCAAAGCGTAGGCCGTGTCAGCTATTCCGGCCTCGCTACGAGCGGCACGTAGTGGGTCAGATCCTCATCGGCCACGTTGACTGTACGTTGCGTCTCCGCAGACTTGTAGAGCGCCATCAGCATCTCCACGACCGCCACGCCATCGTGGAAGGTTTCCATCGGAGGCCGACCGGTCCGGAAGCACTCCACCATGTGCCGGTTCTCGTCGGTATAGCCGTAGACGCCAGCTTCATCCTCCAGGATCGGCATGAGCCCCTGCTCGGCATTCTGTTTCTCGACCAGATCCTCGCCCTCGGACCCAGTGACCTGCCGCGACATGAAGATCCGCAGCGGCGTGTTCAGGGAGGAAAATTCCAGCGCATACTCCGGCCCCAGCAGTTCCAGCTGGATCCGCAGACCAGCGCCGACATAGGCCCAAGAGGTGGTCGCCTCCACCACTACCTCATGGCCGTCTGGATCGACGAAGATCAGCATCCCGCGAGCAAAGTCCTCGGCAGGCCGCCGCGCGTAGTCCACCTCCGTGCCCATGCGCCGCTTCAGGTCCTCGACATAACGGGGCCGCGCCCATTTCAGCGTGGCCACCGTCCCGGTGGCACTCTTGAGCACAAGTGAACCGCGAGGTGCCCCTGGGGCGGTGAGCAGGAACCGGCCCACCTCGACCGAGTGGCACATCATGTCCAAGAGAACGCCACCGCCCTGCTGATCGCCGCGCCAGAACCAGGGCTCATGTGGACCACTGTGTTCCTCGGCAGCGCGCGCCAAGTAAGGCCGTCCGGCGGCCGGCACGGCACGGCGCCAGATGATCTCCTTGCCGCGGATCACGGCCGTCGAGAACAGCTGGTTCTCGAGGTAGCCATGATTAAGTCCTGCCTCCTCGGCCAGGCGCAGCATCTCCTTGGCCTCGTGCAGCGTCCGCGCCAGCGGCTTCTCGCAAGCCACCGCGAATACCCGCGAGGTCCCGTTCCTTACTGCGTCCGCGATCAGCTGCATGGTCGGGAGCCGCGTGTAATTCGGCGACAGGATCCAGACTGCGTCGACCTCGCCGGAGGACAGCAGTGCTTCCAGGCTCTCATGAGACGTGCAGGTCCCGAGTTCCAGCGCCGCCACTGCATTGGCGAATGCCTGTCGCTTGGCAGGCGTTGGGCTATAGACCGCCGTGACCTCGACGTTACGGACGCCCACCAGCGACTTCAGGTGGAAATGGGCGATGAACCCCGCGCCAATGAAGCCGACCCGCAGGATCCCACGGGTCTCAAACGTGCTCATCAGGTACCTCCGCTGGAGATGGCGTGTCGCTGGTGGACGTGGGCGGGCGGTATGGTAGTGCCGCGCAGAACCAGGTCGACCTCGACACAGATGCCGGCTGGCTTCGGCTTCCGACCCGAAAGAATACCGATCATCAGCTCCATTGCCTTGCCGCCAATCTCGCGGCGGTGCTGACGGATCGTTGTCAGGGGGGGATCGCTGACCTCGGCGAATACCGTGTCGTCGAAGCCCACCACCGATACATCCTCCGGAACTCGCCGACCGTGCGCCCGCAGCTCGTTGATGGCACCAATCGCCATGGCATCGCTGCTGGCGAACAGAGCCGTGAAGGAGACCCTGCGGGCCAGGAGGTTGACCACGCCTGCTCGCCCAGACGCGACATGGAAATCGCCGTACACAGTGAGGTCCGGATCCGGCGCAATACCGGCAGCGGCAAGGGCGGCCAGATAGCCTTGGTGGCGGCCCGCACTCATAGGCTCGGGCAGGGGGCCAGTCAGGTGCACGATACGGCGATGGCCGAGCCTGATCAGGTGATCGACGGCGAGCCTTGCCGCCGCCTCGTTGTCTATCATCACGGTCGGCAGGTCGGCCTGCGGGATGAACTCGAGTGCCACGATGATCGGGGGTAGGGCAGGTGCCATCGCGAGCGAGGGTGGCAGCCATCCCGTCATCAGAATCAACCCGTCTGCCTGCCGCCGCCGCACCATCTCCACATAATGCTCGATCCGCGCTGCATCGCTGCGGGCATCGCCCATGAGCACCCGGTAGCCAGCCGCGAACGCGGTCTCTTCAACGCCTTTATAGATGTCGAGATAGAAGGGATTGGAGATGTCGCGCACCAGCAGGATCACTGTTCGGGTCGCCTGACGGCGAAACTGCACCGCCTGAGCGTTCGGCACGAAGTTGAGCGCTGCCACTGCGGCCAGGACCTTCTCACGCGTCCCGGGCCGCACTGCCTCCGGGGTGGCCAGAGCTCGCGAAACAGTCGCCGTGGACACACCAGCATATTTCGCGACGCTGCGGATGGTAGACGTGCTCACTGCTTAGACCCGCAACTGCTTCTGCCGGCCATAGAGCAGCATCAGGCCCAGCAGCACGGCGCCGAAGATGATCTGCCGTCCCCAGAACTCAAGCTGCAGCGTCGTCAGCACGCTCTGGAGCAGGGTCAGCGCGATGGCGCCCAGCATGACGCCGAAATAGTTTCCGGCACCGCCTGCCAGCGACACCCCACCGATCACCACCGCAATGATCGAGGGCAGCACGTACTGGTCGCCGACGCTGATGAAGCTGTTACCGGTGTAGCCGATGACGCAGACGCCGGTGAGCCCGGCGAACAGCCCGGAAAGCCCATAGAGCAGCGTGCGGAGCAGCGACGTGGGCATACCCGTAAGCGCCGCGGCGCGCTCATTGGAGCCCATCGCATAGACGGCGTAGCCGAAGCTGGTCCGCCGAAGCAGGAACCACATGGCGACTGCGATCAGCGCCCAGACGAACAGGATGCCTGGCAGGCCCAGCAGCAACGGCTGGTTGACAAAGCTCATGAGCATGGGCGCGGCATTGCCGGATGGCGCGCCGCGGGAAAGCACAACGAGGCCACCCTGGATGACGCCCATCATGCCGAGCGTCATGACCAAAGGTGGAATGCGCAGGGCAGTGACACCCAGCCCATTGACGATACCGATCGCGAAGGTCACGCCGCCAGCAGCCAGAACCGCCGGCAGGATGGCACCATTCGAGCCGCTCATGACGTTGCCCGCGGTAAGCGCGCCCAAGGAGATCAGAGCACCGACCGAAAGGTCGATCCCCTCGCGTCCGCCGATCACCACCAGGCTCTGCCCAGCGGCGGCGATGCCCAAAATGGCCGCGACGGTCAGCAGCCGGGTGATCTGGTCGCCGCGCGCGAAGCCCGGCGAAAGCAGTTCGCCTGCCGCCAGCAGGACCAGAATGGCGATCGAAGCCAGAACCAGTGGTTCGGCCAAGAGGGTCTTGATGCGGTTCATCACCACCTCTAGCGCCGTGCCACGAGTATGCCGCCTGCCAAGGCCGCGAGCGTGATCAGGCCCTGAACCAGGGTCTGATACTCGAAGGGCAGGCCGGCAAAGAAAATCACGTTGCCGATCATGCCCAAGACCAGGGCGCCCAGTACCGAGCCGAAGGCACTGCCGGAGCCACCAGCTAGGGCAGTGCCGCCCAATACCACTGCCGAAATGGAGGACAAGGCCAGCATCCGCCCCATCAGCGGGTCGCCGCTCGCCGTCTCGCCGGTAAGGCACAGGCTGGCGAAGGCCGAGAACAGGCCGGCCAGGACGTAGCCCTGGATGCGGATACGCGCCACCGGCAGACCTGTCTGAAAGGCACCGGTCCGTGAGCCGCCGACCGCCGCCAGATGAGTCAGAAACGGCCGCCGCACCAGGATGGCGACGAGCAGCAGGGCCAGCGCAAAAATCCAGAGCGTGACCGGCAGGCCGAGCAGACTTCCCGAATAGGTCCGCCAATAGACTGCCGGCACCGGCAGCCCCGCCGTCGGCAGCAACCACAGCGCCATTCCGCTGAAGATGATGCCAGTGGCAAACGTCGTGACGATCGGCTGAAAGCGCATCACCGCCACGAGAAAGCCGTTGAACAGCCCAGATACTATTCCGGTCAGCAGGCCAGCCGTGACCCCGAGCAGCACGGCGCCTACCCCGTTGCCGACAGCGTTGATCACTGCGACGGTCACCACGTTCACCAGCGCGATAATCGCCCCCACCGAAAGATCGATGTCTCCAGCCAACACCACATAGGTCTGCCCGATGGCGACCAGTACCAGTGGCAGGAAAACCGTCAGGTTGGACTTCAGGACATTGCCGGTGAACAGGTTCGGCTGCAGGACCCCGTTGACCGCGACCAGCACGAGCAGCGCAGCCAAGGTCACCAGCCAGCTGCGCCCGCGCAGCACCATCGCCATGCCGGTCATGCGGCGTTTCCGTAAGCTGCGCCGGTAAGGTTGAGGGCCGTCAGCGCTTGACCAGACAGTTCTGCCGAGATCGCACCGCCGTTAAACACGAGGATACGATGGCAGAGGCCGAGAAGTTCGGCATCTTCCGAACTATAGAACAGGATGCTGGTGCCCTCGGCGGCGAGCCCGCGGACCAGGTCGAAGAAATCGGCCTTGGCAGCGAGGTCGATGCCCTTGGTGGGGTCGTCGAGCAGCAGCACCGAAGGCTTGGTCGCCAGCCAGCGGGCAATGAAGATCTTCTGCTGATTACCACCCGACAAGGAGCCGATCGGCTCCTCAAGGCCGGGATACCTGGTGTTGAGCGATGCTGCCGCCTGCCGGAAGCGCTCGGCCAGCCTGATCGGCCAGACCAGTACCCGACGTTCCCGGATAAAGCTCGCCGCAGCAATATTCTCGAAGATCGAGCGGCCGTGCAGCGCCGCGTCGCGCCCGCGGTCGCCGGAGATATAGGCGATGCCATGATGGACGGCGTCGGCTGGCTTGCGCAGCCGAAGTCCCATGTTACCGAGGCTAACCGTGCCGGAGGCGAGGGGATCGGCACCGAACAGGCCGCGCAGCAACGCTGACTGGCCCTGGCCCTGTAGCCCGCCGAGCCCCAGGATCTCCCCTGGCCATAACATGAGTGAAACGTCGCGCAGGCGCTGACCCGAGGCGTGCTCGACGATCAGGCGCGGGGCCTCGCCCGGCGGCCGTTCGACGTGGGGCGGGTGCAAATGCTCCGCCATCTCGCCGACCATCGCATGGACAACTCGATTCATATCGGTTTCAGCGGTCGAGAAGGTCGCCACCGTTTCGCCGTTGCGCATGACGGTGATCCGGTCGCAGATCTCAAACACCTCATCGAGGCGGTGCGAGATGAAGATCATCGAGACGCCTTGTGCTTTCAGGGCACGCAGCATCCTGAAGAAGAACTCGACCTGCCGCCGGTCGAGCGCAGCCGTGGCCTCGTCGAAGATGATCAGCCTTGGCCGGCGTGCCAGTACCTTCAGGATCTCCACGATCTGGCGTTGATCGGGTGATAGGCGCGCCACCAGCGAGTGCAGGGCGAGCCCGCTGCCGGCAACGGCGGCGAACTGCTCCAGCAGCGCATTCGCATCGGCCTGGAGCTTGCTGTGATCGATGAATCCCGCAGCTGTGCGTGGCTCGTGCCCGAGATAGATGTTCTCGGCAACGGTAAGCTGCGGCACCAGTGAAAGCTCCTGGTAGAACAGGGCTATGCCCGCCGCCTCGCTATCGGCTGGTCCCTTTGGTACCAGGGGTGCACCGTCGACCTCGATGCTGCCCCCATTCCGCAGCACCGTCCCGGCGATGATTTTGCATAGCGTGCTCTTGCCACAACCGTTGGCGCCCAGCAGGGCATGGATCTCGCCATGCTCCACGGTCAATGCGCCGTTCGACAAGGCGACCACCGCGTCGAACTGCTTGGTGACGCCGTGGGCTTTCAAGGCAGGTGGCATGGCAGGACCTTGAGATCGCGGACCCGCAGGAGGCAGGTCACGCGACAGGAAGTATCGAACTACTTAAAGAACTTGGCGGCTTCGTCGGGCGAGACGACCGTCGTCACTGACCAGTAGCCGGGCTTGCCTTCGGCCGCCTTCAGGGTATCGGCAAGGTTCTCGTTGGAGACGAACGGGATGGGCAGGTAGATCGCGTTGCCATACTGCCCGGTAAAGATGTCGTCCTTGAACTCCTTGCCCTGCAGCCGCAGCACGGTGACGTTCAAGGCACTGGCCATCACGCCGGGCGGATTGACCGACGCACCCGAGTTCAGCTTCTCGGCCGACCACAGGTCCAGGAAGTCCTTGCGGATCTCACCGGTCGCCGCGATGTCGCCGGTCTTGCCGGATGCCTGGATTGCACGCCAGGCGCCGGCCGCCATGCCGTCTTGGACCCATACCCCATTGATGTCGGGATAGGTTGCCAGCAGGTTCTGCATGGTTTGCTGACCCTGAGCCTGGTCCCAGTTGGCGTTGGCCTCGTTCAGCACCTTGATGTCCGGGTACTTCTCGAACACCTCGCGGTAGCCGGCGACCCGCATCTCGTTGGCAGGGTGTCCAGCCACGCCGTTGATGGTCACGACATTGCCCTTGCCGCCCAACGTGTCCGCCAGCCACTGCGCGGACTTGCTGGCCCAATCCTTCTGGTCGATGCCAACGTAGATGGCATCGGGCGACGAGACTTCGGCATCGGTCGCGACCACCAGGATCCCGGCTTCCTTGGCCTGGGCGAACACTGGATCAAACGCGGTTGGGCTGTTCGGGTTGATGATGATGGCGTTGACGCCTTGGTTCAGAAAGTTGCGCACCGTGCCGATCTGGCCCTGCGCGTCGACGTCCGAGCTCTGGATGACCAGCTCGATATCGACGCCCTTGTCCTTCCAAGCCTCGGCGGCCGCCTGGGCCTGCTCGATCATCTGGGTGCGCCACTCGCTGCCGACCCATCCGTTCGATAGGCCGATCTTGTACGTCTCGGCGAACGCAGCGCCGCTCATCAGGGCGACAAGGCCCGCCGCTAGGATGGTGATCTTCATGAAGCGCCTCCTTTGTCGAGTTGCAGCAACGTTCCATATCGATGGCACGCAGCGAGTGAACCCATTGATCTACTGTCTAGACAATGTAACCGGTTACGCAGCCCGTCAATCATGATGCTTGCCACTCCCACCACTCCATGGCTGGGCAGAAGCTGTTTCTAAGGGAGGCAAGGCAGGCAGCATGATCATACTGTTGTCAGCCGTGTTAAGTGCAGCTGCATGCCGAACATTAATTAAGGATGCTAACATGGGCATCGCCGTAGATGAGCAGGCAGGGGAGCGGCCTCGTCTCGTTAGGCTTTAGATCGGCTCAGGCTACTGTCTCGGATGACCCAGAACGACCTGTCTGAGACAGGTTCTGGTGTCTCGTGTTGTTGCCTTGCTGGGGTACACCTAAAGAAGACCAAGGATGGCGTTGCCAGTTGGGTCGAGGAGCCAAGGCAATGGTTGTTCTGGCAAGAATGGCCTGTCGCGCCATATAATGGCTTCTACGGCATGAACTGGAGCAGATGCCATGAAAGCCCGGGTGATGCCTGATGGTCGGGTGAGCCTGCCTGCGGACCTACGCAAGCGGCACGGCCTTGCTCAAGGCGGCGAGGTCATCGTCGAGGACACTGGTGATGCCATCGTGCTGCGCACGCTCGACCAGGTCGTGGCACGTGCCCAGGCGCTGAGCCGCAAGCTCACGGCTGGCAAGACTGACGCCTCGGTCGATGCCTTCCTTGCGGAGCGGGCACAGGAGGCGGAAGCCGAGTGACGGCTGTTGTGCTTGACGCTTCTGCCTTGCTCGCCCTGCTGTTGGACGAGCCAGGTGCCGACCGGGTGAAAGCGGTCCTGGACGGTGCGCTGATGTCGGCGGTGAACCTGGCGGAGATCGTCAGCCACTATGCCAAGCTCGGTGCCACACGTACCGACATTGAGGCTCTGCTTCGCTCCCTGCCGTTCCGCGTCGTACCGGTCGATATGGCCTTGTCCTATGAAGCAGGCATGCTGCGGCCAATCACGCTGGAGCGTGGCTTGTCGCTGGGTGACCGCTACTGTCTGGCACTGGCGAAGCGGGAAGGGGCCTTGGCACTCACCGCGGAGCGACGGTGGCCGGAGATCGCCAATGCGGCAGGTGTCGCCGTCGAGGTGATCCGCTAAAGGGGCAAAAGCGGCTCTGCCGGTTCTAAGCGGGAAGCAGCTCCTGCCACGCCTTGTCATGCAGCAGGTTCGTTCTCAGACGGGTATGGGGCTGCCAAGCCGATCAATTTCTTGGACGTAGACCTCAGCAGCCAGAGCAGTGCAACAAGCCTTATTTCATGTACAGCTCGAACGCGTTCACTGCGATCGCGAAATCCCGCGTGCCTGCAGTCGAGCTGCTGTACTGCATCGATAGGAACATCCCCTCGAT
>JAESGR010000462.1_pt1 | contig 30861 bp, 28 predicted proteins | sample 9269771 | NCBI WGS metagenome assembly JAESGR01 (sample SAMN15739572, study PRJNA653492) | algae metagenome | isolation source: Chroococcus sp. CMT-3BRIN-NPC107 and co-occurring heterotrophs from well... | place: USA: Clark Mountains Wilderness, California | collected 2010-04-18 | reverse complement strand
ATGTCGACCTCCTCCTCGAGCCGCTTGTTCTCACGCTTGAGCCGCTGCAGCTCAGCCTGCTCCGCCTTGCGAGCGGCAAGTGCCTCCGCCGAACCCGCCGCCAGGTGCTCGTTGCGCCACGCGCTGAGTTGCCCGGGGCTCAGCCCCAGCTCGGTTGCGACCTCGGACACGCCCTTGCCGCCGTCCAGCAGCCGCTTGACCGCTTCCGCCTTGAACTCGGCCGTGAACCGCCGACGGGTTTGCCTCTCTGCCATCCTGCCCTCCTGGGGTGCTCGGGTTCACTAGCAAACCCTCCACTCCCAGGGGTGAGGTCCAGCCTTGGGTGTGCTGCTGTGATTCGATCCTGCTGATCAGGATGGAAGGCAGCCATGGAGTGCCTGGCGGTGGGTCAGGTGAGCCTGGTTGAGGCGCTGCTGCCGGCGGCCTTTGGCAGCAACCACCGCCTGGAGCGGATCAGGGCGCAGGTCGACTGGGCGCCGATCGAGGTGCTCCTGCAGCCGATGCGTCGGGCGCCGACGGGGCGGCCGGCTTATCCGCCCTTGCTGCAGCTCAAGGCTTTGCTCCTCCAACAGTGGTACCGGCTGTCAGATCGTGATCTCGAAGAGGCCTTGGCGAATCGCTTGAGCTTTTTAGCGCTTTTGCGGCCTCGGGCTGGAGGATGCGGTGCCAGATGCAACGACGCTCTCACGCTTCCGGGTTGATCTGGCTGAGGCAGGTCTGGCCGAGGCCGTGTTCGACGCGCTGAACGCGTAACTCGAGCAGCGTGGCCTCTTCATCAAGGCTGGCACGATGATCGATGCGACACTGGTGGAGGCGGACGTGAAGCGGCCGCCTATGCGCGAGGGGGAGGTGTCGGAGCGGGACCCTACCGCCGGCTTCACTCGTCGCGGGCAACGCAGCTTCTTCGGCTACAAGGCGCATCTGGCGGTGGACCAAAGCTCGGACCTGATCCGCCGAGCCATCCTGACCAGTGCCGACATTGGCGAAAGCATCGCGGCCGACGCCTTGATCTGCGGCGACGAGGCAGCCGTGCTGGCGGACAAGGCGTACGAATCGATGACGCGGCGAGAGGCCCTAGCCGAAATCGGCATCACCGATCGGATCATGCATCGCCGGCATACCGGCAAGCGTTCGCCACCCTGGCACAAGTGGATGAACGTCGCCGTGGCGCCCCTGCGTGGGCAAATCGAGAAGATCTTCGGCACGATGAAGCGACGCTACCTCTACCGCCGGGTCCGCTACCGTGGGCTGATCCGTAACCGCTGCCAACTCTGGCTGCTCTGCACCGCCATGAACCTGCGCAGGGCGGACCAACTCACTAGCTGATCGCCATGGAGTTCACGGCATCGGTCGATTTGGTGCCAACCAGCAGCGTTATGGGCCGGAACTTCCTGCCCGAGGCGCTTACCCATCCGCCCTGTTCACCAGACAAGCCAGGGACCACGGCTTTCGCGCCAGTCTCCAAGGGCGCGCCCATCCCTGTCGACCAGGGCTTGGCGCTTGCGGCCCTTCACCTTCTTGCCGGCATTGTAGCCGCGCGGCCCGCCGCTCCCGGTCGTCTTGATGCTCTTGTGAGTGCCGATCGTATCCTCCCCACATGTGCCGAATGAAAACTCCCCAGCCTTGAGCGCCGCTGGGCTCAGCAGCGGCCGGCATGTCCACCTTGGCCCCGAGGAACGACAGGGGCGCGTAGGTGGTCACATTGGGGGAGATCGTCTTGATCCACGACCTGAAGCGGCAGGGGCTGTCCATCTCGGCCATCGCCCGCAAGCTCGGGCTCGACCGCAAGACCGTGCGCCGGCATCTGGCTCGGGGCATGGAGGCGCCGGTCTACGGGCCACGCGCGCCGCGACCGCGCCAGCTGGCGGCTTACGAGCCCTACCTGCGCGAGCGGATCGCCGCCTGGCCCGAGCTGAGCGGCAAGCGCCTGCTGCGCGAGATCCGCGAGCTCGGCTACCAGGGCTGCTACAGCCTGCTCAGCGACTTCCTGCGCGAGGCGCGCCCGCCCAAGCCCAAGCCGTTCGAGCGCCGCTTCGAGACCCCATCCGGCCGCCAGGGGCAGGTCGACTTCGCCCAGTTCAAGACCGCGTTCACCGACGAGCCGGGGGTCGAGCGCAGCTTGTGGCTGTTCACCATCATCCTCGGCCACAGCCGCTGGCTGTGGGGGCGCTTTTGCGCCACCCAGGACCTGCAGACCGTCCTGCGCTGCCACATCGACGCCTTCGCCGCGATGGGCGGGGCACCCTCGGAGCTGCTCTACGACCGCATGAAGACCGCGGTCATCGGCGAGAGTGCCGAGGGCGTGGTCGCCTACAACCCGGGGCTGGTCGGCCTGCTCAACCACTACGGGGCGGTGCCGCGCGCCTGCCGGCCGTACCGGGCGCAGACCAAGGGGAAAGTCGAGCGGCCTTACCGCTACATCCGCGAGGACTTCTTCCTGGCACGGAGCTTCCGCGACCTCGACGACCTCAACGCCCAGTTCGAGGCCTGGCGCACGACCGTCGCCCATGCCCGGGTCCATGCCACCACCCGCCGCGTCGTCGCCGAGCACTTTGCCCTAGAGCGCCCAGCCCTGATCGCGCACCCGGTCGTCCCCTACAGCGCCGTGCTGACGATCGAGCGCCGCGTCAGCCGCGAGGGCATGGTCTCGGTCGGCGGCAACCTCTACAGCGTGCCGGACACGACCCGGAAGCGGCTGCTGGACGTCCAGAGCCATCCCAAGGAGATCCGCATCTTCGAGGACGGCGCCCTGGTCGCCGTCCACCCGGTCCTCGACGGCAAGAACCGGCGTCGGGTCGGTCCCGCCCATCGCAAGGCACCGCCGGCCGCACCGCCCGCGATGGCACCATCCGGCGTCGGCGTCCGGCCGCTGAGCTTCTATGATGCGGTGGCGCGGCGCCTGGCGGGCGGGAGAGCCGCATCATGAGCGAGACGCTCGACCGGATCCGCACCAGCCTGATCGGCCTGCGCATGCCACGGGCTCTCGAGGCTCTTGATCACACCGTGCGCCGGATCGAGCGCGGCAAGCTCACCGCACTGGAGGCCATCGACGGCTTGCTGGCCGAGGAGCATCCCACCCGCGAGAACCGCCGGGTGGCCGTCGCGCTCAAGACCGCCCGGCTGACCCCGCCCAAGACGCTGGAAGGCTTCGACTTCTCCTTCCAGCCCTCGCTCGAGCGTGGCCGTATCCTGGCGCTGGCCCAGCTCGACTTTGTCGCCAGGGCCGAGGTCGTGCACTTCCTCGGTCCGCCCGGCACGGGCAAGAGCCACCTCGCCACTGCCCTGGGTGTGGCCGCCGTGCGGGCCGGACGGACCGTCTACCGTGCCGCGCTCGCCGAAATCGTCGAGGCGCTGGGCCGGGCCGAGCGTGACGGACGGCTCATCGAGCGCATCCGCTTCTATGCCCGCCCGGCGCTGTTGATCGTGGACGAGATCGGCTACCTGCCGATCACCGCCGGTGGTGCCAACCTGTTCTTCCAGCTGGTCAACGCCCGCTACGAGAAGGGGGCGACGATCCTGACCTCCAACCGCGGCTTTGCAGAATGGGGTGAGGTGTTCGGTGACGCGGTGGTCGCGACGGCCCTGCTCGACCGGCTGCTGCACCACGCGGTGGTGGTGCAGATCGAGGGCGCCAGCTACCGGCTGCGCGCCCATGCCGATCTGATGCCGGCGCACACCCGCACCCATGCCGCGATCACGCCGCCACCGCCACCACGGCGGCGCGGCCGCCCGCCCAAAAACGGAGCCACCCATCTCTAATCCCGGCTGAGCACCGGAACCAGCACCTGGGGAATTTTACCTCGGCACTTCTGGGGAGATTCTGATCGGCCTTTACAGCTCTGGCTGTCGAGCACTGCGGCCGTGGGAGAGGCCTCCCGTCCGACCCGCTCGCGATCGGCCATGACCAGGTGATGGTTGATCCGGGCAAACAGTCCTGCGTCCCGCCAACGGCTGAAGTAGCCATAGGCGGTCGAGCGCGGCGGGAGGTCCTTGGGGATCAGCCGCCAGGCGATGCCACCGCGCAGAACGTAGAAGATCGCGTTTAGGACCTCCCGCATCGTCCAGACCGGCGGTCGGCCGCAAAGGGCTGGCTCTGGCATCAGCGGGCCGATCACTGCCCATTCGGCATCCGTCAGGCCGGTTTCGTAGCGAAGGCCCGCGCGGCTATGCTGCCGCCGGGTGGTCGGGGTCCACATGGCGCTTCCAGGTCAGGCTTCAGCACCCGCCTGGAAGCATCGCCATCCCGACCACTCAATCCCGCCCTCAAGCCCTTTCGGACGGGCTCTCAGCACGCTCGCCGTTCCCCAGCGCGAAGGCGCGGCTAAAGGGCAGTTTGTTTGCTAACGCATGATCCGCTTGAAGGTCAGATAAATTTAGCACAAACAATCAGCAACCGAGATCTTTGTGTGCTGTGAGCTCGATGGACCTCCACGGACACGCTGCATTCAAATATGTTACAGGCAGGCAACTGGTTACGTCTTCCGATCGCGGTTGGACGAATGTGTTGGCCGAGTGCTGGGATCACGAAGCCGGGGCGCTGCCTTCGTTGCTGCCCCGGGAAACCGAGGTCGCGGTGCTTCTCAGTGGTCGCTCGCTCGTCTACCGGGAGGGAGCGGGATTGCGGCAGAGGACGCCGGGTCGCTCTGGGACCGTTTGGCTCTGTCCAGCCGGCATCCGGGAGGAGCGGATCGACTTCGAGCAGCCGCTCCACGACTGCCTGCACATCTTCCTGCCGCCCGATCCGTTCGCCGACTGCATGCTGCAGGACCTCGACATCGATCCCGCGCGCACCGGTCTCCGCTATGAGGCGATCGGCTACGACCCTTTCATCGAGCAGCTCGCCTTTGCGATCAACCGTGAACTGAGAGCGGAGACGTCCGCAGGACGGCTCTTGGTGGAGTCGCTCGGACGGTCGCTTTCGGCGTATCTCGTCTGTCGCTATTCTGAACTTCCGGTACGCCCAACACCGGTGCGCTCGGCGAGGCGGATCGACAACCGTCGGATGGCGCGGGTCCTGGAGTTCATTGACGCCCGCCTCGATCAGAGCTTCACGGTGGCCGAGTTGGCATCGATCGCATGCATGAGTCACGCGCACTTTGCGAGGGCATTCAAGACAACGACCGGGCAGGCGCCGCACGCGTTCGTCAGCAAGATGCGGCTCGAGCTCGCGAAGCGGATGCTAGCCGACGGCCGCCAGCCGATGACGGACATCGCGCTTTCCGCCGGCTTTTCCTCGCATTCCAACTTCTCGAGGGCGTTCCGCAACGCTACTGGGGTTACTCCAGGCGTCTATCGTCGTGGCCACACCCAATCCCCCTCAATGGCTTGAGCCACCGCCGCAACGCCTAGTGCCGCCGCCCGGTTTGTGCGCGCTTGAACAGGATGATGATTGTCAGACGCCGAATAATGACAAGCAGGCGGTGAATAGCGGGCGCTGTCCTCCTTGTGGCACAGCCTCGGTGTCATCACGATCACACCGGAGCAGCAGTAGGCTCGCCCGCCATGAGAGTGTCAAACCACTTGAACGCGCTGCGCGCCTTCGACGCCGCGGCCCGACACCTTAGCTATGTAGTAGCCGGGGATGAACTGGGCGTGACGCCGGCCGCCGTAGGACAACTCGTGCGCGGTCTCGAGGAGACGCTGGGCGTAAAGTTGTTCCATCGGTCGCGGTCGGGCCCAACCAGGCTCGTTCTCACGGATGCCGCCCGATCCGCCGTTCCGGACCTGCAGGCCGGCTTTGACCATCTTGCGGCCGCAATCGAACGGTTGGGGAACAAAGGCGCGCATGTCGTCCTTCGAATCGCCGTGCCACTGGCGTTCGCGGACAAGTGGCTTTTGCCTCGAATAGAACACTTCCGTGCCAAGTACCCTGACTATAGCTTGCTCATCAACACTAATGAGCAGCAGAAAAATTTCTTCGCTGATCGGTTCGCCGTCGGCATCTGGTATGGTAGGGGACACTGGCCTGGCCTTCGATCGAAGCTCCTTCTGGACGACGAGTTCTTCCCGGTCTGCAACCCTACTTTGGTCGCCGGTAAGCTCTCGCCGCGGCACGCTGATGATCTGAAGCACTTCCCGCTAGTCCACGACACGTCGATGACGACAGAGGGCATACTCCCGACTTGGCGCCTATGGCTCCGGCACGTCGGAGTGAGTGGCGTCGACACCGAGCGTGGACTGCACATCGACAACTCTGCCGCCGTGGTACGGGCGGCCATCGCGGGCACCGGCGTTGCCCTTGGCCGGAGCACTCTCGTCGCGGGCGATATCGCAGAAGGCCGGCTAGTCCATCCTTTCGGTGCGCCCTACGGCTGTGGGTTAGGCTACTACGTGGTCCACCGCCCACAGGACGCAAACGAGGCTCCAATGGCCGCTTTTCGCGACTGGCTGTTAGATGAGGTGTGCCGCGACCTGTAAGCGACGAGCAAGAAAGGCTCCCTAGCTTGCGGACATAGAACATCTTTGTTGCGGCTGACACCATGGCATACGAGATAGTGCAGATACGGTGTACCCGAAGATGTCTACTAAGGTACGGGATCGCGAACATGAAGTTTGATGGCAAGTCGCTCTTATTAGCTGCTGGGCGCCTGGTTTAAGCCACGCGGCAACCAACTATAGTGCGGCGAGAGTACGATCTTTGTTGTCGACCTGGATCAGGATCAGCTCGAGCAGACCCAACGCGAGCCCAGCCCCGAAGTGACTGCCCTTAGTGTTCACAGGCACGAAGTCAGGAAGATCGACAGGCTGAACCAAACAGCGTGGGGAGAGCCTCAAGGCGGCCTCGGCGTCCTATCCGCAGCGAGAGTTGGCATGTTCATGGGAGGCGGATTCGGATCGTCTTTCGCACGGCACACAGAGATATATCATCCGGCCACGCCTGCTTGAACAAGGTGATGTTGAAAATCTGTTCAGTGATGCGGCCCTTTATCAGGCGCCCATTCCGATCATCTGCACAGAATGTTTGTCTCTTTACTTTGCCGGTATCCTAGGGGGGAAGATCACGAGATGTACAAAAACTTTTTGGAGACTCCCAGCGGCAAGTTGAGGTCGGCATCTATGTCGAGCCATCCACCTGTTGTGTTCGTGGTTGACGACGATGTTTCCGTGAGAGAATCGCTGGAGTTGCTCATCTACTCGACCGGCTGGCAGCCAGAGATATGCGGGTCTGCGCAGGAATTCCTGTCCCACACTCGAGTGCTTGTCCCGAGCTGCCTAGTGCTTGATGTCAATCTTCCAGGTCTGAATGGGCTCGATCTACAAAAACTCGTCGCTGCCGATCAGGCTGAGATGCCTATCATCTTTATTACGGGCTATGGCAACGTGCCGATGACCGTCAAGGCGATGAAGGCCGGAGCTATCGAGTTCCTGATGAAACCTTTCAGCGACGACGTATTGCTGGCCGCGATTGAGCAAGCGCTCGAACGAAGCAGGATTGCGCTTGCCCTCGACTCGGAGATGCGAATGCTGCGGGATCGGCATGATTCGCTTAGCCGTCGCGAGCAGGAGGTCATGGCGCTGGTGGTATCAGGCCTATTGAATAAGCAGATCGCTTACAAGCTCGGCATCAGTGAGATTACGGTGAAGGCACACCGAGGGCATATGATGCGAAAGATGAAGGCCTCCTCCCTTCCCGACTTGGTCAATATGGCTGCAAGACTTGGCTTAGCTCAGTAGGAAGCAGACTATCCGCGACAGTTAAAAACCACGCGCTGAAGTTCGGAAGGTCCACTATACAGCACTGGCCTCGATGTTCGCTCCTATCACTGAGTATCGTATGCTCATGTCCTGCGCTTAACGTCCTAATTTAGAGCAAAGCGGATCTTGATAGGCATACGAGGCAGCAGCGGCGGAGAAATGGTAGCCTGATGCCAACCAGAACCGCGCTTAACCCAGCCGCCAAACTGTCCCATAGAACGGGACCACTTCTGGACCGACCATGCCGTGGTCACACGCTTATCCAGCGAGCATCTGGGTCAGTGCGGCGGCGGACATTGGCGTTGCGAGCGGGAAGGACTGTCCAGCCCAAAGCGGGCTGAAGTCGTCGCGACCGGCAGCCTCGGCAGCGCTTCGTAGTGGCCCGAGCGCTGTGCCGGCCTTTGGGAAGGCTGGAGCGAGATCGGAGAGAGGTCCAAGGTCCCTCATGAGGCGATTGACCATGCCGCGCGCCGGCCGGCCGGTGAACAGGTTCGTGATCGCTGTGGACCTGTCGGGTGCATGGAGTGCCTTGCGATAGACGTCTGAAATCTTCGCCTCGGATGTTAGGAGATAGGCGGTACCGACCTGCACGGCCGCTGCGCCCAATGCAAACGCCGCTTCGACCCCGCGCCGGTCGGCAATGCCGCCAGCGGCGATGACCGGGACGGGCACTGCATCGACGACCTGCGGGACGAGCGCGAAGGTCCCGATCTGTTGAGACATGTCGTCCGTCAGAAAGTTGCCGCGATGCCCGCCGGCTTCGGCTCCCATCGCAATGATGGCGTCGGCGCCACGATCGGCGAGCCAGCGTGCCTCGGCCACCGTGGTCGCCGAGCCAAGAACCTTCGCTCCGGTACGCTTCACCCGGTCCAGCAGGGCAGCATCGGGCAATCCAAAATGAAAGCTCACGATTTCGGGCCGATACGTTTCCACGATACCGCAGGCCGTGGCATCAAATGGTGTGCGTCCACCCGAGACCTTTGGCATGGCTGGATCGAGACCCACCTCGGCATAGTAGCCGTTGAGCCGTGCCAGCCAGGCAGCCTGCCGTGCCGCATCGTCGGCAGCATTCTCATGGCAAAAGAAGTTCAGGTTGATTGGGCGCTTTGTGCCAGCCCGGACCTGGTCCAGTGCATCTCGCAGATCGGCCTCCGTGTACAGCGCACTCGGCAGCGAACCCAAGCCGCCAGCCTCGCAGACGGCGATCACCATCTCCGGGGTCGTGGCCCCGGCCATTGGCGCCTGAATGACGGGAAGTTCGGCCCCGAGGAGATCCAGAAGTCTCGAGTGCGCCACGCCAGCCATGGCAACCCCCTTCTCGAAGTATGGCGTTCGAACGCCGGATCGATCGGCGAGCAGGCTTCACTGCTTGCGGAACTCCGCAACCGGCAAGCCGCCCCATCCCCAGTTCTCCAGCTCGACCTCCTCGATCACGACGAAGGTCGAGTCGAGCGGCTTGTGCAGAACGTCCAGCAGGACCTTGCTGACACCGGCGATGAGCGACGCCTTCTCTTCGGCCGTCACCGACGAGCGGCCCGGACCAGACCCTTCGCGCGTGACCTGGATGGTGACGATCGGCATGGTGGCCTCCTATGATCGCTGATCTTAGTACCCGGCGTTCTGGCCGCCATCGACGTGCAGGATCTCGCCTGTCACGAAGCCGGCAGTCTCAAGGAACATCACGGCGTCCACGACATCCTTGATCTCGCCCATCTGATTCATCGGGTGGAGTGCTGCCAGGAACTCGTGGCTCTGTGGCGGATGCATCGGCGTCTTGATGACACCGGGTGAGACCGCATTCACACGGATGCCCTTCGTGGCATACTCAACCGCCAGTGCTTTCGTGGCCGAGTTGATGCCGCCCTTGGTGAGGTTGGCCAAGACGGTCGGGACGCTGCTCGTCGGCTGGTCGGCCAAGCTCGTCGTGATGCTGACGATGTGGCCGGACCCCTGCTGCAGCATCTCGGTCGCGACCCGCTGGGTGATGTAGAAGAAGCCTGCGACGTTGGTCGCGATCTTGCTCTCGAAATCTTCCCGCGTGTACTCGGTGAACGGCTTGGCGTTGAAGATGCCGGCATTGTTGACCAGCGTGTCGATCCGTCCGAACCGGGACATGGCCGCACGTGTCACGGCTTCGGCCGTGGCCGGATCGCCGATGTCGCCCTGGACCGTCACGATATCCGGATCGCTGGTCTGCTGGATCGAGCGAGACGTTGCCACGACCCGATAGTCCCGGTCCCGGAATGCCTTGACCAAGGCGGCACCGATACCTTGCGATGCGCCAGTGACGACCGCAACTTTTCGTTCGCTGCTCATAACATAGCCTTCCATCATTATCTCAGCCGTTCAAATGGGGATGACGACGACCTTGAGCTTCATGTCGGCCGCGCACGATCTGAGAGTGTTGGTCATAGAGTCGCTGTGCGTCTGCATATTACTTGTCCATTTTCCTTAGGTTTGGATGCCTCTTTTCAATCATACTAGTCTAGCTGCATGATTTACAGTCGAGACACTCAGCTGAATCAATTGCACTATGGTATTAGTCAAGGTTGCTGCGAAAGCTCGCGGCCATACCTTGGCCGCAGCACGTAAGGTCGGTGAGCATGCCTTACAGGCCGCATCTGCTTACGAGTGTCGCTTATTGAAGCCGGAACGGCCCCCTTGCGGTGCGGCCTGCTCGCCTGAGGCGACCATCTCGGCCTCCTGCAGGTTGACGAGAACACGGCGGCATAGTGTTCGCCGATCTCGCTCAACCTTATCGCCCGTGTGGTGCGGTGGAGTAGGGAGGCTCCGACCTGCTCCACCAGGAACGCGATGGCCCTGCTGGCAGTCGCCGGCGACCGGCCGGCCCGCTCCGGCGAGGCTGCCCTCGTCCAGCGCGGCGATGAAGACCTTCATCGCATCGATACGGTCCATGCAGCAGCAAGCGCTCCCCGGCGGCGAGGTTGGGTCAAATGCCACCTCCGTTCAAGCATGGTCCACGTCGACGACGGCGCGGGCGAAAGCCTGCGGCGCCTCTTGCGGCAGGTTGTGTCCGATGCCGCCGGTGATCAGGCGGTGCTCGTACCTGCCGGTGAACTTCTTGGCATACACGGCCGGGTCCGGGTGCGGTGCCCCATTGGCGTCACCCTCCATCGTGATCGTCGGAACATTGATCGCGGGAAACTCGGCGAGCCTTCTTTCCAGTTGATCGTACTGCTGCTCGCCTTCTGCCAAACCGAGCCGCCAGCGATAGTTGTGGATGGTGATGCTGACGTGATCCGGGTTGTCCAGGGCCGACGCGGAGCGCTCGAAAGTGGCGTCGTCGAAGCGCCATCGCGGTGACGCGAGCGTCCAGATGAGCCGCGCGAAGTCGTGCGTGTGCCTCTCGTAGCCGGATCGTCCGCGCTCGGTTGCAAAGTAATACTGATACCACCATTGCTGCTCGGCGGCTGGGGGGAGCGGCATCCTGTTGAGCGCCTGGCTCCCGATCAGATAGCCGCTCACGGAGACCATGGCCTTGCAGCGTTCCGGCCAGAGGGCCGCCAGGACATTGACGGTTCGGGCTCCCCAGTCGCAGCCGGCGACGATCGCCTTCTCGATCTTCAGGGCGTCGAGCAGGGCGATCGCGTCCACGGCAAGGGCCGCCTGCTGGGCGTTTCGTGGCGTCGTGTCCGACAGGAAGCGCGTCGTGCCGTAGCCCCGCAGATAGGGCGTGATCACCCGGTAGCCTGCCGAGGCCAGCAGTGGCGCGACCTCGACGTAGGTGTGGATGTCGTAGGGCCAGCCGTGCAGCAGCAGGACGACCTGCCCATCGCTCGGGCCGGCTTCATGGTAGCCGACATCCAGAACGCCGGCCCGGACCTGTCGGATCGGCCCCATCGCGACGGCAGGCTGAGCCTCGGCCACCTGAACCATCCCAAGTCCCATGGTGGCCAGCCCTCCGATACCGAAAACCTGCAGAAAGCTCCTGCGCTCTGCGTTCACCAGACCGTGCATGACGTCTCCTTCTCAGGTTGGTCGAATATTCGGCAGACGGCTGCGCTGTCCTATCCGAACGTGAATGCATAAGCTCGAACGCCGGAGTCGAAGAACTCGATCTCGAACGTGCGCTCCTCGACGGATCCCGCCTGCCGGACGAGCTGGTACAGGCGCGCTTCCCGCACGTTGCCCCAGCCTTCAGCGTTCACGTCGGCGCCGTGGTCGGCGCCGGGTGCGGCACCGTCGATCCTGACGCGGAACCGGACCGACTGGCCTTGCGAGGGCGGGGCCAGGACGAGGTGAAGGTCGCGTGCATGGAAGCGATAGGTGAGGCTGCCGGAGGTGTCGTGCAGCGTGGCGAACTCGCTGCCGATCGACCAGACACCCCCCAGGCTCCACCAGTCGAGCGGCAGCGACGATACGGACCGGTAGAGCGCAGGTGCATCTTCACGCACCCCGCCGGGAGATGCGAAGTTGTGGCCCTGGGCATAGCCAAGATAGGTTTCTGCAGAGCGCGGACCGGCTTCATCGGCTGCGGCCTGCGATCCCTTGCCCGTGATGGCAGTGATCGCGTCGGCTACGGGCGCATTGTTGGCTTCGGACAGCAATTCCTGGATCAGCCGCTCGGACTGGTCGTAGTTGCCCTCGCCCAGGACATGATCGCGCACCCGCCCGTCAGCACCGATGAAGTAGAGCGCCGGCCATGCCCGGTTTCCGAATGCGCGCCAGATGGCGAAGTCGTTGTCGATGACGATGGGGTAGTGGACGCCCAGCGAGGCTGCCGCCGCGCGCACGTTATCGAGATCCTTCTCGAAGGCGAACTCCGGCGTGTGCACGCCGATCACCACCAGGCCCTGGTCCCGGTACTTCTCCGCCCAGGCACGTACATAAGGCAGCGCGCGCAGGCAGTTGATGCAGGAGTAGGTCCAGAAGTTCACCAGGACGACCCTGCCCTGCACGTCCTCCTTCGTCAGCGTGGACGAGTTGATCCAGGGTGCCGTGCCGAACAGCGGTACGGCCGGTGCCACCTTGCCTACCGGGGCCGGTAGGGCCGTATCGTCGGGCTTGTCCGAGGCCGCTGGACGGAGAAGTTCGATCAGCTGCTGCTCGGTGGTGTACGTCCCGGCCCAGGAGATCCGTGTGAGGACGCCGGTGTCGAGGCCGAGTGCGATCGCCGTCACGCTCGCCAGGATGGCGGCGCCCAGGACGCGGCGCAGCCTGTCGCCAAGATGCAGCCTGCGCTTGATCTCATCGATGACGCGGCCGCTGAGCAGGAGCGCTGCAGCCAAGGCCGTCGCCGCGCCGGACGCATAGGCCAACAGGAGCAGCGACGTCTCGAGCGTGGGTCCGCCCAGCGCGGCACCCGCCAGGATCAGGCCGAGCACCGGCCCGGCACAAGGCGCCCAGAGCAGGCCGGTCGCCACGCCCAGCAGCGCTGATGTGCCTAAGGCCGCGTCGTTGGTAGTGCTCCCGCGGCCGGCCGCATGCGACAGCCTCTGTCCGAGCGATACGAGCGGCGCGGCCAGCCATGTCGATATGGCAGGAAAGATCAGCGCCAGACCGAAAAGTGCGATCAGCACCAGGGCCACCGTGCGGGCGTGGCGGTTCAGCTCGATCGCCCAGCCCCCGGCCACGGCCGCCAGACTGGCGACCAGCGCAAAGGCGATCGCCATGCCCACCAGCATGGGCAGGCCATTGCGTCGGAAGGGCTGGTCGGCCCGCGCCAGGACGAACGGCAGGACCGGCAGGATGCAGGGGCTCACGATCGTGAGCACACCGGCGAGGTAGCTCAGGACGACGAGGGTCATGGAGCAGATCCGTCAGCTCGGGACGACGTGCGGAAGCGGGCGGCCGAGGGTCAGGCGATTTCGGCAATTCGAGCCTGAGCGGTCCAGGCAGCCCAGGCGCCAAAGCCACCCAGTACGCTTGTGGCTGCTAGGTTGAAGGTAGCGAGCATCTCGCGAAATAGGCATGTCATGCTTGCTTTCCCTGGAGTTCGGCCACGATGTAAAAGCATCCGATGTAATCGGACACGATATATCGTGGCGTTCTCGTTGAGGGATCGGATCAAGATGCGGTGCGGTCAGACCAGGTTGATCGTGACGTCGATGTTGCCGCGGGTGGCCTTCGAGTACGGGCAGGTCTGGTGCGCGGTATCGACGATGGCCTGGGCGACGTCGCGCTCTAGTCCGGGCAGGCTGACGTTCAGACGGGCCTGTAGGAAGTAGCCGCCACCGGTCATGCCCAGATCCACCTCGGCATCGACGGCGAGATTCGGCGGGAGGGTGATCTTCTTCTGGCTAGCCGCTAGGCCCATCGCGCCGATGAAGCAGGCCGACCAGCCGGCTGCAAACAGCTGCTCGGGATTCGTGCCGTTGCCCTTGGAGCCGGGCGACGACAGGGCGACGTCCAGGCGGTCATCGGAGCTGCGTGACGTGCCGTCCCGGCCACCGGAGGTGTGGGTCTTGCCGGTGTACAGCACCTTCTCGATTCGGGTCATCATAAGGTCCTTTGCAAGGTTAATCGGACGCGATCATATCACGTGCGCCCTACATCTACGCCTTGATAAGCGAATGTCAACCTTCCGATCTGATCGGATGCGATGTATATGTGGGTGATAAGCGCTCACCGAGGACGACCATGAAGCCTATTGACCCGGCCGACCCTGCCAACCCAAAGCTCGCCGACTTTCTGTGCTTCGCGATCTACTCGGCCAATCTCGCTTACGGACGTGCCTACAAGTCGATCCTGGAGAAGCTCGGCCTCACCTACACTCAGTACGTCACGATCGTGGCGCTATGGGAGGAGGATGATCAGACGGTCGGCCGACTGGGTGAGAAGCTGTTCCTCGAATCCAACACACTCACCCCCATCCTCAAGAAGCTTGAGGCCATGGGCTATCTGACCCGGCGACGCGATCCCAAGGATGAGCGCCAAGTGCGGGTGAGCCTGACCGAGGCCGGCCGACGGCTGCGCGAGAAAGGATTGAACATGACCCTCGTCAAAGAGAGTGGCCTGCCGCTCGAAGAGTTCGCCAAGCTGCAGAAGGCGGTCGCCAACCTGCGCGACAAGCTCATTGAAGCCGCTGGTCGCAAGTAGGCATCATGATGTCTGCCATGCCTTGCGCCAGTGCGGGTGGCGTCAGGTTGGGCTAGCCGCTTCTCTCGAAATCAAGTTGCCTTGCTTGTGCATACTCCAGCAGGACAATTTCATGAAGCTCATATGTGCGTCTCAGATAGATTGATTTAGATGACCTGAGACGTTTATCGCGGATGCTTAGCCAAACAAGACGTCATGCACTCGTGTTGAGCTTCTTTCTTTGAAGACCTGCTCTGACAAATGCCTACCTATTGCAGCAGAGCAAACCCTTTTGCCTGTGTCTGCTTCGTTAAGCCATGTCAGAGAATGACAATCAGCTTGTGGCTGCTCTTCTGGAGACATGAGCAGCAGCTGCCGCATTGGCGGCTTGGAGGCTCTCGTCGAAGGTGCAGCCTGCTGCCAGCGAGGCGACCAGGGCACCAACAAAAGCGTCGCCTGCGCCATGGGTGCTGACGAGCGTCACTGGCAGAGCCGGCAGGATGATCGCTGCTCCACCCTGCTTCAGTCCGGCCACGCCCTCCCCTCCGGCGGTGACCACCACGGCTGGGAATCGGGCGGCTAGCTCCTCGGCAGCCTTGGCCGCGGAGGCCAGATCGATCACGGCGATCCCGGAGAGTTGTTCCGCCTCGAGCGCGTTGACGACGAGCAGGTCGACGAGCGCCGTGAGTTCCTCAGAGAGGGTGCGATAGGGCGCGGCATCGACGCAGTCTATGACGTGGAGGGCACCACGCACGAAGCGTTCGGCTTGACGAAGAAAGCCGCGATCGTTCTCATCCAGCCCGACGGCCATATCGTCTTCCGCGCTCCCGAGGACGCGGGCGACGCATTGCTGGGTGATGTTCGCCGAATACCGCACCCCGCCCGACTCGATAGACGCAGCCCGCACGAGATGACCCTCGAAAACGTGGTGCTATCGCAACGTAGCCATGCTTACGGCCATTGGAGATATCTGATTTTCCATCTCATATTCAGCGTGCCAAGCCTGCTGGTGATCGGCCGGTTCCTCTGGCCGCTGCACATTTCGGTGCTCGTCAAAAGCGGGCTAACCATTCTTTTGCTCATCGCCTCCCAATATCATCTGTGGAGCCGGCTCTCGTCGGGATCGGTTTTTTCGCCCGAGTTTCCCCGGACCATTGTCATCCTGTTCAACTGGGCGTTCGGCGCGATCCTGCTGCTCGCCCTGCTACAGCTGGCGCTCGACGCGGGGACGCTGGTTGCAATGCTCATACGCCGAGGCAGCGTGGTCGTGCCGGACAACGTCCGCTACACCATGGCCGTAATAGCAGCTGTTCTGGGTGCAATCGGCGTCCATCAGGCGGTGCGTGTCCCACCGGTGAAGGATGTCCAGATCAGCATTCGCGGACTGCCGCCGCAGTTCGACGGGTACACAATGCTCCAGCTCACCGACCTGCACATCAGCAGACTGTTCCCGGAAGAATGGACGCGCGCGGTCGTCGATCGATCCATTGCGCTGAGCCCAGACCTGATCGTGGTGACAGGCGACTTCATTGACGGCACCATCGCAGCCCGACGTGCGGATGTGGAGCCGCTGCGCGACCTGCGTGCAGCGGACGGCACCTTTTTCATTCCGGGTAACCACGAGTATTTCTTCGGTTATGAAGAATGGATGCGGCACTTTGTCGGGATGGGGATGCGCACCCTGGCAAACGAACACGCGGTCCTTGAGCGGGACGGTGGCGAATTGGTCATTGCCGGCGTCACCGATCTTTCGGCGCCCGCGACTGGCAATCCCGCGCCGGACCTGACTGCCGCGTTGAAGGACGTACCCACCGGCGCACCGATCATCTTGCTCGACCACCAGCCGAAGAATGCGCGTGATGCCGCTGCGGGTGGCGTTGCGTTGCAGCTATCTGGCCACACCCATGGCGGGATGATTCTTGGCCTGGATAGGTTGTTCGCGCTTGCGAATGGCGGTTTCGTATCGGGCCATTACGATGTGGCGGGGATGACGCTCTACGTGAACAACGGCACCGCGTTGTGGCCCGGCTTCGCCCTGCGGTTGGGCCGCCCATCCGAACTGACGCTAATCACGCTACGCCGGAGGCCGTAAAAATCAGCCTTCCCTAGCTGCGCGCCATGTCTTCGCCAATGGTGGCTATGCCGGCGCCAAGCTCGCGACCGCACTGGCCGCATTCTGCACCTGGCCGCTGGCAATCGTGAAGCGCTCGGACCATGCCAACGGCTTCGCGTTGCTGCCCCGAAGATGGATGGTCGAGCGGACGCTCGCTTGGCTCAACCGCAATCGCCGGCCTGCCAAAGACTTCAAGGCCCTGGCCGAGACCGCCGCCGCCTGGGTCAGCACTCTTCCGGCAGTTCGAGGCGTGGCACCGGTACCATCGGCCGCATCCTTGGCACCGGAGACCTTGTCGGCATACAGGTGGTGCGCATCCACGCCCGCGGCCAGCAGGGTATCGCGCTGCAGGCAAACCAACTGTCGGTCATCAGCCGACGAGGCCCTCATGTAGCCGATCAGCATGAGCGGGAAACCCTCGGGAGGATGTTCCCGCACCTCCAGTCAAGCCGGCAGGGGTTGTCGTGCAGAATAGGTGGAGAAGGAAGAGGTTGAGGCACGGCAGGTCGCAAGGCTGTCGAAAAGCAGGTGATTATCGCGCAGTATCCCTAAAAGGGCATCTACTGTTTCACAGACGTTAGGGCTGAGGGATGGCCAGCAGCCATCTTGTACGTAAGCGAACCGACAGCCTCCGCAGGGATGGTTCATCCTACCGGTCGGACTGACGGACGGTGCCGATAACATAGCCGATCCGTGACGAGCTGAATTAGTCTTCCACGGATGAGCGGTCGGCGTGTTTGCTTGCGTGCGTCCATCGCCCATCTTGCACATATACATCTGCAACTATGGGATAGACAGCATACGCCTATGCCACCAAACGATTGGCATGGTGGCATGGTGGCATGGTGGCATGGTGGCATGGTGGCATGGTGGCATGGTGGCATGGTGGCATGGTGGTGTGTTGGCATGGTGGTATGGTGCTGTAGCACGATGGAAGTGCTCGTTCTTGTGCCGCCATGGTGCCACGCGACCTTGCCGCTACGGCACCATGGCGGCATCATAGTTCTAACCACTGACGTTCCTGCCCTGCACCATCGCGTAACGGTGTTATAGCATCATCACTTCATGATGGGACACCACCACGCCACCATGCCACCACGGCTTGATGGCTTTGCAGCACCGTCACGCTGTGGCCCACTGCGACCATTGCGCAATGGTGGATTCATTTCATGGCGCTTCTGCGTCGTGGCATGTTGGTTGGGTGACGCAATTGCGTCACGCCGTCGATAAACCACGCCATCGTGGAAGCGGATTCCTCTTGCTCTTCAGGGTGAGGCGGGCCTAGCGGTGACATTACTGGAGCAGGGTTACTGCACCACGCCGCCATGCAGTAATGGCAGTATGGTGTCATGGTACTATGGCACCACGGCGGTATTGTGGTAATGAGGGAGGCGCGATGTACGTCATCGCGATGGCAGCCCAGAAGGGCGGTGTGGGCAAGACCACCATTGCCGGCCATCTGGGCGTCGAGGCAGAACGGAAGGGGTTCGGCAAGGTGGCACTCGTCGACACCGATCCCCAGGCATCGCTTACGGCTTGGTGGGACGTGCGGGAAGCGGACACGCCGGCGATCGCACGGGTCCGGATCGACAGTCTCAAGGCTGACCTGAAGAAGCTGCAGACTGCCGGGTTCGACCTGGTGATCCTCGACACGCCGCCGGCACTAACCGACCATATCGTCAAGGTGATCCAGGTAGCCGACCTGGTGGTAATCCCGAGCCAGCCGAGCCCGGTCGACCTGCGGGCGCTTGGCGCCACGGTCGATCTCGTGGAAGCGCTGAAGAAGCCGATGGTGTTCTTGCTGAACAGGGCTACGCCCAGGACCAGGATCGCCGCGTCCGCGGTAATGGCACTCTCCGAGCACGGCACGGTGGCGCCGGTCCAGATCCATTCAAGGATCGACTTCGCCTCCAGCTTCATCAACGGCCAGACCGTCCAGGAGCTGGATCCAGATTGCCCATCGGCCAAGGAGGTCGGCAAGTTGTGGGACTATCTAGCCAAGAAACTTGGAAAGGTGAGGGCAGCGGCATGAGTGCCAAGCGCGTGGACATGTTGGGCGGGCTGATCCCACGCAAGGGTACGGGCAGGGCAAGCGTCGAGCCGCCGGAGATCGAGCTGCCCATGCAGGCGAAGCGGGCAGGGCAGGGGAGGGCATCCCAGCCCGTTGTGCAGCCCGAGCCCCAGCCAAACCCTACGGACGATCGCCCGTCCCGGATCCTCGCCATGTCGTTCCGGCTCAGCGAGGACGACCTGCTGCGCCTCAAGACCCTGGCGTTGCGCACTGGCCGCTCTCAGCAGCAGGTGCTTTACGATGCCATGCAGCGCGAACTGGCCGAGCACGGCTACTGATGTACCACGCCGTCGTGGCGTCATGGTATCATGACAGCTTCCTGTTATAAGAGCACGCTGCCACGGTCTCACCAGAATGCGAGGGCGTACCGCTAATCTGCCTTCAGGTGGCGTCCGCCACACCGAGATATCTATCATGGGCATGGGGCAGGGAGGGGCGCCGCATGGCAGGAAAACCGCTAGACAGGGACACTGTGGATCCGGAGCAGGTCAACCGGATCCTGGAGAACCCGCTGGAGCTGTTCGTTCCGGTCGTCTCGGACATCCCCTTCCGAGACCAACGGGAGACCATGGAGCGGCCGTTCTTCTCACTGGGCAAGAAAAAGCGCCTTGCACCCATTGAGTACGTGAGCAAGGACGGCTCAGTTTGGGTAAAGGTCACGGCCAACCTGGAATATGGGATGGCGACCATCTGGGACGCGGATGTCCTCATCTGGGCCGCCTCAGTGATTGCCGATAAACGCGACCGGCGGGTCAACGACAACCCACGCGAGCTGCATTTTTACCCGCACGAACTCTTGCGGGCGATCGGCCGGACGATCGGCGGACACCAGTACGAGCTGCTACGTGACTCCCTGCAGCGGCTTCAATCCACGTCGGTTGCCACCAACATCCGGGCAATAGGCAAACGTAAGGACCGGCAGTTCTCGTGGATCGAGAACTGGAAGGACTTGGTCGATGAAACCACCGGCGAGAGTTTGGGCATGAGCCTGACGCTGTCCGACTGGTTCTATGAAGGGATTATGCAGAAGGGCGGGCTTCTGTCGATCGGGCCGGAGTATTTCAAGATCAGCGGCGGCCGTGAACGATGGCTGTACCGCGTGGCCCGCAAGCACGCCGGCGGTCACCAGGGGGAAGGATTCGCGATCTCCCTACCAACCCTGTTTGATAAATCAGGGGCTGAGGGTGCCTATCGTCGGTTCAAGTTCGAGATGCGCAAGATCGCCGATGCCAACGACCTGCCTGAGTTCCATCTAGCCTGGGAAATGCCAAAGAAAGGCGAGCCCCAGCTGCGCATGACCCGGCGCTCAATGCTGGCCATTGACCACCCTTGTTATGAGCCTCCCAAGCGGCGAGCGACGAGGTGCTCCTGAAAAACAGGGTTCACCGCGCTGATATTCTCGAAGCGTTCCTAATGTACAGGTGTTGAGGAGTTTCGCACCCTGCGGCTCCACTTAGCGCAGCTGACTGCATCCGCGGGAGGGGTCTATGACAACCATTATACGTCAATCAGTTAGGTCAGAACCTATCGAAATTCCGCCTGTACATTAGGAACGCTATGAGGAGGCTCGGACCCGTCGATCGGAAACGTTGGGCCGAGGGAGGCCACCTACTTATTGGAAACGCCAGCCAATCTGTGGATAAGGGGATCTGTCACCTGTACATCAGGAACATGAGTGCCTGTACATCAGGAACGCCAGACCTGTATATCAGGAACAGAAATCGTAATTATGTCTAGATAATTCAGAAGCTTGCGGACTCGTTAACTCTTTAAATCATACTCTACTAACGTAGAGTATATTCTTTAAAGCGTCTGAGGGTGTGGATATGTTAGAGAGGGAACTACCAAGAGCTTAAATTTAGTAATGCCGAGCAAATGAACCTCTAAGTTGGGCGCTGCAGTTAGACAGGTGAGCGTTAAGTGGAAGTCAAACTACCTGTACATCAGGAACGCTTTGGAAGGATCCTCAGGATCAGCTGAACGCTCCGTGCTTCGCCTTGTCAGGCACGACTGACCTTAGTTTCCTCTCCACATCATAAGGACGTGCTTGAATCACACTCGGCTGCACGCTAGAGCGAGCCATATGCTACGAGGCATCCAGGTGGTTGCCATGTGGTATGTTGGACGCTTGCGTAAACAAGGCGTTGCCGCAAGCGCGACACTCTAACGTAGCAGGACAGCGGCCTGGCTTCGGTCCAGCGGGGAGACGGATGGATTATCTCCAGCCTAGAGCTGATCGGCGCCAGGCTCTGCTCGGCGGGGTTGGCTTCTGTGCTGCACTTGCCTGCCCGCCAGTGTCCACCGCTGCTGCGGCCGGCCTGACAACGGAACGCTTCCTTTCGACCAGCTCCGCCTTGTGCGGCGTCCCGCTCGATGACCAGGATCTCGCGGCGCAGATCCTGGAGGCAGTGCTGGCCATGCCCGGCGTGTCTGAATCGGCCATCCTCGACCTCGCCTACCTGGTCGAGCGGATGTCCGGGCGGGCTCTCGACGACGCCATCACCGGCGCGGATCTTGACAGGGCGGCGGAACGGATCGTGGCCGCCTGGTACAGCGGCATGGTCGGCGAGCCGGGCCAGGAGCGCGTGCTGAGCTTCACCGGCGCCGCTGCCTGGACTGCCCTTGGCTACGACGCGCCGCCCACCGAGTGTACTGGCTTCGGCGCGTGGTCTACCGCACCTTGACGAACCGGCGAGGCAGGACGTGACCGGCGATCCTGCCATGACGGCCGATGTCGTCGTGATCGGCGCAGGCACGGCTGGCTCGCTGCTCGCCCATCGTCTCGCACGTGTCGGCGCCTCGGTCCTGATCCTGGAGGCCGGCCCGCGGATCGACCGCAGTGATGCCGTCGAGCGCTTCTGGTCGTCCGCCACCAAGAGCCCGAACAGTCCCTACCCAGCAGGTCCGCTGGCACCCCAGCCAGACACCGGCGATGGGGGCGCCTACTACGTCAACGACGGGCCCGATCTCTTTCAAGGGCTCTACCTGCGCGGGGTCGGCGGCACGACCTGGCATATGGGTGGCACGGCGATGCGCTACCGTCCGAGCGACTTTCGCCTGCGCAGCCTGTTCGGCGTGGGCGTCGACTGGCCGATCGCCTACGAGGATCTCGATCCCTGGTACGAGGAGGCGGAGCGGGAGACGGGGGTATCCGGTGACGCCGCCCATGACTGGGGTGCCCCGCGTCGGGCACCCTTGCCGATGCCGGCGGTGCCGGCCTCCTACCTGGACCAGGTCGTGGCTGGCGTGCTGCCGTCGCTCGGCCTGTCGCTGCGGGTGTTTCCGCAGTTCCGCAACACCCAGGATTTCGACGACCGGCCGGCCTGTTGCGGCAACGCGACTTGCGTGCCGATCTGCCCGATCGGAGCCAAGTGGGATGGCAGCGTGCCGGCTGCCAAGGCGGAAAAGGCAGGTGCTAGGCTCGTGCCAGATGCAGTCGTCTTCCGGATGGAGGTGGGCGATGACGGCAACGTCGCGAGCGTCCAATTCAAGCGCCCGGACGGCAGCGTCGGGCAAGCGCGCGGCCGCATCGTCGTCCTCGCCGCTCATGCCATCGAGACGCCGAAGCTGCTGCTGATGTCACGCTCCGAGCGGATGCCGGCAGGTATCGGCAACTCGAGCGGCAATGTCGGCCGCTATCTGATGGGCCAGATCGACCAGGTCGCGATCGGGCTGACGCGCGAGCCGGTCTATCCTTATCGGGGGCCGGTTGGCACGTCCGGCATCGTCGAATATCGCGACGGCCCTTTCCGGGCGGACTTGGCGGCAGCCGGCACGTCCTTGTCGAATGCCGGCTGGGCCCGAGCACTCGGGCCGCTGCGCTACGGGGCGGAGCTGGCCGGGCGCGGCGTGCGCGGAACGGCGCTTGCCAAGCAGGTGGCGCACCGGGTCGCACGGGAGCTGATGATCGGCTCCACCGCCGAGATGCTGCCCAGCCCCGACAACCGCATCGTCCCGGCCTTCGACCTGCTGGATGCAGCCGGGCTGCCGCGGCCGCGTCTCACCTTCCGCATCGACGACTATGCCAAGCGCGGCCTTGCCGTAGCGATCGAGCGCCAGAACCGCATCTTCGCGGCGCTGGGCGCTACCGAGATCAGGACGTTTCCCATGTCCAGCAGCACCGCCACCGTCATCGGGACGGCGCGCATGGGCGCCGACCCCAAGACGTCCGTGGTCGACCCGCAGCTGCGCGCCCACGACCATCGCAACCTGTTCGTCGTCGGTGCGTCGGCCTTCCCTACCGCCGGCGTGCTGCCGCCGACCCTCACCATCGCCGCACTTGCCCTGCGTGCCGCCGGTACAATCGAAGCCGAACTCCGGAGTTGAGGCCCTGGTCGACGCTAGGGTCTCTCACAGCCGCTTCGAGGAGGTTTTGCGATGGTAGCGACCCGACGCCGCCTCCTGCGGTGGCTTGCCGGCGTTGGCGGTGCGCCGCTTGCGGCGGAGTGGCTGGCACGCTCCGGCTGGCTCGGCTGGACGCCACGGGCCTTTGCGGCCGTTCCGGCAGGACCGACCGGCGGAGGACGGCGTGTCCTCGTCCTGGGAGCTGGGGTCGCCGGGCTGTGCGCGGCCTACGAGCTTCAAAAGGCGGGGTTCCAGCCGCTCGTGGTCGAGGCCCGGTCCAGAGCTGGCGGCCGGGTCTGGACCGTCCGAGGCGGCGAGCGAATCGTCGAGACCGACGGGTCCGAGCAGGTCTGCGGCTTCGACGCCGACCCGGCGCTCTATCTCAACGCAGGTGCCAGCCGCATCTCGCACCATCATGCGGCCGTGCTGCACTACTGCCGCGAGCTGGGCGTTCCCCTGGAGATGTTCAGCACCGACAACCGCGGCGCATTCTTCGCGACGGAGGGGGAGGGACCGCTCGGGCAGGCTGTCCTCCCCAATCGCGCCGCCACCTATGACATGCGCGGGTATGTGGCGGAACTCTTGGCCAAGGCCGTCGATGGCGGCGCCCTGGACACTGGGCTGGACCAGGAGGAGGTTCAACGGCTGCGCGAGTTCCTGCGGGACTTCGGGCAGCTCGACCCGCAAGGGCGCTACCGCGGAACACCGTCACGCGGCTACAAGCTGGATCCAGGCGGCGGGATGGACGAAGGTGTCGCGTCCATGCCGTACCCGCTGCGCGACCTGCTGCGCTCGCGCTTTTGGATCGGCGACCCCTTCCGCGGGCCGGACACCTACAACGAGCAGATGGTGATGATGCAGCCGGTGGGCGGCATGGATCGCATCCCGATGGCGTTCGCCCAAGCACTGCCCGGCCTGGTGCGCTACGGCCTGGCCGTGACCGAGATCCGCCAGCCCGAGGGCCAGGTCGTGGTGGGGCTGCGCGACCTGGGGACGGGACAGGTATCGCAGGCGGAAGCTGACTTTTGCATCTGCACCATCCCGCTCTCGGTGCTGCGCACCATCCCTGCCGACTTCTCGTCGGCGATGGCCGCTGCCATTCAGGCCGTACCCTACCACTGGGCCACCAAGGTCGCAGCACAGATGCGCTCGCGGTTCTGGGAGACGCAGGGCGTCTATGGCGGCATCACCTGGACGCGGACGGCACTCCAGCAGCTCTGGTACCCACCCTCCGGCTTTCACAGCCAGAAGGGCATCCTCGTGCTGGCCTATAATGGCCTGTCCGCCGCCCGGGCCTTCGGCAACATGCTGCCCGCACCGCGGATCGCCCGAGCGGTCGCCCTGGCGGCGCAGATCCACCCGGAGATCCCGCACGAACTGGAGCATGCGGTGACCGTCGCCTGGCAGAACCAGCCCTGGTCCCTCGGCCCCTGGGCCGTGTACGACGAGGCCATCCGCCGCAACACCTATCCCACCCTCACCCGGCCCGACGGGCGGGTATACCTGGCCGGCGAGCATGTGAGCTATATGACGGCATGGCAGGAGGGCTCGATTCGCTCGGCTCTGGTCGCCGTCGAAGCCATCCGAACCCGCGCCCGTGAGGAGGCAGTGGTCCAGCCATGATTGGATGCACAGTGGCAAGCCGTCAGCGGTTGGTCGTTCAACGTCGGCCGGATCTGGATTGCTGTTTCGAACAGGCCACCGTCGCACGAGGTCAAGTTCCACCTGATGATCCGTCTGTACCGCCTGAGCTTGCATCTCGCTGCGCTCGATCCTGCACTAGCAATCCTGGAGCTGGCCTGTGCTGTCGCAGGTTGGTGCGGCTGTGCCGGCTGCAGCTGGCCTTCTCGGCTTGGACCAGGCCGCATCTGGCAACCTCGCGCAGCTCACTGGATGAAGAGGTCGTGGTTGAGCGTGCTGACGCCGGCATTGCCGTAGACGGGCGTGTGGGGGAGGGCGCCTGTCTTGCTGAGATCTAGAGCTGCTCAGGCTACTGTCTCGGATGATCCAGGACAACCCATTTGAGACGAACTTCGTTGTCTCGTGCTGCTGTGTCGCTGGGGTACACTTAAAGAAGGCAGCGGCACGAGCCCTGGTGCAGATAGGGTAAGGAGCGGGGATCGAGTACATACGAGCCCCGCTCGAGATGATCAGGCGGTACCAACAGGCTCGCTCTTGCGCCGTCCGCCGACCTTGATGCTTGGCGTCGTCAGATCCGGCGTCACTGCCTTGCGCGGCCGGCCTCGCTTGGCGACCACTGTCTCAACTTCCGCTGGCTCTGGCGGCTCAGCTGGCGCTGCTACCGGCTGCGCCACAACGGCCTTTGGTTCCGGAGCAGGGATTTCCTGGATCCGCCTTGCTGAACGCAAGAGCAAGCCATCTTTGGTAAGCTCGATGTCGAGGCGATCGCCAGTGGTGACGTCAAGGTGCTGGCGTGCCTCGGCTGGCAGGGTGAGCCAGCCGTCATAGTGCAATTGGATAGTGGGCAAAGGGGACTCGATTTCGGAAAAAGCGAACACTGCCATGCATTACACCATTATATGCTCCACTTCGTCCAGGGGTGACCTCGTCAGAGTGTAGATCACCAAACCGAGAGTGCGCATCGAAGCATGATTAACTAGGTCGCAGCCTTCCAGGATGCCGCCATTCTTCAAGCAGGTGGTGAGCCGCTCGCCCGGGACGAGAACCTCTATGGCCTGGGCTGGCCGCCGGAGTAGGAGTTGGTGGCCCCGCAACGTCAGGGACTTTGAGGCAGCAGCGTAGCTGTGCTGGATCCCTAGGTCGCGGGACCTACCGGCTGAACATGCCGATGTGGTTGATGTACCGTTCGTTTCCCATGAAGCGCATCAGCCGTTGGGCCGCGTTCTGGGTGAAGGCTCCTGCATCCTGATCTCGCCTGCCAGTTCCGCGCGCTTGCGCACCAGCGCTGACAGAGCGATGCCTTCCCGCTCATGGCTCACTCCATTCCCTGGTGATCCTCCAGCCAACCACCATCGGCCCGTAGGACACGTGCTCGGCCAACCCCCGCTGCTGATAGCGCAGCAGGGCTTCCACGACCCGCACAGCCGGGAAGCCGCAAAAGAGCGCCTGAGCGCCAATCATTGAACGTCATGCAATCACGTTATCCGCATTTGACTTTTTTCATAATTACTCGTAACGTTCTTTTGGGGAAAGCAAGGTGATGCCGTGCACGATCGAGACAGGGTGATCAACTGGTGGATCGGGCGTCTCTCCGACCAAGAGCTGGGCGAGTATGCCGAGTTGCCCCCTCGCGCCGTGGGGTTGGTCTTGGAACTGCCCTATATGCGCACGCAAATCACTGGCGGTGGCCGTGGAAGCCGGCATAGCCGCCGGATAAGCCCTCAGGCAAGAAATGGAGTTGGTCTGGTTGCTCCCATGAGGGCAGCAGGGCTAAACCTTGAACTTGCTGTTAATATCCTTGGTGCCGTTCCTTACTTGGCATCCGCACCTGATCCAGTCATCGATTATAGGGATACTTCTAAAGGTCTACGGTCGCTCCTATCAGTCGACCCCGACGGAGGATGGCTTCCCACTGATATTGTTCCCTGGCATGTCTGGGAAAGGTTTGTACTTCCGTGTCGCGAAGTGGACAATCCTGCGCCACAATTGAGCGAACTTTGCTACGTCGATCTTAATGCCTTTCATCCTACTGTTAGTGAGACGACGATAACCCTAAAGATGTGGGAGAATGATAACGAAATCGAAGTAACTCCGTTTGTTAGTCAGCCGGTATATTCTGGCGAGATTGACCCGTTTGGGTCGTACAATTACTGGAATGTCTATCCGCTGCATGCTCCAGACTTTAATAATCATCTACTAATTGTAGATGGTAAATGGGTATTTCATAAGTTTCCAGTACCGTCTCCTTTCCAAACAATGCAGGAAGTTTTGAATGCGCAGAAGGATCGTGAGCTTAGATTTCATATAGAACCGGTTGCAGTCGTAGGGGAAGATCGGAAGACGGTAAGAGCCATCAGTCGTGACAAAGATGACGCCGAGGTCAATCAAGCTCTGTATTGCCTGAGGCATTTCGGCAGCCTTCTCGATGTCAATATGACGCTCGCTCTTAGGAAGATGAAGCGTCGTGCCTTAGGGCTGCCGGTCGACTCAGTGCCTACGGCGACCTTTGCCGAGCGCCATGCTATAGCGTCCCGGTACACTCCCCCAGCGTCCCTCTTCCAGCCTGCACTAGCCGCTGGATTCAAACCACCGGCTGAGAAAGAGCCTGACCCCATCTGGAAATGGGCAGAAAATACCGAAGGCGATCGAGGCCTAGCCGCCCTGGTTCGGGAAGTAAGCGCACAGTACCAGGAGATGCAGCTGCGTGATGTCATGCGCCGGATGATGAGCGATAAAGCTTCGAGGGTTCCTTATGGCGAGGAGCAGCGTCAAACAGCTTGGGATCTTGAGTTAAACCATAAGCATAAGGAGGCTCAGGCAAAGAAGGCCGAACGAGGAAATGTTTAAGAGGTCGGACCATGAGTAGCAATGATTTGAGGCGCTTGGCTCCCAAGTCCTACCTCAAGCAAGAGATAAGCCCTCCAGGGTTTTCACTCAAACTTCGACTGCACTGCTCGGAAGCTTGTAAGTTCCTACACGTTGCTGTTGTGGCCAATGTTGCGGTCGCCATCTTGGCAAAACTCCCTTCCACCGGCGGCCCGCCTTCCGACCGGATGAACCCAGTATCCTGCCATCCACAAGAGCCGCTGTGCAAGTGGGCGCTGCTTAAGCTGGAGCGCGGCCGGTGGTCATAGCCCTGAACGAAAAAAGGGCGATCCCTGGCAGGGCCGCCCCCTCAGTCGAACAAGTACAACGCCTCGATAACACATCCTCTCATGGCTGGAGACGACCTAGTGTGCCGCAGTGAGCGCCCTCGGTGATCTTCTCAGGCTGGGCCTGGACATCACACGCTATGCAGCCGGTTCCTACCGCCTGGCATGTCCAAGTTGCGCCAAGAACGCCAAGGAGGACACGTTCGGCCTGACGGTTGAGCCTGACGGCGCCTCTGTCTGGCACTGTTATCGCTGTTCTCTGAAGGGTGGCTTCCGCGGCCGTAGCGACCAGCCTTACCGGCCACAACCGGCTGCCTCACAGGTCGTCGCTGCTAGACCAATCACAGTTGATCGGGACCGCCTGTCTGGGGCGTTGACGATCTGGCAAAACGCCCAGCCTATCCTCCCAGACGACACCGCCGGCTGCTACCTGCAGGGCAGGGGATGCGCAATCCCGCCGGCTGGCAGCCACCTGCGCTGGATCGACCGGCACCGCCACTACCCGAGCGGGCATATCGGGCCGGCACTCATCGCTCTTGCGACTCATGCCGTCACCGGTGAACCGATGACGCTGCACCAGACCTGGATCGATCCGAGCAGGCCCGGCCAGAAGGCACCGCTCGACAAGCCTCGCCTGCTCTATGGCGGTTTGCCGAAGGCCGGCGCGGTCGTGCGGCTGTGGCCCGACGAGGAAGTCCTGGACGGCCTGGCGATCGGCGAGGGCATTGAGACCTGTTTGGCAGCTGCCCACGGGTTCATCCCAATCTGGAGCACGCTGGACGCCGGCAACATGGCGACGTTCCCGATGCTGCCCGGCATCGAGAGTCTTACCATCATAGCCGACCATGACGCGGCAGGTCTTCAGGCAGCGGAACAGTGTGCCCGGCAGTGGCATGCGGCTGGCCGTGACGTACGCCGCTGGTGCTCACTGGTGCCAGGCGAGGATGCCGCCGACTTTGTGATGAGGGCGGCATGAGCACAGCCGCCGACCGGATCCGTGCCGCTTTGGACGAGGCACCGGCTTACCAACCCCCGCAGGATGAGGTGAAGGCACCCGCCATCCTGCGCACGTTTCGGCCGATCGACCTCGATGGTCAGCCAATCCCGCCAAGGCGGTACGTCATCGATCTGTGGCTGCCGCTCCAATGTACAACATCGCTCTACGGCGTGCCCGGGGTCGGCAAGTCGTATTTGGCACAAGCCATTGGTACGGCCGCTGCGGTAGGCCGGCACTTTCTGGGTCAAGTGCCGCAGGCAGCACGTGTCCTGCACATCTCCACCGAGGACGACCTCCAAGAGTTGCAGCGTCGGCAGCAAGCCATCAATGCGCACTTCGCCTTGAGCTTCCGTGACCTCAAAAACATCCTGTGGGTGCCCCGGGGCGAGATGACGGAGTTCTTGGGCACGCAGGAGCGTGACGGGACACTGGCCATGCGCGAGCCGTTCACTCGGCTTCGCCAAACCGTACACGAGCACAAGGCCCAGCTGATCATCTTGGACAACATCGCCCGCCTCTACGGCGGCGATGAGAACAATCGTGTTCAGGTCGTGGGCTTCCTGACGGCACTTGAGACGCTGGCCATGGAAATGGATGCTGCAGTGCTTCTGCTAGGGCATCCGTCCAAGTCGTCTGATTTCTCCGGCTCAACGTCATGGGAGGGGGCTGTCCGCTCGCGCTGGGACCTCAAGCGCGTCGCGGACGCAGATGAGGGCGAGAAAATCACCCTGGCCCGCAGCAAGAGCAACTATGCCCCGTTGATCGACATCAAGCTCAAGCGGCTCGACAACGGGGTTCTCGTTCCGGACGACCCTGAGGTCGGCGTGAGCGGCCTGAGCCACGCCATCGATCGGCGCATGCGTGAAGGAAACGCACAGAAGGCGGTCCTGGCAGCGCTGGACGCCCTGAAGTCGCAGAAGCGTGCAACCTCCCATTCGCCTTCGGCACGCAACTTCCTGCCTCGGGTGATGCTCGCTGCCGGCCTCGGGGAGGGCTTCAACAAGATCGAGATCACACGCGCGATGGAAGCTCTGTTCGCGCGAAAGGCCATGCTCGCGGACCAGCAGCTTTGGCGCGGCGGCGACCGCCACTGGGTTGCCGGTATAGCTGCCGCTTCATGGTTCAGTGAGAGCGCCCAAGAAGGCGTCGAGGCGCACGATGGCGAGCCGGTGCAGGCTGCCGAAGCTCCGTTGGCCCAGGTGATCGACCTGAACGAGCACCATCAAGGACACCGGCAATGACCGCCAGTCCATGTGGGAAAGCCGCTGCGGGAGACGTGCGGGAAAGCTGTGGGCTTGCTCATCAGGATGTGCAGCAGACCCGCATCCATGGGGCGGGGAAGTGCGGGATGCACACACACCCTATAAGGGGGTGTGCATACCCGCAGGCCCGCACCGCACCCGCAGGTGAACCGCAAGCTGCGGGTCAGGATGGGCCAAGCAAGCCCGCACTGCCTGATGGCGTGCCTCATGAGATGGTCGATCGCCGGCCACCACCCCTGGATCAGGGAGCGTGGGTCCTTCCTGGCCTCCCTCGCAATAGGGGGGTGCGCAGCGCGTGTCTTTTCTAGCCACAGGATTTTCGATGATGTTCCACCACAAGGGACGGAGGTCCTAGATGGCGATGTCGCGCACGAGCTGGTCGATCAACGCCCTGTCCACCGAGTTCGGCCTGGACCGGCGGACGGTGGCCAAGCGGCTGGAGGGGGTGATCCCGGTCGATCTCGGCCCGGACGGTTCCCCGCGCTGGGCACTGGCGGATGCAGCCCCAGCCCTCCTCAACCCGGGCGGGCGCAAGAGCTTGCCGAACC
>JAESGR010000461.1_pt1 | contig 31034 bp, 19 predicted proteins | sample 9269771 | NCBI WGS metagenome assembly JAESGR01 (sample SAMN15739572, study PRJNA653492) | algae metagenome | isolation source: Chroococcus sp. CMT-3BRIN-NPC107 and co-occurring heterotrophs from well... | place: USA: Clark Mountains Wilderness, California | collected 2010-04-18 | reverse complement strand
ATCTACAATCCCAGCAACGATGCCCAAATGGTCAATATCTTGAACTTGAATCTCGTTAGGTTTTGCGCTCATAGCTTGGCAGGGGTCAAAAATATCTTATTCTAAATCCCTACCTGCGGAATGTGGGTCAGATCCTTTCTAGTTTTCGCATCATTGCGAGACATTTCTCTCTGCACTGATGTAGGGAGTATATTTACCCCACTCCTTTAGTCTTTCTATCAATTGAGGTGGAACGCCCAAGTTTCTTGATTGATGTTGTAGCAAACAAAATCAGTAAATATTCAGCTATTTGATGGAGTAGATATTTTTTAAATTAAATAGTTAAATACCTAGCTATTCAATCACTTATTTCCCAGTTGTTACTAATCAAGGTTATACCTAGACATAACTAGGGTTAGCTGTGATTGGGAGATCGGCATCTTAGAAATTGAGGTTGGCAGTCCCTACTACATTAATTGAAGTAGGAGTGTTAGATCAAAAGCTGTAGCGGGAATTCTAAAAGAAAGCTACTTGGTGAAATGCCATGCTGCTCTTACCTATACTTTTCGTTCCTTCCTTCCTTAAAGTGAATTATGGCTAACCAACTTAAAATCCGCATTATGATTTCTAGTCGATGCAAAGACGAGATATTAATTAATGGCGAACAGAAAAACCTCTCAGATGTTCGCAAGCAGCTAAAAGAAGAGCTAGAAAACACAGACTTGCTTGGTAGTAACCTTTTTGAGGTGTGGATTAATGAAGATGCACCAGCAGGTGAGGGTTCGTTGGATAGCTGGGAGTATTGCATGAAGCAAGTACGTGAAGCAGATATTGTACTTGTCCTATACAACGGCAATAGTGGATGGGTAAAAGAAGGTGGCGACATCGGTATTTGTCATGCTGAGTTAGAAAAAGCATTGTCTACAGCACCTGCTAAAGTTCGTCTAATTGAATTAAAACTTGTTCAGGAGGATAGAACTGGCGCAGATAAAGCTCGTGACGAGAGGTTTAAAAACTATGTAAACAGTCAAAACCTTTTTAGAGGAACTGCACAAAACGGTGAGGAAGTAATCAAAGAGTGCAAACAGACTTTGCGAGAGGCTGTTGCTAAGATGGTGCGTCTTGGATTAGCCGAGGCTAGTAAGGGAAAGTACCATACTGGTGAAGCTTTGGAGTGGAGCCGTATAGATTTCCAACAACGAAAAAAGGCTATGGAGTGTAGCATCCACAGTAATCTCAAACTTCGCGGGGGAGCTAAAGAGATAGGCAAGGAAATTTTTGTTAAGATTAATAACAAACTTGTGTTGATCCAATGTCACGCCGTTCCGAGCAGCATGACTGTTTCTGCTGCTAGAGAAATGATTGGTCAACCGTTTCTCCACGACTACAAACATTCTGCATTGCTTGGAGGTGAGTTAGCAGGACCAGTACATTTCATTGCTTGTCACAGCAGCGTAACCGACGCACAGGCAAGGAAGCTGCTTGGCTTTCCTGACGCAATAATAGTGTCTACCCCCTTTGGAATTTATATAGCGGACAACATACAGAAAATTCAGCTAGTGCTGATCGTTAACTGTCGCGATGACACTTCTACCCGAATTGGAGTGCAACGTGTCTTCCACTGGCTTGAGCAGTCAGGAGAGGATAGTTTACTAAGCGAACGCGCTAAAGCCCGAACTCAAATCATTAAGACCATTGCTAAGGTTGCCTGAAAATAACAATCATGAAATTGTATTAATACTAACTACTTATGACCAAACCCCTTCTCAATATTCAAATATTTGAATATTCAACTATTCATTTTCTCGACTTCTGAATTGCTTCAGAGCATCGTCCGCTCCTACTCTATTAGAGAGCCTAAAAAAGCTCTGCAACAGTTCCTCTACAAATTCTGATCTATCCAGGTCAACACCTGCTTCACCCAAATCTAACAACTCTCGATCCAGCCGCTTGCTAGTCTTGACGGGCAAGTGGAATATTGCTTGCATATAGTCGGGGTTGCCCCGCTTCGCTACTTTACCGCGTCTGCCTGCCTTAGTTTTTGTCTCGATTTCTGCTGGTACTGGTATTACTGCTGGTGTAGGCACGCTCGGAGTGGGAGGTTCTACTGTTACATCCGGTGGCAGCAAAAGTTCTGTATTGTCAACTTCTGCCTCTGCCTCTTCTTGTGCCTTCTTGAGTTTCAGGATTTCACTGAATCTAGTAGAGCGGCTAGTGGGCTGAGTGTTGCCAGTTCCGTCCAATCCCGCCATACCTTTTTTCCTCCCTTAACTTTATAAACAGGCACACCGAGTGCAGCAGCATCTTTGTAGACCTTGAAGCGTCTAATTCCCCGCTCCAAAACGGGAAATCCATTTTCTTTAAGTGCTTGATACGCATCTGCGCCATCTTTTTCCGGCGGCGGCGGAATCATTGTCAACAGAACGCAATAGTTAGCACTCTTAGGCAAGCTCTGGGTCATCAGCGCTAGGGCATCCATTGAGAGTGAATCTGGCGTAGTTGGTAGGAGCAATAAATCGCATCCTTCCGCTAGTTCTTGCAATTCAGATTCAATAGGTCGCGCCGGGGTGTCGATGACAACAAAATCAAATTTACTCTGCCCCATCAATTTAGTAGCAGTATTTTCGCTGCAGACCTTAAAGGGCAAATTTCCCGACCTTGCCCAAGTGCTAGCTGAACGGTTTGGATCTGAATCAATCAGCAGGGTTTCCCCATGCTGAGAGAACAAGGATGCCAGGCAAATTGAACTGGTTGTCTTCCCTACTCCCCCCTTATAGGACGAGAGGGTAATAATTTTCATACAAGTTACTGCTATTTGGAGATTAGGCTATTTAGCTATTGTAATATTCAAATATTGAAATAACTAAATATTTGAATATTCAAATATTTAGTTATTTATGTTCGCTTTGAGAGTCTCAAAGCTGCCAGCTGGGGACTAGTAACAACCCGATAAGGCGAAACGGCTCTAACTGGAAAAAGTGACACCAATCAGCTTAGGAGCGAAACGCAGAGTGTCATAATTATATTTAGGACTTATTGGCAAAAATTGCCACAGTTAAGGTTAAGGCAAAGTGACTCCCCAACGCTCTACACTCAACGTATCACTGACTCCTGAACTAGGCGAATTTATCGTCTCGCTGGTTAAGTCAGGCAAGTATAAGTCGGCAAGCGAAGTTGTCCGTGAAGGGTTGCGCTTACTCCAGCAACAGGTATCAAGCTCAAGCCTTACAAGCAAGAAGCATCAAAGCCTTGAGGTGGAGGAGCGCGGATAGTTATGGAGGATGGACATCAATCAAAACTCTTTCCTGGTCCTGGCGAAATGAGAGCACAGATGCGTGCATTCGATTGGGCAAGTACACCCGTCGGACCTGTAGAGGAGTGGTCGCAAAGCCTTAAAAGTACCGTCAAAACCCTGCTTGCGTCACGCTACCCAATGGTTCTCGTTTGGGGGGACAACCTAATCCAGTTTTATAACGATGCTTACTCGAAGCTCATCGGCGACAAACATCCTGCCGCGCTCGGTATTGATATTAGAATCACCCTGGCGGAGGCTTGGGATACGCTTGGTCCAATGATTAACGAGGTGATGAAAACTGGCGTAGCCAACTGGGTTCCCACACAAATGCTCTTATTAGAAAGATCGGGCTATCGTGAGGAGTCCTATTTTAGCCTATCTCACGCTCCAGCCGAAAACGATTTGGGGCAGGTTGTGGGAATGTTTGCCGTTTGCAGCGAAGTTACTCAGCAGGTTTTAGGCGAGCGTCGGCTACGACTGCTACGCGATCTAGCTTCTAAAGCAAGCGAGACAAAAAGCGTAGAGACAACGTGTTGTGACATAGCAAGGACAATATCGGCACATCCCCTTGATGTGCCATTTGCATTAATCTACCTGCGCGAACCGAACGGAGAAACTTTGAAATTGCATAATTCTGTGCGGGTGTCAAGGGAAGGTGTTCTTAACCGAGGTTCTGTAGATTTGACCAAACCTGGAGAAGATATATGGTCGTTAGCACAAGCGGCGGCAGGTAAAACTATCTTGATTGAGGGCGTAGAGCGCTATGAAGTGATATCAGGCGGACCTTGGAACGAGCCTACTAATGCAGCGCTTGTTATGCCAATCGCTTCATCAAGTCAGGCTGCGACGCTAGGCGTGTTAGTTGCCGGAGTCAGTCCTAACCGAGCGCTTGATGAAGGCTATAAATCTTTCTATGAGATCTTTGCAGGTCAAGTATCCGTCGCTGTGCGTAACGCCCAGGCATATCAGGAGGAACGACAAAGAGCAGAGATGCTTGCTGAACTAGATCGTGCAAAGACCGCTTTCTTCTCAAACATAAGTCATGAGTTTCGCACCCCGTTAACATTGATGCTAGGGCCATTGGAAGATGCTCTTCACGACCGACAGCTTTCGCCACCTCAACAAGAGCAGATTACTGTTGCTCACCGTAATAGTCTGCGGCTACTAAAACTTGTGAATACAATGCTTGACTTTTCACGCATTGAAGCGGGTCGAATGCAAGCGCTATATGAACCTACAGATTTGGCGGCACTGACTGCGGATCTTGCTAGCGTGTTCCGGTCTGCAATTGAAAAAGCCAAACTACAATTGGTGGTTGATTGTTCAATTTTACCTGAGCCAATCTATGTAGATAAGGATATGTGGGAGAAGGTTGTTCTTAACTTGCTCTCGAACGCTTTTAAATTCACGCAACATGGTTGTATTACAGTCCGCCAGCACATAGTTGGAGAGAACATTGAGCTTGAGGTTGAGGATACAGGTAGCGGTATTCCTGAGTCTGAGCTTAGTAAAGTATTTAAGCGGTTCTACCGCATCGCCAGTACGCAAGGTAGGAGTCACGAAGGTACTGGGATTGGTCTAGCGCTCGTACAAGAACTAGTTAAACTTCACGGTGGCAGCGTACAGGTACGAAGCGTTTACGGCTCTGGCAGTACATTTACTGTCTCGCTCCCACGAGGCAAGCATCACCTCCCGGCTAGTCGTATTAAGAGCGAGCAGCCTTCTATTTCCACAAGTATTCGTGCCGACGCATTTGTTGAAGAAGCAATGCGGTGGTTGCCAGAAGATGCTGCAACCGACGTAGAACCTTTGGAGAATGACGAAACTTTTGATGGACTGCGCGAGCGTGTGCTTTTAGTAGATGACAATGCCGATATGCGCGAGTACGTGCGGAAGCTTCTGAAAGCTCGATATGAAGTTATTGCTGTGGCAGACGGCGAAGCAGCCCTAGCAGCAATACGGGAGAAAGTACCGGACTTGGTACTAAGCGATGTCATGATGCCGAAACTTAACGGCTTTGATCTTCTTACCCAACTGCGTAACAATGAACGTACGCGCTCTATACCGATTGTGCTACTTTCAGCACGAGCAGGTGAAGAATCGCGTCTTGAGGGACTGGAAGCTGGAGCGGATGACTATCTAGTCAAACCATTTAGCGCCCGCGAACTCTTAGCTCGTGTTAAAACAATGCTGGAGATGGCTAGGCTGCGACAGGAAACTGCTCGCTCCCAAGTAGAGATAGAAGCAGCAAAGGCACGGGCAACAATTCTTGAACGGGTAACAGATGCTTTCTATGGTCTAGACTGCCAGTGGCGCTTTACCTATATCAATCAGCGATGTGAGGAGTACCTTGGTAAAAGCCGGGATGAGTTGCTGGGTAAAGTAGTTTGGGATGAGTTTCCCATGGCAAGAGGTAGTGCTTTTGAACAGCAGTACCATAAAGCCACGCGCGAACAAATAGCGGTGAACTTTGAGGTACTGTCTCCCTTCTCCAACCGATGGATAGAAGTGCATGCTTATCCCTCTGCTGATGGACTATCAGTTAACTTCCGCGACATCACTGACCGGAAAGAATTGGAGGAGCGTCGAGAAGAGCTTTTAGAGAGCGAGCGGGCAGCCCGCACAGAAGCCGAGCGCATTGGTCGTCTTAAAGATGAATTTTTAGCAACTCTCTCCCACGAACTGAGAACACCGCTGAATGCTATCCTTGGTTGGACTCAGCTTTTGCGTAGAGAGACAATCGGAGCTACTGAGTTAAGGAAGGGACTTGAAACGATTGAGAGGAACTCGCGAGCGCAAGCGCAGATTATTGAAGACCTGCTCGACATGAGCCGGATAATTTCTGGCAAAGTTCGGCTTGAGATTAGAAACGTCAATCTTACCGCAGTAATTCAAGCTGCAATTGAATCTCTCCTGCCCGCGGTCCAAGCCAAGGACATCAGATTGCAAACAGTTTTGGATGCCCTTCCTGCTCATATAACTGGTGACTCAGGGCGACTCCAACAAGTAGTGTGGAATCTTCTCTCTAATGCGATTAAGTTTACCCCCCCTGGTGGAAAGGTGCAGGTATCACTTGAGAAGGTAAATACACACATCGAGTTAAAGGTCAGCGATACGGGTCAGGGTATAAAGCCAGAGTTTTTACCCCACGCCTTCGACCGTTTTCGACAAGCAGATTCTTCTACTACACGGCAGTTTGGTGGTTTGGGTTTAGGGCTTTCTATTGTCAAGCAGCTTGTTGAGTTGCATGGCGGAACTGTACAAGCTGCAAGCGCTGGAGAAGGACAAGGAGCTACATTTACTGTAGTATTACCGCTTGCCCATAAAGAAAGTGATAATGATGCTCAAGTAGCTGAACGTGAGTTCAATTCACAGCAGTCTATAAAAAGTGAATATGAGGACACAAACCTCAAGTGTATTAAGGTGCTTGTAGTCGATGATGAAGTCGATGCTCAAGAGTTGGCAAAGAGACTTCTTGAGGAGCATGGAGCTAACGTTCTTACCGCTTCCTCAGTAAATGAGGCACTTGAGCTTGTACAGAAGTTTCAGCCCCACGTCATTGTAAGTGATATTGGGATGCCTGGAAAAGATGGGTACGAGTTTATCCGCGCACTGCGAGAGCTTCCCTTGGAAATGGGAGGCAATATTCCAGCAGCAGCCGTAACTGCCTTTGCTCGGTGGGAAGACCGAATTAGTGCCTTACGAGCTGGATACAAAACACACGTTGCCAAGCCTGTTGAGGCTGCGGAGTTGATTGCAGTTGTCGCATCCCTTGCAGGTCGTCACAACTCTCATCTTTAGACTTATGGTAGTGACTGTATTGCCTATTAGGGCTAATATTACGGCGACTGCCATCAGGGGCGCTCGTAACTTACGAGCATTATATATTATTGTAGACATTCTAGCCTTTCAATTATCAAGCTAAGGCGAGTGAGAGATAACGCCTCCTGCCAACAAAAAGTTTCGATATTGAACCGAGTCGAAACTTTTCGCGCCTTTAGTTTAGATTTGAGAGCGGTTTCAGCAATCGTGTGAGGGGACAAATGTGACAAAGTTCCTACTGCAAAAGAAGATTCGGTACTTGCGCTGGTGATGAGCGCCCTTCGTGACAGCTTCCGTAACACTACCCAAACTTGATTTTTGAAGTGGAAAATCGTTGACGCATCACTGATGAAAAGTTTAGTCTTCAGTATTAATACTGAAGCTTAACACTGCTAGATTAAAATTCTCGTAAATATACCATGTGTTACTCGGTCTATCTCGTTTTAGGCTGAAGAGGGAAATTTCCAGACCGTGAAGTAGTCCCGTGACAGAACAGCTAGAGATTGCAATGCTTGTGCGTGAAACTCGGCAGTAGTTAGGACTGACACAAGAACAGTTGGCCGTGAAGCTAGGAGTTTCTTATCAAGAGATGGGAGAACAGCCGAACTAAGCCTTTACCAATCTTCCTCAAGTTAATTGAGGAAATACGGCGATCTGGGGACGAGCGCAGTCAAAACTGCTGGTGAAGTATTTTTCCAAGCTAGGGAAGCTACTGTTGAGTCGTGAAAAAAGAACGCCAAGAACAACAGTAATAGTGCCAAGGGGACTGGGGGGAAAGCTTTAAGTTGCTGCCGACAACTAGCGCCCGTCACATAAAGGCGCTGGAGTCCAAAGTGCTTAGACTTTACCGAACGTTCAGCAAGCAAATCTCAAATGCTTTCCAACTTAAATGCTCAAAACCTTGTTTGACCAACTTGTCTAAACCAAAGCAATGTTCAAAAACTTAAATGAAGACGTGTCGCAGCAAAAATTCCAGGCTCTGGAGCCAAACTTGTCCTTAAAACTTCCTCAACAGCGGAATTACAGATGGCTACCCTATGTAGTCTTTGCAGTAGCGTTGCTGTTGACTGCTAGCGCTGCGAATTACGTAGCTAGTACGGCTAAAGTTCAAGAGCGGTTAAGATTTGAGAATGCGGTCCAGCGCACGCAAGATAATATTCAAAAACGTTTGGAGACTTATATCGCTCTTTTACGCGCTGGCAGCAGCTTATTCGCTGCCAGTGACCGAGTCAGCCGTGATGAATTCCGTGCCTTCGTTAACCACCTCGACCTCCAACGTCGCTACCCAGGAATCCAAGGAATAGGTTTTTCCTTACGGGTGATGCCCCAAGAGAAAGATGCACTCATTGCCAATCTATACAGGCAGGGGGTAGAAAACTTCACTTGGCGACCGGGATTTAAGCGCGCTGAATATCACTCAATTATCTACCTCGAACCGTTGACCCGACGGAATAAGGCAGCTATTGGTTTCGATATGTTTACCGAGGCAGTGCGCCGTGCGGCGATGGAACGCGCGCGTGATACTGGAGTACCAGCAGCTTCGGGTCGAGTCACTTTGGTGCAGGAAATTGATAAGTACAAACAGGCAGGCTTTCTGATTTACGTTCCTGTTTACCGTAACGGGAACACGCCCAATACGGTTGCTGAGCGACGGAAGGCGTTGAGAGGTTTTGTCTACAGCCCTTTTCGGTCTGACGACTTGCTGACAGGTATTTTGGGCAACGAAAAACAGCCAGAAATTAATTTTCAGCTCTATGATGGGACCCAGTTGAGTGACCAAAAACGGCTAGATCACTTCCGGCAGATCACGAAGAGCGGCTCGTCTTCTCTACCACGGTTAACAACTATCAAAACCATCAATGTAGCCGGACAAACTTGGAGTATTCTGTTCGCTTCCCGATCGGAAATTGAGTTAGCGACCCAAAGCAGTCTAGTGCCTTACATCTGGCTAGTTGGACTGGCAATTAGTTTTTTGCTTTTTGGTGGGACTCGATTGCAAGTCCGCGCTTGGCAGCAGGTGCAGCAGCTCAATGCTAGCTTAGAGCGCCAAGTTACTGAGCGTACTGCTCAACTGCAACAGGCGTTGGACTTTAAAGCGATGATAGCCCGCATCACTGACAAAGTGCGTGATAGCCTTGATGAAAGCCAGATCTTGCAGATTGCGATCCAGGAATTAGTCCTCACTCTAGGAGTAATCTGCTGCGATACCGCTTTGTACAATCTTGCAGACGGTACTTCCACTATCTGCTATCAGTACACAACCATTAGCAATCAGGGTCCCAGCAGATGGAACTCGGCGACACCCTCTTCTGTAGGTCGCCGAGTGCAAATGACAGACTTTCCTGATGGTTACCGTCAGCTCCTGCAAGGTCAGTATTTCCAATTCTGTGAAATCACTCCTGATACTGTCCACAGCCAAGTCGCAATCCTAGCTTGTCCAATTGTTGATGACCAAGGCGTTCTGGGCGACCTGTGGTTATTTAATTACAAGGAATACGCCTTTAATGAATTAGAGATTCGCCTAGTGCAGCAGGTGGCTAATCAGTGTGCGATCGCTATTCGGCAAGCGCGGCTTTACACTGCTGCTACGATGCAAGTGCAAGAACTAGAAAAACTTAATGCTCTCAAAGACGACTTTCTAAGTACTGTTTCCCACGAATTGCGGACTCCCATAGCTAATATGAAGATGGCAATCCAGATGCTAAAACTTTCTCCTACCGCGGAAAAAAGCCAGCGCTATCTGGAAATTTTGCAAGCTGAGTGTACCCGTGAAAGTGAGTTGATAAATGAACTGCTAGACTTACAGCGGCTGGAAGCTGGGTCTTATGCCATCTTGCTGGACGAGGCTGTAAATCTACAAGAGATGTTGTCTAATCTTGTTGAGCCGTTTCGTGTCCGCACTGGGCAACGCCAGCAAACTTTACAAATTAATCTTCCCTCCGATCTGCCCCCATTGGTTTCAGACCGTGCCAGCCTAGAACGAATTTTAGCAGAACTCCTCAATAATGCGTGCAAATATACTCCTGCTGGTGGCGATATTAGCCTGAGCGTTGGCAAAAAGTCTACTGAAGCAGCAACTATATTTATCATCAGCAATCCAGCAGAAATTCCATCAGACCAGTTGCCACGTATCTTTGAGAAGTTTTATCGCGTACCCAAGGGAGATCGCTGGAAACAAGGTGGTACTGGGTTAGGGCTAGCTCTAGTGCAGAAGTTAGTTGAGCATCTCAAGGGTACTATCAAAGTTGAAAGCTCCAACGGGTGGACTACCTTTTCCGTTGAGCTACCTAATCAGCCAACATCTTAACAGTCAACTCCTTGGTCAACCTAGAATTTGAATTTGAAAACCCTCATCCGCATAATTCCTGGCGAATCTATGCTAAAGGCATCAAAAGAGCTACCTTTAAAGCCATCTAGTTAGAGATATCGCTGATGAATGCCACAGATCCAGCACCTTCAAGTTATGTTGTCGCTTTCGCTGCTTTGGAAATGTTTATCACTTGCTAGGGACAACCAGGCGATTTGAACAAGTAATCATCCCCGACTTCGACTTAAAGTTTTGTTGACACTGCTTGATTGCCTCCTGATTGAGATAGTAAACCTGCCGTGCCATATCAGAAGTATTAGCAATATTCGTAAGCTGCGTATTCGTCCGCGCCCAACTTGTAAACGCCGCCCCTGCTACAAACCCAAATAACCCAACGCCAACACAGCCTAGTGCTAAATTCCGCGCCACGCCATTGGGATTTGTTGCGTTAATTACCTCCTGCATTGATAATTCTGTCCGTTCCCCTAACGCAGAGATGTTTTGCTCGTAATTCTGCATGAACAATAGCAAAGTATCAATTTGTTGCCCAGAGGGAAATCTGTTTAGGGTTGTTGTCAATAAATACAGATAGTATTCGCAGCAAACTAAATAAGGATAGTAGACCGACCCATAACTTACCCCCGTCAGCCGGGAAAACTCCGCCAACCTTTGCCGATTGGCTGCTGGCAGCGTTTGATATATCTCTTCTGCTGTAGTGTGTTGGAACGTGGGACGGTTGCCGTCGGAGTTATTCATCTACTTGCGCCTCCGCAATCGCGTTCCTGTCGCTTGTGCTTGGGCGTTCTTATCTATAGGTAAACCTAAGTATCTAGCTGCAACAGCTAGTTGCTTGTCCTGTTTGCTCCTCCAAGTCTCAATAAAACCTTTGTAATTGATGTCAATGTCGGAATCTGGACCGAGGATATATCCCAAAGAGCGTCGTGCCGTTGCTAGCCTGTCTGCCGCCGCACTCTCCAATGGCTCAGACACAATCTCTATCCCCCCAGCAGCGAGTATTGCTGCTCTCTCACCCGATGCATTGTACTGCGTAAAGTCGTGGTTTTTTGCTGCCGGATTTTTGACAATTACCCAATCAACAAATGCTTTATAAGCTGACCACAAGTCTAAAAGGCTGTCTAGCGCTTCTGGATCTCCTGACATAGGAACTAAGAACGTAATGCGCTTGCCATGTTCGGCAAAGGATCTAGCTATTGTGCCATCGCGCTGCATTTGCGCCCAAAACCTGGAAGACGAATTAGCTGGCGAATCAATTAGCACTAATGGCTGTTGGTACTGTGGAGTCAGAAAATCTAGCAGGTTGCGCCGTGCATCCGGTCCCAATAAGTCAATGCGTTCCACCCACGGTTCGTCTTCATAAGCATAAGACAAAGTATTGTGGTCTAAGTCGCCATCGGTAATCCCAAACGCAGCCACAGATCGAGCAAGCACAGGGAGATAGTTGACTTACCCACCGAACCTTTATTTTGAGCTACAACTACAACACGAGTAGTTATGGGCAAATTTTGTTCTCTTGTAGTCACTATTTCCTCCTTGGTCTGAGCGATGGTTTGTAATCCACTGTTGCCGCAGGTTGAGAATTATCTGTGCTATCTAATTTTTCAACGTCGGTAGTAGCATCAGGAATCAAATCTTGAGTTAATTCATCCCCTTTTCTACCTTTGACGGGTCCAATATAGCGCCGCAAAGTTGAAGCGCTAATTGAAAACCCACACTCATTAAGCAATGCTGCTAACTGTTCGTAAGTGTATCCCTTACTTAGAGCGTGGATAATCTTTGCTCGATTTGTCTCTAAGTAATCTTTTGCCGAGCGCGGCTTAGGGATTGGCGGTAACTCTTCTATTTTCTGAAAAAAAGTCTCAAAGACTGTATCAAGCTCTGATGATGGCGATGCTATTTCTTCAGGAGGCTCTGACTTTGGTTGCTCCATCCTTTGCAAATATGTGAAGGAATTTATTTATATTAATGCAATAAATAGAAATAAGGGCAGCAATAACGTTGCTAAAACTTTAAGAATTTTTACTAAAGAGCGGATTTTATTTACCTCGCTTCTGGCACATAAAATTCTAGATGCTTCAAAAGATTACTACACTATTACATTTATTGAACAGGAGCGTCTAAATACGACCTACTGCTTCGCAGCAGACAGGGCATTTCTTGCTAAATCTCCCTATAATAACTCTCACACCTAACTTACTTTTAAAGTAGCTTCAATCTATAATACAAAACAAGTCCACAAGTGCGATCGCCTACTAAGGGTAGCCCACCCATGACCGCAACCATCGGCAAACCCTACTCTAAATATAAAGACTATGCCGAGTCATACCACGTCGCAGGTACTAGACCAGAAGACAGTCAGTGGCGAGGAAAGCTAGCATTGACGCTAGGGTACTCAGGCGAAATCCACCAGTTCGGCTACGACCTAGCCAGCGAGGGTAAAGACAGCAAAGGCAGACAACTAAGGAAGTTTCAAAAGAACAGTCGCCCTGCCATCTGCGACCTAACTCTAAATGCTCCCAAAAGCTTAAGCGTAGAAGCACTTGTCCACTCTAACCCGATAGCAGTTGCCGCCCACGACCGAGGAGTAGAAAGCGCTTTAACTTTTACCGAACAGCACTTATTATTTAGCCAAGTCAAGCGCCAAGGGCAAGTAGAACGATTCCACACCAATCAAGCATTAATCGGCTCCTTTCGGCAGCGAGATAACCGCGAAGGCGAACCGCACCTGCATACCCACAACGTTATTTTTAATGTTGGCTACGTCCAGGGCAAGTGGCGCAGCCTTGCCAACGAGCAAGTTTATCTAGGCAAACTCACTATTGGCGCAATCTACCAAAACGACACTGCCTACCACTTACACCAAGCAGGCTACAAAACTTATTGGGATGCTAACGGACAATTTGAGTTAGCAGGCAACCCAAAGCAACTGCTGACTCAAACCTTTGCTCAACGCACAGAAAAACTAGAAGCATATCTTGCAGCAATGGGTTTAGACCGGACTAGCGCTACCCCAGAACAACTCAATGCTGCTAACCGCGCTACTCGCAATCAAAAAGCTTATGACAAGGATGCAGATTCACAGCTACTAGACTGGCAATCGACAGCGGCAACTGCTGGGATAGCGCCATGTCCACAAGTATCGCAGCAGGAGCTAGAATCTTTTTTCCAAGCTGCGTCTCATCCCACCAGCCCGCAAGAAATTGTCATCGCCTCCGCCGAGCGCTTATCAGAAAAAGCCAGTGCCTTTGGCTATATGGACTTAATTAGGGAAGGATGCAGACTTAGTTCTGGCAGATATCCTTCAATCTCTATCACTCTCGCGATTGACAATAGTCAAGAACTGGTAGCCGTTCCATCGACTACTCCCTACCCCAGCTACACCACGCGCACTATATTACAACGCGAACGTCAAATTTTAGATTGGGCAGTCCAAGGTAAATTACGTTGCGCTGCTATTTGCGATATCAAAGAAGCAGCGGTTGCGGCAGAAAAATTCACTCTCAACCCAGACCAGACTAAAGCTCTCCAACATATTGCTAGAAGTCAGGATGTAGTTACGCTAGTTCAGGGGAGTGCTGGAGTCGGTAAAACTCGCGCACTTTGCGCCCTCAAAGACTTGATGGGAGAGCAGGCGCTAATTGGTTGTGCGGTGGGCGGACTCCAAGCGGAGGGATTAGAAGCAGAAAGTGGCATAGCTTCTCAAACAATAGAAAGTCTAATTCGCACATCAAAAGCAGACTTCCCAAAAAATGCCTTGATTGTCGTAGACGAAGCCGGAGTTGTATCCAACCGTCAGATGCACTCGTTGCTAGAGCGAGCTAGGGAGTCAAATTGTCGCCTGTTGCTAGTTGGCGATACTAAGCAGCTATCCGCAGTCGAGCAGGGCAATCCTTTTTACCTACTGCAAACGCGAGGCGGACTTGAAACTGCTTTCATTAGCCAGAATATGCGGCAGAAGGATGAGCAACTACTAGCTGTAGTGGATTTGTGTGCAGCGCACCAACCCCAAGCCGCCTTCGATCTACTTGACAATAGCGGCAAGATTAAAGAAATTCCCGACGTTGACGCTTTAAGATGGGCGATCGCCCAAGATTATCTCACTCGTCCCAAGGAGCAGCGGCGCAATACCCTAATTATGGCAACTACCCACAAGGAGCGGGCTACCTTAACTGCTGCCATTCGCTCCAGGCTGATAGAGCAAGGCGAACTAACTGGACCATCGCTAGCTCTTGAGGTATTGCAGAAAAAAGACCTCGACAAACACCACCTGCTCCTAGCAGACCATTATCAAGTCGGGGACAAAGTGCGCTTCTGGAGCAACTGTGGGTCTTTTACTAAAGGCGAACTGTATCGAGTTACAGCCACTAACCCCGAAGGACGCAGCGTTGAATTAGTTGATACTCATGGACAGACTCACACCCTGGATTTGGCGAGATATTGCCAGCGCCAAGTCTTTTCACCCCAGCACATTGAAATTGCTGCTGGTGAAGAGATGCGCTTTACTGCTGGGATTAAAGACACTCATGGCAAGCAACTTCAGGTCAACGGTCAAAGATTTCGGGTAGAAGCGGTTGACCCTCAAAAGCAGACGATTGAGATTAGTACCAAGGGCAAGCGCTTTACTCTAGCTCCAGAGAATTTGTTGCACAGCGATTACAGGTGGATTAGCACTGTCCACTCTTTGCAGGGAGCGACAGCGCAGTATGCTATTTTTGCTGCTCTTGAAGAAAATGGCGCTTTGCTTTCGCAAGAATCTTGGTACGTGGCAGCTAGCCGCGCCAAGTTTGAGTTTGCCGCTTACTGCACGGATAAAGCACAACTGCGCGAGTCGATTCTTATTAGCAAGGCGCAGCGTCCTGCTGTTGAGTTAATTTATCCCTCTACCATTACACCTATTACAGAGCCAGAGCGCCAGCCAACAGACGAGCAAGCATTTGCAGCGATTTTTAATCATGTCGAAGTTCAAACCCTGGAAACCTCTTCTCTAGGACAAAACTTGGCAGATTTAATCGAGCAGCTTTCCTTGCTCCAGAACCAGGAAGTTGCTAGAGCCATACAGCAATTAACAAGTGCAATTAATCGGGTAGTAGTAATACCCCAGACTACTCAACTAGCAGACCAACAAGTTAACGAGCAGGCAATTGCAGCAATCTCGTCTTACCTTGAGCAAACTGCCCTAGAATCCGCACTTACCCAACTTCTAACTAATTTGACACAGCATCTAGAGCAGCTACAGGCTCAATTATCTAGCTCAACCGAGCAGCTTGACATCCAACAGCAGCCAATCAACAAGCAAGCAATTGAGGTCATCTCGTCTTACCTTGAGCAAACTGCCTTTGAGTCTGCAATTACCCAACCTCTAACTAATTTGACTCGGCAGGTAACACGGCTAACTGCTCAATTATCTAACCCAATCAAGCAGCTTGATGTAGAACAGGCACAAATCAGGCAACAAGCCTTTGAGGCAATTGCTTCTTACATTGAAGAAGCTGCTATTACTGAAGCACTTACCCAACCATTAACCGATTTGACTCGGCAGGTAACACGACTAACTGCTCAATTATCTAACCCAATCAAGCAGCTTGATAGTGCAATCAATAAATTCACCCAAGATGTCGCTAACTATCAAGCCCTACAGCCCACTGGAGCAGACGAACAGAGCGCCGAGCCGATAGCCGAGACAGTTACAGGTTCAGGCGAGTTTACAGAGTGCGAGAGCTTTTCTGCTCCTAGCCCACAACTGTTGGCGGCACAATTACAAATTCTTACTGACCAAATCTTTGCCCCCAACGCTGTTTACCAAGAACACGGCTTAAGAATTGAGCGTAGGCAAGGGGAGATTAGAGCTTCTATCAATGGCGAACCAGTCAATCTGCGGCATCCTGAAAACTTAGCAACTATAGTTAACCGTTTGCAAAATTTAGTTAATGAATTTGAATTGCTATCTCTTTACGAGGAATTTGAGCAAGCCGGAAAACTTGAGCAAGCGATCGCTAATCTTGCCACTGAGATCGTGCAACTTAACTGCGGTAACTACTCACGTCCTGGGTTATCAGTTGCAGCTAGCGATCGCTCGATGGAAATTCAACTTGACCAAAAGGTGGTGTTTAAATCGGAGCATGGCTTCGTTACGCGCCCCGATGACTTGATGCAGTTATCCCACCTCCAATTGCAATTAACTAGCACTGTCACTCAGTTACAACAAACGATTGCTGCCCAATTGCAGCAGGAACAAGCAACTATTGAAGCCGAGCGGTTAAAAGCCCAAAGCCAGTCTGCTCGTACCAGCACCAATACACCACCAACCAAGGAGCGCGACCGTGGGTTTACTCTGTAAAATTCTCAAGTTGTTTTTTCGCTTCGTCACTAAGCTCGTCAAGAATAGCTTGCTTCACGACCCCTATGGTAACCAGACGCTGATATTTTTAGCTAACGCCGTAATAATTTTTGCTTGGCTGTTTGGCTTTGGCTGTGCTTTGTATTTGCTGGTCTGGGCTGTGAGTCTGAAAATCTTGCTAACAGCCTTATTCGTTGCTTATCTTGCTGCTTTTGGCTGGTCGAAACTGAGTCGTCACCTCTCTTATAGCGAGCAAGAGGCGTATGTGCTTAGTTCTACCGTTGGCTTAACGGTTATATTTGGCACGCTTATTCAACTATCGAGGATGCCATCGGCTGACGGTCATACTCTTTTGGTTTACTGGATCATATTGTTAATTTTCGGATTTGTTCTTTGGGGTATTACCTTATTTAATGTCTCTACTGCGACAAAGGTTGAAAGAGTCTTAACTCCTAAGCAAATTGTTTACAAACAACGTTTCCGCACTACCAATATTTCTCCAGAAATCCCACCTGCTAATTCAGTGCAGGCTTATCTAAAGAAGATGAAGTAAAGTTGCTTTTTCACTCTAACCTGATTAACTACTTGGAAAAAGAATCCTCAGAAGCTGCAAAGCGCGTATTTATACCGTTATCTCCCCTGTAATTTGTGTTAATTGTTTTGGCATCGGGCTGTAGCAAATTATCAGTATTAATGTACTATCAAAGTTTTATGCCAGAATTTTTGCACAATCTTTTACTGACTAGACAGTTTATTCCACACGGGCATTGTTACCTTTGGCAGCCAGGATTAGTTGGTCTGCATATTTTGTCTGATGCATTGATTGCACTGGCTTACTATTCAATTCCCTTGATGCTAGTCTATTTCGTTCGCCAGCGAAAAGACCTGCCTTTTGATTGGATGTTTCTATTGTTTGGCACTTTTATCGTTGCTTGTGGCACAACCCATGTGATGGAGATTTGGACGCTGTGGCATCCTACCTACTGGCTGTCGGGATTAATTAAAGCAATTACTGCCTTTGTTTCTGTGTCTACAGCTTTACTGTTAGTACCATTGATTCCTCAAGCATTGACGCTGCCAAGTCCAGCGCAATTAGAAGCGGCAAACGTTGCCCTGCGAAACGAGATTGCTGAACGCCAGCAGGCACAGTTGGCACTGATGGAGAGCGAAGAACGATACCGACTCCTTGTAGAACTATCTCCAGAAGCAGTGTTTGTGCAAAGCGATGGCAAGTTTACTCTAGTTAATAAAGCTGGGGCTAAATTGTTTGGCACTGCTGATCCCAAAGAACTGATTGGTAGATCAGTAATTGATTTTATTCACTCAGATTCCCAGGAAACTGTTAGAGAGCGCCTCTACCTGCTGCGAGCAGGAATTCTTGAACTACCTGTGGTTGAAGAAAAATGCATCAGGCTGGACGGCAGAGTCATCGATGTAGAAGTAGCAGCAAAAAGCTTTAATTATGCAGGTAAGGTAGCAGCGCAAGTAGTTGTGCGTGACATTACCGAGCGTAAGCGAGTAGAGCAAGCGCTAAATAAAGCGCTCAAAGAACAAGAGGGGATCATGAATGCTATCTCAGATGTTGTCTACGTGCTTGACCATAGCGGCAACCTGCTCAAATGGAATCACCGCCTGGAAACTGTTACTAAGTTGAGTCCACAATTACTCCAAGGTAGGTCGGCTCTTGACTTTTTTCCGGCAACGGAAGCAGCAACTATTGCTGAAGCTATTGCCCAGGTGTGGTCAACGGGTGAAGCTAAAGTAGAAGGGCATTTAATTGGATTTGATGGCGTTGCTATCCCCTATGAGTGGAAAGGCGTACTACTCAAAGACACTCTAGGCAACACCATCGGCATAACTGGGATCGGTAGGGATATTACTGAGCGCAAGCGCTTTGAGCAGGCGCTATACCAACTCAATGTCAACTTAGAGGCGCAAGTAAACGAGCGGACAGGGCAGTTGCAGCAGTCGCTTGAATTTGAAGCAATGCTCAAGCGGATTACAGATAAGGTACGCGATAGCCTTGACGAAAACCAAATTTTACAAACTGTAGTCCAGGAATTAGTACTGGTATTAGGAGTGAACTGTTGTAATACAGCCTTGTATGACCTAGAGCATGGTACTTCTACTATCCACTATGAGTACGCCATCCTTAACCCAAAAGCTCAAGCTCGCCAGATTCAGATATCTGCTTTTCCGGAAATCTACAAGCAGTTGTTGCAAGGACAATATTGTCAATTTTGTTCTGTTACTCCCAATCCACTTCGGGGACAGGTAGCGCTACTAGCTTGTCCGATTATCAACGAGCAAGGCGTAATTGGTGACTTGTGGTTAATCAATCACCCAGACTATGTTTTTAACGAGTTAGAGATTCGCCTAGTACAGCAGGTAGCAAATCAGTGTGCGTTCGCTCTGCGCCAAGCCCGACTTTACATGGCGGCAAAAGCGCAAGTGGAAGAATTGGAAAAACTTAATGCGCTCAAAGATGATTTCCTCAGTACTGTTTCCCATGAATTACGCACTCCGATGTCTAATATAAAAATGGCAACTCATATGCTCAAAATTGCTTTAAATAACACTGATGAACGCACTGGACGTTATCTGGAAATTTTGCAAAATGAGTGCGTACGCGAAACTGAACTGATTAATGATTTACTAGACTTACAGCAGATGGAGGTATCATCGGTGCCGCTATCACTGGGTGAGACAATTTATCTTCAAGAACTGCTACCGGGTATCAGTGCGCCCTTCCAACTGCGAACCAAGCAACGCCAGCAAGTTCTAAAAATTAATTTAGCTCCTGACTTGCCCGCGTTAGTTTCTTGCCGCGCTAGCTTGTCAAGAATCTTCACTGAACTGCTCAATAATGCTTGTAAATACACTCCAGCAGGTGGTGAGATTGTTCTGAGCGTAGAACCCAACTTTTCCCCAGCGTTTACCTTGCCTGATACAACACTAGGATATATCTTTACCATCAGTAATTGCGCCGAAATTCCCGCCACTGAGTTAGCGCGAATTTTTGAGAAGTTTTATCGGGTCCCTCAAGCTGACCGTTGGCAACAAGGAGGTACAGGTTTAGGACTAGCCTTGGTGAAAAAGTTAGTCAGACAAATGCAAGGAACTATCTCTGTTGATAGCTCTAGCGGGTGGACTACCTTTACTGTCACGTTACCTCATCAACCATTGCCCAATGCATAGTGGTCGATTGGCTCAATCGCATCTGAACTAAAGACGGAGATGTTTTTCCCGTCAGGAGTTTGGAAAGTCCACATCTGCCAACTAGGTTCTAAATATTCCGCTTTGACAAATTTGCAGTAACTAGTGCATTCGATGCTTGCGTCTTCAATCATCGTAACCGCTAGGCACCGCAAGGCGATGGCTCTAGGGCTGGTTTGCCCTCACTGGTTTGGACGCTCTTGACTTCCACTCCTGCTTCTAGTTCCATCAAGTCCATTGAGGAGTTAGTACTCTCTTTATTACCTGGGGTGGACGTAAAGTTGACTGTTGCCGCTTCATCCCTCACCATCCAAGCGGCGAATACTTTATCCCTACCGTCACTTGGGGTAGTAGAACCATAAACCCGTATCCGTTCGCCGTCACTGCCCTCCCGCCTGAGATATTCAAGTTTTAACCCCACCTTACCTAGCAGCTTTTGAGCGATGGCGATGGGCGTATCTTTCTCACTAATCGTAATATTGAGCGCAGCCTTGATATCCCAAGCGTGAGCTTGAGCCAGCAGTGCCATTTGCTGTAAAACTTCGTCAGAAGATCGCCATTCCCGATTTGGGACGAGCAGTTCCAGCAGTCCCAAATTCTCCAAGACTGCTACAGCCACGCACATCTGAGTGCGATTCAAGTCCGGCTGCCAGAGAGCGCCATTATTTAGCAACGACTGCTCCAGAAGGCGGGATACATCTCGTCCTTTGAGAAACTGTCGCCCGACTGTAAGGTAGTAGTGCAGCTTGATTTGGGCGTACCAGCCATCATCGTCCTTGAGTACCAACGACGTATCAACGGGAATGCCATAGCGCTGCTGTATCATGTGCTTGCCCTGGGAGTACCTTTGTGCCTGAGTCTTAGCCTTTTGCTCCTGCAATTGCTCGTATTGTGCGGGTGAAATTTCTGGCGCAGAGGCAATAGCGCTGGCTTCTGCCTGGTGATTTTGCTCTCTAGTGCCGATAATGGAAAGTCTTACAGCATCGTCCACTGCAACAGAAGCATCGACGATTTGGTGTCCTTCTGCCTTCAATCCGGCGAGGATTGATTGGCGATAATCAATCATGCCCAAATTTACCCCCACTGCCATCTGCGCCCAGATCCGTAATGACTCTGGTTGGAAGTTAAGTTCAATGTCATCTAGCGCCGTCTCTTGCAGCAAGCGAATATTTGCTTTCGCCAGCTTGTGCTGACTAGCTAATAAAGAATTAACGCTAGTGCTGCCGTTCCCGATTTTCCCAATGCCATAGGGTGCTGCCCAAATATGCCGCTCTACTGGTTCTCTAAGCCGGAAGAGCGCTTGACGAGCCGAGCTAGAAGATTGCACGCCCTGAAAAATCCCCCAAACACTTGTAAAGTGTCCCTTCAAGTCAATACTCACCCCAGTTTCGATGCTGGGCGATGCCAGCACGATGTCGTAGTCGGGCAAAATCTCGTTGAGATTAGCAATGCAGCCATAAGCAGGGTGAGACGGGTCAGAAATTGTCTCCGAGTCAATCCGCAGGATTCTTTGATCATTAAACAAATTCTGCAAGTGGCTCTCAAGCGTGCGAGTCCCCCAATTGCTTTTAGCTTTCTGCGCCGAGCAGACGACAAACGGTCTACCACCCTGTGCAATATGTGTTTCTAAAGCCGCCACAAGAGCGCTAGGGTTTTTGCCTGTATAGTTATGGATATTGCAGCATTCTTCGGGTCCCGGCAGCCACCCGTTGACGATTACAGTCGGCTCGGTGTCATACCCAGAGAGTGAGCGGACAAAATCTATACTTAAATCGCTTAAGTCCGCATCTGCCAGAAACACTCGCCCATTGCCTTGTAGCACGTTAGATAGCAGAGTTTTGAGTTGCTGGAGAATAGCTACGCGCGAGCGCTGACAAGTGTTAGAGTTGAGCGCGTGCCAAATGACTTGTTCGCATTCATCAATAATCACTAGGCCATCGTGCCAATTGTCGGCATTAAACCGCGCTTGACTCTGAGGGTGTAAACTATCTACGCACAGCCCGTAGCCCAAAACCGCGCCTGTCTGTGAGGTTCTAACTTCGGTAATGTAGGGAATGCCGAAGCGATGGCATAGTGCTTCTACTAGCTGTACCCGATGACCGACAACTAGCACCCACTGCCCGTTAGCGATAGCTTCAGCGACGACGCTTTCTAACAAGTGGGTTTTGCCCGTGCCTTTGGGTGACTTAATTGCGACTAGCTGCGCTGCAACAGGGAGCGGAATTTCGCCTAAATAACGGCGGTTGACTAGGATATCTGGGGCGTAAGCAAGCTGAGTGTAACTTCTGCCTAGCCAAGTGTCCCAATTGGCAGCTAAAGAATGAGCGACGCGCTCAAATACATCACTGCCATAGACAGCCAGAAAATCATCAACGCCCTTTTCTGGTTGCTGCCAGCTAATTACCCAGATGTCACAACCTAATTGGGTTAATAATTTGCCGCACGTGGTAATTGCTCGATTGACATTGCGGACAGTTTTTCGCTTAGAGTCGCGGTCGAAGCAGAAATTAATTCTCCGCCCCCTCGTGGCAAAATACTTTAGCTCTGGTAGCAGGTAGGAGCGACCAATTTTATTACCTGCATCGTCTTTGGGCGTACGGTAGCCGCCGTCAATTCCAGGCAAGGCGATCGCCGCGTATCCAGCCGTTAGCAACGCCCCGGCTTTTTTTGCTCCCTCTGTGATAGTAATCGGGATGTTATTTTCTAGTACCCATGCCCAGAATCCTAATGCTTCCCCGTCAGCAGTTACAACAATGTTATCTGGCAATCGTTTTTTGTATAAATGAGCTACCCGTCGCCAAATTTGCACTGATACTCTCAGGAAAAATGCTTTAGTGCTGCACTTGAACGGATGCTCGTACTTGACTAGCTTGCCTTTTTCATCGCGGACTGGTTTATCGGGCTTGAAGCAGCCCCACCGCATCGGTTGCCAATTATCCAATGGGTCTAGCCCATCGCACCACCAGCCACCATGCTCGGTATGGGTATAACGCCTCAACACCCAAGTTGCTAGTCGTCCGGTGTTAGTGCGTGGCAGCAACGGAGAGTAGCAAAGATATTCGTAGGGGCGCTGCTCTGCCAGGCTACGGACATTGAGGGCAATAATGTCCGGATCTACTGCACAAGAGCGCCATTCCTGCCAATGGCGGGGATGGATGTAAAATGGGCAAGTTTTACTTGCTGTTGCTAATGATGTCTCTCGATTCACTTTGGAGTCTCCTAGTTTGATCGAGTCGGAGACTTCACCAGATCAACTTTTGCCTTTTCTCCCTACCGCCAACAAGAGCGCCCAAAAGGTAACTACGCTTTTGAGCGCATCTCACTAAATATATGAATATTTGCCGATGGCACGCGAAGGCTTGTGTAAGTTCGCCTCTCAGCCGACACCGTTGTTGTAAACGGCATTGCTGACTAGAACACAAAACCAAGTATTTCCCAAAGTTGGCAACTCTTGGGAAAAAATGACTTAACTTCTGTTCTAGGCTAAAATGAATTTCCATATAATAGATGTAGAACCCCTTGGTTCTCTTTGTTGGCGATGGGAGTCGGTGCAAGTTTCTCAGGCTCTATGCCGACTCTTATGCCTTTACATATTTGAAATTTATTTAGAAGCATATAGCGCCAGATTCCTTTACAAGAGTTTGGCGCTTTCTGTTTTAATTATTCGCTACCCCCAAGTTTTTCAAGCAGTGCTTCCTAAGTTTCAAAAATTTTCGATGAATTCTAACGGTGTTTGCCTTTAATCTTGTTTCTCAAGTTTCTTTAGCTCCTCATCCAAAATTTTGTCTATCAGCTCTCCCATCGTTATCCCCCTCTTGACGGCTTGAACTTTCAGCCGTGTTCTAGTGGATTCCCGGACATCCACCTGTAAAGGTACTATTCTCTCATTTTCTGCCATTGCCAGCATTGCTAATCTTCCAGATCATTATCAGATATTGTGCTACTGACTGGGGGCTATGCTAGCATTCCTAATAATGCTAGCATATTCAGCATTCTTCAATTAAACGTCAGGAGCCAGCGGTCAAGTTCGTGAGGCTATCCCGCTGGCAACTGGCTCCACTACGAAATGGAGACTTATTTAATCATGCACCCACTTGGTTATTTTGCCAGCACCCCTAGTGGCAATCCCGATGCTGCCATCCTTTCCGAGATAGTGTCACGCTATGGCGACTACTTGGAAAGATTAGATAGCGAACAGAAACTAGCCTTGCGAGCGGTACTGAGCTTCTACCTGTTCTACAAACTTAAGTATTACAGCAGTTATTCGGTTAATGACGCAATTATTGACGCGATGCCCGAATGTACACAGGCATCTATTAGCACAGTGGTTTCGACTCTAGAAGGCATCTCCAGCGACAATGCCGAAGGACTGCTCAAGTTTCTCACCGACCAGCGCAGCGACCTGGCTCTGGCAGTTGGTAAAGCAGAACCTTACAGCTACACTGACCCGATGAAAAGTCAACGACTGTCTGTTGTTGAGCGAATTACTGCGCTCCAAAAGCAATTGCAGCAGATGAATCGCAATCATCAAACCGAACTCGATACCTTACAGTTGCAGATGCAAACGGATTGGGAAGCAGCCAACCGGGAACTGACGAGCCTAAAAGTCGTAGTGTCCTCTCAGCACCAATACGGTTCGGATAACTAAAAACTGAGACTTGTCAGATGCTGAAAGGCTACTATTCTCGTGGTTTTGTCCAGAACATTGGCAATTACAAACCTTAACCGAACAGTATTGCTCTCAGCACAACAATGGCAGCGGCGCTTTTGTCGGAACAACTCAGGGAGGGCAGCAGCAATGATGCATCCACTCAAGCATTTTGTCAGCGCTGCGGATGGCACAAATGACGCTTTTATCTTGAACGACATCGAAGACCAAATCGGTAGCCACGCTGAAAAACTGACCCTAAAAGATCGTTTAGCTTTCCTTGCCGTCCTGAGCAGGTATGTGTATGTCCAGCAGTGGATTAATTCTGATTACTCCATTGGAGGAGCGATTGCTTCCATCCAATTAGCAACAGCCACTACGCCAGAGTTTGAGGAGGAAAATACTAACGCCACCGCAGACCCGGAAGAAATCTGGGACATCCTCTTAACCCTAGAAGGGATATCTACTCAAAGCGCTTTCGGGCTGCTCCAGTTCATCACCGCGCAGTTAAGCGACGAAGCTGACAGGGCGACGACGTTGCTCATGCCCAAAAGTTGGTCTGACTTGGTTGAAGACGCGATGGAGGAATTTGAACAAATCCTCTATTTGCAGGAGCTACTACAAATTAGCTCCGAGCAATTAGGATTAAAGCTTCTTAGTCCTCAAACAGCGCAGCAGAGAGTCGGATTGCTGCTTAATTGCTACATGGAGCAGGCAGAAATCTTTATGCACTCGCTCAAACTGAAGCTCAAACAAATGCAACAATTTGTCGCTAGCAGCTAAGGCTAGCATATTGCTCTGGTTCTGATTGGCGGTTGGTGACAGTCTCGCTCCTTTTCCCTTCTACCATGGAGAAGACTCTCTTAAAATGCTATAGCTTGTTTTCCGCATGGTCGCTCCTAACAAGTTCCAGTCCTACCTACAATCTATCCTCAACACCTCAAAGAAGTACATTCAGCAAGGAGGGCGCGATTGTTATATTTCGACCCTGGCAGAGTTGCCGTTACAGGTACAAACCACTACATCGTCCACCCCAGATCCACAAGAACAACAGAAGGAAAGGCAAGAGCAGTTTACAGTTCTGGAGGGACTAAGAAAGTATGCGCCAGAGTGCGTACTCCTAGTTGGTAAGCCTGGTTCTGGGAAATCGACTTCGCTGCGGCAATTACTGTATGAAGAGGCAGAACGTTGTGTAGAGTCGAACGAGCAGGGTAAGAGTGAGATTCCCCCAATCCCGATTTTAATTGAACTGCGTAATCTTAGCGGGTCAGTGTTGTCAGCGATTCAAGGGAAGTTGGAATGGTGGCTCGACCTGGAGAAGAAAGCCTTGAAACTTCTTCTCCGCAATCAACGGTTGCTGGTACTCCTGGATGGGTTAAATGAATTGCCCAATAGAGAAGCTTGGCAGGAAGTGGATCAATTTAGACAGTTATGTATTGAATTAAAAATTCCTTTAATCATCACAACGCGAGAACTTGGTTCAGACTTTGGTTACGGGTGTATCAAGAGACTGGAAATGTTACCGCTGACCAAGCTACAAATGCAGAATTTTGTCCACCAGCGGTTGCCGGAGATGGGTAGGGAATTATTGCGTCAGATTCAGGGGCAGTTACAGGAGTTAGCAGAAACGCCATTGCTTCTGCAAATGCTCTGCGATGTGTTTGCAGAGAAGGGAGAACTTCCTAGAAGCCGAGGTGATTTGTTCCGCAAAGAATTTGTCCGACGATATGAAAAATTTAAGCCTGAACGACTCCGGAACGTCTCTGAGGACTCGCGTCGTTTTACATTCGATCTACTTTGCTATTTCGCCTTTACAATGGTTAGAGGCGAACCCCATACTGATCCATGCAAACCAACTGCTGCTTGGATTACCCTTTCCAAGACTCAGGCAGCCAAAATCCTAGCCAGGTTTTTGGCGAACGCTCGTACACAAACTTTCGAGGATACAGTAAAAGCGAAAGAGTGGTTAGAGGATTTAGTGGAATGGCATTTACTCCAAGTCGTTAGTGACCCTGATTGCATTGAGTTTCATCACCAACTGTTTCAGGAATATTATGCGGGGGAGCAGTTAATACTGAAGTTAGCAGAGTTTACTGATGAGGAATTGAAGCATTACTACTTTAATTACCTTAAGTGGACAGAACCGCTAGCAATGTCGATGTCATTTGTGGAATCTGAGGCGTTGGCAGTGCGGATGGTAAAGCTGGCGCTGGATGTAGATTTGAAGTTGGGGGCAAGGTTGGCGGGAGAAGCCCAACTATCTCTACAAGAGTTTACTGTGAACGTCTTGCTCAAAAGAAACTCTACAACACCACTTACAATCTGGCTCTTAGAACAAACTCAGTCCCCGAATGCATTACCGTTTTTGCTTGATGTTTTAAAGAATGGATGTTCCGATACTCGTTGGCGTGCTGCGCGAGCTTTAGGTAATTTCTCAGATGCAACGGTTTTGATGCATCTAATTGAGGCATTGAAAGATCGCGACTCTTCTGTTCGTCATAAAGCGGCAGAGTCATTAGGCAAATTGGGTAATTTAGAGGCAATACCGCACCTTTGCCAATTGCTCAATGATGAGGACTGGTTAGTTCGTAGTTTTGTTGTAGAAATTTTAGGAAGTTTAGAAGGAACAGAATCGGTTGACTGCTTAAAGAAGGCGCTGATAAATAAAGACTCTATTGTTAAAAAGAAGGCTGCTGAATATTTAGGGCAGCGTGCTTCTCAAGAAGTAGTTACTTTGCTAGGTGAAAACTTTGCTAATGGTGATGCTGATATTAAAAAAGATATTCTAATGCTTCTAGGCGAGACAAAGAATGTCGCAGCCGTCCCTACTTTGATTCATGCCTTATCAGAAGATAATTGGATTATTCGCTCACAAGCTGTTAGTAGCATAGGTTTACTAGGAATCTGGCTTGATAAAAGTTTGCTAGAAGATGCTTCAACGGCTCTCATCCGGATCTTAAAAAGCGATCCAGAAATTTCAGTTCGTTCTGGTGCTGCTCTCTATTTAGGATGTATTGGTGATTCACGAGTAGTACCAGTTCTTACTGAGGTTTTATTTCAGGACGCTCAGGAGATTGTGCGTGTATCTGCTGTCAACGCTCTGGGGCGACTCCAGGATCGGTCAGCTATTAATGCAATTATCCGTTCTTTACAAGATAATGATTATGTTTGTGAAGCGGCTATCAGGGCAATACGTGTTCTAAATGCAGCAGAGGCATTACCTTCAATAAGAAAATTAGCCCACTGTAAAGTCATCAATATTCGACGAGAGGCAATACTCACTCTTGGGTTCATTGGTGACTCTAAAGACTTGCCTTACCTATACAAAACTTTACAGGATAAAGAATTTTCTATCCGTCTTCGTGCAGCGTATGCGTTAAGCCAGTTAAATAATCGTAAAGGTGCATCCATTCTGGAAGATGCGCTTAAAACTGGAAATACAGATGCCCGGAAGCTAGCACTTGATGGTTTAAAGAACTTCAAAGGAAAAGTTGGTTTGTCCAGCATTCTGTTGAGAGCATTTAATGATGATGAATACTCTATCCAAAAAGCATCTATTAATTTTCTAGAATTTTTCGGAGATACTGAAGAGGTAGTTGAGCAACTCAAGATTGCTCTTGACAGCAAAGATGAAGATGTTTGTCGGAATGCAATGGACGCGGCAAAAACGCTAGGTAATGCTGGAACTTTACTTCGTTTGCGACAACTCGCGGAAACTATTACTGTTGTTGAAAGACCAATGGATGCGATCGCTGCTATTCAATCGCGCTGCCAGTTCTACAACTTTGAAATCTGTAAATCTCTCCCAACTACTCCATCCGTACCCATCAGCCCACATACAGCCCTTCTCCATATAATCAATCAAACTACCCAAGCAACCTCCGAAAAGATAAACCAAATGGCAGACCAACCCAAAGTCCAGATGACCTTTCAGGCTCCCGTAGAAAATGCTGTTGGCAATGTCGAAGGTGACATGATTGTTAACAGCGCCTCTCTACCAATTAGAGAAGCAACTACTAAGATCGCTAGTTTGCTCAGTAATCTTCACCAGAAACATCCTGATGCTACTGACGAAGAAATCTTAGACATTCTTACTCAAGATTTCAATACAATGCCCCAGCAGAATCTGCAAAATTGGCAACGCTGGCAAGACCTCTTCAGCGTTTTCTTTGCAGGAGGAGTTGAAACTATCAAATTAGTGTACCCTCCTGTTGGAATCCCAATTGAAGTACTTAAGCGGTTATATGAAATCTATGATCGCAACCGCAAACAACTCCCTGGCAGTTAATCCCTAAGAATCTAAGCAAGAGAATCACCATGCAAATCACAATCGAACTTCCTGACGATATCGCAAATCTTCTTCAACCTCCTAACATCGAGCGCCGAGTTTTAGAATTAATTGCGGCTGACAATTATCGGATTGGTCGCATTGGAGCGGCTCAAGTCCGCCGAATGCTTAACTTCTCATCCCGTTGGGAAACCTACGAATTCCTCAAGCAGGAAAAAGCTTACTTGCCCTACACGGAGGATGACTTGGAGCAGGACTTGCAAGCGATTAGCAAGGTTTTAGCCAAAGAATGATTATTGTTTCCAATACTTCCCCAATCAATTACCTTGTTCTAATTGAACACATTAACCTACTATCCAAACTGTTCAAGCAAATCATCATTCCTCAAGAAGTCTACAATGAACTGTCCGATGCGGCAGCACCTCTACCCGTCCAAAGCTGGATTGTAGCTCCACCTGACTGGCTTAAAATTCAATCTGTTAGCCAACCTTCGGATGCGGTCGTCGATTTGCTAGATCCCGGAGAACGTGCAGCTATTCTTTTAGCCCAAGAAATCAATGCAGATTTACTGCTGTTAGACGACATGAAGGCGCGACGCGCTGCAACAGATAAGGGTTTAGCTATCACAGGGATACTTGGAATTTTAGACCAAGCAGCAACCATGAAGCTTATCGATCTATTCACTGCTGTCCAAAGCCTTCAAAACACATCTTTCTGGGCATCTAATAGTTTGTTTCAAAGGTTATTAGACAAGCACTCCTAAAACCTCTGTAAATCACGGATAAGTTGTTTAAGCCTATTTTTCCTATATGAGAGCAGAGATAGAGCAGAGATAGAGCGGTGATCGCCAATTTAGGCGACAATTTATTTTAGTATCTAGAATTATAGTTCCAAAGACTAAATGCCCGACCTCAAGCTCTACCAGGTAGCTTCGGACTTGAAACTAGCCGCGCCAGTGTCACTGGCGCGGCATCCGGCGGCAGTGTACTTGGCTGCTTTAAATTTGGGTTCGCGTCCAACGATGCGCCACGCCCTAGATGCGATCGCTTCCTTACTGACGGGTAACGAGTGCGATGCCTTGAGTTTGGATTGGTCGCGTTTGCGCTATCAACACTGTTCAGCAGTGCGGTCGGCTTTGATGTCTCGGTACACGCCATCGACTACCAAGAAGATGCTGTGTGCTTTGCGGCGGGTGTTGCAGGAAGCTCGCAGGTTAAGGCTGATTTCCTTAGAGGATTACACGACGGCGATAGATTTACCCCGCATCGACACGCCACCACAAAAGCCTCGTGGTCGCGCCCTCAGCACTCCTGAAATTGCCGCTTTGGTGGATGTGTGCCAACCCAAGGATTCATTACCTATAGATGTTAGAGACTTAGCACTGATAGCTATCCTGCGCGGTGGTGGAATCAGGCGAACTGAAGCGGTCAATCTGGAACTCGTTGATTTCAACCCGAATACTGGCGCTCTGGAGATTCGTGAGGGAAAAAGAAAGTCCTACCGCATAGTTTATTTACCTTCGGCGGCAATCGAGTTCGTGTCAAAGTGGCTCTCGATCCGAGGGCGTGAACCAGGAGCATTGCTGTGTCCAGTTAAGAAAGGAGGAAAAGTGGAACTGCGACACTTGAGTGCCGATGCCGTGTTGAAAATCGTGCGGCGGCGCTCAAAGCAAGCTTGTGTTGACGAATTCTCTCCCCATGATTTTCGCCGGACGTTCTGCTCTGACTTGCTACAATTAGGGGTTGATATCGTCACGGTGCAGAAATTAGCTGGTCACTCTAGTCCTGTAACCACTGCTAAGTACGATCGCCGGGGTGAGGAGACAAAGCGACTAGCTGTAGAGCGGTTGTATATTCCTAGCAAAAGTCGAACTACTGAATAGACCCATGCGTTCGCACAGTCTTCTTTTGGATTGAAAGCGATCTCATCCTAATTCGCAACTCACCGCTAAATGCTCGATGTAGCACAGTTTGAAATAAAAGCTGGCTCAATCAGATCCCACATTCCGCAGGTTCACTTCCAGAAAGGGGATTTTCATTTCCTCACTCCAGCAGGTAGTAACGACCACAGGAATCTCCAAGAAATTGCAAAATCTTGCGTCGTTGAGGCGTAAGATTACTAATT
>JAESGR010000460.1_pt1 | contig 31085 bp, 29 predicted proteins | sample 9269771 | NCBI WGS metagenome assembly JAESGR01 (sample SAMN15739572, study PRJNA653492) | algae metagenome | isolation source: Chroococcus sp. CMT-3BRIN-NPC107 and co-occurring heterotrophs from well... | place: USA: Clark Mountains Wilderness, California | collected 2010-04-18 | reverse complement strand
CGACCAACGGATCGCGCCCGAACAGGATTTGGGCCTGCTCCAGCGGCATGTAGATGAAGGCCTGGTCGTATTCGCTGACGCCCACGGTGAAGGTGCCGCCGACGATGTAGGTCTTGCGCTGACCCATGGAGCCGAAGGCCGTCGCCCCGCCGGTCGGCGAGACCAGGGTCAACGGATCGCCGGCCCGAACGCCCAACTGGCCCGCCAGCCGGTCGCCGACCAGGATCACGTCGCCGCCGAACTCGCCCTGGCCGAAGCCCTGAAGCGTGCCGGAAACGATGTTGGAGGAGACCAGCTTGGTGGCGCGAAGCTCGGCCGGGGAGATGCCCCGCACGATGGCGCCGGAGATCTGGCCGGAGCCCATGGCCAGGGCCTGGGCCTCCACGATCGGGGTCGCCTGAGTGACGCCGGGCAGCGCGCGCAGCCTGGCGGCCGTCGGCTCGTGGCCCGGGTTGGTGAGCACGCCGCCGGCCACGTAGACGTGGGCGCCGACGCCCAGCACGCGGCTTAGCAGCTCCGCGCGGAAGCCGTTCATCACCGACATGACGATGATCAGCACGGCCACCGACAGCATGATGCCGACGAAGGAGATGATCGAGATCAGCGTCGCCCCGCCCTGGCTGCGCTTGGCGCGCAGGTAGCGGAAGGCGAGCAGCCGTTCCCAGAAGCTGAAGGGCGCAGCGCGCAATCCGGTGGGGCTGGGCGCGCGGGAGTCGGGTGCGCTCATCCGGCCCCGTACGGATCGCGGATCGGCGGAAGCTGGATCAGGCCGAAGTGAAGCACCGCCCAGACAACGGCGAAGATCACCGTCGCGACCCAGGTGGTGGTGAGGAACTTGCGCTTCAGCTTGGGATCGACCGGCGCCCCGGGGTCGCCCCCGTCGCCCTTGTTGATCCCGGCCTCTGCGTGGCTCACCACGCCCAGCGGCAGCACGGCGAACAGCACCACCCACCAGATGGTGAGGTAGATGGCCACACCGGTCGTCAGGCCCATCAGTGAGGCTCCGCAGGCGTCTGCATCAGCTCCACAAGGACGCCGCCCATGTCCTTGGGATGGAGGAAGATCACCGGCACGCCGTGGGCGCCGATGCGCGGCTCGCCGTTCCCTAGCACAGTCGCGCCCTTGGCGCGCATCTCGTCGCGGGCGGCGAAGATGTCCGGCACCTCGAAGCAGACGTGGTGCTGGCCGCCCTTGGGGTTCTTCTCCAGGAAGCCCTTCAGCGGCGACTCCTCGCCCAGCGGCTCGATCAGCTCGATCTGGCTGTTGGGCAGGTCGACGAAGGCGACCCACACTCCTTGCTCCGGCAGCGCGCGCCTCTCGGTGATGGCGGTCGCGCCTAGCATCTCGCGGTACATCCGGGCCGACGCCTCAATCGAGGGCGTCGCGACCCCCACATGGTTCAGTCTGCCGATCATGCGGTGGATGTGACGAAGGTTGGCACGCCGCGCAACCCCTATGCGTCATCCCGGCGGGAGCGCAGCGAAGAGCCAGGACCCATTGATCGACGCGAGCGAGCTGGGTCCCGCATCGCGCCTGCGGCGCGTCCGGGATGACGGGCTATATCGTCGCCAGCGCCGCGCCGCCGTCGCCCGGACGGGCGGACTTACTCATCCGGGCCACCACGGCGTCGGGGCCGAACACCGCGCCGGTGGCGAACAGCGAGGCGATCTCGCCGGGCGGGACGCCGAAGCTCTCCAGCACCTCCTGCGAATGCTCGCCCAGGTCTGGCGTCGCGCGGATGTAGCCGCTCGGGGTGCGGGAGAAGTCGGCGAAGGCGCGCACGCTGATCACGTCCCCCAGCCGCGGGTGCTCCCAGATGTCGAACAGGCGGTTCTCCCACAGCCACTCGCTCTCGTAGGCCTCCACGCCGCGGATCGCCGGGGCGGCGGGGACCTGGGCCTTGCGCAGCCGGTGCAGCGCCTCCTCGCGGGGCATGCGGGCCAGGGCCTGGGCCAGGGCGTCGGCGAGCGGTCCGCGCCGCGGCGCGGCAAGCGCGGCCCCGGCGTCGGCCATCTCGAGGTCCAGCGCTCCGGCCAGCCCTCGGGCCTGCGCCTCGGTCTCGCAGACGATGGCGATCCAGCCGTTGGCGCACTCGTAGTAGCGGTGCAGAGCGCGCAAGCCGATGCAGTCGCGGTCGCCAAGATCGTTGGGCCGGCGGCCCTCGTAGGTGGTCACCTCGCCGTACTGGAAGGTCAGGCTCTGGGCCATCAGGCTGGTGATGATCTCCTGGCCCTCGCCGGTGCGGTCGCGGGCGTTCAGCGCTGCAATCACGCTGAAGGCGACGATCCCGGCGGTGGCCACGTCGTTGACCGGGATGGTGTGCAGGATCGGCTCGTCGTCGCCCCCCTGCCCGGCCATCATCCCGCCCTCCGCCTGCAGCAGCGGGTCGAACCCGGGCCGCGGCGCTCGCGCCCCGTCGCGGCCGTAGGCGGTGATCGAGCAGGAGATCAGCCGCGGATTGATGTTCTTGAGCGTCTGGTAGTCGATGCCCAACCGCTCGCGCACCCCCAGGCGGTAGTTGTCCACCACCACGTCGGCCTGGCGCACCATCTCGTAAAACAGCTCTCGAGCGGCGGGCATCTTCAGATCGATGCCCAGCCCCCGCTTGCCGCGGTTGTACGCCAGGAAGCCGCCGCCGTCGGAGCGGAAGGGATCGGCCTCGTGCGGCTCGATCTTGATCACGTCGGCGCCGAGGTTGGCCAGCACCGCCCCGGCGTAGGCGCCGGCGATGACGGTGCCTAGGTCCAGCACCCGCACCCCGCTCAGCGGCTGGTCGCCGTGCTCGCCGAACCGGCGTTCGGGCGCCGGGCGCGGGGCCCAGCCGGGGTCGCCCTCCAGCGGACGGGCCAGGCCGCGGACCGAGGCCGGCGTGGCGCACAGGCGTGCGGGCGGCGCCGGCATGTGGACTTTTCCGAATTCGGGATGGTCGAAGGTGAGCCGAAGCCCCGCCTCGGCGACGCAGTCGCTGGCGAACCACGCCTCGCGGCTGCCGACCGGGGCGGCCGGCACCGCGTGCTCCAGGAACAGCTCCAGCCACTCGGCTCTGGGCCGGGTCAGGAACACCGTCTTCAGCGTCTCCCGGGCGAGAGCCGGATCGGCGACGAACTCCAGCCAATGGTCGCCAAGCCCGAGCACCTCAACGGCCTTGTTGTAGAAGTTGGCGAACAGGGTGCCGAGGAACAGCCATTTGCCGTCGGCGCACTCGTAGAGCCGGTAGCTGGGCGAGGCGCCCAGGGGCTGGCCGCGCGGCAGGGGCGGCCCTGCCAGCATCTTCACCGGCCCGGTCACCTCGCTCATGCCGTGCAGGCCGCTGACGGTGACCGCCTGGCCGTGGCCGGAACGGGTGCGCTCGTAGAGGGCCGCTCCTATGGAGGCCGCGCCCATGACCGCCTGCCCGTAGTGGCAGAGCGGCAGGATCAGGTGGACCGGCTGGTCGGCGTAGGCGCCCTGGCGGAAGGCGACGCCGGTAAGCGCTGTGAGCAGGCTGTGATGGGACGGCAGGTGCGACCAGTCCCGGCTTGTCCCGTAGGGCGGCATCCAGACGTGGACGAGCGCCGGATGCGCCTTGGTCAGGGTGGCGGCGTCCAAGCCCAGCGCCTCCAGGGCGCCCGGCGCATGGTCGAACATCGCGACGTCGGCGAGCGCGATCAAATCCCGCGCCCGCTCCAGATCGCTTTCCTTCGCAAGATCAAGCGTCACCAGGCGCTTGTTGCGGTTCCAGGTGATGTAGCCGGGGTGATCCTTCAGCCGATCGCCCCCGGGCGGCTCGACCTTGATGATGTCGGCTTCGTAGTCGCCGAGCAGCATCGCCGCCATTGGCCCCGCCAGGCCTTGAGTGAAGTCGACGATCCGCACGCCCGCAAAGGCCGACATCAGCGCTCTCCTCCCGCGGCCGTGTGCCCGGCCTTTCAGGCCATGAAAGCTTCACGGAACACGGTCGGCAAGTGCCGTTACGTCAGAATCGCCGCCTGTTGGTTAGATTCTCAGGACCGTGGTCTCGACCACGGGCCGGCGGCCCCAGATTCGCTGGCTGGCCTTCTTGACGGCGCGGGAGAGTGCGGTCTCCACCGCCTCGTCCTGCCCCAGCGCCTCGCGGTTCATCCGTCCGAGGGCGTCCTCGGCCTCGTCCGCCAGGTCGTCGAGCACGTCGTCGAGGGGATAGTCCTCGTCGGTGGGCAGTCCCAGCGCCCTCACCTGCGGCCCGGAGGCGATGCGCCCCTTGCCGTCCAGCACCACGGCCACGGAGAGCACGCCGTTGTAGGCCGCATGCCGCCGCTCGCGCAGGGCCGGGCCGTTCTCGGCGGTGATCACCCCAGCGTCGACGAACAGCCGGCCGGCCGGCACCTCGTCGATGATCTCGGCTCTGCCGGGCGCCAGACGGACCATGTCGCCGTTCCGCGGCGCCACCTGCTGCGGCACCTGCAGGTCGCGGGCGAAGGCCACGTGCTCCAGCAGGTGTCGGCGCTCGCCGTGGGTCGGCACGGCGATCGTCGGCCGAGCCCAGCGGTACATCTCCGCCAGCTCGTCGCGGCACGGGTGGCCGGAGACGTGGATGCCCGGGTGGTCGCGCTCGGTGTAGAGGCGCACCCCACGGTCGGCGAGCTTGTTTTGCAGGTTGCGGATCGGGATCTCGTTCCCAGGGATCACGCGGGACGAAAAGATGCAGTGGTCCCCCTCGCCGAGCGTCACGTGCGGGTGGTTGCCCTCCGCGATGCGCGACAGGGCCGCGCGCGGCTCGCCCTGGCTGCCGGTGCACAGGTAGAGGATGGATTCGCCCGGGAAGTAGCCGGCCTCGTTCTCACTGACGAAGTCCTTCACGTCAGCCATCAGTCCCACGGACTTCGCCGCCGCGGCCATCCGGTGCATCGAGCGCCCGACCAGGCAGATCCGCCGCCCGCACGCCTCGGCGGCTCGGATCACCGAGTCCATCCGCGCGACGTTGGAGGCGAAGCAGGCGACCGCGATCTTGCCCTTCAGCCCTGCGATCAGCTTGCTCAGCGCCTCGCGCACCCCAGCCTCGGAGCCGGCCACCCCGTCCACGAAGACGTTGGTGGAGTCGCAGACCATCGCGAGCACGCCGTCGTCGCCCAGGCGGCGGATGGCTTCCTCGTCGGTGGGCCCGCCCAGCAGCGGGTCGGGGTCGATCTTCCAGTCGCCGGTGTGCAGCACGGTGCCGAGCGGCGTCTTGATCGCCAGCCCGTTCGGCTCCGGGATGGAGTGGGTCAGGGTGATCAGGTCAATTTCGAACGGCCCGAGCTTGATCGAGCCGCCGAGCGGCACCTCGGTGATCTCGGCCTCGCCCTGCAGGTCGCCCTCGCGCAGCTTCTCGCGCAGCAGGAAGGCGGTGAAGGGCGTGGCGTAGAGAGGCGCCTTGATCCGCGGCCACAGCCAGGCGACCGCGCCGATGTGGTCCTCGTGCGCGTGGGTCAGGACGATGCCCAGGATGTCGTCCTTGTGGGCCTCGATGAAGGTCGGGTCCGGCAGGATGATCTCCACCCCCGGCGTCGTCTGGTCTCCGAACGTCACGCCCAGGTCGACGACGATCCACTTGCGGTCGTCGGGCGGGCCGAAGCCGTAGAGGTTGAAGTTCATGCCGATCTCGTTCGACCCGCCCAGAGGCAGGAAGACGAGTTCGTCCTGGCCGTTACGCGCCATCAGCTCGTCTTTCTATTTCGGTGGTGGATCTCGAGCATGCCGCGGATGGTCAGATCCGGATCGAAATGGTCGATGGCCATGGTGGCCCCGTGAAACAAGGATGCGACACCGCCGGTGGCGACGACGGTCATGGGCGAGCCCCACTCCGCCTTGATGCGGCCGATCAAGCCTTCGATGAGGGCGATATAGCCCCAGAAGACGCCGGACTGCATGGCCGTCACCGTGTCCTTGCCCACCACCCGCTGGGGCTTCTGGATCGCCACACGCGGAAGCTTTGCGGCCGCCGTGTGCAACGCCTCCATAGAGAGATTGATCCCAGGGGCGATGACCCCGCCCTCGAAGGCGCCGTCAGCGGCGATGACGTCGAAGGTGGTGGCGGTGCCGGAGTCGATGACGATCAGCGGACCCTTGTAGACGACGTGCGCGCCGATGGCGTTGACCAGCCGGTCGGCGCCGGCCTCGGACGGCTTGTCGATCCGCACCTCGATGCCGAGTTCGGCGTTCTCGCCGATCACCAGCGGCTCGGTGTGCAGATAGCGGCGGGCCAGGTTGCGCAGGTTGAAGATCGACTGCGGCACCACGGACGAGATGATGCACTCGTTCAGCACGCCCATCTGCAGGCCCGCCATGGCGAGCAGCTGGGACAGCCAGACGGCGTATTCGTCGGCCGTGCGGGTGGAGTCGGTGGCGGCGCGCCACTGGGCGATCCAGCGCTCGCCGTCGTGCACCGCGAAGAGGGTGTTGGTGTTGCCCTGCTCGATCGCCAGAAGCATAAAGAGCCCCTTTAGAAGAACACGTCGCCGGCGGTTATCCGCCGAACCTGGCCGTCGTCCAGCCGCAGCCGCAGGGCGCCGTCCGGCTCCAGCCCCTCCGCCACGCCGCTCAGCGTTTCGTGGGTCAGGCGGGCCTCGCAGCGGGCGCCCATCCCATGCGCGCGCGACGTCCAGGCCCGGCCGATGGGCGGAAAGCCTTCCCGGTCCCAGACCTGGCGCCAGCGCTCGAAGGCCCGCGCAAGCACCTCGAGCGCATCGGCGGGCGACGGTGGCGGGCCGGCCATGTGATCGGCGAAGGCGGCGGCCGGCCGCTCGACGTTCTCCGGCGCGTGCTTGAGGTTGACCCCGACCCCAACCGCCATCCACAGCCGCCCGTCCGGCCGCGCGCCCGACTCCACCAGGATGCCGACGGCCTTGCGCCCGTGTACCAGCAGGTCGTTGGGCCACTTCAGCTCGGCCGCGCCGGGGCCCAGGCAGGTCTCGGCCAATTCGTGGGCCGCGAGGGCGGCGACGAAGGAGGCCTGCGCCGCCTCGATCGGCCGCTTGGCGGTGACGAACAGCAGGGTGGCGGCGAGGTTGCCGGTCTGCGTCGACCAGGCCCGGCCCCGACGGCCCTTGCCGGCGCTCTGGCGCAGGGCGCAGATCCAGACCGGGCCCTCGGCTCCCGCCTCGGCGCGGCGGCGGGCCTCCAGGTTGGTCGAGTCGAGCTCGTCGTAGATCTCGATCGGCGGGCGAGCGTCCAACGCTTACTGCAGGCGCAGGGCGGCCGCCGCGGTGGCGGCAAGCGGGTCGAGGTAGGTCATCGCGACCAGCACCAGGGGGAAGGAGAACAGCGCCAGCGACAAGGCCACCACCCTCGCCTCGCCGGCCGGCGCGTCGGTGCGGCCCGGCGCCGGGTCGAACCACATCACCTTGAACAGGCGCAGGTAGTAGTAGGCGGCGACGACGCTGCCCAGGAAGGCGGCCACGGCGGCCAGCACGAAGCCGGAGTCGATGGCGGCCTTGAACACATAATACTTGGCCCAGAAGCCCGAGAACGGCGGCAGGCCCAGAGCCGAGAGCGAGAAGACCGTCATCGCCATGGCGATCCCCGGCCGCTCGCGGAACAGGCCGGCCACGTCGTCGAAGGTCTCCATCGCCTTGCCGTCGCGCGACAGCGCCGCCAGGCAGGCGAAGAAGCCGGTCACGTCGACCATGTAGAGGATCATGAACACCAGCATGGCCTGAACGCCCTGGGCGTCGCCGGCCGCAAGGCCCAGCACCGCGTAGCCGATGTTGGCGATCGAGGAGTAGGCCCACAGCCGCTTCAGGTTCTTTTGGGCCAAACCGGCGAAGGCTCCGACGGCCACCGAAATCAGGGCGATTGCGATCAGCACCTGCTGCCACTGCTCCACGGCGCCGGTGAAGCCCTCGGACAGGACCCGGGCGAACAGCACCATGGCGGCAAGCTTGGGGGCGGCCGCGAAGAAGGCCACGACGGGGGTCGGCGCGCCCTCGTAGACGTCCGGCGTCCACATGTGGAACGGCGCCGCGGAGACCTTGAACGCCAGCCCGCAGATCAGGAACACCAGGCCGAACAGCACGCCCGTGCCGGCTTCCTCGCGCACCGCCACGGCGATGTCGCTGAAGATGGTCGAGCCGGCGAAGCCGTAGATCAGGCTCGCGCCATAGAGCAGCAGGCCCGAGGAGAGCGCGCCTAGCACGAAGTACTTCAGGCCCGCCTCGGAGGCCCGGGCGTCGTCGCGGTGCATGGCGGCCAGCACATAGAGCGCCAGCGAATGCAGCTCGATGCCGACATAGAGCGAGATCAGGTCCCCGGCCGAGGCCATCATGCCCATGCCCAGGGCGGCGATCAGGATCAGAACCGGGAACTCGAAGTTCCTGACGCCCCGGCGCGCGAACCAGTGCTGGCCGAGCGGGATGGCGATGGCGCTCGCCACATAGATCGCCACCTTGGCGAAGGTCGCCGCGGCGTCGGAGATGAAGCCGCCAGCGAAGCCGCGGCCGAACGGCGAGAAGGCCGCGGCGACCGCGGCCGCCGCGAGGATGGCCATGGCCACGTAGCCCAGCGCCGTCCCGGCGCGCGGCTGGAACGCCCCCCAGACCAGCAGCAGCATGGCGCCGCCGGCGAGGATGAGCTCGGGATAGGTGAGGCCGAGGTCGGCGGAGAAGGTCATGGCGCTCGTCTAGCCCCCTACCCGCCCGTCGCCGCGCGATAGGTCGCGACGAGGTGGTCGACGGAGGTCTGGGTGATGTCGAAGATGGCGGACGGGTAGAAGCCCAGCACCAGGGTGGAGACGATCAGCGGGGCGAAGATCATCACCTCGCGCCATTCCAGGTCGTTGATCGTCAGGAGCTTGGGGTTGGTGATCTCGCCGAACACCACCCGCCGGTAGACGGTCAGCATGTAGACCGCCGAGAGGATCACGCCGCTGGCCGCGACGATCGCCGTCCAGGTGGAGACCTGGTAGGCGCCGGTCATGGTCAGGATCTCGCCCGGGAAGCCGGAGGTGCCCGGCAGGCCCACGTTGCCCATGGTGAAGACCATGAAGATCGCGGCGTACCAGGGCATGCGGTTCACCAGCCCGCCGTAGAAGGCGATCTCGCGGGTGTGCATGCGGTCGTAGATGACGCCGACGCAGAGGAACAGCGCGCCGGAGATCACCCCGTGGCTGATCATCTGGTAGAGCGCGCCCTGCTCGCCCTGGGCGTTGCCCGAGAAGATGCCCATGGTGACGAGGCCCATGTGGGCCACCGACGAGTAGGCGATCAGCTTCTTGATATCGACCTGCCGGAAGGCGACCAGCGAGGTGTAGACCACGGCGATCGCCGAGAGCGCGAACACCAGCGGCGTGAAGAACTCCGAGGCCTGCGGGAACATCGGCAGGCTGAAGCGCATGAAGCCGTAGCCGCCCATCTTCAGCAGGATGCCGGCCAGGATCACCGAGCCGGCGGTCGGCGCCTCCACGTGCGCGTCGGGCAGCCAGGTGTGCACCGGCCACATCGGCATCTTCACCGCGAACGAGGCGAAGAAGGCCAGCCACAGCCAGGTCTGCATGCCCGGCGAGAAGCTGTAGGCCATAAGCTCGGGGATCGAGGCGGTGCCAGCGACGCTGATCATCGCCAGGATGGCCGCCAGCATCAGCACCGAGCCCAGCAGGGTGTAGAGGAAGAACTTGAAGGCCGCGTAGACGCGGCGCGCCCCGCCCCACACCCCGATGATCAGGAACATCGGCGCCAGGCCGAACTCGAAGAACAGGTAGAAGAGGACGATATCCAGGGCGCAGAAGACGCCGATCACCAGCGTCTCGAGCACCAGGAACGCGGCCATGTACTCCAGCACCCGGTGCTCGATGGAGTTCCAGGACGCGGCGATGCAGATCGGCATCAGGAAGGCGGTCAGCAGGACGAACAGCACCGAGATGCCGTCGACGCCCATCCGGTAGTGCAGCCCGGCGAACCAGGGCACGTCCTCGACGAACTGGAAGTCGGCGGTGCTGGCGTCGAACTGGACGACCAGCAGCACGGACAGCGCGAGCGTCGCCAGCGTGGTCAGCAGGGCGATCCACTTGGCGCGGTTGACCGTCCGCGGATCGTCGGACTGGCCAAGGAACAGCAGCGCCAGGATGCCGGCCACCCCGATCAGGGGCGAGAAGGTGATGAGCGAAAGAATCCCAGGCATGACGCTTACCGGCCCCAGGCCCAGAGGGCGTAGGACAGGATCCCCGCCACCCCGAGCAGCATCACGAACGCGTAGTGGTAGACGTAGCCGGTCTGCAGCTTGCCGGCCCGGCGGCCGACCTCATAGCTGACCGCCGAGACCCCGTCGGGGCCCAGACCGTCGATGATCTTCTGGTCGCCGCCCTTCCAGAACAGGTCGCCCAGCAGCTTGGCGCCTTTCACGAAGGTCGCCTGGTAGATCTCGTCGAAGAACCACTTGTTGTAGAAGAAGGTGTAGGCCGGCCCGCCGTGGGCGGCCAGGCGCGCGCCCAGGCCTTCCTTGATCAGGTACATGTAGGCCGCCACGCCCAGGCCGATGATCGCCGCCACCAGCGGGGCGAGGATCGCCCACACCGGCGCCTCGTGATGCTCCATCACGTGGTTGTCGGGGCCGTTGAAGATCGCGCCCCGCCAGAACTCGCCCTGGTGATGGCCGATGAAGAACTCTTCGAAGAATCCGCCGGCGAAGATCGCGCCCACGCTGAGGATCAGCAGCGGGACCAGCATGATCCACGGGCTCTCGTGCGGCTTGTGGTCGTGCCCGTGATCGCCATGGCCGTGGGCGGCGTGCGCGCCTTCGAGCGGCTCGTCGTGGGTCTCCAGCTGGGCCGAGGTGGCGTGGTCGTCGCCGTGGTGGGCCTCCACGTGGCCGCGGTCGTCGTGGCCCCAGCGGGCGTGACCGTTGAAGGTGAAGAAGGCGACCCGCCAGGAGTAGAAGGAGGTCAGGCCCGCCACCAGCACGCCGATCACGAAGGCGAAGTAGGCGATGCCATTGTCATGCCCCACGGCGAACGCCGAGTGGATGATCGACTCCTTGGAGTAGAAGCCCGCGAAGCCGAGGCCCTCGAGGCCCCACACCGGCGGGATGCCCAGACCGGTGATGGCGATGGTGCCGATGGTCATCACCGCATAGGTGATCGGCAGCGCCTTCGCGAGCGCCCCGTAGCGGCGCATATCCTGCTCGTGATGCATGCCGTGGATCACCGAGCCGGCGCCCAGGAAAAGCAGCGCCTTGAAGAAGGCGTGGGTGAACAGGTGGAACATGGCCGCCTGGTAGGCGCCGACGCCCGCGGCGAAGAACATGTAGCCGAGCTGCGAACAGGTCGAATAGGCGATGACGCGCTTGATGTCGTTCTGGGTCAGGCCGACGGTGGCGGCGAACAGCGCCGTCACCGCACCGATGATGGTGACGATGTTCTTGGCGACCGGCGCGTACTCGAACATCGGCGACAGCAGGCAGACCATGTAGACGCCGGCGGTCACCATGGTGGCGGCGTGGATCAGGGCGGAGACCGGGGTCGGGCCCTCCATCGCGTCCGGCAGCCAGGTATGCAGGAAGAACTGCGCCGACTTGCCCATGGCGCCGACGAACAGCAGCGCGCAGGCCAGGTCCATCAGCCGCCAGTTCTGGCCGGCGAACGCCCAGGTGCGGTCGGCGTTGGCCTCGACCGCCGGGAAGATCTCGGCGAACTCGATCGTCCCGAAGGCCCAGAACACCGTCATGATGCCGAGGGCGAAGCCGAAGTCGCCGACCCGGTTGACCACGAAGGCCTTGATGGCCGCGGCGTTGGCCGTGGCTTTGTGGAACCAGAAGCCGATCAGGAGGTAGCTGGCCAGGCCGACGCCTTCCCAGCCGAGGAACAGCTGCATGAAGTCGGCGGCGGTCACCAGCGCCAGCATGGCGAAGGTGAACAGCGACAGGTAGGCGAAGAACCGCGGCTTGTGCGGATCCTCCGCCATGTAGCCCCACGAATAGACGTGGACGAGCGCGGACACCGTGGTGACCACGATCAGCATCACGGCCGACAGCCCGTCGATCCGGATAGCCCAGTTCGACTGGAAGTCGCCGATGTGGATGAACCGCATCAGCGTGTGGGTGAAGGGCTCCAGGCCGCCGTAGGTCCACTGGAGGAAGACCGTCCAGGACAGCACGCACGAGAGGATGAGCAGGCCGGTCGTGACGGCCATCGAGGGCACGTCGCCGATCTTGCGGCCGAACAGCCCCGCGATGATCGCGCCGACGATGGGCGCGAAGACGAGGACGGTGACGAGGGTCTCTGGGCTCATTCTCGTCAGCCCCGCATCATCGAGGCGTCATCGACGGAGATGTCGCCCCTGTTCCGGAAGAAGGTGACGAGGATCGCCAGGCCGACCGCGGCCTCGGCCGCCGCGACGGTCAGCACGAACATGGCGAAGATCTGCCCCACCACGTCGTGCAGGTAGACCGAGAAGGCCACCAGGTTGATGTTCACGGCCAGCAGGATGAGCTCGATGCTCATCAGGATGACGATGATGTTCTTGCGGTTCACGAAGATGCCGAAGACGCCGATCGTGAACAGGATGGCGGCGACCGCCAGATAGTGGACGAGGCCGATGGTCATTCGCCGATCCCCTCGCCCGGCTTGATCTGCACGATGCGCATGCCCGTCTTCGGAGTGCGGAGGACCTGGTCGGCGACCAGCTGGCGGCGGACGTTAGGCTTGTGGCGCAGGGTCAGCACGATGGCCCCGATCATCGCCACCAGCAGCACCATCCCAGCCGCCTGGAAGAAGTAGACGTAGTCGGTGTAGAGCACCCGGCCGATCGCCTCGGCGTTGGTCACATCGCCCGGCGCGGCGGTCGGCAGTTCGTTCCCCGCGGCCGCGCCCTGGCTGGCCACGGCGCTCGCCACCGCGATCATTTCGATCGACAGGATGACCGCCACCAGCCCGGCCAGCGGCAGGTACCTGGCGAAGCCCTGGCGCAGGGCGGCGAAGTCGACGTCCAGCATCATGACGACGAACAGGAACAGCACCGCCACGGCGCCGACGTAGACCACCACCAGCAGCATCGCCAGGAACTCGGCCCCGAGGAGCACGAACAGCCCGGCGGCCGAGAAGAAGGCCAGGATCAGGAACAGCACCGAGTGCACGGGATTGCGGGCCGAGACGACGGCGAATCCCGCAGCGATGGTGACTATCGCCAGCAGATAGAATGCGATCGCCTGCAAGGCCATCGGCGGGACCAGCTCCCTCGAAAACTACCAAACCAAAGGGGCGGTCAGCGCCGCCCCGGCCTCATGATGGGATTCGCGCCGCCCTCTTAGCGATAGGGCGCGTCCAGTTCTAGGTTCTTCGCGATCTCCCGCTCCCACCGGTCGCCGTTCTCCAGCAGGCGCTCCTTATCGTAGTAGAGCTCCTCGCGGGTCTCGGTGGCGAACTCCAGGTTCGGGCCCTCCACGATGGCGTCCACCGGGCAGGCCTCCTGACACAGGCCGCAGTAGATGCACTTGACCATGTCGATGTCGTAGCGGGTCGTCCGGCGGCTGCCGTCCTCGCGCGGTTCGGCCTCGATGGTGATGGCCTGGGCCGGGCAGACGGCCTCGCAGAGCTTGCAGGCGATGCAGCGTTCTTCGCCGTTCGGGTAGCGGCGCAGGGCGTGCTCGCCGCGGAACCTGGGGCTCTGCGGGTTGCGCTCGTTCGGATAGATCACCGTCGCCTTGGGGCGGACCATGTACTTCATGGCCAGGACGAAGGCGCCGCCGAAGTCCAGCAGCGCCGCGCCCTTGGCGGCCTGCGCGATGCGAGAGGCGAATCCCATGACTTAAGCGGCTCCAGAGGCGGGGCCGAACACCCGCCAGGCGGCGATGACGGCGACGGCGACCAGCGAAAACGGCAGGAAGACCTTCCAGCCCAGGCGCATCAGCTGGTCGTAGCGGTAGCGGGGCACGATCGCCTTCACGACGGCGACCATGAAGAACCAGAAGACCACCTTCATCACGAACACCAGCAGGTAGAAGCTGTTGGCCATGAAGGCCGGCCAGCTCTCGAGGAAGGTGGTCGGGAATCCGGGGTGCCAGCCGCCGAAGAACAGGATGCTGATGAGCGCGCACATCAGCACGATGTTCGAGTACTCGCCGATCATGAACAGCAGGTACGGGGTGGAGGAGTATTCCACCTGGTAGCCAGCCACGAGCTCGGACTCGGCCTCCGGCAGGTCGAACGGCGGACGGTTGGTTTCGGCCAGGAAGCTGATGAAGAAGATCACGCTCATCGGCAGCATGATCAGCACCAGTGGCAGCTGGGTGAGCCCGCCGCCGAGGAAGTGCCAGTTCCAGATCCAGCCGGCCTGGTTGTTGACGATGGTGGTCAGGTTCATCGACCCGGCCAGCAGGATCACGGTGATGATCACGAAGCCAAGGCTGACCTCGTAGGAGACCATCTGCGCCGCCGAGCGGAGAGAGCCCAGGAACGGGTACTTCGAGTTCGAAGCCCAGCCGCCCATGATGATGCCGTAGACGCCGAGCGAGGACACCGCGAACAGGAACAGGATGCCGACATTGATGTCGGAGACCACCCAGCCGGGCGCGAAGGGGATCACCGCCCAGGCCACGAACGCCAGGACGAAGCTCAGCAGCGGCGCCAGGAGGAAGACCGTCTTGTCGGCCCCCGATGGCACCACGATCTCCTTCAGCACAAACTTGAAGAAGTCGGCGAAGGACTGCAGCAGGCCGAACGGGCCGACCACGTTGGGGCCTTTGCGCATCTGCACGCCGGCCCAGATCTTCCGGTCTGCGAGCAGCAGGAAGGCCAGCGAAAGCAGTACGCCGACCATCACGATCAGCACCTGGCCGACGGTGATCAGCGTCCAGCCGCCCGGGGTGGCCCAGAAGGATTGGGTCTGCTCCATCCCCTACTCCGCGGCGATCTTGGCGGCGCTGGACGAGGCCAGGGCGGCGCATTCGGCCATCGTCACGCTGGCGCGGGCGATGGGGTTGGTCAGGTGGAAGGCGGCGATCGGCGAGGCGAACGGCGCGTCCGAGACGTCGCCCTTCACGCCCAGGGCGTCGAAGTCGAGGTCGCGGCCCAGGCCGGTCTGCACATAGTCGATCTGACCGAAGGTCGGATGGTCGGCGAACAGCTTGGCCCGAAGCTGATCCAGGTCGTCGTACGGCAGGGTGGCGCCCAGCCGCTCCGACAGCGCCCGGAAGATGGCCCAGTCCTCGCGCGCCTCGCCTTTCGGGAAGACCGCCCGCATGCCCATCTGCACCCGGCCCTCGGTGTTGACGTAGAGGCCGTTCTTCTCGGTGTAGGCCGCGCCTGGCAGGATGACGTCGGCGCGGTGCGCGCCCGCGTCCCCATGGGTGCCGACGTAGACCACGAAGGCGTCGGAGGCCCGGGCGTCGATCTCGTCGGCGCCCAGCAGGAACAGCACGTCGAGGGCGCCGGGCTGCACCATCGCCGGCGCGGAGAGCCCGCCCACCGGCAGGAAGCCCATATCGAGACCCGCGACCCGCGAGGCCGCCGTGTGCAGCACGTTCCAGGTCGCGCCGAACGCCTTGGCGACGCCCGCCGCAGCCTTCAGCACCGCCGCGCCGTCGGTGCGCGACAGGGCCCCTGCCCCGACGATCACCGCCGGGTTCTTGGCGTCCTTCAGGAACTTGACGAACTCGCTCCGCGAGCGAGTGAGCTTGGACAGATCGGCCGGCCCCGTGCCCAGGTGCTCGTAGCCGTAGGTCAGGTCCGCCGCCTCGCCGACCACCCCGATGCGCAGCGCGCCCGCCAGCCAGCGCTTGCGCAGGCGGGCGTTGAACACCGGCGCCTCGAGCCGCGGGTTGGTCCCGATCAGGAGGACCGCGTCGGCTTCTTCGATGCCGGCGATGGTCGAATTCAGCAGCCAGGATTCGCGTGGGCCCTCGCCCAGCGCCATGCCGTCCTGGCGGCAGTCCAGGTTCTTCACGCCGAGCGAGCGGAAGAGGTCCATCGCCGCCTTCATGGACTCCGCGTCCTGCAGATCGCCGGCGATGGCGCCGACCCGCTCGGGCGCGGCCCCCCTCACCTTCTGCGCGACGACATCCAGCGCCTCGGCCCAGGTCGCGGGGCGCAGCTTGCCCGCTTCCCGGACGTAGGGGCGGTCGAGGCGCTGGCGCGACAGGCCGTCGACCACGTAGCGCGTCTTGTCGCTGATCCACTCCTCGTTGATCTCGTCGTTCACCCGGGGCAGCACGCGCAGAACGGCCGGCCCGCGGGCGTCGACACGGATCGCCGAGCCGAGCGCGTCCATGACATCGATCGTCTCGGTCTTCTTCAGCTCCCAGGGACGGTAGTTGAAGGCCCACGGCTTGTGCGTCAGGGCGCCGACCGGGCACAGGTCGATGACGTTGGCCGACAGCTCGCTGCTCACCGCCTTGTCCAGGTAGGTGACGATCTCGACGCTCTCGCCGCGATTGATCAGACCGATATCCGGCACGCCCGCGACTTCGGTGATGAAGCGCACGCAGCGGGTGCACTGGATGCAGCGGGTCATCACCGTCTTGATCAGCGGACCCATGTACTTTTCTTCGACGGCCCGCTTGTTCTCGGCGTAGCGGCTGTCGTCGCGGCCATAGGCCATCGCCTGGTCCTGCAGGTCGCACTCGCCGCCCTGGTCGCAGATCGGGCAGTCCAGAGGGTGGTTGATGAGCAGGAACTCCATCACCCCGTGGCGGGCCTTTTTCACCATCGGCGTGTCGGTGAGGATCTCCATCCCCTCGGCGGCCGGCAGCGCGCAGCTGGCCTGCGGCTTCGGCGGGCCCGGCTTCACCTCGACCAGACACATGCGGCAGTTGCCGGCGATCGACAGCCGCTCGTGGTAGCAGAAGCGCGGGATCTCCTCGCCGGCAAGCTCGGCGACCTGCAGGACGTTCATCCCGGCCTCGAACTCGATCTCGACCCCGTTGACCTTGGCCTTGGGCATTTCTCGATTACTCCGCCGCCACCCGTGCGCCCTGCACGTGCGGTTTGCCGGCCCGGTAGTTGTTGATCCGCTCTTCCACTTCGTGGCGGAAGTGCTTGAAAAGGCCCTGGATCGGCCAGGCGGCCGCATCGCCAAGGCCGCAGATGGTGTGGCCTTCGACCTGGCTGGCGACGTCGAGCAGCAGGTCGATCTCCCGCATCTCGGCTTCGCCCGTGGCCATCCGCTCCATCACCCGCCACATCCAGCCGGTGCCCTCGCGGCACGGCGTGCACTGGCCGCAGCTCTCGTGCTTGTAGAAGTAGGCGCCGCGGGCGATCGCCTTGATCAGGTCGGTGTCCTTGTCCATGACGATCATGGTCGCCGTGCCCAGGCCCGAGCCGCGCTTCTGCAGGTCCTCGAACTCCATCAGCGCCACCTCGGCCTCCTCGGCCGGGATCATCTTCATGGAGAGGCCGCCGGGGATGACCGCCTTCAGGTTCCCCCAGCCGCCGCGCACGCCGCCGAAGTGCTCCTCGATGAGCTGCTTCATCGGGATCGACATGGTCTCCTCGACCACGCACGGCTTGTTCACGTGGCCGGCCGCCGCCATCAGCTTGGTGCCGGTGGAGCGCTCGGAGCCGAAGCCGGCGAACCAGTCCGCCCCGCGGCGCAAGATCGTCCCCACGACGGCGATGGACTCGACGTTGTTGATGGTGGTCGGGCAGCCGTAGATGCCGGCGCCGGCCGGGAACGGCGGCTTGAGCCTAGGTTGCCCCTTCTTGCCCTCCAGGCTCTCCATCAGTGCGGTCTCGTCGCCGCAGATGTAGGCCCCGCCCCCGTGGGTGACGTAGAGGTCGAACGGCCAGCCGAAGATGTTGTCCTTGCCGATCAGCTTGGCCTTGTAGGCCTGGGCGATCGCCGCCTCGAGCCGCTCGCGCTCGTAGACGTACTCGCCGCGGATATAGATGTACGCCGTGTGCGCGCGGATCGCGTAGCTGGCGATCAGGCAGCCCTCGATCAGCAGATGCGGGTCATTGCGCAGGATCTCGCGGTCCTTGCAGGCGCCCGGCTCGGACTCGTCGGCGTTGACCACCAGGAAGTGCGGCCGCTCGCTCTCCTGCTTGGGCATGAAGGTCCACTTCAGGCCGGTGCCGAAGCCCCCGCCCCCGCGGCCGCGCAGGCCCGAAGCCTTGATCTGCTCGCAGATCCACTCGGGCGTCTGCTGCAGGATCTCGCACACGAGGTTGTAGGCGCCGCGCTGCTTCGCCCCTTCCAGCCCGAAATCGTGCAGGCCGTACAGGTTGGTGAAGATGCGGTCCTTGTCTTGCAGAATGCCGACCACGGTCAGCGCACTCCCCTGTTCGCGCGAGGCTCGCCCGCGCCACTGACCTGCTGGTTCACTCGGCCGGCTCCTTCGCCGCGTTCGGCAGCGGGAAGGCCTTGGCGCGCGAGCCGTCGTAGAGCGACGGGTCGGTCAGCACCAGCGGTCCGCCTTCCGGCGCGGCGCCCTGGCGCCCGATGGCCGAGCCCGGCTTGGGGCTCTCGCCCGCCGCAAACTGGTCGAGCAGCGTCTCCAGCGCCTCGGGCGTCAGGTCCTCGTAGTAGTAGTCATTGATGGCCGCCATCGGCGCGTTGGCGCAGGCGCCCATGCACTCGACTTCCTGCCAATAGAACTGGCCGTCGGCCGAGCGGTGCTCTTTCGGGCCGATCTTCTTCTTGCAGACCGCCATCAGGGCCTCGGCGCCACGGATCTGGCAGGGCGTGGTCCCGCAGATCTGCACCACCGTCCGGCCCACCGGCTCGAGATGGAACATGGTGTAGAAGGTCGCGACCTCCAGCACCCGGATTTTGGCCATGCCGAGCAGTTCGGCGACGGCGCGGATCGCGGGCTCGGAGACCCAGCCCTCCTGCTTCTGGACCAGCCACAGCAGCGGAATGACCGCGGACTGCTGCCGGCCGGCGGGATACTTGGCCATCCACCACTGGACGAGCTTCATGGTCTCCTTGGAGAACTCGAAGCTGTCCGGCTGAACGGTCGAGAGGCGGCGGACGCTCAACGGGCCCTCACTTCACGAAGTCGACGCGGGCGATCTTGCCGCCGGCGATGGTGTAGATCGCCGCCACCTCGAAGGTCTCCCCGCCCGGACGGCGGATGACCTTCTCGTGGTCGACGACGGTGTTGGAGAGCACGATCCGGTTCAGCAGCTCGACCCGGTTCTCGGGGAAGTCGGCGAACACCTGGGCGTACTTGTCCCGGAAGGCCTGCAGCCCCTGGATGGTCACCTGCCCGTTCAGGTCCGCGACGATCAGGTCGTCGGCGAAGAAGCTGCAGTAGGCGTCCAGGTCCTGGACGTTGTAGGCGTCGAGCTGGCCCTGGGCGAGGTCGACGGGCGTCGGGTTCGAAGGCGCGTTCACCGGTCGATCTCCCCGAACACGATGTCCAGCGAGCCGAGGATGGCCGAGACGTCCGCCAGCATGTGGCCGCGGTTCATCCAGTCCATCGCCTGCAGGTGCGGAAAGCCCGGCGCGCGGATCTTGCAGCGGTACGGCTTGTTGGTGCCGTCGCTGATCAGATAGACGCCGAACTCGCCTTTGGGCGCCTCCACACAGGCGTAGACTTCGCCTTCCGGCGGCCGGTAGCCCTCGGTGTAGAGCTTGAAGTGGTGGATGAGCGCCTCCATCGAGCGCTTCATCTCGCCCCGGCGCGGCGGGGCGATCTTGTGGTCGTCCGACAGCACCAGGCCAGGCGTCTTCTGAAGCATGTGGCAGGCCTGCTTCATGATCTTGGTCGACTCGCGCATCTCCTGCATGCGGCAGAGGTAGCGGTCGTAGCAGTCGCCATTGACGCCCAGCGGGATGTCGAACTCGAAGTCCGAGTAGTTCTCGTAAGGCTGGTTGCGGCGCAGGTCCCAGGCGATGCCCGAGCCGCGCAGCATCACGCCGGAGAAGCCCCAGGCGTAGGCCTCCTCGACGCCCACCTTGCCGATGTCGACGTTCCGCTGCTTGAAGATGCGGTTGTCGGTGATCAGCCCTTCGATGTCGTCCAGCACCCGCGGGAAGCCATCGCACCAGTCGCTGATGTCCTGCACCAGCTCGGGCGGCAGGTCCTGGCGCACGCCGCCGACCCGGAAGTAGTTGGCGTGGAGCCGAGCGCCCGAGGCGCGCTCGTAGAACACCATCAGCTTCTCGCGCTCCTCGAAGCCCCAGAGCGGCGGCGTCAGGGCGCCCACGTCCATGGCCTGGGTCGTCACGTTCAGCAGGTGATTCAGGATCCGGCCGATCTCCGAATAGAGCACCCGGATGATCTGGCCGCGGATCGGGACCTCGACGCCCATGAGCTTTTCGAGGGCGAGCACGTAGGCGTGCTCCTGGTTCATCGGGGCCACGTAGTCCAGGCGATCGAAATAGGGGATCGTCTGGGCGTAGGGCCGGTACTCCATCAGCTTCTCAGTGCCGCGGTGCAGCAGGCCGATATGCGGATCGACGCGGTCGACCACCTCGCCGTCCAGCTCCAGAACCAGGCGCAGCACGCCGTGCGCCGCCGGGTGCTGCGGGCCGAAGTTGATGTTGAATTTACGGATCGGGGTCTCGGGGAAGAGGGTCGTCTCCTGCCCGACAGCCGGGGTGTTCTGGCCGGTCATGCCTTCACCTTACGCGCCTGCAGCGCCGTCCAGGCCAGGCCGATCAGGCCCAGACCCACGCCCGCCGCCGGCAGCAGCGGCGCGGACGTGAAGAGATCGCCGGCCCCCAGCTGATGGCCGAGCGGCGCGCCGACCAGAACGGCGGGGCCGAACCAGGCGAACGGCAGCCGGTCGCCGGCCCGGCGGGCGAACTCCACCCGGGCGGCCGAGGCGAAGCCGGCGGCGATGGCGACCAGGGCCAGCAGCACGCCCAAGCCGAGCGCCTGCAGCTGGTCGGCGGCGAACACGGCGCCCGCCTCGACCGAGGCAAGCGAGGCGGCCAGGCCGATGAAGAACATCACGCCGGTGTTGAACGACAGGAACCCCGGCAGCTGCCTCAGGTGAGCGGCGCCCATCACTTCGCCTCCGCCTTCTCGTCGCCCGGCAGGGCCCTGGGCCCATAGCCGCGCTCGTCACCTTCCCAGGGGGAGAGGAAGTCCCAGTTCCGCCACTCGGTCATCTTGATCGGCTCATAGACGACGCGCTTCAGCTCGTCGTCGTAGCGGACCTCCACATAGCCGCTCATCGGGAAGTCCTTGCGCAGCGGATGGCCGTGGAAGCCGTAGTCGGTGAGGATCCGCCGAAGGTCCGGATGGCCCTCGAAGAAGATCCCGTACATGTCGAAGGCCTCGCGCTCGTACCAGTCGGCGCTGGGGTAGACGCCAACGATCGACGGCACGGCGGTGTCCTCGTCGGTCTCCAGCTTGATCCGGATGCGGCGGTTCTTCGGGTAGCTGAGCAGGTGGTAGACGACGTCGAAGCGGCGCTCGCGCTGCGGCCAGTCGACGCCGGCCAGGTCGATCAGCTGGTTGAAGCGCAGGTCCGGATGGTCGCGCAGGAAGGTCAACGCCTCGACGATGCGGGGCAGACCCGCGTGCAGCGTCAGCTCGTTGAACTCGACCTTGTAGCCGCCGAAAGCGCCCGCGGCGTCGGCGACGATGCGCTGGCCCAGCGCGTCCAGGTCCTCGTGGGTGACCGCCCAGCTCATCGCTCGATGGTCCCCTCGCGGCGGATCTTCTTCTGCAGCTGCAGCACGCCGTAAACCAGGGCCTCGGCGGTCGGCGGGCAGCCGGGGACGTAGATGTCCACGGGCACGACGCGATCGCAGCCGCGCACCACCGAATAGCTGAAGTAGTAGTAGCCGCCGCCGTTGGCGCAGCTGCCCATGGAGATCACGTAGCGCGGCTCCGGCATCTGGTCGTAGACCTTGCGCAGGGCCGGAGCCATCTTGTTGCACAGGGTGCCCGCGACGATCATCACGTCCGACTGGCGCGGGCTGGCGCGGGGCGCGAAGCCGTAGCGCTCCAGGTCGTACCTCGGCATCGAGGCCTGCATCATCTCGACAGCGCAGCAGGCCAGCCCGAAAGTCATCCACATGAGAGAGCCGGTGCGGGCCCAGGTGATGATGTCGTCAGCCGCCGCCGTGATGAAGCCGCGGTCGGCGAGCTGATCGTTCACGTGATCGAAGAACGGGTCATGGACCTTGGGGTCATACCCCTCGACGGTCGTGCGCCCGGCGGACAACGCCGGGGCCTTGGGCGGCTGGATTATTCCCATTCCAGCGCTCCCTTTTTCCACTCGTAGATAAAGCCGACGGTGAGGACGCCCAGGAAGGTCATCATCGACCAGAAGGCGAACTGCGCCGTCTCCGGCGGCAGGTTCATCAGGGTCACCGCCCACGGAAACAGGAAGGCGACCTCGAGGTCGAAGATGATGAACAGGATCGAGACCAGGTAGAACCGGACGTCGAACTTCATCCGCGCGTCGTCAAAAGCGTTGAAGCCGCACTCGTAGGTGGACAGCTTCTCGGGGTCCGGCGACTTCGGCGCCAGGATGGCGGCCGCCAGCACGAAACCGACGCCCAGAGCCACCGCGATCCCGAAGAAGATCACGATCGGCAGGTACTGCAGAAGAAAGGCTTCCATTATGTCCTCGGGGAGGAGTCGGGCGCCCTTCTAGACCACGTGCGCGCGCCGTTCAAACGGGAGGTTTGCGGTGCGTTGTCCGGGGAGGTGCGATGACTGGCGCCGCCGCCTCTTGCGGCGCGGATATATGGGCGCACGGGCGCTTGGCCAAGCAAACTTATCGAATGTAATCAGAACAATGTTAGCTGATCGGTTGTGTCGGCAGGCGCCTCCGCCTTTGGCTGCCCGAGCCAGCGGACCACCTGGTCTTCCAAGGGCGCGGTGAATCGCGCGACGTCCCCCGGCGCCCGTGCCTGGGCCGCCACAAACAGGGCGTAGAGAATCTGTCCCGCCCGCTGGGCTCGCAGCGCCGGCAGCGCCCAGCTCTCGGCCAGAAAGCGGGTGATCGCCGACTCGCGGGCGGCGTCCACCTCGGCCACCAGCGCCTTGGCGGCGCCGTCGCGCGCGGCAAGGGCGCGGATGCTCGCCTCCAGCCGGTCGTCTGCGGCCTGCGACAGGGCCGCCAGCCGGGCCCGCCGCGGCGCCTCCGGATCGGCCTCGCGCCAGCTCTCCAGCGCCGCCAGCGAAGCGTCGCGCCACCGGGACAGCACCCGGCCGGTGAACGCCCCCATGGTCGGGAAGTGATGATAGAAGGAGCCCTTGGTCCGCCCGGCCGCAGCGCACAGCCGGTCGAGCGCCAGGGCCTCCGGGCCGCCCTCCCGCAGCCGCTGCGCGCCGAACGCCAGCCAATCCTCCGCGCTCCAACGCTGCGCCATCGCCTGCTCCTGCTTCGGGGCGCTCCATACCCTCCGGTAGGGTCGGTCAGGCAAGCGGAGCGTGCGTCGCGGCTGTGGACGGCGGCGAAAGGGGCACTAGGGTGGCGCTCGTGACCGCCCCCGCCTCCCCGCCCAAGCCGCTGATCTACCGTATCCTCGACGCCATCGAGCGGCTGGGCGACAAGCTGCCGGACCCGGTGTTCATCTTCGCCTGGTTCATCGGCGCCCTGGTGCTGGCCAGCGTGGTCTGCGCCGCTCTCGGTGTCAGCGCCGTCAATCCCGTGGACGGCGAGGTGCTGCGCGCCCAGAGCCTGCTGGCGCCGGAGAACGTGCGCCAGCTGCTGGTGGAGATGCCGCGCACCCTCACCGGCTTCGCCCCGCTGGGCTACGTGCTGCTGATCATGCTGGGCGCGGGGCTGGCGGAGCGGGTCGGCCTGTTGCCGGCCGCGCTGCGGGTGCTGATGGCGGCCGCGCCGAAGCGGCTGATCACCCCCATGGTCGTCCTTATCGGGCTATTGGCCAACCAGGCGGCCGATTCGGGGTTCGTGATCCTGCTGCCGCTGGCCGGCGTGGCGTTCGCGGCGGCGGGACGCCATCCCATCGCCGGGATCGCCGCGGCCTTCGCCGGCGTGGTCGGCAGCTTCGCCGGCAACCCCCTGCCCGGCCAGTTCGACGCCCTGATCCTGGGCCTCACCGAACCCGCCGCCCGGCTGATCGACAAGGGCTGGACCGCCAACCTGGTGGGCAACTGGTTCTTCACCGCCGCGGGCGCGGTGGTGTTCATCCCGGTCGCCTGGTTCGTCACCGACAAGATCGTGGAGCCCCGGCTCGGCCCCTGGACGCCGGCCGAGGGCCAGGCGGCAATGGCCGCGCCGCTCGATCCTGCCGAGCGCCGCGGCTTGCGTATCGCCGGCCTCGTCGCCTTGGCGGTGCTGGCGACCTGGGCGGCGCTGGCTCTCGCCCCCGGCGCGCCGCTGGTCGATCCTGAGGCGGCGGGCCCGGCCCGGTGGACCCCCTTCTTCCGCTCGCTGGTGGCCGGCTTCTTCGTCCTCTTTCTCTCCACCGGCCTGGCATATGGCCTTTCGGTCGGCGCGATCCGCTCGGACAAGGACGTGGTGCGGCTGTGCGCCGACTCGATGGCCGCCATGGCGCCTTACATCGTGCTCGCCTTCGCCGCGGCCCACTTCATCGCCATGTTCAACTGGTCGAACCTGGGGGCGATCAGCGCCATCCACGGTGCCGAGACCCTTCGCGCCTCCGGCCTGCCGATTCCGGTGCTGTTGATGGGCCTGGTCCTCTTGACCGCCGCCCTCGACATGCTGATCGGCTCGGCCTCGGCCAAGTGGGCGGCGCTCGCGCCCGTGCTGGTCCCGATGCTGATGCTGGTGGGGATCAGCCCGGAGATGACCACCGCCGCCTACCGGATGGGTGATTCGACCGTGAACATGGCCAGCCCCCTGATGCCGTACTTCGGGTTGGGGCTGGCCTTCTGCCAGCGTTGGAAGCCCGACTTCGGGGTCGGCGGCCTGATCAGCGCCATGCTCCCCTACTCGGCCGCGATGATGGCCGCCGGCGTACTGATGACCGGCCTGTGGGCCGCCTTCGAGCTGCCGCTCGGCCCGGCGGCGGGCGTTCACTACACGCCGCCCACAGGAAGCATCGCTCCTTAACCATCTGCGACCACTCTCCCGTTGACTAAAAGCAAGGCGGCGCCTATCAGACCGCCCTCGCTTCTAGCGAGCGCCTACGCGGGTGTAGCTCAGTTGGTTAGAGCGCCGGCCTGTCACGCCGGAGGTCGCGGGTTCGAGCCCCGTCACTCGCGCCATCAGGCCTAAGGGCCGAATCCCCAGATCTCAGTTCGCTCATCCCCGCGAAAGTGGAGACCGAAACCGACTCAGCGGCTGCTGATGGGTTCCCGCCTTCGCGGGAATGATCGGAGATAGCTAAGGTCCGAGCCGCGCAAGCGCCTCGACGACCAGCGGCGCTTGGCTCGGCAGGAGCTTGGACATCGCCGCCTCCGCGGGCCAGTAGGCGACCTTGTCGATCTCTGGGACCTCGATCATCCGGCCGGACCTCGGCGGCCACTCCATGCGGAAGGTGTTGCTGCGGAAGCCGGCGAGGTCGAGGTCGGCCTCGGCCAGCCAGCAGACCACGCGCTTGCCGCCTTTCTGGCGGATGGGGGTGAGCGGCTCGAACGGGCCGGCGATCGCCTGACCCACCTCCTCCTCGAACTCGCGGACGGCGCAGGCGAGCGGATCCTCGCCCTCGTCGATCTCGCCCTTGGGGATCATCCAGGCGCCGGCGTCGCGCTTCGCCCACAGCGGGCCGCCGGGATGGGCGAGCAGGAACTCGATACCGCCTTCTCCGCGACGCCAGACCAGCAGGCCGGCGCTGGTGCGTGTCGAACCCAACTGACCCTCCGTTCGCGGCAAGGTCTCGTTAACCCTGCCGGCGGACCTTGGCGGGATGTTGCGTCCCGCCCTCGCCGCCTTCGCCGCGCTCCTGTTAAGCGCCGCCGCCGCCCATGCCGATCCCTGCACCGCCATACCCGACAAGGGCCCGATGCCGGCCGGCCTAAAGCGCGGGGCGACCTTCTCCGGCAAGGTGACCTATGTGGGCGACGGAGATTCCCTCTGCGTCGCGACGGGCCCGCGGAAAGACCAGTGGGTCGAGGTGCGGGTGGCCGACTTCTACGCCCCCGAGATCAGCTCCAGTGAAGGCCCGGCAGCCAAGGCCGCGCTCTCCCGCATCGCCCAGGGCAAGCAGGCGACCTGTAAGGCCGAGAAGCGGTCCTGGGACCGGGTCGTGGCGACCTGCACGATCGATGGGCGCTCAGTCGCCGAACACATGCGACGGGCCGGCATTTCCGAGGGCGGCCGGGGTCAACCGACGGCGGCCTCGCGGTCCCTCTCCAGCACGAAGTCGTCGGGATTCGGCTCGAGCGTTGCGCGCCAGTAGTCCACCAGGCCGAAGGGCCAGTTCTGGGTGACCCGGCCGGCCTCGTTCTTGTACCAGCTGGTGACGTTCGGCGAGCCCCAGGCCATCAGCCGATTGGCCTCGTCGACCCGCTGATTGAACGCCTCGAACACCTCCCGCTTCGGCTCCAAAGCCTTGGCGCTGGTCTCGGCGATAAGCTTCAGGCAGCCCAGGATGTAGCGGACCGAGCACTCCGAGAAGAAGATGATCGAGCCGTTGACCACGATGTTGGTGTTGGGCCCATAGATCATGAACAGGTTCGGGAACCCCGGCGTGGTCATGCCGAGGTAGGCCCTGGGATCGCCGCCCCAGGTCTCGTGCAGGTCGCGTCCCTCCCGGCCCTTGATCTTCATCGGCCACAGGAACCGGCTGGCGTGAAAACCGGTGCCGTAGATGATCACGTCCACCTCGTGGAGGGCGCCGTCCTGCGTCCTCAACGCCCTGGGCGTGATCTCCGTGATGGGGTCGGTGACCAGCGAGACGTTCTCGCGCTTGAGCGCCGCCAGCCACACCCCGTTGTCCAGCAGCGCCCGCTTGCCGCCCACCGGGTAGCTGGGGACCACCTTATCGACGAGGTCCGGCCGGTCAGCCACCTGGCCCGCCAGGGCCTGGGCGATCATCTCGCGGAACATGGCGTTGGCGGCGCTGACGGCGCTCGGCGGGCCCTCCCAGGCCGGGTCGGCCTTCACGGCGGGGAGCAGGCCGTCGGTGACCATCCAGAACAGGAAGAAGCGGTACCACTTGTCATAGTAGGGCAGGTGCTCGAGCAGCCACTTGAAGCCCTCCGGCACGTCCTCGTGGTAGTGGGGCGTCGGGAAGCACCAGGGCGGCGTGCGCTGAAAGACCTTCAGGCTGGCCACGCAAGACGCGATCTCCGGCACGAACTGGAAGGCGCTGGCGCCGGTGCCGATCACCGCCACCCGTTTGCGCGCCAGGTCGACGTCGTGCCGCCATTCGGCCGAGTGGAAGGCCACGCCCTCGAAGCTCTCGCGGCCGGGGATGTCCGGATAGCGCGGCCGGTTCAGCTGTCCGACGGCGCAGATCACCGCGCTGGCCTCGAGGCTGACGTCCCGGCCGTCGGCGTCCACCGCCTTGACGCGCCAGAGCCCCCGCCCCTCGTCCCAGGTCATCTCCTCGACCGTGGTGCGGAACTGGATCTTCTCGCGCAGGCCGTAGCGGTCGGCGACGCTACGGAAATAGTCCAGCAGCACCGGCTGGGTGGAGAAGTGCTGCGGCCAGGCGTGGTTCGGCTCGAAGCTGTAGCTGTACATGTGGTTCGAGGAGTCTACACGGCAGCCCGGGTAGGTGTTCTCGAACCAGGTGCCGCCCACTTCGGGGTTCTTCTCCAGGATGGTGAAGTCGACGCCGGCCTGGGAGAGGCGGATCCCGGCCAGGATGCCGGACATGCCGGCCCCGATCACCACCACCTTCAGCCGCCGGCTCGCCTGTTTCAGCGGCGGCGCGTCCCACTTCGGATCCTTGGAGCTCTCCCCGCCCAGGGCCAGCTCGTCCATCAGGAAGTCCGCGTAGCCCTCCGGAATTTCGGCCCCCGCGACGAAGTCCATCATCCTGCGGACGCTATCGGTCGGCGGCGGGGGCGGAAGGGTCCTGTCGCCCGCCAGCCAGGCCTCGATCACCGGCTTGGCCGCGGCGCGGATCTTCGCTTCCTCTTCGGCCGAAAGGCCGGTGTCGCCGCGCGACAGCGGCGTGTAAGTGGGCTTCCACTCCGGCTTCAGCCACGAAGGGTCGCCCGTCAGGTGCACCAGGCACACGACCAGCGAAGGAAGGTGGGCAGCCTCCAGAGCCTCGTCGAGCGTGCTCATCGGCGTCTCCCCGTTGTCGTTGTTTTCTGGGGCGATTGCGGCGGCTTGCCTTACCGGAAGTCAACCCTGCGCGGCGCGGATCCGGCCCAGCAGCTCTGGGTTCAGCGTCCGCCCGGACGCGCCGAGGTTCTCCAGCAGATGCGCCATCCGCGTCGTGCCGACCACGGCGCAGGCGACATTCGGGTTGGCCAGCACATAGGCCAGCGCCGCCTGCGGGCCGGTCATCCCCTCTAGCCGGTGCAGGAAGCCGAACCGCGCGCCCCGCGCCACGTCCGCGCGGTGGTTCTTGAGGGCGCGAAGCGCGTACCAGACGTCGCGCGGCGAGTGCAGCTTCAGCACCTGGCGACCGGTGTGGCCCATGGCCAGCGCCATGCCGGCCAGCACCCCCTTCCCCGCCGCCGCGGCCCGCGCGATCAGCGGCTCGCGCTCGGGGCGCAGCACGTTGTAGTCGACCATCACCACGTCGAAGACCGGCAGCGTCAGGGCGTGCTCGATGACGCGCGGGTCGAAGCTGTTCAGCCCCACCGCGCGGCTCAGGCCCCGGTCCTTGAACCCCTGCAGCGTCGCCAGCAGCTCGTCCGTCAGTTCGCCGACGGCGGGCCCGTGCAGCTGCAGCAGCCCCACCGCCTCAACCCCGAGGTTGCGCAGGCTGCGCTCAAGGCTGACCGCGACGGCCGCAGGCGAAAAGTCCCGCGCGATCCGCCCGCCGCCGGCGTGATAGGTGCCGGCCTTGGTGGCGATCACCAGCCTATCGGTCGCCCGCCCCGCCAGGGCCCGCCCGAGCCGGGGCTCGGCCTCTCCGTGAGAGTAGCTGCCCCCTGTGTCGAAGAAGGTGACGCCGCGGTCGATGGCGGCGTGGACCAGGGCGCAGGCCTCGGCCTCCGGGAACGCCTTCATCCCCCACCAGCTGGCGCAGCCGAGGCCGATCTCGGAGACCGTCAGGCCGGTGCGGCCCAGGGGGCGGTAGAGCATGGCCCTATCTAGCCCGAAGCGCTGCGAAGGGAAGCGAGCCCCTCACTCGCCCTGCGCCGGCGCCTTGCGGTTGTGATCCGCTTCATCGCGCAGGACAGCCCAGACCAGCGGCCCGCCGGCCAGCAGCACCGCGACACCCAGCAGCGCGCCCATGCCCGTGTAGGCGATGCTGGAATAGAGCAGGTAGGCGGAAGTGGCGCAGAACAGAATCGGCGTGGCCGGATAGAGCGGGGTGCGGAACGGCCGGGGCGCGTTCGGCTCGGTCCGCCGCAGGCGCATGACCGAAAGCCCGACCAGCAGCATGAAAAACCAGAAGGTCGGCGCAGTGTAGTCGACCATCGCCTGGAAGCCGTCCCGAGTGGTCGCGCCGAAGGCGATCAGCCCCAGGCTCACGGCCGCCTGCAGCAACAGCGCCGGCGCCGGGTTCTCACCGCCCGCCCGCCATCCGCCCAGCCAGGACAAGATCCGCACGTCCCGCCCCAGAGCGTAGGAAGTTCGCGCGCCGGTGAAGATGGTGGCGTTGAGGGTGCTGAGCGCGGCGACGCACACCGCCAGGCTCAGCCCCCAGGCGCCGCCCTCCCCCACGCTCGCCCGCATCAGGTCCGCGCCCACCGCGTCGGCGGCGCGCAGCCCGTCCAGGCCCAGCACGGCCAGGAAAGCCAGGTTGACGATCAGGTAGATGGCGGCCACGGCGCCGAGCCCGAAGATGATCACCCGCACCGTGTCGCGGCCAGGATCGCGCAGGTCCTCGCCGAGGTAGGCCGCCTCGTTCCAGCCGCCGTAGGTCAGCAGCACGAAGACCATCGCCAGGCCCAGGGCGCCGCCCGACGCCTCGGAGGGCGGCGAGGCGGGCGGGGCCGGCAGGACGCCGAACTCCACGCCGGCCGCCACTATCGGCGCCAGCACCACCAGCGCGAACACCAGCGCCATGGACAGCAGGCGCTGGATCCCGACGGTCCCACCGCGACCTACGAGATTGAGCCCGGTGAGCGCCGCCACCGCCAGGGCCGCGTGGATCGCCGGGCCGCGCTGGCCGAGCGGCAGCAGTTGCTGGGCGTAGTCGGCGTAGGCGAAGGCGACCACGGCGATGGCGCCGGTCTGGATCACCGCGCCCCGCGCCCAGGCGAACAGCACCGCCAGCGGGCGGCCGAACGCGCGCTGGAGGTAGCGGTACTCCCCGCCGGCGCTGGGAAAGGCCGAGCCGAGCTCGGCGTAGCAGAGGCCGCCGATGATCGCGACCAGCCCGCCGGCCGCCCAGACGGCCACGTAGGCCGCCTCGTTGGGCACGTTCGCCGCCACCACTGGCGGCGAGCGGAACAGCCCCACCCCGATCACGATGCCGACGACGATCGCCGCGCCGTCCAGGGCCGACAGCCCTGGGCGGGGCGAAGGTCGCGGTGGCTCCACCCGAGGTTTCCTCAGAACCGGCTCACGAGACCTTGGCGGCCTTCCAGCCGCTCACGGCCTGGCCGGTCGACCCCGGCGGCGGCGGCGCGGGCGCGAGCGTGTTTCCAGCCAGACGGGCGGAGAACAGCCGTGGGCCCGACGGGCTGTCGTAGGCGAAGGCCAGGGTGTCGCCGCGCACCCGGCCGTCGCGGATGGGCCTCGACTGGCCCGCAATGGTCACAGTCCCGGACAGCTCCTGGAACTTCTGGGTGAGGTCCAGGCTCATGTCGCCGGCCTGGCCGCCGCTCACCCGCCAGCGGCCCTGCACCTGGGCCGGCACGATCCACAGATAGACGTTGGAGCCGTCGGCGACCGCCTCCTCGTCCGGCTTCCAGTCCTCCATGTCGAAGGCGTGGGAGACCACCCGCGTCCCCGGCTTCAGTTCGGAGAGGATGCGCGGACGCAGTTGCATGTTCACCGACGGCAGCAGGTACATGGTCACCACCGTCGCGTCGGAGATCTTGGTCTTGAACAGGTCCTGCTGACGAAACTCGACCTTGTCGCTGACGCCGGCCGCCTTGGCGTTGGCGTTGGCCTCGGCGATCCGCTGCGGGTTGATGTCCACGCCGAAGCCGCGGGCCCCGAACTTCTTCGCCGCCGCGACCGGGATCCGGCCATCGCCGGAGCCGAGGTCGATCAGGAAGTCGCTCTTCTGGACCTTGGCCAT
>JAESGR010000459.1_pt1 | contig 31123 bp, 33 predicted proteins | sample 9269771 | NCBI WGS metagenome assembly JAESGR01 (sample SAMN15739572, study PRJNA653492) | algae metagenome | isolation source: Chroococcus sp. CMT-3BRIN-NPC107 and co-occurring heterotrophs from well... | place: USA: Clark Mountains Wilderness, California | collected 2010-04-18 | reverse complement strand
ATGGCAGCGTTGCATCCCCGTCGTCGGGCGGAACCCACGCCGGACGAAGTCACCACGTAAGTACTGCTCCGCGCACTTGGCTCGAAGCAAGGGCGGGCGCGATCTAGACGGCAGGAGCCGCCAGTTCGATGAGCTTAGTATTGCCGCTTTTGATCAGTTGCTTGAGGCTCCCCTGGATCAACGACGTCCAAGCGTCCGAGCAGGTGTCAAGCATTCTCCGGTGGGCTGCTGCCGACCCCATTGCGGACCCCAAACCCCTATTTGTGGAAGCCTGAAAGCGGCCATTCGGCAGCGAAAGGGCTGCCCAATAAACACCAGAGTAGTTGACCCGCATCATTAGCATCGATAATACTCGAAATATGGAATCAACTCAAGCCATCGATGTCTTTGCTGCTCTATCTCAAAGCACCCGTCTCAATACGTTTCGTCTCCTGATGGAGCATGAGCCTGATGGCCTGGCCGCCGGCGAGATCGCGCGCCGCCTCGAGGTGCCGCAGAACACGATGTCCAGCCACCTAGCCATACTCTCTCGCGCCGGCCTCATCGAAAGCGAGCGTCATAGCCGTTCGATCGTCTACCGTGCCGTCGTTGACCGGGTGCGCGAGATCGCGAGCTTCCTGGTTCAGGATTGCTGCGGCGGCCGCCCGGAGCTGTGCGAACCTCTCGTTGCCGAATTCACCGCGTGCTGCTCTGCGAAGGAGTCGAGCCATGTCTGAACGCGTCTACAACGTCCTTTTCCTCTGCACCGGCAATTCCGCTCGCTCCATCCTGGGCGAGGCGATCCTCAACCATGTTGGCCAAGGTCGCTTCCAGGCATACTCAGCGGGTTCGGCGCCCAAGGGTGCCGTGCACCCGATGACACTGGAAAGCCTGGCCAAGGTGGGTATCCCGACCGAAGGCTTGCGCTCGAAGGCCTGGGATGAATTCGCCGCGCCGGGTGCGCCTAAGATGGATTTCATTTTCACCGTCTGTGACAACGCTGCCGGCGAGACCTGCCCGATATGGCCCGGCCAGCCGATGACGGCACACTGGGGCATCGAAGATCCCGCAGCTGTCGACGGTCCCGAGTTCAAGCAGCGTGCTGCGTTCGAGGATGCCCTACGGTACCTCCGCAACAGGATCGGCGCCTTCATCAACCTGCCGATCGCCAGCATTGACCGCATGGCGCTGAACTCGAAGCTCGAGGGTATCGGTGCCATGGACGGCACGACCACCAAGTCTTCGAACGTCGCCTGATGATCGATCTTCCCCGCCGTCTCGCCGCCGAGGCCCTGGGCACCGGCATCCTGGTCGCGACCGTCGTCGGGTCGGGCATCATGGCCGAGACGCTAACAAACGACGTGGCGCTGGCGCTGCTCGCCAACACCATCGCTACCGGTGCCATCCTGGTCGTGCTGATCAGCACACTCGGCCCAATCTCTGGCGCGCACTTCAACCCCGCGGTGTCGCTGGTATTCGCCCTGCGCCGTGAGCTTCCCGCCCGGGACTTAGGCTTGTATGCTCTGATGCAAGTGGTCGGCGGGATCGCTGGCGCCATCGCCGCCCACGCCATGTTCGAGCTGCCGCTGCTGCAGGCCTCGACCCACGTCCGAACGGGTGGCGCCCAGTGGTTCTCCGAAGGCGTCGCTGCCTTTGGGCTGATCGCCGTCATCCTGGCCGGCATCCGGTTCGAGCGTAAGGCCGTGCCGATGCTGGTCGGTCTCTACATCACCGCCGCGTACTGGTTCACGTCGTCGACGTCGTTCGCCAATCCTGCGGTGGCGATCGCCCGCTCGTTCACCGACACTTTCTCCGGCATCCGTCCAGTCGACCTGCCGAGCTTCATCGTCGCCCAGGTAGCAGGCGCGGTGATCGCGCTTGCCCTCATGACCTGGCTCCTGCGCGTGCCGACCGGCAGCGAACTCCCCATCAATCCGCAAGACCGAACATGACCGTTACGATCTACCACAATCCCGACTGCGGCACCTCGCGCAATACGCTCGCCATGATCCGGCAGTCCGGCGTCGACCCGACCGTCGTCGAGTACCTGAAGACGCCACCGGTTCGGGAACGCATCGTAGAGCTGGTATCTGCGGCCGGCCTGTCGCTGCGAGACGCCATGCGGAAGAAGGATACGCCGTATGAGGAGCTCGAATTATCCAAGGAAGGCGTGTCCGACGACGCGCTGCTAGATGCTATCCAGGCGCACCCGATCCTGCTGAACCGCCCATTCGTCGAAACTCCTGTGGGTACCCGCCTGTGCCGTCCTTCCGAGGTCGTGCTCGACATTCTAGAGAACCCCAAAATCGGACCGTTCACCAAAGAAGACGGCGAAGTCATCATTGACGCTGAAGGGAAGCGGCGTGTCTGATTTGCCCAACGTCGCGCCCGCAGCCTTCGAAGTCCCGGACCCCGCCAGGCTGACCGCAGCCGACATGCAGCATAAGCCGCGCATCCTGATGCTCTACGGTTCGCTGCGGGAACGCTCCTACAGCCGGCTGCTGACGTTCGAGGCGCAGCGTCTGCTCGAGGCGCTCGGCGCGGAGGTGCGTGTCTTCCATGCGAATGGCTTACCGTTGCCGAACGATGCGCCTGATACGCATCCCAAGGTGCAGGAACTGCGCGAGGCCATGCTGTGGTCTGAAGGTCAGGTCTGGACGTCGCCCGAACGGCACGGCGCTATGTCGGCGGTACTGAAGTCCCAGATCGACTGGATACCTCTGCCCGGCGGTGCCATCCGGCCGACCCAGGGACGCACACTCGCCGTCATGCAGGTGTCCGGAGGGTCACAGTCGTTCAACGCCGTGAACCAGATGCGAATCCTCGGACGCTGGATGCGAATGGTGACGATCCCGAACCAGTCGTCCGTCGCCAAGGCTTTCCAGGAGTTCGACGAAGCCGGTCGCATGAAACCGTCATCCTACTACGATAGGGTCGTGGACGTCATGGAAGAGCTAGTGAAGTTCACGCTGATCAACCGCGGCGCGTCCGGCTATCTGACCTCCCGCTACAGCGAGCGCAAGGAGGCGGCAGCCAAACTCGAGGAGCGGGTCGGCCTGAAGTCGATCTAAGTTACGATGGCCGATACCCATTCCAACGCCGGGGCCATTTTGGCGCTGGGCGTCACCCAGATTATTGGCTACGGCACCCTGTATTACAGCTTCAGCATTCTCGCTCCCGGCATTGCAGTTGACCTCAACGTGGCCGTGGAATGGATATACGGATGCATCTCGCTGGCGCTGCTGGCCGGAGGCCTTATCTCGCCGTGGGCTGGCGGGCTGGCCGACCGCCTAGGTGCCGGCAAGATTATGTCGGTAGGATCTATCGGCGCGGCGGCCGCGCTGGCTGTCTGCGGTTTGGCAGGCAGCACGATAGCATTCCTGGCCGGCATGATCCTGGTCGAGCTGGCGTCCGCCTTCGTGCTCTATTCGACGGCGTTCGCTTTCCTGGCGCAGACCACCGGTGTCCGCGCGCAGCGCAGCATCACGTACCTGACCCTTATTGCCGGCTTTGCCTCCACGATCTTCTGGCCGCTCACCGCTTGGCTGCTGCAGGCCATGGACTGGCACCAGATCTACTTCCTGTTCGCGGGCCTGAACCTGGCGGTATGCCTTCCGCTGCACCTGTGGCTGTCCCGGTTCGCTCGGATCGCAGCCGCCCGCCCGGCGGAAAACACAGCCGTGCCAGCCCCCATGACGGTGGACAACAGCAACCTCGTCTTCGTCCTGATTGTCCTCGGGTTCTCGCTCGCTGGGTTCGTGTCGGCGGCAACGCTGTTCCACATGGTACCCATGCTCGGGCTCCTCGGGCTCGGGGCCGGCGGCGTGTGGGTGGCATCTCTTCTTGGACCCGCGCAGGTAGCTAGCCGCCTGATCAACATGGCGTTCGGTAAGGATCTGCCGGCCACTGTGCTGGCGGTATTGTCCGCGATCACCATGCCGGTTGCGCTGGGTACCCTGGCGCTGTCCGTACCGTCGACCTCCGGTGCTGTAGCGTTCGCCGTTGTCTTCGGCCTGGGCAGCGGATTGTTCAGCATCGTATCCGGAACCCTGCCGCTGGCGATCTTCGGTAAGGCCGGCTTCGGCAAGCGCCTGGGCTGGATCGGAATGGGGCGGCTCGGGCTTTCTGCCCTGGCACCCTTTGCCCTGTCCGTTGCATTCGGCGCCATTGGGCCTCGGCCTTCGCTGTGGATGCTGGCGGGTGCCGGCATGCTGTGCGTCGGCGTCTTCGCCGAAGTCTGGAGGCGCTGCCGACCCACTCGCCCAGTTACAGTTGTGCTGGAGTAACGACCCAACCCAAAACGAAGTCTGGTTGAGCGTCAGCTTCCGTGTTTATCGCGCTAATACCTGCCAGACCGCTTACCACCCCCGCTTAAGCGGTGCAGAAGCCGCTGGTAAAGGGCAGGGCAGGGGCTGGAGGCCGACTGTTCCTCACTAGGATGGTTACTTACGGAACATGGACCTATAAGCGCGCGGTGTCATGCTGCGCTGGGCTTTGAACTGGCGGTTGAAGTTCGCAAGCGAGGGGTAACCGACCGCATCTGCAATGAAAGCGATTGGCTCGGAAGTCGAAGAAAGGCGTGAGCAGGCTTCGCCCACCCGCAGACCCGCGACATATTGGGTTACGCTGACCTGCGTATGTTTTACAAACATGCGGTGCAGGCCTGACACGCTAAGGGCCGCGATCTCTGCTAGTTCCCCTATATCCGTTGGTCTTGCGTAATGTTGATGAAGATGTGCCAGAACGCGGTCAATTCGCGAACGGCTACCATCGAGTTGTTTCGGCACCGTCCGGGAGAGTTGATGGGCATCGTCGGCTTCCGCCAGGCGCGTGAGAATGGACAGGAGTGCAAGAAGCCGCTGCATTGGCGGCAAGCTAAAGATGCTCTGAAATTCGGCAGCAACGGCCGCGCCGGTCTCGGGCAGGAAGGCCAAGCCCCCCGCAAAGCGGTCGATGAGGTTCTGCACACGTTGCAGTTCAACCGAGCCGGTAATCAGGCCTTCGATCCATCCCTTGCGAAACCACAAGACCAATGCGGTATGCGGTTCCGTGTCGTCGATCTTCGTGCTCGACGCCCAGGTATGGGGCAGGTTCGGTCCAACCAGAACAAGGTCCGCGTGTCCATAGCTGCCGACGTGATCGCCGATGAAGCGTTGCCCCTCCGAGTTCAGTGTCAGGGTCAACTCAAATTCGGGATGATGGTGCCACTGGAAAGGTATGGCCTCATCCAAACGGCGGTTGAGCATGCTCCAGGACGCGCCCGGCGGCACTGGCAGATGTTCCAGATAGGGCCGCATGCAGCGCTGTTCCTCACCTAAATGCCATAATAGTATCAGTATCGGCCAAGCCAGCACAACATGAACGTGCATTGGCAGCTTAGTCTTGCCCAATCACCTGATTACCAGGAGGCACAAATGGGAGGCCATTATGCAAGCAGCGACAGCCATCAAGCGCGACAGTCATCCAACCACCTCAGCAACGACCCAGCTCAAGAACATCCAGAAGACCTTGCCGCTGCGCGTGTTGTCGAAGGACGATTGGGAGCATTGGAGGACGAAAGGCTACGTCATTGTTCGGGAGGCCGTTCCTGCGGACAATGTGAAGAGGCTTGTCGATCTGCTCTGGAAGTTTGACGAGAAGGAGCCGAACGACCAATCCACCTGGTATGCGCCCCAACGCCGCGAACACAAAATGAAGGAGCTCAACAATACCGGCATGCTGGAGATTTATAATCACCAGTATCTGTGGGACAATCGCATGGAACAGCGCATCTACGACGTGTTCGTGGATATCTGGGACCGGGAAGATCTTTGGGTCACCATCGACCGGGCCAACCTCAATCCACCCAAGAAGGTTAGAGGCAACCCCCAAGGCTTTATCCATTGGGATGTGGATACTTCCATCCGGCCGCTGCCGATCGGCGTTCAAGGTGTGTTGAGCCTGCAGAAACAGGATGGTGACGTGGGCGGCTTCCAATGTGTGCCTTATCTCTTCGAGCACTTCGAGGAATGGGTAAAGACCCAGCCGGATGACCGGGACCCAATGCATCCGGATATGACCGGCCAGAGCGTGGTCAATATCGACATGGAGCCGGGCGACCTAATGATCTTCAATTCGCTTTTGGCGCATGGCGTCCGTCCGAACCACTCGGACAACCGCGTCCGCATGGCGCAGTATATCTCCATGCATCCTGCCGAATGGGATAACGAGGCAGAGCGGCAGGAGCGGGTTAGGCTCTGGCGCGAACTTGACCACCCAAAGCGGGATGCTTTCCCCGGTGATTCCCGTGAATGGGAGAAGCACAATGCAACAACCGCCAAGCTGACACCCCTTGGTGAGAAACTGCTTGGGCTCACGCGGTGGTAGTTTCGGGGGGACCCGCTCTTCGGAGCGGGTTCCACAACTGGTTAGCAGGGTCGTCTAAAGCCCGCAGGTACGCCCGCCAAGCATAAGAACGCTGTAGCCGATCTCGACCCCATTTCCGCCCTTCATGGGCAAATCTACAGCTCCCAAAAGCAGACGCGAGGACTAGACGCGCAGCGCGTTCATAACGACAGAGAACGCCGGAGCATTCTGCCGCTTGCTAGTATAATACAGGTAATATCCTTGAAAAAACGGCGACCACTCATCGAGAACCTGGACCAGGCGCCCCGTCGCAAGGTCATCGCGTACCAAGTTCTCGGGGAGGTAGGCGATGCCGTACCCACTCAGTGCAGCATTGATCTGGGCTCGCGAGCTATTGAAGATCAACTGACCATCGACGCGGACACGCAGTTCCCGACCATCCTTCTCAAACTCCCAGGCATAAAGGCCGCCGGACCGTATTTGCCGCTGATTGATGCACTTGTGCGAGACCAACTCCTGGGGGTGCTGGGGAAAACCATGTGCTTGGAAATAAACGGGCGAACCTACGGCAACCAGGCGCCAGTCCGGGCTGATGCGCACTGCTATCATGTCCTTGTCGAGGCTTTCGCCCAGGCGCACGCCGGCATCGAAGCGCTCCTCGACAATATTGATGAACCCGTCGTTGGCGTTTAGCTCAATCTTGATGTCGGGGAAGTCCTTCATGACCGGCTGTAGCTTCGGCCAAACGACGCTTTCAAGGGCATGATCGGAGAGGGTGATCCGAACAGTGCCGGAAGGTTTGTCGCGCACTTCCAGAACAGCGTCGATGTCTTGCTTAATCTCAGAAATTCGAGGCGCCAAGGAGCGCAGTATCTTCTCGCCAGCTTCAGTCGGCGACACGCTGCGAGTGGTGCGGGTGAGTAGCCTGAGGCCCATCCGTGTCTCGAGGCGCTTGATGGTATGGCTCAGGGTGGACTGAGATGTGCCGAGACGGGCGGCCGCTTTGGTGAAGCTGCGTTCTTCGGCAACTGCCATGAACCACAGCATGTCTATCAGGTCTTCACGCTTCATCCCGCATCTTCAGCCGATTTATGTCGGGAAGCAATAAGTCCTTGCTAATAACAGGGGCTAATCAGCGCACTGGTTCGGGCCTAACTTCGTCGGCATGACACAGCATCCCGTAGCCACGTTTGATGAAAGCTTTGTGCGAAGCCCTGCCGCCTGGAGCGCGATCCTATCAATGTCGCTCTGCGTGGCGGTGTTGATCGCGTCCGAATTCATGCCGGTGAGCCTTCTGACGCCGATCGCTGCGGAACTTGGTGTGACGGAGGGTCAGACCGGACAGGCGATCTCGATCTCGGGTGTGTTCGCCGTCATCACCAGCCTCTTTATTTCCGGCCTGACACGCCGGCTCGATCGCCGAGTTGTGCTGCTGGCGTTTTCAGCATCTTTGGTGTTGTCGGCAGCGATCGTCACCTTCGCCCCCAACTATGCCGTGCTGATGGTCGGACGTGCCCTGTTGGGCGTGGCAATTGGCGGGTTCTGGTCGATGTCCACCGCGATCGTCATGCGTCTGGTGCCGGCCGGCTCCGTACCAAAGGGCCTCGCGATGATCAATGCGGGCAACGCTATCGCGGCAACGATCTCGGCACCGCTCGGCAGCCTGCTTGGCGACTTCATTGGTTGGCGGGGTGCGTTCTTCCTGGTTGTGCCGCTCGGCCTTGTGGCTCTGCTTTGGCAATGGGTGAAGCTACCCTCCTTGCCCCCAAACCGCGCCGAAGGCTCGCCCAATGTCTTCCGGCTGCTGCTTCGTCCGCAGGTGGCACTTGGCATGGCCTCGATCTTCCTGCTGTTCACCGGGCAGTTTACCCTTTTCACCTATCTCCGGCCGTTCTTGGAGACGGTAACCGGCGTTCCCGTAACAATCCTGTCGCTCCTTCTCTTGCTGATGGGACTTGCAGGCGTCGTTGGCACCTACCTGGTCAGCCGGATGCTGCACAACCGGCTCTTCAGTATCGTTGGCGCGATACCACTCCTTATGGCCGTGATTGCCCTTGGCCTAGTCGCGTTCGGAACATCGACTGTCTTGACCGCTCTCCTTCTCGTCGCATGGGGCCTCTTTGGCACTGCGGCCCCGGTTGGCTGGGGAACCTGGCTGAGCCGGTACCTCGCCGATGATGCAGAGGCCGGCGGCGGTTTGCAGGTAGCCGTTATCCAGTTCGCCATCACCATGGGCGCAGCACTTGGCGGTGTCCTGTTTGACGCTGCGGGATGGTGGACCACCTTTGCCTTCGCCGCTGCCGCTCTTGGAGCCTCGTCGCTCCTGGCGTTCGTGGCTTGGCGATCAACTCTCAAACTTTACCAGTCTTCATAGGAGATCTCAGATGAGCAATTCCGACATCCAAACCAGAGACCAGCAGCCCGGCATGTCGCGGCGGGGTCTACTCCAGGCAGCTGGCACCGGTGCTCTTGCCGTGGGTGCGCTAGCGATCACCGGTCTACCAGCTGCAGCTCAGGAAGGAACCGCAATGACCACTGATTGGGACAAGGTATTCCCGCAGGGCGAAAGCGTTGAACACCAGAAGGTCACCTTCAGGAACCGGTATGGCATCACCTTGGCTGGCGACCTTTACTCACCGCAGGACCGTTCCAGCAGAGGCTTGCCTGCAATTGTCGTCGGTGGTCCGTTCGGGGCAGTAAAGGAACAGTCTTCCGGACTTTACGCTCAGACCATGGCTGAACGCGGCTTCGTTACACTAGCTTTTGATCCGTCCTATACCGGTGAAAGCGGCGGCGAACCCCGCAACATTGCGTCCCCCGACATCAACACCGAGGATTTCAGTGCAGCGGTCGACTTCCTCGGCCTACACCCTTTAGTGGATCATGAGCGCATTGGCGTCATTGGCGTATGCGGCTGGGGCGGTATGGCGCTGAACGCCGTTGCGGCTGACAAACGCGTCAAGGCCGTCGTGGCGAGCACCATGTACGACATGACCCGTCTCATGTCGCGCGGCTACAATGACAGCGTCACGCTCGAACGGCGCACGCAGACGCTCGAGCAGCTGAGCCGCCAGCGTTGGGAAGATGCTGGCGCCGGATCACCCGCCTACGGCCCGCCGTCTAATGAGCTGAACGGCGGCGAAGCGCAGTTCCTCGTAGACTATCACGACTACTACATGACGCCCCGTGGCTATCACCCACGCGCCGTCAACTCCGGGAACGCTTGGTCTGTGACGACACCCTTGTCTTTCATGAACATGCCGATCCTGACCTACATCTCGGAGATCTCGCCACGTCCGGTCCTGTTTGTTCACGGTGAAAACGCCCACTCGCGCTATTTCGCCGAGACGGCCTTCGCGGCGGCGGCAGAGCCGAAGGAACTGATGATCATCCCCGGCGCCAGCCATACCGATCTCTACGATCAGATGGACGTCATCCCCTTCGACAAGCTGCAGGCTTTCTTCGAGCAGCACCTCAACAGCTAAACGGAAGCGAGGCATCCCATGGAAATCAAACGCGCTGGTTCAGTGGCCTCTGCCAGCGGGTCAGCTGACTGGTTCACCGGCACGGTGCGGATCGATCCCCTTTTCAACAGCTTCGCGCCCGAGCGCGTGCAGGGGGCCAACGTCACCTTTGAACCAGGCGCCCGAACAGCGTGGCACACGCATCCGCTTGGGCAGACTCTGGTCATCGTTTCCGGCCTCGGCCGGGTGCAGCGCGAAGGCGGCGCGATCGAAGAAGTTCGCCCCGGTGACGTGGTCTGGTTTGCTCCGGGCGAGAAGCACTGGCACGGCGCCTCTCCCACAACTGCGATGACTCACATGGCCCTTCAGGAAGTCCAGGACGGCAAGGTCGTCGACCGGATGGAGAAGGTGACCGACGAACAATATGGAAGCTAAGAGAAAACAATGGAAAATATCAAGAACAAGGTCGTCGTCATTACTGGCGGCTCCAGCGGTATGGGCGAAGCCACGGCTCGTTACTTGGCTGCTAACGGCGCCAAAGTCGTCATCGCCGCCCGGCGCGCTAAGCGCATCGTTGCCCTTGCGGCAGAAATTACCAAAGCAGGCGGCACGGCCATCGCTGTTACGACAGACGTCACCAAACGCGACGACGTGAAGAAGCTGGTCGACGGGGCGGTCAAGACCTATGGCCGGATCGATGTGCTCATCAACAATGCCGGCGTGATGCCGCTGTCACCCATCGAGCAGCTCAAAATCGATGAATGGGACCAGATGATCGACGTCAACCTGCGCGGTGTGCTGCATGGCATTGCCGCTGCCTTGCCCCACATGAAGAACCAGAAGTCCGGGCACATCATCAATACGGCATCGGTGGCGGGTCACAAAATATTTGGCGCCTCGGCGGTTTACTCGGCCACGAAGTTCGCAGTGCGGGCGCTTTCGGAAGGATTGCGTCAGGAGGTCAAGCCGTACAACATTCGGACCACCATCATCTCGCCAGGTGCCGTCAAGACCGAGCTGCTGGACCACATCAGCGACAAGGACGTGCAGGCAGCAAACCAGGAGTACGTTGATCAGGTTGGCGTTTCAGCGGATAGCTACGCCCATCTCGTGGCCTTCGTTATGAGCCAACCAGATGACGTGGACATTAACGAGATCCTCTTCCGCCCTACAGCGCAGGAACTATAGGCTGCACGAGGGAAGCGTCTAACTAGAGCCAGGTGTTGTTGTTCGCGTCTGCGCCAGCTGATCGCTATGCAAACAGCGACCGCGCACCTGGGGAAGGCACCACAGGCAGGCAATCCTACTCGGCTTGCCGAAGGCAGAGAAAAATGATGCACAAGCTGACTGTCATCGCGACTGCTTCGATATTGTTTACGGGAGCCACCATGTCGCAAGAAACGATACTGATCTCATCACCCTGGGGCAATCTGACGGCGCAACTCGCCGACAATGCCTCGGCCCTGGCGCTGCTCGAAATGCTGCCGCTTACGATCAACATGCAAGACCATTTACGTCAGGAGAAAACAGGAGAGCTTCCTGCTCCTTTACCAGAGGCTTCGCGCCAACTGGATTTTGAAAATGGAACGCTTGGTCTCTGGGGGCCAGATGATTTCGTCATCTACTATCGAAATGGAAGTGTCCCGCGCCCGGGTATCGTCGTTCTCGGCCGGATTCGGGGAGACGCTTCCATCTTGGACCGCGATGGCCCAATCACGGTTGAGCTTGATAGATCAGAGTAGCCCGCGTTCATTCTCGAAGGTCCAGGATCCTGACCTTGGGGCGCTGCCGACCCCATTTGTGACATTGCAGATCTGATCTCATCTTCTGAAGACCAGCCGTAACTCGCTTGATCCCTAACTGCGCGGCGCAAACAGGATCACCGCGGCGGCAAGCAGCGCTAATAAGCCTCCTAGAAGGTCCCAGCGGTCTGGAACGTGACCTTCGGCGAGCCAAAGCCAGACAAGCGAAACGACAATGTAGACGCCGCCGTAGGCAGCGAAGGCGCGGCCGGCATGAGCAGCAGGCGCCAGGGTCAACAGCCACGCAAAGGCGATCAGCATGGGGATGCCTATCGCCAGCCAGACCGGAGACTGACCTTGCCGCAACCATGCCCAGAAGGCGAAGCAGCCGACGATCTCGGCAAGAGCCGCGGCGGCATAGATCAGTCCAGTCGATAGCAGGGCCGGCACGTCAATGTTCCGTGCTGCAGTGACTGTGATCTGCCAGGGCCTCAATAATCCGGCAGTCGCAGATCCTGCCATGCCCGCACTCATCGATCATCCTGGTCAATTCCCCCTTGAGCGCCTGCAGACTGGCTATCCTGCGATCGATCTCCGTCAGGTGACTTCGGGCGATGCTGTCGGCCCGGTGGCAGGAAGCCTGCGGCTCCGATGTCATCGCAAGCAGCGCCCGGATGTCCTCGACCTCAAACCCCAATTCGCGGGAATGCCGGATGAAGTTGAGCCGGTCAGCCTCGGCCTTGCCGTAGCGGCGCTGATTGCTTTCCGTACGAGGCGGCTCCGGCAGCAGACCGATCTGTTCGTAGAAGCGGATCGTCGGCACCTTCACGCCGGTTCGCTTCGACAGCTCGCCAATCGGAAAATTCATCTGAATACCTCTTGATGCTCTAGCGACTAGAGGAATTAGCATTGGGTCGACTCATAAGGAAGACCCGTCATGACCGAAGCCACCGTCACGAAATTCCGCATCGGCGGCATGGACTGTGCAAACTGCGCCAGCAAGGTTGAGAACGCTGTCGCGCGGGTGCCTGGGGTCACAGAGGTCGGGGCATCATACACAGCCCAGTCGATGACGGTCACCCACACAGGCATTCCGCTGGCTACCATCCGCAACGCTGTGAAGGCAGTCGGATATACCGCCGCCCTCGCCGACGCAGCCCCTAATGGCGAACATGCCAGCGATCACCTTGAACTCGGCGACGAAGCGTGGTGGAAGACGCAAAAGGCCATTTTGACTTGGGTTTGCGGCCTTGCGCTCATCGCGGCTTACCTGATCGGCCAAGCGCTGCCAGAGGTCGGACACTGGGCGTTCCTGGCGGCGCTTCTGGTCGGACTAGTGCCGATCGGGCGCCGTGCCATTTCCGGCGCTATGCACGGGACCCCATTCTCCATCGAGACCCTGATGAGCATCGCTGCCATCGGTGCCGTGTTTATCAGCGCGACAGAGGAAGCGGCTACCGTGGTGCTTTTCTTCCTGATCGGCGAGCTTCTTGAAGGCGTCGCTGCCGGTCGGGCGCGAGCCAGTATCCGGGGCCTGACGGACCTAGTGCCAAAAACCGCTCTGGTGGACCGGAACGGTATGACCGAGGAGATCCAAGCTAACGCCCTGGCCATCGGTGATATCCTTGTGATCCGGCCGGGAGATCGTATCGCTGCTGACGGCGACATTGTTGAAGGCAACAGCTCGGTCGACGAGGCACCGGTCACCGGCGAAAGCGTGCCAAAGCGCAAAGGCTCGGGAGATCCTGTGTTCGCCGGCACCATCAACACCGATGCCGTGCTGCGCGTGAAGGTGACCGCCGCTGCCGCGGACAATACCATCGCGCGTGTCGTCAAGCTGGTCGAGGAGGCTCAGGAAAGCAAGGCGCCAACAGAGCGTTTCATAGATCAGTTCTCGAAGATCTATACGCCCGGTGTCCTGGTCGTCGGCGCACTGGTTGCCGTAGTGCCGCCTCTTCTGCTGGGATGGGAGTGGAATGAGTGGATCTACAAGGGGTTGGCGGTCCTTCTGATCGGATGCCCTTGCGCTCTGGTCATCTCCACACCGGTTGCCATTGCCGCCGGACTATCGGCTGGCGCACGTCGCGGTCTGCTCCTGAAGGGCGGTGCCGTGCTGGAGGGTTTGCGAAAGATCACCGCCGTCGCATTCGACAAGACTGGCACTTTGACGGCGGGAAAGCCTGTGGTCACCGACATCGTTGCGACCGGGCGCACTGAGACCCAGTTGCTATCCATGGCCGCCGCGTTGGAGAGCGGATCGTCGCATCCGCTGGCTCTGGCAATCCTCGCGAAAGCCAAGGAAGCGAAGGCGCCGGTGCCGCCCGCGTTCGGTGCGAAGGCCCTAGCCGGCAAAGGAGTATCCGGGAACGTCGGCGGCGTCGAGGTTTTGCTGGCGTCACCGACTGCGGCTGCTGCGGAGGCGGTCCCGCTCCCTGCCGACCTGACCGCACGTATCGGTATGTTCAATGACGACGGCAAGACGGTCTCCGTTCTCCTCGCCAACGGTCAGGTCGCCGGTCTGTTCGCCATTCGGGACGAGGCCCGCTTAGATGCCGCCGCCGGACTGAAGGCGCTGCGAGACGCCGGGATCGCCACCGTCATGCTGACCGGCGATAACAGACGCACGGCAACGGCGATCGGTTTTGGGCTTGGCATCGAAGTGCAGGCTGAACTGATGCCGGAAGACAAGCAGCGGATCGTTCGTGAAATGCAGTTGGCCGGTCAGGTGGTGGCGAAGGTCGGCGACGGGATCAACGACGCACCCGCCCTGGCTGCGGCCGATATCGGTATCGCCATGGGCGGCGGGACCGACATTGCGCTGGAAACCGCAGATGCGGCGGTGCTGCACGGTCGCGTCGCCGATGTTCCGGCACTCATCGAATTGTCCAAAGCGACCATGGGCAACATCACCCAAAACATCGTTATCGCCCTTGGGCTGAAGGCCGTGTTTCTGGTGACTACGATCGTGGGGATTACCGGTCTTTGGCCCGCCATTCTGGCGGACACTGGAGCAACGGTCCTGGTGACGGCGAATGCGATGCGGCTACTTGGCTGGAGAGCTAAGCATCACTAGCCGAGGATATCCGCTTTTTCGCAGTCACAACGATATTGCAGATGGTCCGTAACCCACCGTTTTAGCCATTTGGATAGCTGTCTCGACGACCAAAGTAAGGGGCGGTGCAGTCATTTTAACTGCCGTTCAGCAGTGGGCCGATCTGAGGCTGAATGAAGGTGTGTCGGCATTCGGATTTAGCGGCGCAACCAAATGCTCTGGGCACCAATCTCACTAGGAAACGTTAAGCACCAGCATTGCAGTGCAGACAAGAAAGATGGCGAGGAGCTTCATAGGCTGGTCGTTATTGAGATGGTTACGCTGAAAGCTCTTTCAGGGTTGTCGTCCCTCTTCTGGGTGACCATTCTGGGCTCAAACAGGAGAGCAACGATGCGACAGGCGGTTTTCTTTTCAACGATGGTGTTGGCGATGCTTAAAACTGTCCTTGTTGCGCATGCAGGGCAGGTCAGTGTGACCCTTTCCGGGGTAGCGTTTGAGGGAGGGCCCGCTTTCGAGATCGGGATGAACGGGACTGTCATCGGCACCGGCACTGTCGAGAATCCTTTACCCGAAGGGCAGACCTTCACCTTTGATGCGGCTGACGATCTCCTGGCGCAGCCCGGTGATCTGACGGTTCGTCTGACCAATGACTATTTTGCTGGGCCCGATCAGGACCGCAGTCTCACCGTCCTCGGTGCCACAGTGGGATCGACGACCTTGGCGCCCAATGACTTCGTAATTGTCCAGGACGAAACGCCAGTGGAGCGCGACTTCTCCGCAGGCGCGCTGATCTGGTCCGGCAACGAAACGGCCGTCGCCAATGCACCCTCAAGTGGATGGGGGATAGGGACCGAAGCAAACGCTGGGGCGACATGTACCGACTCGGTGGAAGTGCTCGGTTTCGAACGTGGCAGTGTCGCGTCAGAGGCCCGTTCTAGCGCTAGCCTTAGTCCCTTTATCGAAGCCGCCGAAGCCGGCAAGTGCTCGGTGACCATCACCGGCTATGCCGATGTCACCGGTACCGAATTGACCAATCTGCGGCTGACAGCAGCGCGCGCTGGTGCAGTGCTCGACGACCTCCTAGTCGGTGGCGCTCGCTTCCCCAACGTCAGCATAGTCCCGACTACGGGTACCGAACAGTTTGGAGCCGAAGGTTCTGATAATCGCCGCGTGACAGTGCAGTTGTGGAGCCCGGCGCCGCAGCCAGTGGCTCAGCCCGGTAATCTTGTTTCGCAACTGGCCGAGCAGGCGCGGGACGCCAATCTCGCCCAGATCCTGGTCCTGGGCTGGGGATCGGACGGTGGGTTATACGTTCGCTCGAGCAACACCGATCCCAAGGAAGTGTTGTGGCTGCTGGAGCAGGCCAAGGCTCGATTGATTGCTGGTGAGCCCGTGCTTGGTCTCGAACAGTAAGAACACGATGACACGTTTTCGTTCGCGCTTCGCGGCGCAAAAGCCTTGGACGCCTTTAGCCTATTCACCGTGGCATGAGGCTCTGTGGCAGTTTCTCAGCGCTGCCTGTCTGATCTTTGGCGCTTGGTATATCGTCTGGCGCTGGATGTTTTCCATCAACATCGATGCGCTGTGGTTTTCGATACCGTTGATCGTGGCAGAGACCGGCGCCTATATTGGGTTGGTGCTGTTTACCCTAAATCTATGGTCGGCCAAATCTCCGGAGCGGCCGCCACTCCCGCAGTCCACCCGGGATTGCACCGAAGATGCCGACGTCCCGGATCGCCCCCTGTCGGTGGACGTGTTCTTTGCCACCTACAGCGAAGATCCCGAACTGGTGCGGCAGGGCCTCCAGGCGGCAAAAGCCATTACCTATCCCTATCCGCTCGACCTTAGGGTTCACGTGCTTGATGACGGCAAGCGTCCCGCCATGGCGGATGTGGCGGCCCAGGAGGGTGTCAACTACATCACACGAAGTGACAATTTGGGTTTCAAGGCGGGCAACCTGCGCAATGCGATGTCCGTCACGTCAGGGGACTTCATCCTGATCTGCGACGCCGACATGATCCCGTTCCCTACTTTCCTGGAAGAGACGCTTGGATATTTCCAGGACGAAAAGGTCGCCTGGGTACAGACGCCGCAATGGTTTTATGACGTTCCTCCGGGCGTGCCGCTGCCCGCCATGATGGCCCGTCGCCTTGGTGAGGCAGGAGGCTGGCTTGGACGAGCCCTTGAGCGCGTTGTTGGTCCGATCCAGATTGGTGAAGACCCCTTCGCCAACGACCCGCAGTTGTTCTTCGACGTTATCCTGCGGCGCCGCAACTGGGCCAATGCCAGCTTTTGTTGCGGCGCAGGCTCGATCCACCGCCGAGAAGCCGTAATGGAAGCCGCATTGCGGCAGTGGTCGGACGCAATCGAGGCCGAGGCCGGGCGCGATGAATCCGCCGCTCGCCGGCTAACTGGCGAAGAGGCGATTGCTGAGTCGGTCAAAATCGCTATGCGATGGCAAGGTGCGCTGGAGACCGAGTTCCAGCCCTACAAGTTCCACGTTTCGGAAGACATCTACACCTCTATCGCGCTCCATAGTGACCGTGAGCGCGGCTGGAAATCTGTCCTGCATCCCGTTGTGCAGGCGCGTATGTTGTCGCCTAATGACCTGCTCAGCTGGACGGTGCAGCGCTTCAAATATGCCGGCGGAACGCTCGACATCTTCGTCAATGACAGCCCCTTGTTCAGGCCTGGCCTGACTGTCGCGCAGAGAATGATGTATGCGGCGACCTTTTATTCCTATCTCTCCCCGATATGGAACGTGATCTTTCTGTTCTCGCCCATCGTTTTTTTGCTGACCGGCGTCGCCCCGCTCGCCGGGTACTCGCTAGACTTCTTTCTCCACATCACCCCATTCTTGGTGCTCAATGAGGTCAGCAAGCTGGTAGCCACTTGGGGAAATTCTAATAGCAAGGGCCGAGCGTGGTACCTCGCTACCTTCCCCCTGAGCCTGCAGGCACTCTGGACTGTGATGCGAGGCAAGAAGATTTCGTTTCCAGTTACCCCTAAGGATCGTCAGGTCGGCACTTATGGCCGGCTGGTACGCTGGCAGATCGGCGTGGCCGTCCTCACGATGGCTAGCCTGGGCTGGGGGTGGTTCGCCTATACGCAGGGAAATATCGGCTATGGTCTTGGCGCCATGCTGGCAAACACCTTATGGGGTGTGACCAATGCAGCCTCAATGCTTCCCATCATTCGGGCGGCCTACTGGCAGCCTGATCCTGAGTTCGAAAGCGACATCGTGGCCGGCAAAATGCATCCTCAACATCAGCAAAGCGCGCAGGTATCGCTATGAGTTTTCGCGAAGGACTGCTGCAGGCACGCGGGCAGATCATCTTTATCGCGGCGCTGGCCTGCTCCACGGCCGTGATTGTCGAGCTGGAATATCTCGACACCACGAACCGCATCCGCCAGCAGGTCCTCGCAGCAGCCTCCACAACAGGGGAGACGACAGGGGCACTTTCACCCACCTTAGCTGAGATCGCCTCATCGATCATCGATCAGGGCAGGGATGCTTATGTTGCCGACCCTAGGGAGCCTGGCGCGCGTGCCGCTGCCCTCAACGCGGCAGTGCTTGGGCTTGCACATGGGCTCGGGCAAGCTCGGGAACATCTAAATGCAATAGAGCAGATCGTTAGCGAGCTTGAGGCGGGAACACGCCAGGACGTTGCGCCCGTCGCGCCAGCGCTGCTGCTAACGGCGGCAGCGATTCCCGACCTAGAAGGGCGAATTTTCGAGTTACTTGCGCGGCAGTAGCTTTGTGAGCTGCAGCCTGTTCACGCCGGCTGCGGACGAGTAGGCGACCTCGTCCATCGTCATCTGGATCAGGGCTAAACCCATGCCGCTCTCGGGCAGGTGTTCGAGGTTGGCGCTGTCGATTGCCCCCCAGGGATCCCGCGGCTGCAACGCTTCCGCAGGCATCGGTGCCGCCTGATCAATAATGTCGATCACCACCCGATCCGCTTTCAATCCGACTTGAACCTCGACGGATGAGCCTTTCTGGCCGGCATAGCCATGCTTAATGACGTTGTTCAGCGCTTCGACCAGCCCCAATTCAAGCTCATCAAGCGCCTCGTCTGCCAGGCTTTCCGAGCATAGCGCTCGTACCGCCCTGGCTACAGGGCCCACTGTGGCCAAGTCACTGTCGATCTTGAGGCTGAGGGCTGATGCCATGATGCCTAGACCTGCAAGTTGGTGACGGCCGCCTGCGGCGAGTCGTAAAGCGTGAAAACGCGGTCCATGCGCGTCAGGCTGAACAGCCGCCGAACCGCGCTATTGGCATTGGCAATCGCAAGATTGCCTGAAGGCCCCAGCCTTTTGAGCAACGAGACGACAACGCCCAAGCCTGAGCTGTCGATAAACTCGACCGCTCCCAGGTCCAACACAAGACGGGTCACTCCCTCACCAAGCACTTGGCTAACTTCGTCCTTGAATGCGGGAGCTTTGCTGGCATCGAGCCGGCGCTCCTCCACCCGCACGATCAGAATGCCGTCTATGGTCTCAGTGGATAGCATGATTGCTCCGTTACTTGGTTTGTTCAACGATCAAAACGCTCACATCGTCCGTCAACTCGGTCCCGCCTCGCCACTCCCAGAGCGAGCTCTGCAGGGACGCCAGCAGCTCTGGCGTGGCGCTGTCGGCATTGGCGGCAACAAACTCAATCAGCCGTTCCTCCGAGTAGAAGGCGCCAAGTGGATTTTGGGTTTCCACAACGCCGTCGGAATAAATCAGCAGCCTGTCTCCGGTCCCGAAGGCAAATTCAATGCTCTCGTACTCGGCCTGCTGCAACATACCGACAGGAAAACCGCTCCCACCCAGTGACTCGACCTGTCCGTCGGCCCGAATTAGCATTGGGCTGGGATGACCGGCTTGAACGATCCTGCCCACTGATTGGCTGGAATCGATCTCCCCAAGGATCGTCGTAAAGTAGGGTAAATCTTCCGGCCATTCCCGGTTGACCCGTGCCAGGATGTCTTCGATCGGCTTGCCCTGGCGCCGCGTCAGAAGCGCTTGCGACAGCGTATGCTGACCAGCAACTGAGACGAGCGCCGCCGCTGCCCCATGGCCGGCGACGTCGATCTGGAAGAAGCCGACGCCGCCCTCAGGTTGTGCAATAACGTTGAAGGTATCGCCCGCCACAAGGCTGGAAGGGCTGTAAAGGCCGTGGTGACTGATGCCATTTACAACGCTGGGAATTGGCAGCATCGTCATTTGGATCGTCGCAGCCGCCTCAAGATCATGGCGCATTTGACCGTAAGTCTGTTGCAGGTCCTGGTGAACCTTTTGCAGCTCACGTTGTGTTCGTTGCCGCTGGATAGCGTTGGCCTTGAAGGTGCGTAGGGAGTTGGCCATCATCCCCACCTCATCTCGGCGCCGTGCCCGCGGAAGCGGAGTGGACAGGTTGTTTTCTGCAATCTCTACCATAGCGTGGCTGATCCGCCTGAGCGGCTCGATGACCCGCCGCCTGACTACCAACAAGATGAGCAGAGCCGCCACAATGCCGGAGCCCGCCACCAAAGTCACAATTCCCCCGGATCGACGAGCATCCTCGACCAGGAGATTGAGCCCATCATGCGAGCTTTTGAGCAGAGTGTCCTGGAGCGTAGCCAAAGCGTCGAGCGTCCGGTCCGATGTCTGCTCCCAGGTCGAGATCAAGGCCTGCGGTGTCAAGTTGGGTGCTGCATTGGTCAAGCTCAGCAGCATGGGATCGTAAGTCATCCGAAAAAGTGACTCTGCACTCTGGATGGCGGACTGAACCTCGGGGCTCAGCGAGGCATCGGCCTCGTTGCCAATCATCTGCCAGGCCAGGCTCATTCTGCCAGCCATGCGCTCTACAGTGATGATGTCCTGATTGCGCCGCTGTCCCGTGTGGGTCAGTAAGGCCACGCCGATAGCTTCGTTGTAGGCGACAGCCTCATGAAGAACGTCGACAAAAGTGCGGATATTGGCCTCAGCGGCAAGTACCGCATCGGTGGGTCTGTTGTCGTTAAGAAGATCCAGTCGGGATTCCTGCAGGTCGTCGATCAGTTGCGTTGCGCCACCCAGCCACTCGTCGGCGATTCTCTGTCGCAAACCCTCATCATCACTGGCGATTGCTTCGTCGGTTTGGGCGCGCAGGGCAGCCAGTTGTTCCTGGCTGGCCGTGACTACAGCACGGGTTTCACCTGCCCGCGACAGCGCAACTTGGCTGGACTGCAGGATGTTCGCTGCCCGTGCGAGCGCTTGGTCGGCACGGACCCTCAAGTCTTGGATGGACCGGTCGAAGGCGGCTGTGCCAGACGTGGTGAGTTGAATGAACGTGTTGGTCCGTTCGCGGGCCAGGCCGGTGCTGGTAAACAGCAGTTCTTGCCGAACCGAGTTGGAGGCCTGAAGGCGCTCCGCTGTTTCAAGCTTGGAAAGCTCGCCACGAAGCAACAGGACAGCTACTAGAATTAAGGCCAAGCCCAAACCCGCCGTAAGCACCAGTATGATGTGGCGGATTTTCATGTGCAGTGAGCTCCGTCCAGTAGCGAGAATGGAAAACTGTCTTGCATCAATTTGTTAACGATCCTAGTCAGGGTGGGCTCATTCCCTTGGGTTATGCAATCACGAGCGCTGATCTCGACGTTCCCGCGAGACAGGCGGCCATCCTGCGTGATTGCAATGCCATCACACCCGAATATGAAGGCAAATGGGATGCGGTCTGCGGGCGCGACGGCGCCCTGGATTTCGGGAGCATGGATCGTCTGGCAGCATTCGCACAAGCCAACGCCTTGGATTTGCATGGACATACCTTGTGTTGGCACCGGGCGATCCCTAGACACTTCCTTGACACCGAACCGAAGCCGTTTGGATCGGCTGCGACATCCTACATAGCGGAAACAATTCAGCGGTATCGCGGTGCCATGCACTCTTGGCACGTTGTTAACGAACCCTTGCGACTGGCCGACGGGCGGAGCGATGGCATGAGGCAGACACCTTTTCTGGTAGCCATCGGGCCAGAATACCTGCACGAGCTGTTCTTTCTGGCAGCCTCTCTCGATCCAAACGCCTTGCTGGTGCTCAACGAAATGGGTCTCGAATATGATTCACCGCACGCTGAGCAGAAGCGCGTTGCCATGTTGGGGCTGCTGGAAACCGCGCTGACCCGTGATGTTCCAATCGCCTGTTTGGGCATTCAGTCCCACCTCCATGCGGGAGATTTTCGCATGGGCGATCATCGGTCGTTTGCAACATGGCTGCGCCGGGTGAGTGAGCTGGGCATTCCCATCATGCTGACGGAACTTGACGTCGACGACCGCGGCTTAGAAGGCGACCTCACAATCCGCGACGAAGCCGTCGCGAGCGTTTATCGCGACTACGTGTCCCTTGTGCTCGAGAACGCCAACCTTCGTAGCGTAACTTTGTGGGGCCTCTCGGACGATGGCAGCTGGATAAACAGGGAGAAGGGCGGAATAGAGGCCCGCCCGCTAGCTCTTGATCGAGATCTGAGGCGAAAGCCTGCCTGGCACAGGCTAGCTGCTTGCTTGGCTAAAGCAGCGGAGAGATGCTGAGATCTTAAATCACAGCGAACGTCCCCTTAGCTGCGTTGGCGCCTATAAGCGGTCGGTCTGTTTTCCACCCATTAGCGACGGTCGGGCTTGCGCTTCGAAAGGCAGAGCATTGTTGAACCGTTCGTTCAGAGGGATGCTGGCTTGCCGGATACGGCTGAGATCTGGATTTGCTCCATAGCGGGCAATACCGAGTCTAGATGATCAGCCATAGCCTGGGCCGCGGCATCACCGTCGCGTCGTTCGATGGCGTTCAGAACTAAAGTATGCTCATCAATGACCGCAAACATGCGATGAGGCAATACCAGCGTGAGCCGGCGAAAACGATCGACTTGTGTTTTAACCTGCAGGATCAGCTTCCAAATGCCAGGGTAACCGGCGATTTCAGCTATCTTCGCGTGGAACAGCTCATCGGCTCTATGGAAGGCACTCGCATCTTCTACTTGCGCTGCCTCTCTTTGCAATTCCACAATTGACGCTAGGCCGAGCAGCTGACTTCGCGTTGCTGTTGTAGCAGCCATCGCTGTTGTGGTCCGCTCGAGTGCCTTCCGGATGATCAGTGCCTCTGGAAGCTCCTCAAATGGAATGCGAGATACGAAGGTGCCAGACTGAGGAAATATCTCCACAAGACCTTCATCCGCCAATCGCTGAATAGCCTCACGCGCTGGCGTTCGGCTTACACCAAAGCGCTTGGCAAGCTCATTTTCGCTGATCTTATCTCCCGGCTGAATTGCCATCGACACGATATCTGCACGAAGCCCTTGGTATACTAGTCGCCAAGTGCCGGCAGGGCGGGTTGATACCCGAGGTGGTGGACCGGTCCGTCGACCTGCCGCCCTTGCATTCTCCTGGATTTCAGCCATATTTGGTGCCTTATATGAAGAGCAGGGTACCTCTGTAGCCCACTGGTAATCTTCGCCGCAAGGCGATGCAAGCCAAAAAAGGGCCCTCTTCTGTTGACTTGCATACTAGTGTGCACTAGCCATAATGTCTAACGAGCCCATAAGGGTCCGCACAATCCAGAGGAGGACTTCATGTTCGATAGCTTTACTAAGCCAAGGTCGTTGGGTCGGCTTCGTGCCGCCATGTTCGGCGCTGTTGCTGCCTCATGCTTAAGCGTGACGGGAGCGTTCGCGGGGTCGATTGAATTCTGGACGCTATTCAGCGGGCCCGATGGGGCCGCAATCGACGCCTTGGTCAAAGACTTCAATGCAACGGCCGGGAAGGAAGCCGATGTTGAGGTGAAACTGCTGATCATCCCGTGGGATGATTTCAATACCAAGCTCTCGGTCGCTATGGCGTCTCGTAAGGCGCCGGCACTGACCGTTGTGAACTCTGACCAAGTACCGGTTTACGCTAATCAGGGTGCACTTGATCCGTTCACGCCCGAAGAGCTTGCCGCTGCAGGTATCGAGCAGGAGGACTACGTCCCAAAGGCCTGGGAAGCGGGTAATTACGAAGGCAAGCAGTTCGGCGTCCCGATCTCGATCTTCCCGCGTTCGATCTACTACAATAAGGATTTGTTCGAGCAGGCAGGCCTCGACCCTAACTCGCCACCAACCACCGGGGCAGAGTTGATGGAAGCTGCAAAAGCCATTTCTGCTCTGGGTGACGACACCATCGGTCTTTTTTTCCAGTTGGCAGGCTCGGGAACGTTCCGCAACTTTTACAGCATCTACTGGCAGTACGAAGACAGCCTTTATAATGCTGATATGACCAACGTTTCTGACACCTTTGCTGCAACAGCAACCAAGGTCTTGACCGAGCTCAAGAGCTTCATGGATGCGGGCGTAACCCCGACAAAGGATCTGGGGCCGGATGCCACCAAGCTCTTTGCGCAAAACAAGATCGGCATCGCCGTGATGCAGATCACCGATCTGCCGGTCTATCAAGCAGCCGCCAAAGACCTTGGTCTGAATTACGGCATCGCCGGCTTCCCCACCTTCGGTGACGAGCCGGCAGTTTTCGCCATGGCGCACGAGTTCCTGATCCCACGTGGCACATCACCGGAAGCTCGTGCCGACGCTCTGACTTTCATCAAGTGGATTGGCGAAAACGGCGTCGAGTGGGCCAAGACCGGTAAGGTCTCGCCCCAGTACTCTGTGATTGAGAGCGACGCCTATAAGGCATTGCCAGAACAGATGACCGTAACAGCGTCGATAGAAACGGCTCACTTCCCTGCGCCACTGGTTACGCAACCGGCAGTTGATCGTGTCGTGCAACAGGTCCTTGAGGAGTTCTACTCCGGCCGAACGACAGTTGATGAGGCAGTTGCCAAGTTGGTCGCCGGCATCCCGCCTGTTCTGACAAAATAATTGCTAACAGCCGGCTGACCTGTGAGTCAGCCGGCTGCTTTTCGATGCTTTCGTCCGCCGTGCCTTTTACGGCAATAGTATCCCTGCCTTGGGTGGAGCTTTGGTCATGTCGCATTCGCGCGCCCGCTTGTTCCCGTTTCTGCTGGTCGGCCCATACCTGCTGATGTTTGCCATTTTTCTTGGTTATCCCATCGTAAGGGCCATCTACATCAGCTTCTTCGACTGGGGAATTTTTGGGCCGAATGGCTTTGTTGGTCTGGGCAATTATACTTCCCTATTTGCAGACAGCCGCTTCTGGAATTCTTTGCTCACGACTACTCAGTTCGCCTTGATCTTCGTGCCAATGATCATGGTGATCTCGACTGTGCTTGCAGTGCTGCTGCACCGCAAGCTGCCTGGCATTGCCATCTTCAGAACCGCCTTCTTCTTTCCCCTTGTGGTCAACGTGGCCGTTGCCTCCATCGCGTTCAAATGGCTGTTCGAGCCCCAGGCTGGAACAATCAATCAGATTCTTCGTGCGTTGAATTTGCCGGATCAATCCTGGCTAAGCGAACCCGGTTGGGCACTCCTTGCGATTGCCCTCATCACGCTGTGGATCAACGTCGGCTTCATGGTCATTATTCTTCTGGCCGGGTTGGAAAATATTCCGGACGATCTCTATGAAGCAGCCAATTTAGATGGCTCCAACGCTGTCCAAGATTTCTTTTTCATCACTCTGCCACTGCTCAAGCCCATCTTGCTCATCATCATGATCCTGAGCCTGGTTCAGGCATTCCAGGTCTTTGGCGAAGTGCTCATCATGACCCAAGGTGGTCCGTTCGGCAGTACTGAAGTGCTCACCATGCTCCTCTACGAGGAAGGCTTCCGTAGCTTTGCAATAGGTCGAGCAGCTGCGATTGGCGTCGTCATAACCGTCATCATCGCAGCGCTGTCGCTTATCCAGTTTCGCGTTTTCCGTCAGCGCTAGGAGAGAGCCATGAAGCGCAATGTCACTCTTCGCTGGATCATCCTTTTTGTCTTGGCGCTCCTTTGGGTCCTGCCGGTCGCGTCTCTGGTGCTTTTTTCCTTTGCGCCATCGTCGGAGATCCTCAAAGACCAGATCATTCCGAGCACTTGGACATTTGACAACTACTGGCGAGTCCTGACCGATTCAGGACGTGGCGTCAGCATTCCTCAAGCTATGCTGAACAGTGCGGTCATCATGATTGCCCAGGTGATCGGCATCGTTCTACTTGATATCCCGGCAGCCTACGCCTTTGGACGATTGAAGTGGATTGGCCGGGACTTCGTGTTCTTCCTCGTGTTGATCACCATGATGATGCCAGGCATTCTTGAGGTGCTCTCGCTTTACGACATGATGGCGAATCTCGGACTGGTCGACACCGTGTACGCGGTGATCCTCCCGGGTTTGCCCCGTGTGGTCGGCATCTTCATCTTACGCCAATTTTTCCAGCAACTGCCCCGCGAAATGGACGAGGCAGCTCGTATGGACGGGGCCACCGACTTCCAGGTGTTCAGGCTGATAATGGTGCCCCTGGCAGCACCTGCCATCATCACCCTCTCCGTACTGACGGCGCTTTACAGCTGGAACAACTTTCTCTGGCCACTCATCATAACCAATTCACCAGCATCCATGACGGTGCCTGTCGCCGTCGCCTACCTTGCTGCCGATGATGCAGCGATCATCAACTACACGGTCATTTTGGCCGCTGCCTTCTTCACCTCCCTTCCGATGATCGTGCTGTTCCTGTTCGGGCAGCGGTGGATCGTCAACGGGATGCGCCCGACCTCGGGCATCAAGTAAACGACCGAACCAGGAGTAAGTCATGCCTGCCATTCAGGTGGACGTCAGTCCACGTCACGAAATCTCGCCGCGCTTTTACATGCAGTTCATGGAGCCGCTGGGTACCACGGACTCGTCGGTCGAGGCATGCTGGGACATACTGGAAGACAAATGGCGGGATGATTTCATTGCCGTAACGCGTGACCTTGCCCCGTCATCGATCCGCTGGGGCGGTATTCTGACCAGCTTCTGGAAGTGGCGCGAAAGTGTAGGTGAGCCATCCAAGCGGACGCCCATGATCAACTATCTCTGGGGTGGTATGGAAACCAACCGGGTCGGGGTTCATGAGTTCTTGGATTTCTGCGAAGCAGTGGGCGCAGAGCCGATCATGGCGATCAACTTCGCTGCCGACGGCCGTCCAGAGTACATCAATACTGCTCGGGGTGAGAATAGAGCTGGGGATGCTCAAGAGGCTGCGGATCTTGTCAGCTATTGCAACGATCCTGAAAATGCCGAGCGCAAGGCGAATGGCCGCGACAAACCATGGAACGTGCGCACCTGGCAGATCGGCAACGAGACATCTTACCCGAAAAAGGGCGAGCGCTTCACATCTGAAGAGAACGCCAGGCATTATCGTGAGTTTGCCGATGCGATGCGGGCCCAAGACCCTAGCATACTCCTGATCGGCTGGGGGGATATGGAACGCGATACCAATGTATGGTGGGCCAACGATCTGATTGCTGCGGCCGGCGATCAGATCGACATGGTCGCCTTGCACATGATGCATCAGCGCCCCGAAAGTGAAGAGACTTCGGTCCTGAAAGGAAGGTTATACCAGCAGGACAACGATCAGACCTGGCAAGAGCTCGACGCGATCTACCAATCGGTCGAAAAGAAGCTACTCGACGCACGAGCTGTTGTCTCCAAAGCCAATCCGAAGCTCAAGCTGGCGATCACTGAAGGGCATTTGTCGCTGCAGCCGCACAACAAGATTGAACTCCTTCGGGAATGGTTGTCGGGTGTCTACCACGCGCGCTGCATGACCCTGTTCGAGCGTCATTCCGACATCATTGACATCTGTACCCTTGCCGATTTCGCCGGCACAAGCTGGCTGGTCAATGCAGTCCTGCTCGGGTCCCCCCGCGAGCAGCCTTACTTGCTGCCAGTTGGTCACATCATGCGCCTGTTCAAGACGCAGTCGGGCACTCATGGTCTGAGTTCGGAGTCAGACACCAAGAGTGTCATAGTTTCAGCATCCCGCAGCGATAACACTGTCTATGTTCATGTTACCAATACCGACATCAACAAGGACGCGGAAATCAACATTGATCTTGGTGGGGTGCAGGCAAAAGATATTCAGTGCCATCGCATATCGCCTGAGAACATCAATGACGCGATAGATTCGACCAATTTGGACGTCTTTGCCGTTCGGCAGAGCACAGTGCCGGGTCTCAACGGCATCAACATTCCCCGGGCGTCGGTCAGCGCCTTTGTCATAGAACTGGCCCAGTAGGCCACTGTTTCGCCGGAGGAGGCAACAATGGCTGGATTGCAGCTCAGAAACATTCGAAAGAACTATGGCACTGTCGAGGTCATCAAAGGTATCGATCTTTCTGTCGAACATGGAGAGTTTGTTGTCTTCGTGGGGCCTTCGGGCTGCGGCAAATCCACCTTGCTCCGGATGATTGCCGGACTCGAAGAGATTACCCAAGGTGATCTCTTCATCGGCGATAGAAAGTGCAATGACGTCGCACCCCGCGATCGTGGGGTTGCGATGGTCTTCCAGTCATATGCGCTTTATCCCCACATGACGGTTGAAGAGAATGTTGGTTTCGGCTTGCGTCTTGGGGGCATACCGAAGCCTGAACGCGCAAAGCGTGTTCGAGAGGTGGCAAAGATCCTGCAGATGGAACAGCTGCTTGATCGAAAAACGAGCCAGCTCTCTGGCGGTCAGCGCCAGCGCGTTGCCATCGGACGTGCCATTATCCGGCAGCCAGAAGTTTTTCTTTTGGACGAGCCGCTCAGCAACCTCGATGCTGCCCTGCGGGTCGACATGCGAATGGAGCTTTCAAAGCTCCATACTGACCTTGGCGCTACCATGATCTATGTCACACATGACCAAGTCGAAGCCATGACGATGGCCGACAAGATCGTGGTGCTGAACTTTGGAGAGGTGCAGCAGGTGGGGACGCCCATGGAGCTCTACAATTTCCCCGCAAATTTGTTTGTGGCAGGGTTCATCGGTGCTCCCAAGATGAATTTGTATCCTGTGACAGTGGAAGCTGTCTCGCAAGACACAGTCACAGTCTCAGCTCCCTCAATGAAAGCAGTTACCTTGCATCGGGCCACGGGCGGCATAACGACAGGCGATACTCTGACCTTTGGCATCCGGCCGCATTTGTTAGTTCCAGAAGTCAACGGACCGATCTCTGGCGACGTTCGGCTGATCGAACGATTGGGTGATGCAACCATCATCGAAGTGGATGGCAGGGAAGGGGGGACGCTATTTGCTGCGATCGACGGCGATATGGACGTAGCTCTAGGTCAGTCGCTCTCATTGGGCTTCAGCCCGGATCGGGCGCATCTGTTCGGATCCACCGGCCTTCGACTTTGAAATTTGCCCCAGAGTACCTCATAGCATTTGCGTCAGATGCCTTGATGCGGTCAGGCATGGCATCGCGAGCGGAAGTGGTTGCTGAGCTCCTCGTCGAGGCTGACTTGATGGGGCACGATACGCATGGTCTTGCCTTGCTGTCTGCGTATGTTGGCGAACTAGAGCGTGGGACAATGCTTGGCGAGGGCGAGCCTCAAGTCCTGCGAGACCATGGTGCGGTTGCGCATTGGGACGGAAGATGGCTTAGTGGTGTGAGCCTGGTCGCTGCCGCTATTGATACCGCTGCGCACAAGGCCCGCCTGTTCGGCATTGGGGCTGTCAGTATCAAGCGAGCTCACCACACTGCATGTCTTCAGGCGTATCTCGAAAGGGCAACGCGACAGGGTTTGATGGTGTTGATTGCCAGCTCCGATCCCGCTTCAGCTACGGTCGCCCCATTCGGCGGTCTTGATCCCGTATTTGGTCCTGATCCCATTGCTGTCGGTATTCCGACTAAAGATGATCCAATTCTAATCGACATGTCTTCCTCGATCACGACCAATGGCATGGTCGCTCGCACATCTGCTGAAGGCGGACGCTTGAGAGGGGAATGGCTGCAAGATCACCAAGGCAACGTGACGGACGACCCAGCAGTGGTCTCAGCGGATCCGCCTGGCACCTTACTACTTGCTGGCGGGCACGATCATGGTCAGAAAGGGTACGGCCTGGCGCTTACGGTAGAAGCTCTCTCAAAGGGTCTGGCCGGGTGGGGGCGCAAGAATGCTGAGAAGCGCTGGACCGCATCGGTATTCGTGCAGGTTTTTGACCCCGCAGCGTTCGCGGGTGAGAACGAGTTCGCCGACCAGACTGAAACCCTCGTGAGGCTCTGTCACGGTTCGCGTCCTCTCCGTGATCTGAAAGCCGTTCGCCTACCTGGCGAGCAAGCCATTGCACGCCGGAAACTTGCACAAGTGGAAGGACTGGAGTTGCGCCCCAACGTCGTCGCCCAGCTGGAAAACTTGGCAAAACGTCTCGAGATCCCATTCGCAAAGTAGGAGGCCGATGAACGGCATCTTACCTGTTGAGGTGCAAGAACGTGTGAACACCATCCTGGAACTGGCAGGCGTGCAGAATACCGCGTCACAAACGGTTTTGCGGCAGAGCCATGGCTATTGGATAATCTCTGTCGCGACACGCCTCGACTTCGACGTCGTGGTAAAGATGGCGGCACCTTCATCGCACGTGCCCTCGTTCGAAGCGGCAAGAGCAAAACATGAAATTGTCGGCGGCCTTACGGGGCTGCCTACGACCATCTTTGTTGCTGATGACAGCGGTTCGCTCGTGCCGATGCGCTTCAGCGTCCAGGAAGGACTCTCGGAAGAAGAATGGTTCACTCGACGTGAGAAGCTCTCCAAACAAGAATTGCAGGAGGCGCTCGCGTCACTCGGCGATGTTGTGGGCCGCCTCCGCCGTCCCGTACTCGACGCATTCGGCCAGCTGCCCGAGCCTGGAGAGGCCTCCTGTATCGATGCTCTGTGGGAGCACACTATGAGCATTGCCCGTAACCAACGATCGCGTGAAAATTTCATCCAGCTTCTTGAAGACAATGCTGTGCTTTGGAACGGCTTGAGGCCGGGTATCACGCACGAGGATCTACATGGCTTCAACATCTTGTTTGATCCCCTTCGAAGGACAGAGGTATCGGGCCTGCTTGATTGCGATAAGGCATGGAGTGGCCCTGTGGAGAGCGACCTAGCCCGCATGGAGCTCTGGAGGGGGATGACCTCTTCATGGTTCTTTGAACGCTACAGTGAGCATGTACCGGAATTGCACGGGTATCTCGAAAGGCGGCCGTTCTATCAGCTGCTCTGGCGCTTGGAATACGCGCAAGATTCTGTAGATCACCTTGCAACCACGAATGCTCTGGCTGCAAAAGTCGGGATGCCACAGGTATCCAGTTCTTCTGAAGCATGATAGAAAACGGCCGCTGGAAATGGCAGTTCTCGACCCCGTTCTTGCTGTTCAGGGCTAGATTGGTTTCTCCCAAAAGCTGCCATGCCGAAGTTTTGAACACAGCTGGTCTGTGCCTATGGTGTTAAGCTATCTTGGAACAAGCGGTATTTTGTTGAGTTAGCATCGTGATCTAAAGGAAACGATGCTGATGATCCGTGATCTGCTGAGAACAGCGGTTGAGGCAATCCGAGAGGGACTGGTCATCACGGATGAACTCGCCCCTGATGCTCCAGTCATCTTCGCCAATCATACCTTTTGCAGGATCACGGGGTATCCCGAAGAGGAGATTCTTGGCCGCAACTGCCGCA
>JAESGR010000458.1_pt1 | contig 31323 bp, 30 predicted proteins | sample 9269771 | NCBI WGS metagenome assembly JAESGR01 (sample SAMN15739572, study PRJNA653492) | algae metagenome | isolation source: Chroococcus sp. CMT-3BRIN-NPC107 and co-occurring heterotrophs from well... | place: USA: Clark Mountains Wilderness, California | collected 2010-04-18 | reverse complement strand
ACCCCCAAAAATTGGAGGAACAGGTGAAAAAAGTTTATCCTCAGATCATGAATAAGATTAGGTTTAAGTTATCGCCCAAACCGTCCATTGAGCAAAAGCAAAAGGCAGGAAGAACAGGCTTTGTCCCTGTTCAAGCCAGATGGGTTATAGAAAGAACCAATTCTTGGATGGAGAGATGTAAAAGTTTGGTCAAGAATTTTGAAAGAACTCTCGCTCACGCCACCACCAAGGTTAATCTTTGTTTTGTTCGACTGATGCTTCAAAGATTGGCGACTGGTTAAATAGATCCCAAATGGGTTCTATAGCAGGAAAAAGTTAAAAATTGGTATCAGTCAAAACATCTTGTTAGACAAAATCCATACAAATCTTTTTCAAATTCACTGTTTCTAATTGCAGTATTTAAAGCAAGTTAAAAATGACCGATTAGGATGAACTTAGTTCTTAGGTGGGATTTGTGTAAGGCCCTATATTAGGATCGGTGTAAGGTTCAGGCTTGGGATCGGTATAGGGTTCGACATTCGGATCTGCGTAAGGTTCAGGTTCGGGATCGGTATAAGGTTCGACATTAGGATCGGCATAGGGTTCGGGGTTTGGATCGGTGTAGGGGTCGGTGTTTGGATCTGCGTAAGGTTCAGGAGTGGGGGTTTGATGCGGATCTAGATCGGGGTCAGGAATGCGAGGTGAAATATTCATTTACTTGCTCGACTCATCTATGCTGCTAAGTATAAGTCTGTTGTCTGCAACCCGGCAATATTTGACTTTAAGCGTTAAAAAAGCAATACATTACCTTCTTGGCAAAAACTAGGTTGAAGTCTCGATACAAAACCTAAGCAGCAGTTAGAACAACTAGGTAAAAAAGTTTTGGCGCGATCGCCAAGTTACTTAGTATCCTCCGCTCAATCGTAATCTTGGGCTACTTAAGTTCTTGTTTATAGAGTCTATTTTCAGGAATGAGCATTTTTAGGCGAAAGATGTATAAACGATAAAATAGATCGTGATACAATCCCGTTACAGGTACTAGAAGGAATTTTCGCCGCATTAAATTCCGAGTCAAAGAGCATTCTATTCGACTGTGGCGTATGGTTGTTTATTACGGTAATGGTTAGCCAGACAAAATAGAGACACGTTATCTAATTCCCGCCGGGGGGGAGTCACGAGTGATTGATTTGAGGGGTGGCAATCGGGTAATCAAAAAAATTGATTTTTAGTATGAAACAAAGTCTTTGGGGCGACAACGGGCTTTAGTCAGAGTTTATGGTATGCGCTAAAGTTCTAGCTAGAAAAAACTAGCTTGCGTCTGGGGAAAGATGAAGGGCGATCGCATCTTGCGCTTAATTAATAGCGATCGCTATCTACACAACCAGTCATGGACGCAACTAAAAGTCTTGTCCTTCCCCCAACAAATAGTCAAATAAACTTAGAAACCGGTGAAATCTTCTTTATTGGTACAGCAACGGTACTTTTACGCTACGCTGGGTTTACAATTTTAACCGATCCAAATTTTCTCCATCAGGGCGATCGCGTACATTTGCATTATGGATTGCGATCGACGCGAAAAACTAACCCAGCTATAGAGTTAGAAGAATTACCGCCCCTCGATTTGATTGTTTTGTCTCATATGCACGAAGATCATTTCGATCGCCTAGTCGAACAAAAGCTAGATAAGAATGTCCCAATTATTACCACTCCCCACGCCGCAGAGAAGCTAAAAAAGAAAGGATTTAATGCGACTCATGCTTTACCAACTTGGGACACATTGACTATTACTAAAGGTGATTCTACCCTGCAAATTAGCGCTATGCCGGGAAGACACGGGCCAGGGATACTTAATGCCTTACTGCCTCCGGTTATGGGTAGTATGCTTGAATTTCAAACTCCCAGTAAAGAAACTAGATTTCGCCTTTACATTACTGGCGATACGCTAATTCACGAACAATTACAAGAAATTCCTCAGCGTTACCCCAATATTGACCTAGCTTTACTGCATTTAGGCGGAACAAGAATATTTGGTGTAATGCTAACTATGGATGCCAAGCAAGGAATCCAAGCCATTGAAATTATTGCCCCAGAGACATCAATTCCCATTCACTACGACGATTACACCGTTTTTAAGTCGCCTTTAGAAGATTTTAAACAAGCAGTCACTTCTGCGGGACTGGACAACAAGGTAAAGTACCTCAGTCGTGGCGAAACTTACAAGTTTTCTGTATCTCTATAAAAAAAGGCAGGTGAAAAACCTGCCTAAAAATTACAATTAAATCGGTCTTTACCTCACGCCAAGTTCTGGCGCACTATAAGATACGGTAGGTATAGACTTTTGTGCCAAAGTTGGAACAGAATCCCGTAACCTTTGAGTTAGCTGAATTGTTGTTGCATCATACACTTGAGTTAGTAGCTTGGGATAGAAACCAATCCCAATAATTGGCACTAACAAGCAAGCAATGATAAACACTTCTCTTGGTTCAGCATCAATCAAGGCTTCATGAGAAATTAATTCTTGATTCTCTTGTCCGTAGAAGATTTCTCGCAGCATGGATAGCAAGTAAATCGGAGTTAAAATTACTCCTACCGCCATCAAAAATACGACGATAATCTTAAAGGTGGGACTATAGGCATCGCTGTTAGAAAAACCTACAAATATCATCAATTCAGCGACAAAACCGCTCATTCCTGGCAATGCCAAAGATGCCATCGAACAGGTAGTAAACATCGCAAAAATTTTCTGCATCTTTTGCCCTACTCCACCCATTTCATCTAGCATTAAGGTATGAGTGCGATCGTAGGTTGCACCAACTAAAAAGAATAAACTCGCCCCAATTAAGCCGTGAGATACCATTTGCAACACTGCCCCACTTAAACCCAAATCGGTAAAAGAGGCGATTCCAATTAGCACAAATCCCATGTGAGAAATTGAGGAATAAGCAATCTTTCGCTTTAAATTACGCTGGGCAAAAGATGTCAAAGCTGCGTAGATAATATTTACTACCCCCAAAACTACCAGCACCGGGGCAAAATAAGCGTGGGCATCGGGTAGCATTTGGGCATTCATCCGAATTAAGGCATAACCGCCCATTTTTAGGAGAATACCAGCTAATAACATATGCACGGGCGCTGTAGCTTCGCCGTGTGCGTCGGGAAGCCAAGTATGTAACGGAAAAATCGGCAACTTGACAGCGTAAGCAATCAAAAAACCAGCATATATAAATAGCTGGAAATTAAGCGCGTATTCTTTAAGCCCCAAGGCTTGCATATCAAAGGTTACTGTATCGCCGTAAAACGCCATCGTCAAAGCCGCGATTAAAATAAACAGCGAACCGCCTGCCGTATAAAGAATAAACTTTGTGGCTGCATACTGCCGCTTTTTACCGCCCCAAATTGCTAGTAGCAAGTAAACCGGGATAAGTTCTAATTCCCAAACTAGAAAAAATAGCAACATATCTTGAACGGCAAATACCGCAATTTGCCCGCCGTACATTGCCAAAATCAAAAAGTAAAATAGTCTCGGTTTTAAGGTGACGGGCCAGGCGGCTAAAGTTGCTAGCGTAGTAATAAAACCCGTCAGAATTACTAAAGGCATCGATATCCCATCAACACCTACCGACCAGTTTAAGTCTAAAGCTGGAACCCAAGGATAACTTTCTACCAATTGCAAATTGGGATTAGCAAAGTCGTACTGAGAACCGAAAGCGTAGACAATCAAAGCAAAATCGATCAATCCGATAATTAGGGCATACCAGCGTATTGTTTTGCCATCTCGATCGGGAATGATCGGAATTAGTAGCGATGCCGCTATAGGAAAGAGAATTATCGTAGAAAGCCAAGGGAAATTTGCTAAATTCATGGTAATTGGAAGCTAAGGAGAGAAACATCTTCTTTCCTCTCCCTAACTCCTCTCCTCCTAAGTCACTCCAAAAACAACTACTAAACCGAGTACGGCGGCAAATATAATCAAGGCGTAGAATTGGGCGCGTCCGTTTTCTAGATATTTCAACCCTTCGCCGCTAACTAGCGTAAAGAAGCCTGTAAGGTTGACAGCGCCATCAACAACGCGAAAATCAACTTCCATAACTTGACGGGCTAATCGGCGCAATCCTTGAACAAACACGCGATCGTATACTTCGTCAAAGTACCACTTGTTTAAAGATAGAGCGTAAAGCGATGGGAATTTTTGAGCGATCGCACTAGGATCGATTTTGCCCCACAAGTACATCAGCGACGCTAAGGTAATCCCAATTAAAGATATGCCGACAGAACTTCCCGCCATCACGAAAAACTCTGATTGGTTAAATTCTGCTGCTTTTTCGGCAATAGCGATCGCGCTTTCGCGCTGAGGGTGGATAAATTCCTCAAAATAATTAGCGTAAGGCGTTCCCACAAGCCCAATTAGCATCGAAGGAATCGCTAAAATAACTAATGGCAAAGTCATCGTCCAGGGCGATTCGTGGGGGCTACTGCTATGGCTATGGGTATCGTGACTAACGGCTGCAAGTTCTCTAGTATCCATCGCCCCCGGACCAAAATTGGGAGTAAGGATATTAGATCCCGCTTTCAATTGCTGCTTAATTTGGTCATCATTACCGCGAAAAGAGCCTTCAAAGGTGCTGAAGTACATACGGAACATATAGAAAGCCGTAATTCCCGCCGTCAAGTAGCCGATAGCCCATAGTAAAGGGTTGGCTGCGAAAGCTTGACCCAAAATCTCGTCTTTTGACCAGAAGCCAGCAAAGGGCGGTAAACCTGAAATTGCCAAGCAACCAATTAAAAAGGTAATGGAAGTAAAGGGCATATATTTACGCAATCCGCCCATCATTCGCATATCTTGCGCCAGCGCCGGATCGTGTCCTACTACCGATTCCATGCCATGAATTACCGAACCCGAACCTAAAAATAGCATTGCCTTAAAGTAAGCGTGAGTCATTAAGTGAAACAACCCCGCACTATAAGCCCCAATTCCCATTGCCATTACCATATAGCCAAGCTGGGAAATAGTGGAGTAAGCCAAGCCCTTTTTAATGTCATTTTGGGTAATAGCGATCGTTGCGCCCAAAAAGGCTGTAAATGCTCCCGTATAAGCAATTACATTCATTGCTGCGGGTACGCCTTCAAAAACGGGGTACATCCGGGCAATTAAAAACACTCCCGCCGCTACCATTGTCGCCGCGTGAATCAGTGCCGAAATTGGGGTTGGGCCTTCCATCGCGTCGGGTAGCCAAACGTGCAACGGAAATTGCGCCGATTTTGCTGCCGGACCTAAAAATACTAAAATAGCGAACAAAATTGCCAATACATTGCTGATAGAACCAGATTCTACTAGCCCATGAAGGCGATCGCCCATTATTTCAAATTCAAAGCTTCCGGTTGCCCAAAATAGCCCCAAAATCCCCAATAATAAGCCAAAGTCACCTACACGGTTAACTACAAAAGCTTTTTGGGCGGCATCGGCGGCGGGTTTGCGATCGTACCAAAAACCTACTAAGAGGTACGAACACATTCCTACTAATTCCCAGAAAATGTAAATTTGAACTAAGTTTGGACTAACTACCAAACCCAGCATTGAGGAGCTAAATAAGCTCAAATACGCATAAAATCTTACATAGCCAGCATCGTGAGCCATGTAGCCATCGGTATAAACCATGACAAGTAAAGCTACAGTGGTCACAATTACCAACATTAGGGCTGTTAGGTGGTCGATAGTGTAGCCCATGTTGAGGTGAAAGTTTCCTGCGGCTGCCCATTCCAAAGTATAGGTATAAGTTGGGTGTCCGTTAATTTGACTCCACAGCAAGGCAATAGAGAGCGCCATCGCCCCACCAAGTAACGAGACGATGAATACAGCATTTAGCTGTCGCAAGCGGTTTGTCACCTCGCTTACTGAGATTAACCCTAGACCGACTAGCATTGCCCCAAAGAGAGGTAATACTGGAATTAGCCAGGCATATTGATAGATTGTTTCCATCACTGACGACTACTACTTTGAGAGTTTTGTATTGGTATTGAGCAAACTGTTAATAGTTGTAACATATAGGTTTTGTCATAAAATATCCCACCCGAAAGAATCCGAGTGAGACTTTTTCCAAAAACACCAAATTTTACAAGAAAGCTTGACTTAATTAAGCAGAACGCCGATGTTGCCAGTTGTCAATTATTAAGGAATTATTTAGCGGTTCGGGGTACCTAATTTTGATGTCTTCTAGAATCAACCGCAACTCATTAGGGTTACGAAAACCCTCTAGGCGATCACGTACTTTGCCATTTTCTACCAAAAGTAATGTGGGTAAAGTCTTCAGTTTATAAGTGTTAGAAAGCTTAAAATTTTCGTCAGCATTGACTTTTACTAGCTTAATGCGATTATTGGAATGATTATGAAATTGCAATAGTAACGGCTGAATCAGTTGGCATAAACCGCACCAAGGAGCGCCAAAATCGACTAAAACGGGAATGGGAGATGCTAATACTTCTTGCTCAAACGTGCGATCGCTTACTGACAAAACCATAGAAGCTTTTAACCTTAAATCTACAAATATTTTTTATGCAATTTAAAGCTATCGATTTTCAACTAACATCAACGGCATTAATGTTAATTGCTTTTGCCTAATAACTTATTGTGGATCATGCTACAGCTATTTGGGATCGATTTCAGTATCATTTACGAACATTAAACCATAGAAATTATCTATGCCCGTATCGATATAATCATCAATAACTTAGATAGCTTTGTAAGTAAGGTCATGCCCCAGCGCTCTTTTACCAATTAACGCGCCCTGTGGAGCTAATCAAAAGCGGGTGAGCAAACCAGAGTAAAACGATAAAAACCGCTACCCCTAGATAAGATGGGCGGATAAATTCGGAAAACTTAAAAGTCTGCTGTCTACGTAGCATGGCTAAAAAAGGCACGATAGAAGTTCGAGACTTAACGCGCTCAAAAGCTTCACCGTAGCGGGATGATAAACGGCGATCGCCATGCCAAACTCCAAAGAGATGATGCAATACCAAGCCGATGGAAGTAACTAAGGTAAAACTCGTACCAATCCATAGAGTATGAGCGATACACCAAATCACCTGTCCCACCATTTGTGGATGACGAGTAATACGAATAATTCCCGTCTCGAATAAATGCACTTCCGGCTTTTGAATCGCCGCAATCTCTAGCAAATTAAAGGTTGCTGGATAAAGAAACAAAAAAGAAATCGCCGACATTATCCAAACAAAATTGCCAACACCGGGAACTCCTTGAACTTGCCAAAGTTGAGCGCCATCGTAGCGGTGATTAAAAAAGTAGATAACTAATAATACAGCTAAAGGCAGACTAACTAAAGCAAAAATAACCCTGTACAATCGAGCGCCAATTAGCTTTTCAACAGATGTTCGCAAAGCTGCTAAACCACTATGGGCGATCGCAAATCCAAATAAAAGACCCAAAATAATAAAATGGCTGGGTGTTAACCAAACAGGTAAACTCATGTACTACTTTTTCGCGGCTTACAACCTAAAAATTCCTTGTCTTCTCTAATCTATACTTACCTTTGCAAATATATACTAGACACGGCATTTATAAAGGATTTGGTATGACGGAATTAGCTAAGGTAATGAAGGAACAAGTCGGTAAAGCCGCAGCACAGCGCGTCAAGTCAAATTCTATTGTCGGGTTGGGTACGGGTTCAACGACCGCTTACACAATTCAATTTCTCGGTGAATTTCTCAAGTCTGGCGCACTAACAAATATTGTCGGGATTCCTACATCTTTTCAATCGGAGGTTTTGGCAAAACAGTATGGTATCCCTTTAACTACTTTAGACGCAGTAGATCGGATTGATATCGCTATTGATGGAGCAGATGAAGTAGATCCTCACAAAAACTTAATTAAAGGCGGTGGTGCGGCCCATACCCGCGAGAAAGTTGTAGACTACTTAGCCGAAGAATTTATTGTGGTAGTTGATAGCTCTAAAATAGTAGAACGCCTAGGTTCTAGCTTTCCCGTCCCTGTAGAAGTCATCCCGATGGCGCTTTCTCCAGTAATGAGAGCAATTGAAAAGCTAGGCGGAAAGCCAGAATTGCGGATGGGAATTAGAAAAGCAGGTCCTGTGATTACCGATCAAGGCAATATGGTAATTGATGTTAGATTTGACTCTATCGACGACCCCGCCAACTTAGAAAAAACCTTAAACAACATCCCCGGAGTGCTAGAAAACGGTATATTTGTCGGCGTTACGGACTTAGTGCTAATTGGTGAAATTGTGGACGGAGAGCCTAAAGTTAGAGAACTTTAAACTTGCCTAAATATAGCATCGGCAACGCGACAGACATCGCGCATTTGGGCGACATCGTGAACTCGTAAGATATCTGCACCCGTCGAAATCGCCGCACAACAAGCGGCGGCGGTTCCCCAGACGCGCTCTTTGGGGTCTGGCTTGTCGAGGATGCGTCCAATAAAGCTTTTGCGAGATGCGCCTACTAAAATTGGGCAATGGAGAGATTTAAAAAAACCTAGGTTTCGGAGAATTTCTAGATTTTGCTGTTGATTTTTAGCAAAACCAATACCCGGATCGATAATGATTTTAGAAGCATTTACACCAAAAAAAGTCGCACTTTCAATTTGACGCTCCAAAAACTGATGAATTTCCCCTAACAGATTTTCATAATCAGTCATTTGTTGCATAGTTTCCGGCGTACCGCGCAAGTGCATCAAAACAATAGTTACGTCTACTTCAGCAACCGTTGTCAGCATTTCAGGGTCAAAAGTACCGCCTGATATGTCATTAACTACATCGGCTCCCGCCGCAACAGCAGCTTTAGCAACCACAGCGCGAGTTGTATCTACAGAAATAGGGATAGTAATCTCTTTGCGTAACACCTCTATTACCGACAGTACCCGCTCTAATTCTTCTTCTACAGAGATTTGCACTGCTCTTGGTCGCGTCGATTGTCCGCCGATATCAATTATGTCTGCACCAGCTTCTACCAGCCTCTGAGCCTGCACTAAAGCCGCTTTTGGGGTTGCAAATTCTCCACCATCGCTAAAGCTATCGGGGGTGACGTTGACTACTCCCATCAAATAGGTGCGTTTTCCCCAGTCAAAAGAGCGATCGCGAATTTCCCAAGCTGGAATTGACATTTTAGGCGCAATTTTATTTGTAATTAACCAACTGTGCAAAACTATCAGGTTCTAAACTCGCACCACCAACCAAAGCCCCATCTATTTCTGGTTGCGCCATAATTTCATCAATATTATTCGGCTTTACCGAGCCGCCATACTGAATTGAAACCTTAGGATTACTTAATTGAGAACGAATTAAACCAATTACTCGATTAGCTTCCACCGCTTCGCAGGTGTCCCCCGTACCAATTGCCCATATTGGCTCGTAAGCAATAACTAAGTTTTCTTGGTCTACACCAACTAAACCTTGTTTTAACTGCTTGGTAACGGTGCTTTCAATTTCTCCTACGTCTCTTTGCTGTTTCGTTTCCCCTACGCACAAAATCGGCGTGAGAGCGTATTTTTGAGCCGCCAACAGCCGTTTATTTACAGTTTCGTTAGTTTCGCCAAAATACTGTCGCCGTTCGCTGTGACCGACAATAACATAGCGAGTACCAATCTCTGCGAGCATTTCTCCAGAAATTTCCCCAGTATAAGCGCCGCTATCTTCCCAGTGGACATTTTGAGCGCCTAGCTGAATGCGGCTACCGTGCAGGTTTTTTGATAGCTGATAAAGATCGGTATAAGGAACGCATAATACAACTTCCCGATCTTCTGGGGTATGCTCCAAACTAGGCATAAATCCTTGTAAAAACTCTAGGGACTCTGCCTGAGTTTTAAACATTTTCCAATTTCCGGCAATAACAATTTTCCGCACAGCTAACTCAACAAAGACAATACCTATCGTAAATTCCAGTTTAAAGCTTAAGGGGGACAGTTTGACCGTTAGTGGTAGATGTTACACTCTACTTAGAAATAGCCAGAGATGGGCAAAGATGGCTTCAATAACTATTGATATTTCCGAAAGTCTGTTGCAGAAGGTATAGGATCTAGCCAAAATACACGGAATACCGCCGGAAGCCCTGTTGAGCGAAAGTATAGAAGATTTGCTCAGTTCTGCCAAAAGTGAATTTACTGATGCTGTAAATTATGTACTGAATAAAAATGCTGAACTCTACTGACGTTTGGCATAATGCGCTATCTGACGCAATGGTTGATATCAATTACTGTGCAATTCCTTCCAGTAGCAAACTATATTCACGCCTTCAAAGTAAGAAACCGCTCAATATCATGCTTGTCGATGTTCTTTTCCCTCTAGTTGCGCCATTTTTTGCGTTTTTGAAGAAGTTGACCCTGGACAAATTGATGAAACTCTTGAAAATTTGATCGGGAGATGTTGTAGAGTTGTTGAAGCAATGAATTTTCTTGAGTAAAATAGTTTTATTAACTAGCTGATAATTTGCCACGATCGCACAATTGCTGCACTGCCCTCATTGTCAAAGCATTGATATTGTTAAGAACGGCAAGACATCTAAAAAAACCGGGCATTGCTACCCGGTTTCTATTTAAACTTACATTAATTAAGCTTTTACAGCTTGCTTAGAAACTGCTTTTAGTTCGCCTTTAGCGTACTTGGCGGCAAAATCATCTAAGGAAACTTGCTTAATCTTGCTACCTTGACCAGCAGATTCAAATTGCTTGTAGCGATCGCCACAAACTTTCTGCATATATACAATCGAAGGTTTGAGGAAGTGACGGGGGTCAAATTCCTTGGGGTTAGCCATCAAAGCTTCCCGCACTGCGGCGGTAATCGCCAAACGGTTGTCGGTATCGATATTTACCTTACGAACGCCGCTCTTGATGCCTTTTTGAATTTCCTCAACAGGAACGCCGTAGGTTTCAGGAATTTGTCCGCCGTTTTGGTTAATGATCGCAAGCAAATCTTCAGGTACAGACGAAGAACCGTGCATAACCAAGTGAGTATTGGGTAAGCGGCGGTGGATTTCTTCAATCCTGCTAATAGCGAGAATTTCTCCAGTAGGCTTGCGAGTAAACTTGTAAGCGCCGTGACTTGTACCGATAGCAACAGCCAAAGCATCTACTTGGGTTTGTTCTACAAATGCTACTGCTTCGTCAGGATCAGTTAATAGCTGGTCGTGAGTTAGAACGCCCTCAGCGCCGTGACCATCTTCTTTTTCACCCATACCAGACTCAAGAGATCCCAAGCAACCGAGTTCGCCTTCAACGCTAACGCCGATGGAGTGAGCAACATCAACAACTTTGCGAGTTACGTCAACGTTGTACTCAAAGCTTGCGGGAGTTTTAGCATCAGCTTCCAAAGAACCATCCATCATCACGCTAGTAAAGCCATGACTCATCGCTGAATAGCAAGTTGCGGGGCTATTGCCGTGATCTTGGTGCATGGCAATGGGGATATGGGGGTAAGTTTCTACCGCCGCCAAAATTAGGTGACGCAGAAATGACTCGCCAGCATACTTACGAGCGCCGCGAGAGGCTTGCAAAATCACGGGGCTATCCAGTTCATGAGCAGCTTGCATAATTGCTTGAATCTGCTCCATGTTATTGACGTTATAAGCTGGGATACCGTAGCTATTTTCCGCCGCGTGATCTAGAAGCAGCCGCATTGGTACGAGCGCCATAGAAATTCCTCCTAATTTGGTGATCAGCTAGTGTTATGAACAAGCGTTGTATTACGCTAATCTTAAGATAATTTTCAGCTTTAACAAAAATTATATCTATCTATGCTACAAAAGCTTGCACTCAGATAAGTTTTCATCTCAGTAGCATTTTCACCAGAGACTTTTAGAGCTTATCTGCGATATGCTGTGCAGCTTCGGTTGAAGAACGTACTGGGATAATTTCACTCATGGGCCAGATCGCTCCACTCTGCAATCCAAATATCAAACAAAGCGCGATCGCTTGTCTGCATAAGTTGAAAGCACCGAAAATAGTCTAAGTCTACCCAACTATCAACATACTCTAGGCCTGGTGGCAATTGACGAGTGCGATCGCGCGCACGACGATAAATATCAACCGCCGCCCCTCCATTGAAATACTCAATCACCATATACAGCATGATTTTGACGGAAAAACAATTATTTCAATAATATGTCTAAGCTTTCATCGCGGCGAATTTATTGCCTGCGCCCTAGGTGCGATTGTAGTTATGATTCATAATAAAAATATTGAGTTTAAGGTTTAACTGTGACTGCAACCTTACTTACGTCCTCTACGGAAATAATTCATCTTTCGGGGATTAGTTGGCAAACCTACGAAACATTGCGGTCAGAATTGAGACTTCGCCGTCTTCGCCTTACTTATAATCGTGGCACTTTAGAGATTGTGGCTCCCTCCCCAGAACATGAATTTAACAAAAAGGTTGTAGGACGCTTTGTAGAAACTTTAGCCGAAGAATTAAATATACAAATTTACCCCTTGGGTTCAACAACGTTACAAAGACCAGAATTAAGCGGTGCAGAGCCAGATGAATGTTTCTATTTTCGCAACATTGCTCTAGTTCGAGGCAAAAAGCGACTGGATCTTGCTACTGACCCAGCGCCGGATTTAGTAATTGAAATTGATATTACTAGCAGTTCGCCTAATCGCCTACAAGTTTATGCAGATATAGGGGTAGCAGAAATCTGGATTTACAACGGCGATTCATTAACTATTAAACACTTACAAAATGGACTTTACATTACCTCTGGGACAAGTCAATTTTTTGCCAGCTTACCGATTCCAGAGATTGCCGGGTTTTTACAACAAGCGCAAACAGTAGATTATCTTGAATTAGTAAAAGCTTTTCGCCGTTGGGTAAGAAGTCAGATTGAAAATTAAGATGCTCTTTTGTCAAACTAATGTTTGAACTTGTAACTTCCGGTCAAACCAAAAATTTTCCAAGGTTATTTAATTTACTTCGCTTCTAAGAGAAATTTCTCTTTTTTTAAGTTCGGTGGATGTTCGATCGACGCAATTAAAAACATTTTTATAATTAAGGCGTGCGAGCGCACTAATAGGTCAACAACGACAACTAATATAGTCAGTTTCCCTATTTTTATGGGTCGCCCGGGATTCGAACCCGGAACAAATCGGTTAAAAGCCGAGTGCTCTACCGTTGAGCTAGCGACCCGCAATTTGGTGTCTATTTTGACACCGTTTATAACAATAACATGACTATTTTATAAACACAAGGGGTTTATAAAATAGTTACGTTCATACTCACCCAGGTTTGCAAACTGTCTCCCGGCGGGAGGGAGATCAAGCCATCGCCAGTATTTAGAGCATTGCGGGGGGCTGTCCAAGGCTCTAAACAGTAAAAGTCTTTATCTTTAACCGTCCAAAAAACTACCGTGTTGTAGTAGTCGTTATTCCACTCTAAATTTAACTGCAACTTACGACTATCATCTTTGACTGATGCCGATTCACCCGATAATTGCCTAAAAGCTGCGTCTATTTCGTCAAGGTTGTAATCAAATTCGCCACGAAAAGCCTGAGTTGTTTGAGATTTTTGGTCGTAAAACTCGGTAGAGGGAATTTGTACCTGCAATGCGCTTTTATCTAAGACAGAGAAATAGGGGTGCAATCCGACCGAAAACGGCATAGATTCGCTGGAGTTGTTTTGAAAGTTTTGATGGATAACTAAACTATTACCCCACAGCCGATAGGTAAAACTTACTTCAAAGTCAAAAGGATAAACGGCTTTGGTTTCGTCGTTGCTAGTTAAAACTAAAGTAATGCTGGCACAATCGGTAGTTGATTGGTCGGTGACAATCCAAGGCAGATCGCGGGCAAAACCATGTTGTTTTAGGGTGTAAGTGCGATCGCCATGAGTGTAAGTATTGTCGGGTAAATTGCCGCAGATAGGAAATAGTATGGGGATTCCGCCTCTAACGCTGAGGTCAGGGTGCGTAAAGCGGCTTTTATCTAAGTAAAACATCTCCTGCCCTTGGAGTCGCCATTTAGTCACAATCCCGCCCCGTTCTGGTACTACTTCAATCTCAGATTGGGCATAAGAATCAGAGAGAATGTAGGTTTTGTACTGTTGCTCTTTAAGTGCGACTTCAAATGTCATAATTTTCCCTTGATTTATTACTTATCTTCTGCAAACACAAAGCGATACAGTTCTTCAGGTGCTGGTTCTGGGCTATCTTCTGCAAACTTTACCGCTTCATTAATGACTTGGGTAATTTTGCCCTCAATTTCTTTAAGTTCTGATTCGGAGGCTAAATTGTGTTCGGTAAGATAAGCAGCCAATTTTTTAATCGGATCGCGGCTAAACCAAAAATCTTTTTCTTCCTTGGCTCGTAGTTCGTCAGGATCGGCTAAAGAGTGACCGCGAAAACGGTAGGTAAGAGCTTCAATCAATGTTGGTCCTTCCCCTGCACGAGCGCGTTCTACGGCTTCGGTCGCCGCCGCACGTACTGCTAATACATCCATGCCATCTACTTCTACCCCAGCCATGCCAAAAGCATGAGCTTTCTTATAAATTTCTGGGTGAGAAGTTGCGCGTTCGTGAGCCATACCGATCGCCCATTTGTTATTTTCAACCACATAAATAATCGGCAGTTTCCATAACGCCGCCATATTTAAGCACTCAAAAAATTGTCCGTTATTTGCCGCACCATCGCCAAAAAAACAAGCAGTTAATTGATCGGCAAAACTTTCATCGCCCAAAGCTTCCCGGCGATATTTAGTTTGAAAAGCTGCTCCCGTAGCTACGGGAATTCCTTCTGCTACAAAAGCGTAGCCTCCTAACAGTTTATGTTCGCTAGAAAACATATGCATCGAACCGCCCCGCCCTTTGCTACAGCCCGTAGCTTTGCCAAATAACTCCGCCATCACTTCTTTTGCTGGTACGCCAGCACTTAGAGCGTGGACGTGATCGCGGTAAGTACTGCAAACGTAATCTTCCCCCGGTCGCATGGCTTGGATTACTCCAGTAGACACCGCCTCTTGACCATTGTATAAATGGACAAAGCCAAACATTTTACCTCGGTAATACATTTCGGCGCATTTGTCCTCAAAGTAGCGTCCCAAAGTCATATCTTCATAAAGTAGCAACCCTACTTCTGAAGAAATTTTTGCCAAATTAGTATTAAACGCGGGTAATGCTCGTTCTTGAACCATAGTGCAATTGTCCTTGTAGTATTAACTTATATTGAAAAATGTGTTAAGCAACAATTATTATTACTGTTACCAAACGCTCTGCAAGTGTCGAGGTCACAAGTTATTATATTGTCACGGTTTAAACGATTTTGATTGTAGTTAAATTTTATTGTTCGCGGTGTATAGGGAAGTAAGCTGTGCGAATTCCACTAGATTATTACCGAATTTTGGGTTTGCCGATTCAAGCAAGCATAGAACAGTTGCAACAGGCATACCGCGATCGCCTATTGCAATTGCCTCGGCGCGAGTATTCAGAAAAAGTAATTGCGGCACGAAAGCAACTTATAGACGTAGCATACAAAGTTTTAGCCCACCCCCAACAAAGGCAGCGCTACGATAGTAACTATTTTGTGGCAGCTTATGGCGACAGAGGCGTGGATACTCTCACGGAAGCTCCGCCCATTGCCACAGAGTCTTTAGCGCCTAGTATTGAAATAACCGACGAACAATTTACGGGCGCATTATTACTTCTCCAAGAGTTAGGAGAATACGAGCTTGTTTTGAATTTAGGTAAACCTTATCTAGACCCAGAAAATTCAAATAGTAACGACCCAGACTTGGTTTTAACCGTTGCCCTTGCTTGTTTGGAGTTGGGTAGAGAACAATGGCAACAAGGTCAGTACGAAAAAGCAGCTTATTCTCTAGAAAATGGTCACAAACTGCTCGCAGATGCCGGATTGTTTGCTAAAACGAGCCAGGAAATTGCCGCAGACCTCAATAAGCTTCGTCCTTATCGGATTTTGGAATTATTAGCACAACCCCAAAATCGTGTAATTGAACGCAAGCAAGGGTTGCAGTTATTGCAAGAAATTTTGCAAGAACGAGGCGGTATTGACGGTACGGGAGAAGATGGTTCGGGATTGAGTTTAGATGACTTTTTGAGATTTATTCAGCAATTACGCAGTTATTTAACGGTTAGAGAGCAACAAGAACTGTTTGAAGCTGAAAGCCAGCGTCCGTCGCCTGTTGCTAATTATTTAGCAGTTTATGCTCTAATTGCGCGGGGATTTGCCGAGAGAATGCCGATCTTGATTCGCAAAGCCAAATTACATTTAATGCGATTGAGCAAGCGTCAAGATGTACATTTAGAACAGGCTGTGTGTTCGTTGTTGCTCGGTCAAACTAATGATGCAAGTAGAGCAATAGAACTATCTCAAGAAACTGAAGCTTTGTCATTGATTCGAGAAAATTCTCAAGAATCTCCTGACTTGTTGCCAGGTTTGTGCTTGTATAGCGAAAGGTGGCTACAGAGCGAAGTATTTGCTCAATTTCGAGATTTGAGCGATCGCCCAGCTTCATTAAAAGATTACTTTGCAAACGCGCAAGTGCAAGCTTATTTAGAAGCTTTGCCTACAGAAATCGAAGCAACTAACGAATGGGATGCAGTAACAGCAGATACTTCTAGTCAAGTTACAATACCTAGCCGATCGGTAAAAGCTACCGAACAAGAAAACAAAGGCAGTAACCAAGGAGCGATCTCTTTAGCTACTCGCGAACGTGTAGATACTAATAGCATCGTGCATATCAAGCCTAGAAGACGAGGGAAAAAACGCTCCCGTAGTTTCCTTGGGGATATTTTGAAAAATGCAAAACTAATTCGCTTAGTTTTGCTTGGTTTAGCTGGTTTAGGCGCAATAGTATTTTTAGGCTTTTTGGCAAGTAAAACTTATAGCTGGATGCAGGGTAGTAGTAGTACTAAACCACCAATATTAGTAGAACAACCTTTAGTAGCGTTAAACGAACCATTGTTTGACCTTGGGGAATCTGCTCTTGAAATACCTGCTGATAGTTTATTAACTGAAGTCACTGCCCAGCAAATTATTCAAAACTGGCTCTCTACAAAGGCTGTAGCTTTTGGAGATACCCATGCAGCCGAGGAATTAAAGCAAATTTTAGTAAATCCAACTTTGTCTCAATGGCAAAAACGAGTCGCCAACGATAAAGTAAGTAACCGACATCGCGAGTATAAGCACACTTTGAAAATAGACGCAGTGAAAACTGATGAAAAAGACCGCGATCGCGCGATCATTACAGCTACGGTTGATGAAGTAGCCCAAGTGTATATTGATGGCAAGCTAAGTCAAAACTTATCTTACGATGAGAAATTGCAGGTAAATTACGATTTAGTTCGGCAAGCTAATCAGTGGCGAATTCGAGAAATGGTAGTTTTGAAGTAGCCCAAGTAGTAAGATCGAGAAATAGTAGTATGTTTGCAAATTTCTTAGGAGCTTACTGTGGTTGAACCTTTATTAGATGGAATGGTTTTAGGATTAATATTTATAACTCTATCTGGCTTATTTTTTGCAGCTTACAAGCAATACAAGCGCGGCAAACAACTAGGTTTATAGAGCGACTAATTGCCCTTCTTTACTAGAGGAAGGGCAATAAAAAGTAACGGCGGTATGTCCGTAAACTTTTTGACGGCAAACTGCTAGAGTGGCAATTGGCGGCAATTTGAAATTGGGGGAATGTTCTACAGCAAGTTCCCCTTCAGGGTGCAAAAGGTTGTAAAAAGCAATTTCTGCCAATACTGGTTGATATAAATCGCTGGCATAAGGTGGATCGAAGTAGATCCGGTCAAACTGCTGCCCAGCAAGAGTTTTTAAGCGTTTTATTACATCTCCCTTCAATACTTGGAAGGTGGTTCGCTCTTTAGCTATTTGTTGCAGATTTTGCTCAATAATCGCGCAAGCGCGGCTAGATTTTTCAATGCAAGTTACAGATTTTGCGCCTCTTTGCAGAGCTTCGGCGCTCATTGCGCCGCTACCCGCACACAAATCTAGCCAGGAGAAATCGCTAATATTTCCCTGCCAAATATTAAACACTGCCGATCGCACCCGCGAACTTGTGGGGCGAGTATCAAGCCCTGGTAGAGTTTTTAATTGACGATTGCCGGAAATTCTCATTCTTCTAGCTTAGGCTGGTACTTTGGCGTTTACTTGCGATACAAAATTAGCTAATATTTGCAGCCCAGTAGTGGAAGATTTTTCGGGGTGAAATTGTACAGCCATTAAGTTATTTTGAGCGATCGCGGCGGTAACAGTTTGCGTTCCATGAGTGACGGTTGCAGCGCGAACAGCCGGATCTACGGGGTCAACATAGTAGGAATGAACAAAATACACCCAATCATCGCCTTGCAGCCCTTGCCACAGTCCGCATTTTGGTTGGGTAATTTCTAATTGATTCCAACCCATGTGAGGAATCGTAATTCCTGGCTCGTGATTAAATCGCTTTACCATACCAGGGATAATTCCTAGTCCTGCTTCTTGACCTTCTTCGCTACCATCAAATAACATTTGCAAACCCAGACAAATACCTAAAAATGGCTTACCACTAGCGATAATTTTTTTAATCGGATCTTCCAAACCGCGCGCTCGCAAGTGTTGCACCGCCGGATCGAAAGCCCCTACCCCCGGTAATACAATCGCGTCGGCTTGCTCTAATTCCCGCATTGAATCGGTAATTTTTAGCTTTGCTCCGGCTTTTTCCAAGCCTTTGCAAGCAGAGTGCAGGTTGCCCATGCCATAATCTATAATCGCTATTTCTGTCATTGTTTTACCCGTTGACCCTTTTTTATTTTAAGCTCACGCGACTTCTTGCATGAATAGAAAACTACTATTCACATCCTTTACTACCTGGCTACCTCATCAAAAATCTAATTCGTCAGACGACTTGCTGCAAGAAATATCCGATTTACACCCGCAATATTCATTTTTAAGACAATTACCCGTAGATATAGAGCTTGCAAGTAAAAGTGCGACTTCCAAAATTGTTGAACTCCAGCCAGATATTATTATTTGTTGTGGAATGGCTCAAAGCCGCAGCCAACTTACTATAGAGGCAAAAGCTAGTAGTAAAGATGAGTGGTTAAACACTAGAGTGAATTTACACCAGTTAATAGCTGGCATTAATGGCATTGAAATTAGCTACGATGCTGGTAAATTTGTTTGCGAAGGTCTTTATTACTCGATACTGAAGTATCTACAAAATTCGCAATTATCAAGTCATTGTATATTTGTTCATATTCCCATTCTCGGTCAAAATAATTTGGCTGAAATTAAAAAAAGTTTCTTAACTGTCGTCCAAAGATTAACAATTGTCTAATTTTTTCATGCTGCCATTTTTACCCATAGCTCAAGTAACGCCTCAAGAAATTGTCCAAATTCAGCAAGTGCGAGAATTACCGGGTTCATTAGACCGAGTGCTGGTGTTTAATAGCAATAGCCCCGAATTAATCCAAAAAGCAGGGATTTTACTCTCAACCTTTCCCCCAAATGGCAAAAAATCGCGGGTAGCTCATCTAAATTTTCCCTTGCAAGGAAGATTTGATATATTTGCTCACCATGTAGCTAAACCACCTACCGCTAATAATTTGCGATCGCTTTACTTGGGGATAATTCTTCACAACCCTAACAACAAACCTTTGCAAGTCAATATATTGCAAGCGGCGACTTATCTTAGCCAACCGGATGCACCGTTTATAGAATTACCAGCTTTAAGCGAAAATCCGTTAAGTAAAATCTTTGCAGGGCCAGGCGATCGCGTTACTAATGCCATACTACGAGGACAAAGGCATAGTTTACCCCCTTATATTGTCCTTCCACCTCGTCAAAGCCGACTATTAATTAATCTGCCCATCCCGGTAAAAACTCTAAATCCGCCTATTAACGGGCGATCGCTACTCATGCGATTGCAAAGCCCCCGCCCTATTTACGCCGCTAGTTTAGCCATGTACGCGCCTCTGGGAGCAAATAAAAAGGAAGTCGCGCCAACTTTAACACAATGGCAAAGTTTATTATTTAATGGCAGTTTGGTTTCACCGCGCGATCGCGCCCCCACGCCGCCAGAACAAACTACTAATAAAATTATCTATGGACGGGTAGCTGGAATCGCTCAAGGCTCTCAATGGACGGCGCAAATTGTCGATCCTCAGTCACCTTATTTAACCATTCCGCGATCGCGCCAAGCTTTTTCTTACGGTTTGAGTACGCTTCCTTTAGGCAAATTAGGCACAAATCAAGTGCAAAGTGCGCCCTTATTAGCCCGTTACCCGGATACAGCTTACAGCGCTCATGGCAATTATGGCATTCAGTACAATCTCAGCTTACCTTTGCACAACAATACTGATAGACCCCAAACCGTTACAGTGTCTTTGCAAACGCCGCTTAAAGAAGACAAATTAAGTAAAAGTGGATTGCGTTTTTTAAGTCCGCCAGCAAGTCAAGTTTTTTTTCGGGGGACGGTGAGAGTAGCTTATACAAGCGATCGCGGTTTACCTCAAACGCGCTACATTCATTTAGTTCAAAAACGAGGCGAACAAGGCGCACCCTTAGTAAAACTAACTATGAAACCGCAAGATACGCGCCTAGTGCAGGTAAATTTTCTTTATCCTCCCGATGCTACACCGCCGCAAGTTTTAACGATCGCAACGAATGGGTAATCTCACCACCAAAAAATGAAAAAGCGTATTTTTAATAGCTCTTTTTTAATCGCAACTTTGCCTTATATTAGTTTGCTAATGTGGCTAGTTCCTTTATTAGTATTCAACGCGCAACAGCAAAGTTTAATCGCCCATGATGAAGGAATTTATGCTTGGCGAGCAAGATGGATTGCAGAATCTGGCGATTGGATGAATCCGGCGATCGTTCATTATGGCAAAACTCCGGGAGTATATTGGTTAATTGCAAGTTCTTTCTCCTTGTTTGGAATTAGCGAAACTACCGCCAGACTTCCAAGTATGGTGTTTAGTATCATTAGCGCTTTTTTAATCTATGAAATCGGCAAAATTATTGTTAGCAAACAAGTAGGCTGCTTGGCGGCGGCTATTTTAAGCGTTGAGTTTTTTTGGTTGCAATATAGTCGAATGTCTGTACCAGATATACCTTTAGCAAGTTTTGTTTTACTAGGTATTTGGTGCTTGTTAAAAGCAGAATTACATCCTAATAATCGTTTAATTTGGGGTTTTGGGGTTGGGTTAAGTTTTGGCTTCGGCTTTTTAATTAGAAGCTACATGATTTTTTTGCCAATGGTAGCTTTAATGCCTTACTTAATTTGGGAACATCGCCGCCATCGCCATTTTACTAATCCCGCAATATATTTAGGTTTTTTACTAGGTTTAATTCCTACAACCTATTGGCTCTTTACTAGCTGGGCTTTTTATCGAACAACTGAATTTACAGAGATGTTTGATTTTATTGTGCATCTAAACTCAGAAGAACGTAACGGCAATAATATTTTTTATTATCTGTGGAATATACCTGTTAAAGCTTTTCCTTGGGCTTTTATGGGATTAATAGGCTTAAAAATTGCTTTGTCTAATCCTATTCCTCGCTACCAATTAATATTAGTTGGATTTCCAGTTATTTTATTTATTGAAATTAGCCTGTTCTCTACTCGTATTCCTCATTACGCGCTTTCACTTTACCCATTTATTGCTTTACTAGCAGCTTTGGGTTTAGATTGGCTAGGTAAAAATTATCAAACTAAAAGCCTACCGCGCATTCTTAGTTATGTAGTTGGTGGCTTGAGTTGCTTGTTATTAGTAGCAAGTTTAATTACTTTTACAGGTGTAGTAATTTCTGTAGATGCAGAGATTCAAAAATATGCTGCGATCGCATTTGTATTAGGATTAGGTTGGTTAACTGTTCCCCTAGTATGGTTTGGGTATCACAAATTAGGTAAGCAATTTTTAACGGCTAAATATTGGGTAGCAGGTTGGTTAGTCGCTCCTTGGCTAGCTTTGTCTGTAGCAGGGATTACAGGCTTGTTAGGAGATTTTAACCCCGAAGTTAAAGCATTTTTGCAACAGCCAAATATCGCCTCTGTAGTGCAAAATCATCCTATCAACTTTGTAGAAGGTGGCGGAAAAACTGGGGTACTGTTGCGTTTTTATACTCCTCACTTAGGCAAAGTAGCCGAAAATATTTCCGACTTACCAAAAGCTAGTTATGCTTGGGTGAAATCAGATATTGCCAACAAATCGAACCTATCTTACAGTGCGATCGCAACTATTCGAGATGTGCAATTAGTTCAGGTACAAGAAACTGCTAATACTTCACCACAAAAACCCTCTAGTTTAGGTCAAGGTTTTTGAGCGAATAGGTTAGTAAATTGCGCTTGTATTGGGGTTGTTAAAATTATACTATTTCTACAATCGCAAAATTAACCGCGCCAAGTTGAAATAAATTAAAACTCCTGCTACATCCACCGCCGTTGTAATAAATGGCGCAGACATCAAAGCTGGATCTAAGCGCAGAAAGCGGAATAAAAACGGTAAAGCTGAACCCGAAATCGAAGCTAAGATAGAGATTGCAACTAAACTTACGCCTACAGAAATCGCCACCGCCAAGTTACCTTGCAAAAAGTACGCCCAAATTGTGGCTATACTTCCCAACATCGTACCGAGAATTGCCCCGGCAATTCCTTCACGAAAAATTACTTGATATTCACCCATAGCCCTAATTTCATCGGTATTCATCCCGCGAATTACTACCGTTGACGATTGCGCGCCCACATTTCCCCCCGTACCTGTCAATAGGGGAATAAAAGCCGCTAGAGACACTACTTGTTGCAAAAGACTTTCTTGGGACTTAATAATTGTTCCGGTAACGGTATTTGTAACTAGCAAAACTAATAGCCAAACTACTCTTTTACGAGCAATGGTAAGTAAGTCGCTTTGAAAGTAGTTATCGCCCCCTGACTGTACCCCACCACCCAAAGCATAAATATCTTCGGTAGTTTCTTCTTGGATGATATCGATAACATCGTCTACTGTGACAATACCAACTAAGCGTTGTTCTCGATCTACGACAGGTACAGCCAAAAAGTCGTAACGCTGAATTACTCTAGCTACTTCTTCTTGATCGGTATCGGTGTAGATAAACACCGCCTCCCGCGTCATAATTTCGCCAATGGTTTGCGAAGGCTGGGCCGTTACCAAGTCTCGTAATGATAATGTACCAGTCAAGCGCCTTGCATTGTCGGTAACGTATAAGTAGTAAATGGTTTCAGTGACATTTGCTAACCGCCGGATACGCTCTAATGCCTGAGTAACAGTAAAACCTTCTTTAAAAGAAATTAATTCCGGGGTCATAATTCGCCCCGCCGTACCTGGTTCGTAGCCTAGAAGTTGGGCGGTGGCTTGTCTTTCGGTGGGGCTAAGTTGCTCTAAAAGCCGATTGACAATTTTTGCTGGCAATTCGTCAAATAGCCGCACGCGATCGTCTGGAGACATTTTATCGACAATATCCAACACATCTTGACGCTTAAATTCTTCAATTAAAGCTTGTTGAATGCTGGAATCTAAATACTCGTAAACTTCAATTGCTTCACCCTTAGAAAGTAAGCGAAAAGCGATCGCTTGCATGGCCTCCGGCAAGCCTTCAATGGCTTCGGCAATATCAGCAGGTTGTACGGGTACTAAAATAGCCTTAGCGCCCTGCAAATCATTTTGCTCTAGCAGCGCTTGCAATTGACTCCGCACCAAATCTCGTAACTCTCGCCGCGAAACATCCTGGAGGGTAGTAGAAGGTGAATTATTATTTTCTGTCAAAACCTACCGTCCTTCCGCCCGTCGCTTGATGTTGCTGCTTTTAGTCTAGGTGATAGTGGTATTAGATAGGTAAAATTGCTTTGATAATGCGATCGCACGTTTATTTTAACCATCGCACTAATTCCATCCCCAACTTGACACTAACAATTCCAACTATGGCACTACTTACCCCATAAATTAATGCGGGGATAAAACGTTTGGCACTTACCAAACTTACTGTATCTAATCCGTAAGTAGAAAACGTAGTATAAGAACCCAAAAACCCCGTTGCTATCAATAATCTTACTTCAGGAGTAATTGTTATTACGGTTTCTGTTGCCAAAGAAAAAATTATTCCCATCATCAAACAGCCAGTAATATTAATAAAAAAAGTTCCGTAAGGGAAACTAACTCCAAAACGCTGTAAAAACCATAAACTAAGATAGTAGCGACTTAGAGCGCCGACGATCGCGCCTAAACTAACAGCTAAAGGATTGCGAATTACTGGATCGTTAAATATCAATGTCTAAACTCACAACTAACAGAAAACCAATTAATTTAAACTATATTATTTTGGCTCTTTCTAAAGTTAGATTTTTACTGATTAATAGAAAACTGTAATCGGAAATACAAAAGTAGCTATCTAAATAAGTTCTGTCCTGCAAATATGATTTTAGGTCGATACAATAAAAGTAAGGTTTAAGTAATAATGCTGCTAAGAAAAACAATTTGATTGCGCCCCAAATGCGATCGCAAATACGAAAAGTCTCTTAAAGATGGTTGGCTGGAGACTCAAGGGCGAGATGAGCAGTTGTTACTTAAAAAACTAACAACGATTCGACAAAAAAAATATACCGCAATCGCAGGAGCTAAAGCTATGACTGAACCCAACGATATCCAAATTGAAATTATCCCTCAAAATAGTGCAATTACTCCCCAAACCAATGCCCTAGTTGAAAGCGAAATGGCTGGAGAGACGGAAGCTATAAAAAATGAAACGAAAGCTTTAATTGACGCGATCAAAAAACGCGCTCAAGCAGAAGCACAATCGGCGGGAACCCTTACCCGCGAAGCTTATCTAAATGCCGTAAAACGGGCGCGGACAACCATCGAAGAAAATAAACTAATTGAACGCGATCGCATTGAGCATTCCTTTGACATGGTACACAAAGAAGCCGAGAAAAACTTTAATTCCATAATTAAAGAAGTATCAGAAATAGGCGATCGCTTGACTGATGCCGCCAAAGCAGCTTGGGAAGTCTTAACCGCACCTCGCCCTCATTCTTAAGCAAAAATAGGTCATTGGGAATCGGTAATCGGTAATTGGTCGCTGCTGGCGATTACCAATTACCTTTTTTCAACAAGATGGCAAAGAATGCTAGATAATGGGGGAATTTGCAATTTATATAGACCCCGTTTTCAGCAAATATATACCAAATTATGCGAACTCACTATTGCGGCGAAGTTACTAAAACAGATATCGGAAAAACCATCAACCTCTACGGATGGGTAGATCGTCGCCGCGATCATGGAGGCGTGATATTTTTGGATCTGCGCGATCGCACGGGAGTAGTCCAAATAGTTAGCGATCCGGTGCGTACTCCTACTTCCTACGACGGGGCTAATGCCCTGCGTAACGAGGACGTGGTGCAAATTACTGGAGTTGTCACTCAGCGCCCCGAAGAATCCTTAAACCCGCGCCTAGCTACCGGAGAAATTGAAATCTACGCCGAAAGTATAGAAATACTCAACGCCGTTCGCAAGCAATTACCGTTTCAAGTAGCGACTTTTGAAACCGAGTCGGTAAAGGAAGATTTGCGCCTAAAGTATCGTTACTTGGACTTGAGACGCGATCGCATGGCGGGAAACTTGCAATTGCGCCACCAAGTAGTCAAAGCTATTCGCCGCTACCTGGAAGACGTACAAAACTTTATTGAAGTTGAAACGCCAATTTTGACTCGTTCAACCCCAGAAGGCGCAAGAGATTATTTAGTCCCCAGTCGCGTCAATCCTGGAGAATGGTTTGCACTGCCTCAATCACCCCAGTTATTTAAGCAATTATTGATGGTGTCGGGGATGGATCGTTACTATCAAATTGCCCGTTGTTTCCGCGATGAAGACCTGCGCGCCGATAGACAGCCAGAATTTACGCAATTAGACATGGAAATGAGCTTTATGGCTCTTGATGATATTATTAGCTTGAATGAAGACTTGGTTTGTCATATTTTCAAGGCTGTTAAAGGTGTAGATTTACCTCGTCCCTTTCCCCGGCTAACTTATACTGAGGCGATGGAACGCTACGGTAGCGATAAACCTGATACACGCTACGGTTTGGAGCTAGTGAATGTTTCCGATTTATTTAGCGCATCGGGATTTAAAGTATTTTCTGGCGCAGTTGCCAGTGGCGGTATTGTCAAGGTGCTACCAATTGGGGGAGGAAATGCGGCAATTTCTAACGTCCGCATCAAGCCCGGTGGAGATTTATTTAAGGAAGCAAGCGTTGCGGGTGCTAAAGGTTTAGCTTATATTCGGGTGCGAGATGATGGCGATATTGATACGATTGGGGCGATTAAAGACAATTTAAGCCCAGAGCAAAAACAAGAATTACTTAGCCGTACTGGGGCAAAACCTGGGGATTTAATGCTGTTTGCGGCAGACAAAGTTGAGGTAGTTAATAAAACTCTCGATCGCCTGCGGAGTGCGATCGCGCTGGAATTAAATTTGATCGATCCTAAAAAAATCAACTTGCTCTGGGTGACAGATTTTCCCATGTTTGAATGGAATGAGAATGAAAAGCGCTTAGAAGCCCTGCATCACCCTTTTACTGCACCCCATCCCGACGATTTGCACGATCTTAAAACCGCAAGAGCGCAAGCCTACGATTTAATCTTCAATGGTTTTGAAATTGGTGGCGGTAGTTTGCGAATTTACAAAAAAGAAATTCAAGAACAGGTATTTACAGCAATTGGATTATCGGCAGCTGAAGCAAATAGTAAATTTGGCTTTTTGCTCGAAGCTTTTGAATACGGTACTCCGCCTCATGGAGGCATTGCCTACGGCTTGGATAGGTTAGTAATGTTGTTGGCTGGTGAGGAATCTATTAGAGATGTAATTGCTTTTCCCAAGACTCAGCAAGCTAGTTGTTTACTTACGGATGCACCTTCGAGTGTGGACGATAAGCAGTTGAAAGAGTTGTACGTTGCTTCTACTTACGATCCTGATGCCTAGTAGTTTTGAATTTTTACTTAGAAAAACCAAAACTTAAAAATCTGTCCCCTGCCCATCCTCATGAATCGAATTTTTACACCTCTGCAACAGTCTTTGCTTACTTGGCTTTTGATCCTAACCACAGGATGGGCTACCCTTAGCGCTTTGAAATACGTGGGCGAGTTGCTGAGTATTTTAATTACGGCGGGATTAATTGCTTTTTTACTCAACTACGCGGTAGCGGCGTTAAGTCGCTTTTTGCCTCGCGGTTTTGCTGCTTTACTTGTTTACTTGCTGGCAGGAGTAACTTTTGTCGTTATTGCCTTAACTGTCGTACCTCCGGTATTTAACCAAGGGCGGCAATTTGTAACTAATTTGCCTGCGTTGCTAGAAGGAGGACAAGACCAACTTACTGCTTTTCAAGATTGGAGCGTACAACATAATTTGCCCTTTGATGTCCGAATACTGGCATCGCAGCTATTAGATCGAGTGCAAACCCAAGCAGAAGCGATCGCATCTACGGGTTTAGGCTTGGTAGTTGGTACTTTTAACTGGGTTTTGGACTTAATTTTAATCTTGGTCATCGCCTTTTATATGCTGATCGATGGCGAAAGGCTCTGGCTAACTATTACAGGGGTATTTTCGCCCAAAATTCGCAATGGCTTAACTGAAGCCTTGCGGCGCAACTTACAAAGGTTTGTCTCCGGTCAATTGTTGCTTGGCTTATTTATGGCAACTACTGTAGCTTTGGCGTTTTGGCTGCTTAGAGTGCCATTTTTCCTATTATTTGCTGTAGTTATTGGCTTGCTCGAAGTTATCCCTTTTATTGGCGCAACTTTAGGAATTGCGATCGTAACAATAGTTGTGGCTTTTATTGACTGGTGGCTGGCTTTGCAAGTATTGGGAACTGCGATCGCAATTCAACAGGTAAAAGATAATGTAGTTGCTCCCCGCATCATGGGCAACCTCACAGGCTTATCGCCAGTAATTATCTTTATTTCTCTATTATTAGGCGCTCAAATTGGCGGCATTTTAGGCGTAATTTTAGCAATTCCCCTAACTGGTGTAGCTAAAAGCTTGGCAGAAATTGTTGTCGATCCGCTGCTACCACCGCAGACAGGCTCGTTTTTTCACAACCCTTTTGCCAAAGATACTATTGATGTAATTACCGAAAGTTCTAATAATGATGGACGTTCTTGTTCCGACCAATCACAATTAAAGTTACAAGATTAAAGTATGAGCAAGTACAAGGAAATTTTACGAGTTATTCTTTCTATTTCAATTATTGTTGTTGGCATTCTTCACTTTGCCATTCCCGAACCTTTTGTAAAAATTGTTCCGCCTCAACTTCCTGATCCTCTAGAATTAGTTTACATCAGTGGAGTTTTTGAAATATTAGGCGGAGTTCGGCTATTAGTTCCAAATGTTAGTAGGGCAGCGGCTTAGGGTTTAATTGCGCTATTTATTGCAGTTTTTCCAGCAAATATTAATATGGCAGTTAATCGCATTCACCTGGATAATGTTCCCGACTCACCCATATTTCAATTCATCCGGCTACCTCTCCAAGCAGTGCTAATTGCTTGGGCTTATTGGTACACAAAACCATCATCCGATCCGCGTAACCAAGCTTCATTGATTAATTTAGATGATGTTTGAATCTTGGTGCGATCGCTAACTTGTGTAATTAAGACATTGCCATAGCCTACAACAAAATGGTAATAGTCGAGGGGCGCAATCCATTACGCCCTTACTTTTTTAAGCGTTGCTGATTAGATATATGAATTCAAGTAGAGATGTTGCGGTGTAACGTCTCTAGCATTGGTTTTTAAATTGAATAAAATCATTTTCATAACTTGCTTCAGCAAAGCCTTTTTTTAATACTACTTTTGAGTGAGCGGACAAGTGACAGTATTTCTCCCCGACCAATCGGTAAAAGTAGTTTCATCTTTGTAATGGCGGGGAGTTTCCATTAATAGATTCCACGCATCACCAGCATCTAATAAATTCATCCTGCCAGGATAATGAGCTTGGATTAATTCTTGTACTAAAGGATAGTAATCAGAATTGATACCGGGGAAAATATGATGCTCGGTATGATAAGAAAAGTTTAAATGTAACTTATCAAATATTTTAGGAACGCGCAAAGAAATACTATTTATTAACGGATCGTTAATCGTTGTCATGCGGCAAAGCATATGATTTGTATAGATATAAAATATCGCTATACCATAACCAATACCAATGGGCAAAAAATAGGCAAGCACAAGCTTCAAGGGAGAAATTTGCAGAAATACAATGATAATTGAATGAATCATTACCATTATTAAAAGTTCACCTGCAATCTTTAGACGATTTTTCTTACTAACTGTAAAAGTAGCAGGAACATAATCAACTGCTTTACCATTAAACAGCAGCACATAAGTTAGATTGCGAAAAGTATGTAACCCCCATGCGGTCATCATTCCAACCATTAAACCTATTGAACTAACTTCAGTAGAAGGTACAATTAAATGTTGAAATCGTTTTCCCCAAGTCTGAGGTTGTTCGTGTAAATAATTGCGATCGGGATCGGTTAAGGAATTTGTTTTACTGTGATGCGCTCGGTTATGGACTGCTTGCCACATTGTAGGTGGCATCCACTGCATTGTTAAACCCAACAAACTAACTAGATACATTAGACGGGAATTTTTAGTCACACTCCCGTGCATCATGTCATGGCAGCAAGTATTGATTACAAATATGCTATTTCCCATAACTACAGCTATTGGTACATAAAGCCATAGTAGATATAAGGGCCAGTTATTTAACTCTGATGCGATCGCCCAGCCAAAAATTAATATTGCTATATTCAAAAATAAAACGATTAATTTGCTTGCATCGGGTGCGAAAGCTTTAGCAGGTAGAAAAGGACGCAAGGCTTTTGCATACTCAGCTTGAGTAATCATCCGATCGTCAATTTGCATGAATGTTATGAGGGTAGATGGCTTGTTTGACTCGATACGCAATTTGGTTGTGTTTAGTTATCTAAATACAACTTTTTTTAAGGCTTAAGCTTTAAAAAATGAAAAAAAAATCTAAATCGATTTTTTCAAGCTACTGTTTTATTCGAGACTGAAAAAATATTTATATAAGCCTGACTTAACATGACAAAAAACATATTTTATGTTATGCAACCAGTCGAGACTATTTTAAATAATTATTTTTGCCTACTATGTGATTGTACCGTTAATTTTTAAATATTTTTATTGCTATTTAGAAATCAAACTTGAGATTTTTATAGCTAAAATAAATATAAATTGAATATTTGAAGTGAAATTTAGCAAATAATTTAACGGTTAAAGCATACTCATAACGAGTACCATAGAATTGAGTAGTTAAGTATTGCAGCCAGCAAATTTTGTGGCGATCGTTTATAGTTCTGCGCTCCGTGCGATCGCATTTTTTAACTAGCTGTGCGAGAATTTCTGCAAAAATGGTTGTAGCTCAAACATCTCGCTTAATTCTGCGGCAGCTAACATTAGACGATCTAGACGATTTGGCAGCAATTTATGCCGATCCGGTGGTAATGAGATTTTTTGGTAGCACTTATACTTACGAAAGTACAAAGCAGTGGTTAGAAGAAAGAGTTTTTAAGTTTTACAAACAAAGAGGATGGGGTTTGTGGGCGACAATTTATAAAATGAATAACAAGTTAATTGGGCGCTGCGGGTTAACACCTCAGATAGTTGATGGCACTGAAGAAATTGAAATTGGCTACTTGCTAGCAAAAGAATACTGGGGTATGGGTTTAGCCACCGAAGCCGCCTGTTTTAGCCGAAATTATGGCTTTGAAAAACTAGGGGCAACCCGCCTCATATCGCTTATCGATCCAGACAATATAGGATCGCAAAAAGTAGCCAAAAAAGTTGGTTTGACCTACGAAAAAGATACCTATATGTGGAATAAAACCGTCCGTATCTATGCAACGTATGCAGAAAAAGCGATCGCGCCTAAATAAATGCGAAGTCTTTTAGCATTTACGGCACGGCTTTAGCTACATCTTGAACCTTAAACCCTGCTCCAGAGACTATTTTGCTTGTCGCGTAACCGTTACTAACTTCAATTAATTCTACTCTGCCAATGGGAGACGTGATTGAGCGCAATACTTTACCAGTTTGCGGATCTTTAACTTCTTTAACTACCCGCTCAATAGAGAGATTCATCCCCGTTTTAAAGCCAGATTCTGAACCTTTATTGATAGTAATCAAATTCCCTGTAATATCGGCAACTACAGCGTTAACCGTTGGTAAAGCAGCAGTATATCTGGGTATGACCAAAATTTAATGTAAAGATTCAGCAAGAGTAAACCCATAGCGATTAATTTTTGACCAGAATTGCTGCCATCGACCTTGGGTGTAAGTCAAGGTTCGCAGGCTTAAGGCAATCT
>JAESGR010000457.1_pt1 | contig 31568 bp, 30 predicted proteins | sample 9269771 | NCBI WGS metagenome assembly JAESGR01 (sample SAMN15739572, study PRJNA653492) | algae metagenome | isolation source: Chroococcus sp. CMT-3BRIN-NPC107 and co-occurring heterotrophs from well... | place: USA: Clark Mountains Wilderness, California | collected 2010-04-18 | reverse complement strand
CGTTTCGCCGGCTTCGAGCGGTTGGCGCAAGCTGTCCAGCACACTGGGCGCAAACTCCGGCAATTCATCGAGGAACAAAACACCATTATGCGCCAAGCTGACTTCCCCCGGCCGCACCTTTAGCCCGCCGCCCACAAGCGCTGCCATGGAGGCCGAATGATGTGGCGCGCGGAACGGCCGCCGGTCCGACAAGCCCCCACCTGCCAACTCGCCCGCAATCGACTGGATCATGGAGATATCCAGGATTTCCCGCGGGTCGAGCAGAGGCAGGATCGATGGCAAACGCTGCGCCAGCATGGACTTGCCGGCACCTGGTGGCCCGATCATCAGCCGTGTATGTAACATAAAATATCCACGGTTCTTTCTCGCTGAAGCCCACACTCGCAGCGATAGCTGTCCCGAAACTCATCTCAGGGCCAGAACAGCAACCCACAGGCTTAACGCTCCTATCAAAGTGCCAAATAGCCACTGCCAATTTGCGAGGTAAAACCCACCAGAACGCGCGCGCTTTTGGCGGTCCAATGGCGCTCATAGCTCCAGCCCAAAAAAATCACCTCGGAGTTGGGGGCGTTCTCATGCGGAACCATCTTGCCTTCATACCACCCTCTTATCCTGGTCCGGATATTCATGTGCTTCTCCTTTGACCACAGTCATGATGTGCGAGGATAACTATGGGCGCCTTAGCTACTAAACGTCGTGGTGAACTGCTTTGTCAGTGCACCAGTCCCATGGCGAGATGGGATATCTCGCTACGCCCAACCTAGTGAGGTCAACACATCAATGCGCAGTAGCAGGACGCTTAACCGTCGCGAGTTGTATGACCTGGTCTGGTCAAAGCCCATGACAGAGGTGTCGGCAGATTTGGGGATTTCTGATCGCGGTCTTGCGAAAATTTGCTCAAGACACCGAGTGCCCAGTCCACCTCGTGGCTACTGGGCGCAGGTCGCTGCTGGCCAGATGCCAAAGAAGCCACCGTTTCTCAAGATCAGGGACAAAGACCTGGAAAATGTGGTGGTTTCTGAAACGCTATCGGCGTTGCCACCACAAGTTGCAAATGTGGTCCGCCAAGCAAGGGAAGATAGCAAAGCGAGGCGAGCAAAAGCGTTCAACCCTGACGACTTTGCGCTGGACCAAGTGAGCATTCCTGGGTGGATGGTAGCCACTGCGAAAGCGCTTCGGTCCTCGAAGCCTGGGGAAGATGGCGAAGTAAGAGCTATCGGTGATGGTCTTTGCGGGATTACCGTTCATCGTAGCCAGGTGGAAAGAACGCTCATCTTCCTTGCGCATTTAACCAATGAGCTGGCGCACTCTGAGCTGGAATTTTCTCCGACAGGCCGGGCAATTCAGGTCAAGAGCACGACGGACACGTTCGAATTCACTCTGACCGAGCGAACACGCAGTGAGCCGCATGAGCCCACCAGTGGCGAGGTGCAAAGCCAATTGAAGCGTAACGAGCAATTGGAGCGCGCCCAGCGCCGGGGAGATTGGAGTGACATCTCCCGGCTGTCTACGAAGGTGTGGCGGCCCTTCGACACGATCTATACCGGCGAGTTGGTGATAGCCATCAACAGCTGGGGTGGTAACGGACTAAGAAAGAAGTGGGCCGACGGCAAAACTCAAACGGTTGAAAAGCTGCTTCTGACCATCGTTGATGGCTTTCGAGCATTTCTGGCTGCCGAGAAAGCAAGCCGCGAGGCCCGCGAAGAGCAGAAACGGCAATGGGAGCATTTTGAACACAGGCGATCATTGGCCAAACAGCGCAAGGATCGAGAGGAAAAACGCATCTCCCACCTGAGGCAGATTGTCGAATTGCAGCGCGAAGCCAAGGACATTCAGAGCTGGTTGAAGGCGCTCCCAGCTGATCTTACACAATATGTAGGCACCGAATTGGGTAGAATGATCGAGTGGGCTTCGGCACGCCTAACTCATCTCGAACAACAAACCACTCTTGATGCGGCGGCTGCAGCAATTTCCGGAGGCATGTTGTTCCCTGAAGTGGACGACTTGCTCGACCCGGAAGGTGATTTACCAGCACAACGTTGGGGATACTAAATCACCCAAGGCCACGATGATATGGAACCCAGCCGTTGCGGATGGTCGCCCCAAAAACGGCCCCAGAGGAATAAACAGCTTTGTAAATCCCAAATTGCGGGGCGTGGGCGGGAGACTTGCTGCAATGAATTGAACGTGGTTTTTTGTTATTGGGAGGCATTTAATGACCACATCAAAATACGCCGTAACCACACTGTTGTCTGCGGTTGCGCTGCTATTCAGTGCCGCTTCAATGCAAGCTCAAGAGGCTGGCGCCTGTAACATCAAGGGCAATGTAAGCACGCGTGGGGAGCGGATTTATCACGTGCCCGGCCAGAAGTATTATCAGGAGACCCGCATCAGCGCATCACATGGTGAACGTTGGTTCTGCTCAGAAGAAGAGGCGCGCGCTGCGGGATGGCGAAAGTCGCGTGTTTAGAAGCAGCAGCTTCAGCATTGCTACAAACGCCAATCAGCTCATGCCGCTAACGGCTTGGAACCCGAGGTCAAAGGTTTGAGAGTTCCAGCATATCCGCCGCAGCCCATCCAACCAATATCCCGGCTGTCCCAGTTTCGAGATGGCGGTTACGTGCTCATAAGCCATTGCTCGGCCGGACGCTGTCATCAGCACGTTGTGGCCTATGATGCAGCTATCGCCCGACACGGTGATGTCGACGTAGACTTTGATCTCAAAAAAGCTCTGACGTGTCCGGAATGCGGAGCGCACGGTGGCGGAGTGAGCATCTTGCCGGGGCGTTAAACAGATGCCCGACGCGGACTGACGGCGGTTTCGGCAAGGCGCTAAGACATTCAAAACATTGCGCCTGGCATGGGACACAACCATTGCAGAGGGTTGGCCACGGCATCAGCCGTGTATGTAACATAAGATAAAGTCGGTTTTTGCGTCTTTCGTGAGGTTTCGGCCTAATCAACCAACGCTGTTCGTCACGAGCTACGGCAGAAACCGGGTGGGAAGCAGTTAGTACGGGATCGCCACTCCAATGGCCGCTTGCCGCCAAAGCTGCCCTCGCGATACCGGACGACGCCAACAAGAACATTGCCGGATCACTGGCGGCAGTTCTTACCTTTTGCAGACCGAACTTGGTGTTCAGCATCCTCAAGGCGGCGTCGTTGTTTATGCGAAAGTTGCCAGCCAGTCGATCGAGCGAGCCCAGAGTTACGCAAGAGCATTCGCTCGCGTGCTCGCCCTCAATGGCGTTTCATCCAGCGTCGAGAGCTACTACTCGTGAAGATCGTGTGAGCGTTGGTCGATCAGTCTCATTTAGGGCGCTGGGTGTGATTGACTGCGTGGTGCAAGAAGTGGTCACTTTCGTAGCGACCCGAACGGGGTCGAGAGCTGCCAATAGGGCAAGGTCGAGGGCGCATTACACGCGTGGTCTGCTTCGATGCCATAGGTGCTGGCGCACCCGTTAATGCCCTACGGGGGCTCAATGGCGGGGTTAACTGCGCTCACATTGGTCAACGTCGACGCTACGCCAAATGCCCAGTCCATTCGGCGCTATTGCGGCCATGGCTCGCACGCGATCCCGTCTTGGTCGCGATCATGTTGAGAATAATAGCCAGGCTGATTACGCCGGGCCGGTGCGAGCCCGACAGCGCGCGCGGCGTCACAGTTTGGCGCAGCAGCAAAATGGCGCAGCGCGGTCATTGGCGGGAATGAACTGCTTGCCACGCCATAAGCACCCCAAGCAAGGAACGCCGAGGCCACGGCCAGCATCGGCATTGCGTGCCAATATCTATGGAAGAACCTGAAAACGCGGTTCCGAGCGTTCCCCCGAACCATCCGGCGCTTTGGACGGGCTGTTAAGGGGACCACTGATGCTGAGTTCGACGGACGTGCTACCATTGCGGGATGATCGCATGGTCGGCTCAACGGTCGATTTCAACAACAGCATCAATTTGATGGACTGCATCAGCGTAACGTTGCCACCAATGGTAGTGACCACAGATGGGTGACTTCTGACGCCGGTAGTCCCTTCCGCTCGCGGTCCAAGTCATTCAAATCGTTGCGCCTAGCATGGGCCACAACCGTTGCAGAGGGTCGGCACCAGCATCAGCCGTGTATGTAACAAAAAACATCAGCGTATTTTCTCCTGAATACTGCCTATTGCAACGCCATAAGGTAGCGCTTTGGCTAAACAGCTGAGAATAGGACCGGAGGTCCTTGGCAAACCGACCCGGCAAGCTGACATCCGACATTGTTAGGGTGGAAGACGATAGCAGTCTGTCAGCTTTGCACATCCCCGATGCCGACCGCCGGATGGAGCACAGCCGCGGTCGCGGATTGCCGATCAGGACATGCTAGCGACGATCCGCAGGCGGAGCTTCTTGGATCTCCCGGCGAAGTCTTCCCCAAGTTAGCGCGCGATGCTTGAAAACACAGATGCGCGCTGACCACAGGGGCGTAACATTTTCAGGGTACAATCCAAAGTCCGGGCAGGAGGCTTACATACAACGATGAGTGATGAGTTTATCGCGCAGGATATCGACAGGGCAGACGGGGTAGGTGTGCCATGGGCGCCGTCGCGGCTTTTCAAATACCTGAGGCTAGATAGGGCGCAGGCAAATCTCGAAGGGCGGGACATCCGCTTCACCCAGCCACGATTCCTGAATGACCCCCATGAACTGAGCGTGGAGATCAACCCGCAGAGCATCATGAGAGAATTCTACGAGCACATGGTCACTGCTGGCCAAACTCCTGCTAGAGCGGCGGACATCGCCCGTAGAAACGTCGATAGTCTAGTACTCGACCGGGTCAAGTATGTCATGGCCGAGCGGGAAAAGGTCGGCGTACTCTCACTGTGCGACAGACCCGACAACATGCTGCTTTGGGCGCATTACGCGAATGAGCATCGCGGTGCCGTACTCGAACTCGACGTCAGCGATCTGATTGTCAGCCGGCAATCACCGGATCAAATCCAGGCAATCGCGCAAGTCACTTACAGCGACGAACGCATCGACTTCGTCGCACGTCGTCTGCCGCTGTGGATGACGTTGAATTACAAGAGCGCCGCCTGGGCATATGAACGCGAGTGGCGGCTCTATCGGTCACTGTCGGCACTGCGCCACAAGAAGGATGATATCTATGTCGCAGATCTGCCGCCGAGCGCGGTGAAACGGATCATTTTCGGGGCACGGGCCGCGGCACCTTACGAGGAAGACGTCATCGAATTCCTCCAGAGCAGTCCCGCCCACCAGCATGTTCGCATCGAGAAGGCTATGTTCAGCCACGGGCTGGTGGGTCTTGAGTTCAAAACAGGTGAGGAGTTCGCATGGACAATTCTCCATGGCGAGCATCATTTCGGCGAAGATTGGCGCCAGCTGCGCCAGTGGGTTGATTTGTCGAAGATGGAGGCAGCCGAGAAGGGCGTTGGACTGCCTCCGACATCCTGATTGAACGGATGAGGCGAGACTGGTTGGGTGTCGCGGCTCATGGCGCAAACTAAAGCCGGCTGATACTAGGAGAGCAACGCTCTACAGTTCAAATCATCGGCCACGAATACGAGCTTCGGTATTATCGAAGCTCACTCGATATCCATCTAGCTGCATATCGGAGCAATCGATGCCATGATGTCGAGCCATCCTCTCTACGGTGCGACGGATTTCGGTATCAATGCGATGGCCGAAGTAGATCGTGCGGACGGTTCCGCGGTTTCGATAAGCCATCCGACCGACCTGTGGGGTGAACATACGCCACTCGCGTTCGTATCCCCACCTGTGGCTCTTTGAAGAAAGCACCCTCCGGACGTCGGTTTCGAGGTCATTTTTGCCGAGATCGAGTTTCGGAGGAGTCTCAGTGTAGAAGAGCCTTGAGAACGCCGCGTTCTCTTCGAGGGACTCGCGCAGGTCCGAAAAATCATACGCTATGCAAATGCCGCGGAACTCATCCGCGTAGTGCGCCCACATCAGCTCATTTGTTGGTGTCTCGCTGAAGCAGGCGATCCCTGCCCGCTGCTTACCCTCGCGGATAGACTCGAGAATTGTCTGGAAGTAGAGATCGCCGGAACCCTGACGGCGTGCGTAAAAAGTCCCTTCCATCGGATCGTTCATCTGATTGTACGCGGCGGCCCAAATGTACCCTTCCTCGATTGCCGCAAGCTCGCGCCGCTGCACCTCGAAGGTGTCACTGTTGAAGCGTCGGAAGCTTCGATAGCGGAAAAGCTGCGTCGGGGTTACGTAGTCGACTATGCGGCCCGGCATGCGATCCTCCCGTGTTCTAAGCTGATTAACATAGCCACGCGGCGAGCCGGGGAGAATTTCTGCCAAGCTTGTGGTTCATAGAAATCCCCTTGAACGCAATCGCTGCCACCACTAATATATAGTCGTCGCCTAACAATGGAGCGCTAGTACCATGCGCAGACGCTGTCAGGGCCTGTGCCCCAAGACGTCTTATGACCTGGCGACAAACCTATAGACTTCCTTTGGCTGGAAGGCTGAGCCCATATACGCTTAGTCAGCACAGGCCACGCCGAGGAGCTTTGTTTCGAACCGCAATTTGCGGGCGAGCGAGGTTCCTCTGCGCACATAACGCAAGGTCTCTCTCTCGCCCTGAAAGAGAAGACCATGACCACAACGCTCCTCGCCTACATCATTCTGGCCGGTTCCCTTCTTGGGTTCGCGGCATGCACGCTCGTATCTGACCCTCAAGAGAGGCGGACGCACCTGGCGCAACTCTTCGCCGCCTTGTTCGTCGGCGCCCTCCTACTGCTCGTCTCGCCTGCCGGTCAGTAGGGCCAGTCCTCATCGTCTTCGCGAAGCGTTACTTTGGATGCTATGTGCAGCCCGCCAAACGCCTACCCTCTTCGTCAAGCATGGGCCACAACAATTGCAGAGGGTCGGCCCTGCCATGAGCTGTGCATCTGACAAAAAATCAGCACGGCTTCTCCCTGCGTTTGGCTCAAAGCGAACACGCTATAGTGGTGCTTAAGCCGAAATCTTGCCGAAGCGGACCTCCAGCTTTCTCAGCGTATAGACGGGTAAAGCCACCATACGGCATACAACCCAAAAGCAGCATTATTGTAGTTTCAGGCGCTGCCTATAAGCTATCGTTTTTCATGCAAAGCATCCCTTTCGCGCGCATGGTATGTAGGCAATGGACCACGCCGTGCATCTGTCTGGACGACACGGCTAAATATTAGAATTCGAGAACGTATATGACCCCAGAACAGCGTGCAGCCTTGATCGAACTCCTGTCGAAGGATCAGGACATCGCGCCGGAATGGGAGCGTATCCTCTTTCCCCCAGACAAGCGGGAGTATGAGCTCGTCTATGCAGGCAAGGCTCGCGAAGAGGAAGTTCTAGCCGAGACCTTGACTATCCCGATCCAACGCGTCCGGACGTTCGGGACGCCACCCGAAGGCACAGAAGCCGAGAATCTCCTGATCTTCGGCGATAACCTGCAGACCATGAAGTCGCTAGTCGAGCAAAAGAGGAAGGGCCGCTTCGTCAACGCGGACGGATCGCACGGTTTCAAGCTCGTCTACATCGATCCGCCCTTTGCGACGAAGCGCGACTTCGCCGCGAACGATCAGGAAAAGGCTTACCAAGATCGCGTGGTCGGCAGCGAGTTCCTCGAATTCCTGCGGCGGCGATTAATCCTTATCCGGGAGCTCCTAACGGACGACGGCGTCCTGTTTGTCCACACGGACTGGAAGAAGGGCCACTATGTCAAAATCCTCCTCGATGAGGTGATGGGCGAGTCCCGTTTCCGGAACGAGATCGTTTGGTGGTACTACAATAAGATGCAAGGGAATATTGGCCGCTTTCCTTCCAATCACGAGTGCATCTACTTCTACAGCAAGGGTCCGGACTTCAGGTTCGCGGCGCCGAAGCTGGAACGTGCAGAGACGCAGAGGATGCTGAAGCGGGCCTGGGACCCGGCGTCGAAGCGACTCGTCAACGTTCGCGGCGAGGACGGCAAAGTCGAGTACTTCGAGAGCGACGATAGCCGCCTGGACGACGTCTGGCGGTTGTCGATGCTGCAGCCGGCCGACAAGAAGGAGAACCTCCGCTACCCAACGCAGAAGCCCGAAACCCTTCTGGCGCCAATGATCGCCGCATGCACGGTCGAAGGCGACTACGTCTTGGACGCCTTCGCCGGCTCGGGAACCACTCTCGCGGTTGCGGAGAAGCTCGGCCGCAAATGGGTCGGCATTGATGTAGGCAAGCTCGCAATCTACACGATCCAGAAGCGGTTCATGAAGATGCGGTCGAAAATCGGCAACACAGGTAACGCATTGGAGCCGCGCCCCTTCAGCCTCTGCAATGCCGGCCTCTACGATTTTTCGAAGCTCCGGGATCTTCCGTGGGAGTCCTGGCGGTTCTTCGCGCTGGAACTCTTCCAGTGCCGCGACGAGCCTCACCGGGTCGGCGGGGTGCAGTTCGACGGTTATCTGAAGGGGGCCAGCGTCATGGTCTTCGACCACAAGAAGCTCGCCGGCGCCCGGGTCGACGAGGACACGCTGCAAAGCATCCACTCGGCTGCGGGCAACAAGCTCGGCTCCCGCTGCTTCGTCGTTGCACCGTCCCTATGCTTTGATTTCCAGCAGGATTACGTCGATATCGGCGAAGTTCGCTATTATGCCCTGCGCATTCCGTATTCGATCGTCCAGGAGCTCCACAAGACCGAGTTCCTCGCGCTTATGCAGCCCGGTGGCGCGGCCGAGGTTAATTCCACGGTAGACGCGGTGGGGTTTGACTTCATCAGGACGCCCGAGGTCGCCTACGAAGTCGGCATAGATCGGGCCGGCAAGGAACAGGTGGCCTTCATCGAGGTCACGAAGTTCAGATCGGAGGCCGCGGTGCAGTCACCGTCCCGACCTGGCGATATGGCGACGTTGTCGATGATCATGATTGATCCGGCGTTCGGCGGAAGCGCCGATGTTGTGGACGTCCAGCATGTCGAGTTCGGCGACAGCGTCCGCAAGTCGGAGGGCATATTTAAATTCCCGCTCCCGAAAGCGGGCAACAGCGTCATGGCAATATTCGTCGACATATACGGCAACGAGGCACGCGAAGTGATCCCGGCCTCGCGCTTCGGAGTCTCGGAAGCGACGGCCGTCAAGGCTTCAAAGTCAAAGTCGAAGAATACCGCGAAGGTGGGCTGAATGTCCGGCGACTCCAGGATCTACAAGAACGACGAACTCGTCCTTCAGGTGCCGACGGACATCGATCCGAGGGTCTGGAACGAGGACCCATACGAACCATTTCTCGACGCTCTTTGCGGCGGCCGCGAATACCAGAAGGAGGCAATCAGGACCTGCCTCCGCTATTTCGCTGGCAGGAAGCTCAAATCGCTCCACGATCTGGCGGAATGGAACTTCGGCCGGAGCGACGCGCTACAAGCGAAATATAGCACGATGGCCGGTTTCCTGCGGCACCTGCAGTTGCCCGACAATTTGTCTTGCTCGGTCGATCTGGCAACGGGTACGGGCAAGAGCTACGTAATGTACGGTATCGCGGCGATCATGCTAGCCGAAGGACTGGTCGATCGCGTCCTCCTCCTGTGCCCTTCGCGAACAATCGAGGCGGGTCTGCTTGAGAAGTTTCGTCAGCTTTCGGGGGATGCCTCGCTTGGCGATCTGCTGCCAGCCACTTCCAAGTTCCGGTTTCCCGCGATCATATCGGCGGCTCAGAGCATTGTCCCAGGAGCGATCTGCATTGAGAACTTTCACGCCGTTCTGGAGCACGTCAGTTCCTCGATAAGGGACAGCCTTAGCGGCAACGGCGATCGGACGCTCGTCTTGAACGACGAGGCGCACCATGTCGCCAACGTCGCGGGAACGGACGCCCGTCGCTGGAAGGAGTTCCTCGCGAACCCGCTGTTCGGTTTCCGATACGTGGTGGGCCTTTCGGGCACCTGCTACGTTGGGAACGACTACTTTTCGGACGTCGTCTTCCGGTACTCCCTACGCGAAGCGATCGAGCAGAAGTTCGTCAAGCGGGTCGAGTACGTCGCAGAGATGCCCGAGACTTCCGCCGTGGACGAACGTTGGCAACTTGTCCACCAGCGTCACATGGACAACAAGCGCCGGCTCAAGTCTCGCAACATCAAACCTCTCACGATCGTGATCACGGCCGACATTCGGTCCTGCAAGCAAACTGCGGCGGAGCTTACCGACTTCCTGAAGGGCCAACCGGACTACGCAGGGATCGATACCGCTAGGGTTGTGCTGCCGGTTACATCGGCAGGCGAACACCAGCCGAACATTCCGCTCCTCCGACGTGTCGACGATACCGCAAGCCCGGTTGAGTACGTGGTGTCAGTGGCGATGCTGTCCGAAGGCTGGGACGTCAAGAACGTCTTTCAGATCGTGCCGCACGAGGAGCGCGCCTTCAACAGCAAGCTGCTGATCTCTCAGATTCTAGGTCGCGGCCTTCGCCGACCGGAACCATGGTCAGGTGCGGACCCCGTCGTGACCGTCTTCAACCACGACTCCTGGTCCGCCCGCATCAAGCATCTGGTGAACGAGGTCCTCGAGATCGAGCGACGCGTCACGAGCAGGTCCGATCCTGCCTCCGAATACAATTTTGACCTTCACATGCTCGACTACACCCGGATTGAGGACGTAACGGAGTACGCAAAGAAGGGGGAGTACAAGCTTTTCGAGAGCGGCTACGTGGAGCTGCCTACGCAAGTCGAAGCCGAAGACGTGGCGATCGGCTACGTCGATGCGATTTCTGAAAAGGGCACCTCATTTAAGGCCGTCATCGAACACAAGACTTGGAGTGCGACTGATGTAGCGAGGCAGATGTACGAGCGGCTCCGCGGGATCGACGAGGAGTCCAGAGACGCAGTAGATCCGGACGACAGAACGTCCTACGCATCCCGCTTCCCGGTAGAGGAATGCGAAAAGATCGTCGCGGAGTCCCTGCAGCGGGCCCACGTGACCTCAGGACGGGTGATCGACGCCAACCGGCAGCGTTTCATGCAGGCGCTTGGGACGCTTCGGCGCAAGGCTGCCAAGCGCGTTGTCTATAAAACCCAGGCGGGAGATCTTCGGACGCTGTCGACGTCCGAAAGGCCTTCGGACAGCGTGAGCGCCGCCGAGCTGCGTAGGGGATCGAAGACAATCTTCTTCACGGACCTGTCGGCAGCCAAGGTTTCCGACGAGCAGCGAGAGTTCTTCGAAGAGGCTACCGATCCCGACGGCGATTTCACGCAGGGCCAGGTCCCGGTCGGGAACCCGTTCGACTTCAAGACTCCACTCACCTTCGTGATCGCTGACGCGACGCCGGAGCGGCGGTTCGTCCGAGAGCTGGTGAAACGGGAGAACGCGCTCAAGATCGACGGGTGGATCAAGAACACTGCGACGAGGTTCTATGCCGTAGAGTTCGCCTGGAAGAAAGGCGAGCACCCCAAGCGAGGGGAATTCAGCCCGGACTTCTTCATCAGGCAGGGCGATGCATGCCTTGTCGTTGAAATTAAATCGGACGACGAGATCGCCGATCCTTCGGCCGAGAACGTCAAGAAATATCAGTTCGCGAGGGCGCATTTCGAAACGCTGAACGGACGTCTTGAAGCCGAAGGCCATGCTCGAAGGTACCACTTCACGATGCTCACTCCACGAGGCTACAACACCTTCTTCCAGACGTTGCGCGAGGAGTCCGTTCCCGGCTTTCTATCAGAACTCGACGTGGCGCTCAGAGCTAGGATACAGGACACATAGTCTTCAAGGCGGTGACCAACCGAACGACCAATCGTAAATTCCGATGTGGTCGATCACCACTTCGAGGCTTCGGCGATGTCGTTATTAAGAATGGGCCGCCAGCGCTGAACGACCGGAAAGGGGGCGCAAACCAAACCAAGCGGCCAGCCCGAGGTGGTCGCGCTCCCGTGTTGCGAAAGTTACAACTTGTGCAACGACTTTCCGGGGTATGGTTTTCAATGGCTTGCGACTGGCACAAGTCCGTTGCAGAAAGCAGGCATGATTTATGGCTATGCCCGCGTATCCACTGACGGCCAGACGCTCGATGCGCAGCGCGAGGCGCTGACTGCTGTGGGGGCGGAGAAGATCTTCGCGGAAACCGCCAGCGGTGCAAAATCCGAGCGCGCCGAACTAGCGAAGGTGCTGGCCCTTGTCGGCAAGGGGGACACCCTACTGGTTACAAGGCTCGACCGATTGGCACGGTCCACCATCAACCTGCTCACCACGCTAGACGGCCTTTCCCACAAGGGTGCCATGTTCCGTTCGCTCGCCGAGGGATGGGCCGACACCACCACACCACATGGCCGTCTGACCGTGACTATCGTGGGTGGTGTGGCAGAATTCGAGCGGGAGCTGATCCGCGTTAGAACCGGTGAGGGTCGTGCCCGCGCCAAGGCACGCGGTCAGAGCCTGGGCAGACGCCCCACCCTCACCCGGCACCAAGAGGACGAAGTGCGCCGCCGGAAGTTGGCTGGCGAGCCGGTGCGGGAAATCGCCCGCAGCTACAATGTCAGTGCTAGCACAATCTCTCGTATCCGCTCCTAAGTCTCGTGGAATGGCCTTCAGGTCCAATCCGGCGGGGCGAACAGCTTGGATACGAATAGGTGATGGTGCCCACGGAAGCCGCGACGTTTCAATCGCCGCTTTCGTAGGCTGCTAAGCCCACCCGATCCGGTCGTCGTCTGCAACCAGTCCGAACGCGGACAGAGGGGCTTTATTGCCGTCGAGCACCTTGCCTTGCTGCGAGCTGCGAAAGACCTCTTCGATCGCCTCAACGGCTTTACGCAGGGTGTAGGGCAGCGCTGAATTGGCTTGTTGTTTCATATCCGCCAGCCGGTTCGCCTGCAGCAGGGATAGCAGTTCCACCGACATTGCATGGCTAGAAATCATCTGCATTCCTACACCGTCCGCGGCGGGTCCGTAGGGATCGGTGTTGGGGAAGAAGTCACCGACTGTGCAGAGGTCTCCTAGCGGGCTGGAGAAAGGGAATGCCGCCGTGCGTTGCACTTCGCCCCCCCTGTTGGGCAGTATGTGCGACGTCAGTTTGAGCTGATCGTCGCCAAATCGCAGACCAGTGGAAATCTGGCCGTACCCTTGGGCTATCCGGAATGCGAGCGAGCTGTCGAAACTCACCGTGATATTAGGTCTTACATATTTGCGTAGCGCACGCTGAAGGGCTGTCGCCATCACGGCGAAACTAGGCTGAGCGGTACCAAGAAAGTGGATGTGGGTGATGCTGTCAAAGAGACCGCGCTCAATCATGTCCAGAAACCGGCCGATCCAAAACCACATGTTGAGGCGTGTGTGGCCACCTATGGCCAGCCCCTCCATTTGAAACTGGACCACACTCTCATACCACCGCATGGCCTCGGCCGTTGTGCGGCCCTGCATGACATTCAAGAGGCGCAGGGCCGAATTAGACCTGTGGTCGCGGGCGAATTTCAAATTCTCAATCGTGAATTTGAGACAGTCGTCAAAACTCACGATCCCGCTTTTTGGGTTGTCTAACGCCCGAGTGGGTACGTCCAAAATGACACCAACGTCACAGTCTCGTTCCTGCCATTCAAGGACCTTCTTGCGAAACGACGCTCGCGAAGCATCGATCGCACCACTTATGACTGAATACCCTCCGCTATCGCCAAGAATAAATTCGCCACCCCGTTTGCGGCGGGAAATGACAGTGTCTTTTGTGTCCCTCGTTCCGTAAGCAGCCGTATATAGGGCATTGGGCCAGCGAACCAACTTTGAGGTCGGATCGAGAGGGTTAAGGTCCGAGGGCTTTAATTTGCCGGGCAACCGCGCCTTGTGATTTGCACTGGGTTCGGCACAGAATTTCGCATACCCATCGTTGTAAGCGGGAAGGTATAACGCGTAGTCGGACCAGAGCTTTGAAAAATCGATCACTTTAATTTCCTTTAAGAGGAAAAGTGGGGCCATACGACCCCACCTATGTCCAGCTACGCGGCAGCCTCGGATTGCGGCCAAGCGATCGGCTCGAGTTTTGTGAGATGCCGGTCAGATCGGGTGCAATCGCTGTTCGGCAGTGCGCCCTTCACCGCGGATGGAATGCAGACCCGGTAGGCAGCGGAGGCTGTGGCGAATTCAAAGGCAATCATCTTCGGGTCGATCAAGACGGTCACGTCGCCAACCGGCTGGATTTGGGCAACCGAGCGCAAAAACCGATAGAGGTCATCCAGCCGCACCTTAATGCTCCCGCTCCCTGTGGCAGCGGCATCAAGCGACAGAGATGCCAGTGGATCGACTATGCGAAGGGTGTTCCCGTCGGCGATGATCTCCACCAGGGCAGCGCCAGGCTTCTTAATAGCCTGCAGCTTGTCGGGGTATTCACCCACCAAGCGGGACCAGCCATGACGCCCCATCACAACGTTGCCAGAAGGCGCAAAGCTAGCGCTGTCGACCGTCATGGGAATTTCTCCTTTGAGGCGCTGAACCAGGACTGACACTTTCCCGTCTTCAGGGTTTTTGGTCACGTCTGACGCGATATCGATCCTGGCCACGCCATCTGTGCCCATGATGTCCCCAAGCTCAAACTCGAGAACCAGTGGCAGTTTGGCGTGGGTCAACAGAACCTCCATGGATCGCCGAGGCTCAGTTCTGAGCACAGCATGGCCTTGGACCGGTTGCCCGAGAAGCTCTTGGGTTAGACGCGCTTCCACAACGGTACCGCTGCTTGCTAGGAGTGGGCTGACAGTGATGAAGTCGCCCCGTATCTCACCCGCACTAGGGTGAAACATATACATCCGGCTAGTTGTGCGCTTGGGTGCTTTCGCCGGGTCCAGGGATCGGTCGATGGGAATATCCGTGGGCTCTTCCGCGACTGAACCTGCCAGCCTCGCTAGTTCGCTCAGTGCCCGTATCTCGGGTCTCGCGATTGGAAACCGAGCATACAAATCCGGCTTGAGTTCAGCTGGAATGTCCAGTTCAAAACCGAACCTAGGCTCGCCATCTCCAACATATCCAATGCAGAACTTGGGATTTGAGTTACCGGCTGACCGCTGAAGATACTCGTCGCCGCGCTCCAAGATCTGAGCGGCCAGCTTGGCGTCATCGATGGGCAGGCGGACCGGGGCGTCACCACCCCTTCCGAATGCCGCGGCGAGGGCATTGATGCCCCCACTTTCCTCAAGCAGCGTTAGCAATTTCCTGACGCCGTCCGGACTAGCCTCGACAGCAATTTTGTTCGCGTCATGCGGCAGTTTTTCCACCATGCTGTCGAACTGCTGCGCCGCCGTAATGTAGCGGTTCAGGGCCTTACTGTTGTTGCTGCGCTCCCTGGTATCGGCTGCTTTGGTATCGAGACCAAAATAACAGGCCATCGACAAAGCGAAGGAATTGTTGCTGGCCGGGATACCCAGCTGCTGGCTCTCCAGTTTCGCTTTGAAGTAACTGCTCTCGCGGGAATAGTGACCGATATAAGCCATGACAAAAGTCAGTCGAACCGCCTTGCGCTTCTGACTGCTTAGCGAAGCTATCTTGTCCCGGCCTTCGAACACCGCGGCCGTCCAACTTTCGTGCTCCTCATCCGTCATGGTGAAGCCGAAGTTGGGAACCTCGATAATGAGCCGGTCGTCTATTGGGCGATCCGCCAGTTCGCTGGTGGGGCCGCGGTCCGGCGGCAATGCCGGGTGACCTTCCTTATCGCCACCCGGTTGAACAAGCTGGGTCTGTGCTTCGTCGACTGTGCCTTCTGAAGAGGCGGTGACATTTTCAGTTTTTGGCGTTTTCATGTGGCTCTCGAAAATAGAAGGCCGATAGGTCGAGCGGAATTTTTCATCACGCACAGCCTGCCGGCCCAGTGTTAGTGGGTCAGCGGACGCGCACAGCTGGTTGAGCGATAGCGCTGTCAGCGGCAGCTTTCGCGCGGTTAAATGCCTTGGCTAATGGCTCCCAGTCATGGGGCAAGGCTAGCTCGGCCTGCAGTGCAGCCAATAACCTGGTATGCCGTAGATTTACAGGCAGATGGGCATCCGCTGTAGCTTGGATGTTCCAAGTTAGCATCTCGATGAGACCGCGCAAAAAGAACGCGTCGACTGGCAATTCGACTAGCTCACCTGGCTTTTTCTTCGGGGATTTCATTTCAGCTATCCGTTCAAGTCGGAGAGCCGATAGGTCAGACGTTTCAATGAACGCAGCAGCCTACCGGCCCCAGGTTAATGGGGTTGGGGGTAAGCTGCCCTTCTGCCAGGGTAGCGCGATCTGGCATTCGCCAGATCTGGTCCGCTGTTTTTTACCGGGCTCCACTGCAACGCAGCGGCACTGTCGGACCGGAGGCTAATCTTTCAATTTCGCTCCGTCCTTCGCAATTGCTACGAAGAGGCGGGGTGCAGAACGCCACGGGGCGCTCGTATACTCTTGGGGCCGAAGCCCTCCAGTTTCCATTCCACTGGGGCAGAATGGACGAATATTCCGAGAATAAGGATGCTGTCAACAGGCGTATTCATTTGCCTTATTTTAGCCTTATTTCTTGAATTTTCCTCTAAAAGGAAATTGAAGTCGGGCCGCCTTGCACGCGGAATAGTAGCGGCCAACGTTGAGTGCGATTGCAGACAAAAACGGCCACCGATGGAATTTCGGTGGCCGTTCGCTTGTGTTGGGACTTTCGGTCCAGACCACTGAAGTGGGATTTAACCCAATGCCAGTGGTCGTCTTGTTGATCTGGTTTTGTGGTTCAGTATCATCAATCAATACCGTTTCACTGCGCGCCTCCAGGGTGAGGGCTCACAATTGAAAAACAGCATTGTCCATCCACTCCATGCCGACCGCGCGTAGCAACAGGCCGACCTCGCGGGTAGGGTCAGCCCTTGCTGACGAAGGTTGAAAACAGGATAGTCTGGTCGAAGTCGTAGTGACCTCGTTCCATCTCTTTGCTGACGTAGAGGCCGGGACCACCATCGTATTCCGCCTGAACGAGCAGATCGCCACCGGGGCAAACCGCGCTCCAGTGCCGCGAGCACATTTCCTGCAGTTCCGCGTGGCTCTTCTGCCCGTTGCCTGCAAACACCACAGCGGCGTGGCCGTGGATATTCCGACCAACGTGCTCAACGAACATCAGGCCATCCGTACGCAGGTCTCTGCGTCTTTTGCTGACCCGTGACCCGAGCAGTTCAGTATCGATGCGCTTATGGAAATTCCGGACGCAATCTCGAAAGTGCTCCAGCGACATGAATGTCATGTCCTTGGCGGACATCGTGTTGCGGTTGGCGGCGAAGGTCAAATGGTAGTCGCAGTACCGAGCAGAAAGCTCCTGATAGGCTTCTCTCAATCGGCGCCAATATGCCTTTGCCTGACCACTAGATGAGAGCGAATTCGCCGTCATTGCTGAAACCTCCTGTGCGCGGCGCGGCCGCTAAATACTGGTGCAGCAGCCGTTTGCGGCGTGCTGCTCAATTGTATTTATGGCGGGAGGGTCAGCGGCGATGACGCAGGGGATCGAATTTCTGGAAATTATTTACGGGCAGCTTTACGAGGCCGGAATTGTCCGATCCAAGGGGGAATTCTCGGAGCGGCTGCTCGGCAAATCGCCGAGCTATTTGACCTCAATGCGCGCAAAGCAGCGGGTTGTTTCCAGTCCGGTGGTTGTTGGTCTGGGTGACAACCTGATGGTTGAAATAAGCAGATTGAGTGCAGCCAACGACGACGCCGAACTGCAATCGAAATTGCGTCGCGCCATGGCCCAGGTGAATTTGTATTTGGCCGAAAGCCACATGCCACCAGGATTGGTCGCAACCGAGATTGCGGTGTCGCCACCCGCTCGGAAATTCAGCACGACCGTTATGAACTGGTTGGGCGCGGTAATCGCCAGCGGCAGTCGATAACCGCTATTTCCCCGGCTTGCGCCATGCCCGCAATGAAGTCGGCGCGGCCTCATTGGGTTGCCGCAGCAATTGTGAGACATGAGCCCAAGGGTCTTTGCAAGCTTGTCGACAGAAGGGCGTTGCCGCAAATCGTTAACGCGCAGCAGCTAATTCAGGCTCGAATTGATTAAACTTCCTGGCTGTTTTCGTGGCAAAATACCAAAGAACATTGAGCACCGCTTTTGGCGTTGAAGTCCGAGGTCAACGCAAAGACAAGAATTTGAGCCAAGAGGCGTTGGCGAACCTGGCGGGGGTATCGATACCCACCATTCGCCAATTCGAAAACGCCCGTGGGCAAATCGGCTCGGCGAAGAAGATCATCGCCGCGCTAGGCATGCTCTGGGGCTGGTCACAAAGCGCCACCGACGAGCCCGGACGTTCACTAGCAGCACTTAGGACACAGGCTGGCCTATCCCAACGGGCACTCGCCAAGAAAATCCAAGTCTCGCAGCCCACTATCGTCAGCATTGAAAGACGGTTTTCCGGCAGTTTGCCGGTCCTGCTGGCTTATCTGGCGGCAATTGGATGCAAGGTCGTACTTCGTGATCCCAAGGCACAGGGTCGGATGCTAGTGCCCCAGGGCAACGCGCCCGAGGCCGATATCGTCATGACCACATCGTCGCTCGCTCGACGTGTAATCGCGGCTTTCGCATCGGAAATGAACGGCATTGTCCTAGAACCGGCACGAGGGCAAGGCGCCTTTTTTGACCAGTTGCCCGATCACGTTGAGCCAGATTGGTGTGAAATTTCATTGGGTCGTGACTTCTTTGGCTACAGCCGCAAGGTCGATTGGATCATCACCAATCCGCCGTTCTCGCTATTCAAAGAGTTCTTGTTTCACGCACTGGATGTCGCCGAGAACATCGTCTTCTTGTGCCCGCTCAATCATTTCGGGACCAAGCACAGGCTGCGCCGGATAGGCGCCGAGGGCTTCGGCTTTAAACGGGTAATTCTGACCCCTCAGCCTAGAGAATGGACATCCACCGGTTTTCAGATCGCTGCGGTTCATTTGCAGAGAGGATGGGGGGGACAATGTGAGTTCGAGACCCTGTAGCACCGCGTCAGTGAAGTCCATGTCGCCTAAAACTTTCAGCTCAACGTCATTTGATACGAGCCGTCAGCTCAGACGAGGGCAATACTCCAAAAGAGGGTCAGTAGCCGCCAGGCGGCAACCCGCCCCGTTCCGGCACTACGACTGCGCTGCGGATATTCCGGAAAGCAGACGCTACTTGAGATCGGCCGTGCGACAAGCCGCAAAGTGGCGAAAGTAAAGTAAGCCCAGGAAGGATTACGAGCAAACAAAGGCTTCCGCGCGGCAATTGCTGCCCCATCGATTGCAAACCTGCACCGTCATAGGCGATGGTAAGGGCCAATGAGGAATGTGACTGGTCATTCGCACCGCAGAATGGTGAGCTGAAAAGAATTTCAGAAAAATCTTCGCTGACTTTTCGCACTTGCCGAATTGCTGGCTTGAGGTCTGCATGAGCGACTACTCGACAGTGGATGATCCTATGTTGTATCCCGTGCCGTTGACTTCGGTGCGCGTGAAAGGCGGCGCTGCCTACCACCGCTTTCGCGATGTCGAAGAAGAAATCACGCAGCTTCTGCGGTCAGAAAACACCCAGGCGCAGCTCCTGGCGTCGCTCCGCCGGCTGAAGACCCAGACGCTTGTCTACTTTACGCGCCACACTACTAATCACCACCTGATCGGCAAGCTCATTCACGAGATCACAGAGCGTGCTGTGAAGATCGTGGCCAAGAATTGCCGGGGCTACAACCCGACTGATGTCGACGCCATAGCGGGGGAGGTCGTAATCAACCTCGCTCGGCTAATCCTTGCCGATCCACCGACGCGAACTTCCGAAAACCTGGAGGTCGACTTCGACGGGGCAATCCAGCAGCAGACGCTCAAGCTGCATCGCAAATTCAAGGATGTTCCGAAGCCGGGCATGTTCGCCAGCGCTTCGACAACCACCGCCACGGATCCTATCGACGCCCTCGTAGATCAGGCGGCTAGCCCATTGGAACAGCTAATCGATAAGACCACAGGGCCTCAGCTCCGCCGGTTGCTGAAAGCCATAAAGAAGCCCAATCACCGCAAGGCCTTCATTCTTCGCGTTTTTCGCGATTGGCCGATGACCGACGCTGATCCTTCCATTCCCACCGTAACCGCGTTTTTCGGCCTTCGTCCCCAACAAGCGAGGAACGTCCAGTATTGGATCGACCGTGCAATCAAGGAGATGCGTGAGGCGCTCGGAGACCCGCAATGACCCGCCCTAACCCGACATTCGACGACGTCCTCGCCCTCATGACCGAGGAAGAAGCAATCGTCCCCAACCACGAAGTTCTCATGCAGTGGATCAGTCGTTTTCCCCACTTCGCGGATGAGCTGACCGATTATTTTGCCGCTCTGGCTTTTCAGCTCGAGGAGGAAGTGGCTGTCCATCAGCTTGACGCCGAACATTTCGCGAACCTGGCAGTAAGCGAGGCGATGAACCTTTTGCACGCCCGTGATTCCGTGCGGGAAGATGAGAAGCCCGTTCGCCTGTCCAAGCTTGTCGAGCGCGCCAGTCTCACCCAGGAGGGAGCCGCCGCAAGAGTTGGCATTGACCTGGAGACCTTCATCAAGCTCGATCTCTGTCGGATCCAGCCCATCAATGGAATTCCACGGCTGCTTGTCGAACGCTTCGCGCTGACGCTACAAACAAATATTCGTCAGATATGGGCGGCGATTTCATTGCCAATGGCCGTCAGCTCAAGATCTGGTTTGTTGCGAAGTCATCGACGCCCCCAGGTTAGATCTGAAGCTTGGGAAGAGGCCATCACTGGTTCTTCTCTGCCTGAGGCCGAGAAAGCTAGTTGGCTTCGAGCGGCGAGGGAGGGAACTGGTCCGCCATGAGCAGCTGGCTCGAAATTCGTTCACTTGCCACAAATTGGCACAACCAACTCGCACCCGAGACGACCGACCTCCTCCAAGCCGACATCCTGATCCAACGAGCCTTGAGCGATGCCGGGCTCAAGCTTCTTGCCCTGTCCCCGTCCAGTGTTCTCCTCGATGGCGCCGAGGCGCTGTTTGACCAGGACCATAACCGTATCCTCTGTTCGGAAGCGCTGACGGGGGCCGACAAGCACTTCGTGCTCGCGCATGAACTCGCCCATGCCCGACTACACCGGGACGCAGAGCCATGCCATTCTGATGATCTCGATCCATGGACGCCGGCGGAACCCGATCAGTCGGCGCTTGGCGAGGCAGACGCTTACAGTCCCAAGCAGCGGCGGGAGGCACAGGCGAACGTCTATGCCCGTGAGCTTCTCCTCCCGCGTCTCAAGCTCAAGAGTAGATTTCTTGAAGGAGACACCACCGCTGCACAAATTGCGGCGGCGCTGCAGGTTCCGGAGAGCCTTGTCCTTCAGCAGCTAGCAGACGCCATTCTCCTGCCTGCGGATCCACCTCGCAAGAATCGTCCACCCGAACCGGACCCGGATACCTCCCAGCTTGAAGCCGTAATAGCACCGATCGGCCCACACCAGGTCCGGGCGGGCCCTGGAACGGGCAAAACCAGAACGTTGGTCAGCCGCATCAAGCACCTCATGGAGAGTGGTGAACCAGCCGCCTCGATACTAGCGCTGACATTTTCCAACGAGTCGGCTCAAGACTTGGCAGCCCGTATCCGTGCGAGCCTGGGCGAGGCGAGTACCGGGATTTGGACAGGGACATTCCATGCCTTCGGCCTCGAACTACAGCGCCTCTATTGGAACGGACCGAACACGGCGCCCTATATGGCCAGCCGATCAGACCAGCTGTTTTTGCTCGAGGAACTGCTGCCAAAGCTGTCCCTGGACTACTACCTAGACCTTTACGAGCCGCTGCGTTCGCTTAAGGCGGTGCTTGGGGCAATCAGCCGCGCTAAGGATGAGCTCTGCACGCCCGATCTCTATCGGATTTATGCCGAGCGGACTGCGAAGCGCGATGCCGAAGCCGGCGCAAAGGCCCTCGAAGTCGCTCGGGTGTACGCCATCTACGAAGACGAGATGCGCGAGCGAGGCTGGCTTGACTTTGGCGACTTGATCGTCCGGTCAATCGACTTGCTTTCGTCGGGAGGGCCTGCCCTTGATTGGGTGCAGTCGACCTACCGGAATATCCTAGTCGATGAATATCAGGACACCAACCGCGCCAGCAGTGTCCTTCTCGACAAACTGACGCAACCTGGTCGCGGACCATGGGTAGTCGGTGATGTCAGGCAGTCGATTTACCGCTTCCGCGGTGCTTCACCGGTGAACATGGCCAAGTTCCGCCAGCAGTTCAACGGCGCTGGACGAACTGACCTAAGGGTAAACTACAGGTCGGGCGGGCGCATCGTCTCTACGTTCGAAGCCTTTGGCCGAACGATGACAGTCGCGTCCGAAGAAGCGAGCGTGCCTGAACTCACTCCACACCGCGGCGCCGATACCGGTACAGTCGCCTACAATGTCGCAGCAACGCGAGAGGCCGAATTTGAGGGGATTGCCGATCGGATAAGGGACCTTAGGTTTGCTGGGGAGAGCTACCGCGGCCACGCCGTCCTCGCCCGCTCCCATACCGTTCTGTCCCGCCTAGCCAACCACTTCGAAAAAACCGGAATCCCTGCCCTCTATTTCGGTGACTTTTTCGAACGGCCCGAAATCCGCGACATGTTGAGCCTTTTGTCGGTGGTATCCGAGGGGGACGGCATTGGACTGTTCCGCGTCGGGCGATGGCCCCGATATGCGGTCCCGCCCTTGGACCTTCAGACAGTGTTGCATTGGGTACGGGACAACAAGACCCGCATGCTGAAGGCCCTACGAGCGCTCGATCTCGTTCCTGGGCTGAGTGAGGCGGGTCGGAGCGGTCTGCAGCGGCTGGCGGACGATGTCGGCACAGTTCAATTCACGACCTCGCCTCACACCTTTTTTGCGGAATATCTCTTTAATCGCGGCGGCGTTCTTGTTGCTGCCTTCGAAGGCGACGCCATCGATGCGCAGCAGCGCCGCCTGGCAATTTATCAATTGCTCCAGATTACCTATGAGCACAGACATAGGACCAATGCAGATCCGAAGTGGACCTTTCTTGAACACGTACGGCGGCTAGAGGTCCTTGACGAGGAAAAGGAATTTCGACGTTTGCCCGCTGTTGCGGCCGGTATAGACGCGGTCAAATTGATGACTGTTCATGCGAGCAAGGGACTGGAGTTCGACAACGTCCACATTCCCTCGTTGAGCCCCAGCTATTTCCCGACCAACGCCCAGGCTAAACCTTGCCCGCCCCCTGACGGCATGGTCGAGCCAGATCCATTGCTGTCTCCCGACATGGAGGAGAAGAGCCTTTTCTTTGTCGCGCTGTCTCGCGCGAGGAATCGCCTCGGGCTGTCACGGGCAAAGCGCTATGGCGGTTCGTCCAGACCCAACCCATCTTCCCTGATGACGCCTCTGCTACCGAGGTTTAAAGAGCATGGTGAACCGGATTGGTTAGCCGATGCCTCCGTGGAGGTGATCTATCCGCCCCTGGCTGGCAGCGTGGATTTTTTGCAAGGGATCGAAGTCACGGCTGTTGAACGGTACGAAAAATGTCCCAGGCGGTTTTACTACCAAGATGTGCTGAAGTTGCGATCGCGGTCCGAAGGGTCACCCTACTTGCGGTTCCTCTCGGTCATACGGTCAACCCTGAAATGGATGAACAGCGCATCGCAAGCGGAGCGGGCAGAGGCACTAGCGACGACCTTCGAACGAAGCTGGACCGAGTTCGGTCCTGTTGATCACCCGCACAACGGAGTGTACCGCGATACGGCTCGCCAGATGCTGTTGGTAGCCGCCAAGGAAATGTCTGGTGCATTGCTCGAGGCAAGTCGCGAAATCCTGGTCGGCACCCGACGTATAATTCTTCAAGCCGACAATGTCCGGGAGGAGCCTCACCAAATTGTGGTGCAGCGGCTTAAGGCTGGCCGTCTCGCCAAGACCGAACGCAGACGCACCCGGGACAAGCTCCTTCACGACGCCGTTTCGCGCGGGCACTCCAAGCCTGTGGTCTTCGAGCATGTTTCACTATTAACCGGTGATCGCACTGCTCCGGTCAACAAAATCGACGAGAAGGTTATGGGCGAGGTAGGCATCATGTTCAGCGCCATCGAAGCCGGGCGGTTTGAACCGATGCCAGGGGGACGGGACTGCCCGACCTGCCCCTATTATTTCATTTGCCCATCGGGCGGAGCGGAGCGGGGCTGACGACCAAAAATTATGTCCCGGTGTTTTTCGGGGTGGGGGTTTTCACGGCTTGGAGTGGGTAGGCGGCGCTGATGCCGCGACCAACATCAAGAGGTAACCCCTATGACTTCTCTCCCCGTTTTCGTTCAGGCGGAAGGCTCGAACAAGATCGAGATCATCGAGATCGACGCTGCCGCGCCGGTTGAAGCCCTCCTCGCGGCGGCCAAGCAGCGCGGCCTCCTCCTCGGCGACCTGGCCGATGTCCTGGTCTTCCTTGAAGAACAGGAAGAGCCCCTGGTGAACGAGAAGCCCTTCGGCGCTCAAGGCGGCAAGGCGAAGGATCGCGTCATCCTACACCGCTGCCGCCGCGTCGAGGTGTCGGTCGCGTTCAATGCCCGCCAGCTCGAGCGCCGCTTCAACCCTGCGGCCACGGTTGCCCGAGTGAAGCGCTGGTTCGTCAAGGAGATCGGCATGTCGCAGGTGGACGCCAGCGAACATGTGCTGCAGCTCGCTGCTACGACCGAGCGCCCCGACCCTGACGCCCATGTCGGCACGCTGGTCGGTAAGGGCACCTGCTCGGTGAGCTTCACCCTCGTTCCCCGCAAGCGCGTCGAGGGCTAACCGATGAACGCCCCGCTGCGACTTCCCGACGAAAGCGCTTTGAGGATCGACCTCCAGAGTGGCGCCTTCGCACTCGGCCTTCACCACGGCCGCTGGCGCCTTCACGCGCTCAAGTGGCCACACGTAATCATTGAAGTCGCGGCGGCCCAGCGGGCCCGTTCACCGGATTGGCTTGCCCTGCGCTTCGACTGCTCCGGCTACCCCCAGGATCCCCCCACGGCACAGCCGTGGGACACCGCCACCAACGCGCCCCTCGCTTTTCCCAAGTGGCCTACCGGCAAGTCTCGCGTCCCGGCCGTGTTTCGCACGGATTGGAAGAGCGGCACCTGCCTCTACCTGCCTTGCGACCGAGAGAGCATCACCGGGCATGACAACTGGCGTCAGGAACATCCCGATCTGATCTGGCGGCCGGCGCTTGGCCTGGTGCAGTACCTGACGGCCGTCCATGAGCTCCTCAACTCGGACGACTACACGGGGGTGCGCAATGGCTGACAACAAGCTCATCGTCGCACGCCGGGTATGGCTGGATGGCTTGGCCGAACTATGCCGCCGCGGTGGCATGAAGCACGAGGCGGGCGCCTTTCTCCTCGGAACTCAGGATGGCGGACGGCGCGTCGGCACCAAATGGGTGTTCTACGACGATCTCGACCCTCATGCCTATGCGACAGGAATTTGCATCCTCCATGCCGACGCTTTCGATCGCCTGTGGCGCCTTTGCCGCGAAGCCGGCCTGACGGTCGTTGCCGATATCCACACGCATCCAGGCTCGCCGCAGCAAAGCTCCTCTGACCGGGCAAACCCCATGGTGGCCCTGGCGGGTCATCTCGCTCTCATCGTGCCCAACTACGCCCAAGGCCCGCACTGGCGACACCGCCTCGGGGTCTATCGCTACGAAGGCTCGCACAAGTGGACGGATTTGGGCGGTTGGCGCGCCCGCACCGCGATTTCGACAGGAACTTTTCGATGAACGATCAATCCAATCCCGACATCCTCCACCGTGGAGTGAAGATGGCCATGGACACCGGAGAGGCTTTGACTGTCGAAGCGGCCTATGCCCTGTTCAGCAAGTACCGCATGGCAATCCACGCTGGCCCGGCCCTCGGAAATTCGCGCGCGCATCAGGTGGCGTTGCTGACCATAGTCAATGCGGGCCGTCGCTCGCTTCTTGGTGGCGTAAGCGTCGTCGGCATTGGCGACGCCCCTCTGCTGGTCGAACTGCCGGGAGACCATAGCTCGCTCAGTGATGCGGTCACCGCACTTGGAGGCACCATTGCCGACGAGGTCGATGTATCAACCCCGCTTGTGATCCTCGGCGCGAAAGACTCTCCAGAACCAAGGTCCGGGCTCACCTTGCGCCTGACCTTCGGTGGTTGGCGCGGTGGCGTCGGTCCGGCCGATGAAGTGGACGTGCTTGCCGAAGGTGCCGACGATGTCTTGGCCGCTATCCTCGCGGCTGCCCTGGCGGTAGGCGAAGTGTTTCAAAACTTGCGCGGTAATGTTCTTGCCGGCAGGCGCACGGTGGGAATGTCGCTGTGGCAGCCTGATAGCGACTGGCGGCTGCCCGATGACGGCCCAAGCGAGTTCGTGGTCCCCAGCAAGCTTTGGCTGATTGGCTTGGGCCATCTTGGGCAGGCCTACCTCTGGGCGCTGGCGATGCTGCCGTTTGCACTGCCCGAAGCGATGGAGCTGACGCTCCAGGATTTCGACAGGCTGACCGCTTCCAACGATAGCACCTCAGTCCTCACCCACACCGGGTTGGTGGGTAGGCACAAGACCCGTGAGATGGCTCATTGGCTAGAAGCTCGCGGTTTTAAGACCCGGCTCGTGGAACGGCGATTCAATGGCGTCGTAAAACTGGGCGACGACGAGCCCCGGATCGCATTGTTCGGCGTCGACAATTCTGAGGCCCGAGCACAGATCGACCGCGCTGGCTTTGACCTGGTCGTGGAAGCGGGGTTGGGCGCGGGGCCGCAGGAATATCTGGCCATGCGAATTCATACCTTCCCGGCGAGCGTACCCAGCAAAGATAAGTGGGGCGATCAGGTAGATCAAAAGGAGGGAAGCACTGGCGCCGCCGCATATTCTGCCTTGCTCGAGGATGGCGCGGTAGACGATTGCGGCCTTGTGCAGCTCGCCACGCGAACCGTGGGGGCGCCGTTCGTAGGCCTTGTGGCCGCGTCTCTTGTGCTGTCTGAGGCGATCAAGCGCGTGAATGGTGGCCAAGGAGTCGAGGTGTTGGACATGACCCTTAGTGCGCCAGCCTTGCGCGAGGTCGTTGCCGGGAAGGTAAAGTCAGCTTGGAACCCAGGTTATACAAAACTTAAGGACCCCGAAGTCTAGTGGCGGCAACGCCATCAAAGAATGTAGTGGCCCGATCCATCTGCATGCGTCGATAAGCTGCCCGCTTTGCAAGAAAATCGGCGAAAACCTGAGCCGAAAACCGACTGCGTTAGTGAGCCAGAGTTCTTCTTAGAAGATCAGCAGGCTCGCAGAACAGTGCCAATGCCAGACGTTCTAACTCATCCAGACTGAGATCGAATTTGTCACCGTTCTCAATCTTGTCGATTTCCACCAAAGGCCAGTCCAGGAACTCCGCCAATGCGCGGGCAGTCATTCGGCGCTGTTCGCGGTATCGCCAGACATTGCGGGCAAGCAGCCGTGGAGCCTCGGGGTGTTTCAATCTTGGCCGCATCGGCGATGTCCCGTTGGCAAACGCAATTCGAATGCCTGCACATCGACAGCTTCGGACAATCGGTTGATATCGTCGAGCGTGATGTCGAACCGTGATGCGCGTTCAATATCTTGGATCACGACTGGAGGCGAATCCATGGCTCTCCCCAGGATTTCGGTGTCGATCCCGTCTAGTTCACGAGAGCGTCGAACATGTGCCAGCAGCTTGTGCCCTTCCGCGATTTTGGGCTTCACCAGTTTCTCCAGCTCGTTTGCGATACTGCGGTATGGCGCCATCTGGACCATTGGCCAAGACGTCCGGGGCCTCCAGGAACCAAAGACACCCTTTTTCAGGAAAAATAATCAGTAGAGCCAATGGGTTAGAGGGACGTCTTGTGCGGCTAGCTGCCTAGAGCTATGCCGGAGAGCTATAGCCGTTGGCTATAGCTCTCCGGGGCACTAATCGTGCCTTCAGGTGTTGTGCGCATTGGCGTAGAGGAGCCACGGACTAAGGGCGCCTCTAATGCCCTGCGGAGCTCGCTAGCGGGGTTGCCTGCTAATGCGCAAGCATGGGCAGCAGTTTGAACATAGCGTCGGCACAGCCCTCTGCTTCGCTAAACTTCCCTTTCGTCCAGCTCGCGCAGCAAGGACCGGCATGTGGCTTCGCCTTCGTCCGCACATTCAGCCTCATGACGACTCCGGTAACCGGTGCAATTAAACCAGCTTCTGCCGAAACCTCTTGGAGAGGACGGCCTTGCGCTTGGTATCGGAATTTACTGATGGAACGCGCCACACGGAAGCAGAAAAGCCCTTCAACGTTCCCGTCAGGGTGCAGCAACTTTACCCTCTGGCACCCGAGGCGCCCCACTGGTTGACGTATTCGACACCGCAAGGGAAAGCCCAGCGCCTACTCGCGCTGCCCACTGCTGAACGGTGGTGAACGATAGTCAGGCGGGGGTGAAGCAAACAGGGCAGTAAGCGGGATCGACAGGAAAGCCGCCATCTTTTCCAGATATGCGATCTTATCTTCACGGGTCATCTTCGAGGCGCGATCAAAATGTTTCACGTCCACGCCCATGTGGTCGAGGAGTTGTTGGCGGGTCTTTCCGCGTTTGGCCTCCCAGTAGAGCAGGTTCTTCTTGAACCGGATGAACCGCTCATATTCAGGCGAACCCGGCGGCATATACATATCCGAGCTCATTGGGGTATTTTCCCGCTGAGCAGCACCGTGTTTAAGTAGCTATCGACAACCTGCCGGAATTGCCCTGTGAGGCGGTCGCAGTCTTCGGTGTTGGCCTTGTCGCCCATTGCAACATCTTCATAGGCAAAGTCGAAGTGCATAACCGCAAGCTGGACCGCCTTGAAGCCGTCATTGGCTACACCGGGATTGAGCCAGCCATTTCGGTCCATATCCTGGCTGGCGAACAACAACTCCCTTGCGCGGTCGCCAACATGCCAAAGCACCTCTGAACGGAGGGTCGCGCATTGGCGCGATGCAATGTCCAGATCCGAATTCGCGGTGGCTGCAATCGAAGATGCTGGGAGCAGTATTGCGACCGCTCCCATCACCCGGAAAAACTTAGTGGCCAAGGTTAGGTGGCCTTGCGCAGCATGTGCCCGCGTTCGGCTGCGGCAGCCGCCAGCTGGGCATCCAGTTCACCAGCGCGAACCGCATCGGTCAGCGTGTCGATGATCCCTGGCAATGCGGAAAGCTCAGGCCCAACGGCCACCGCGTTGGAATTCTTGGCCAGTTCCAGCGTCTTGCCCGCATAGCGCAGCGCGAAAAAGATCTGACCACTTGGGTCGGTGAACCAGCCAGCGCGGAGGCGCTTGGGGGCCTGAATGGCGACGCGAACGCCTTCTTCGTTCTTACGCCAAACCGTGTGTGTTGGAGCATAGTGCTGCCCGGCAATCTTGGCATCGACCATGGCCTTTTGAACTGTTAGTGCCTCGACAATCTTCTGGCGCGCCCGTTCCACGGGATCGGCACTCGCGCGCACCGGTTCGGCAGTGACCAGCTTCAGGGACTTCAGGATCGAGGTGCTCATGCTGTAGTTCTCCATGTGGTTTGCTTTCCACACGGCTTACAGCCTGCTTCCCAAAGTGCGACCAGAGATTAGCCGCTGCTCGCCTTCTGATCGTCGACTTCGATTTCCGCTAGACCAACGCGATGACGCTGATCGCGGTCAACGAGCTTATCAAGGGTGGACTGCCGAACCGGATCATCCCCAACGAGCCCGTCCCTCAATGCCGAAATGGGTGCAATCAATTCGGTACCATCGTTCAACACCACAGTCCGATCGCCTTCCGACAGGTCGAGCAGAAAGCTGTATTCCTGCTCTACCACACCCTTGTCGGACAGCCTGACGTTGTGAGCGCCACCCATAAACACCACTGTCGCCTTGCGGTCCGTGTCGAAGCTGATGAAGTCGACAACCTCGTTCAGCGCGGTCATGGTTTTGCGGCGGGCATCCAATCGAATATCAGGGTCAGCGTCGTTTATCAGACCCACAAATTGCTTGATCCGCTGGACATGCTCTGCGGGTGAAACCGCGCCCCTTGCCAGAAAGAATTGCTCTCGAAGCTCCACCAACTGCTGTTCGAGATTGGCGGCATCGCTTTCCGTTTCGAGCCACATGCGCTTGGCATCTGCATTGTTAGTTTCGCCATAGAGGTCGAGCAGGCGTTGGGCTTTGGCTTTCCGACTTGCAACATGGCGCTCAACAGCGACCACTTCCTGTTCGAGCCTTAAAGCTTCTTCGGGTTGGGCAAACGGCTCGTCGCCAAGGACAAGATGGTTCACCCTGTCGATCACCCCGGCCTCAACCTTTTGGTAGTTGAAGTGGTTACGGTTGTCGCAATTCACGTGCCGTAGTGCCCTACCACATACGAGGTAGCTTTCGTCCGCGCCAACCGTCCACACGTAGTCACCGACCCGGTTTTTCTTCTTCGATCCGGCTGATTGCTTCTTGATGTAGATCATCTTGCCGCCGCAGACACAGCGCGTTCTGCCACTAAACAAGTTGGACAGATTGCCCTTGGCTGCGCCACCGGGCAAGCGTCGCCGACCACTGTTGGCCCTGGCAAAAGTGACCTCATCAATGACAGCGGGATAGTAGTCGCGGATCGGGTCGCCAAACGCCTCCCGCTTTCCGCCACGTGGCCTTTTATGTGGGTGGTATTCGCCAAGAACAGCAGGATTGGAGAGGATTTTCTGAATGTAGCTGGGATGCCAGCCATCGCCTTTGCTGTCACCGCGACCCCAGGGCGCTATACCTTCCGCATTTAGCCGTGATGCGATTTTGCGCTTTCCGAAGCCATCGATGTGTTCATCGAAAATGCGCTTCACGATCTGAACGCGTTCTGGAATTTTCGAGAATTGGCGCGTTGCGAGATCGAGGGTCAGCCAAGCAGGGCATACACTGGTGATCGGCCTTCCGTTGTATTCAGCAGCCTCGCGTCGTATCCGCCAGCTTTCAGCCAGACGTTCGCTCTTGTGCTTGCTTTCCTGAAAGGCCCTGAAGGCATTGAAAACGGTCGAGACGAAGCCAATCTGATCCGCCTTGAGTTTTTCGGCATTCAGCACTAGCCCATCATTCGCTGTGGCAATGGTCAGACCGTGACGAATGACCCTTTCCAACCAAGACATGACTTCCAGCGGCGGCAGTCGGGAAATGCGGTCCAACTGCTCGACTACAAGAATGGTGCCTTCCGGCTGCAACCCGAGTTCAAGCCGTTCTGTGAACTTGGCCAGCCGGCCATCCTTGAGGTTGGCCCCGGTAAAGGCGCTACGCCCTTCATCCCGAATTCTATCAACGATTTCCCAGCCCTTGTCGTGACAAAGGCGCTCGCACAAGGCCACCTGCCTCTCAAGAGACGAGCCTTTTCCTTGCTCAAGGGATGACCAACGGGCGTAGATTACTGCTCTCATGCTAGGACGGTAGCGCCGTCCCAGTTAACAATCAGCCATTATGTGCTGCGTTCAATGCACACAAATGTGCATGCTACATATCGCACCCTCGGGCAGGCTCTACGCTGCGTAACATGCACACAGCATGTTGTGCCCACCGGCCGCTGCGAGTTCCAGTGCTCGCCGCGCTACCTGCTGCCCGCGCACATCGGCAAGGTCTGGCAGAGCAGTATTGGTGATGTGCTTGCGCGGCTCAGGCCGGGTGGCAAGTTGATGCCCCGTCAGGTGATTGGCAAG
>JAESGR010000456.1_pt1 | contig 31575 bp, 33 predicted proteins | sample 9269771 | NCBI WGS metagenome assembly JAESGR01 (sample SAMN15739572, study PRJNA653492) | algae metagenome | isolation source: Chroococcus sp. CMT-3BRIN-NPC107 and co-occurring heterotrophs from well... | place: USA: Clark Mountains Wilderness, California | collected 2010-04-18 | reverse complement strand
CGGCTCCCCGAGTGCGGGTTCGCGAAACCCGCCCGCAGGCGCCGCATCCTCTTCCGCACTCAACGACGCCTCGCGAGAGCGCCCCTCGGCGAAGAGGACAATCCCGCTATACAGTATATATTCCTAATTTGTCAAGTGGAGCGCGATGGCGCGCTTGGCGGGGCGCTATAGGATTCTGTGCGCGTCTCCGGCCAGCGGCGCGCGGCAACGTGACAATGCGAGCCCTGGCGTAATACGAGCGCTGGCAAGCCTCATTCAGGAACGCCTCGATGATTCCGTCCCGTTCGCCGCTCCAGAAGCTTTGCGCTGTAGCACTCCTCGGCATTGCCCTCGCGGCCTGCAACCAGACCGCCGCGACGGCTCCAGCCCCGCCGCCCGCCGCCGTCGCGGGCCTGCCCTCAAGCAGCGCCAGCGGCTGCGCGAGCGACATCGCCCAATTCAGGGCCGTGCTGAAGAACGACGTCGACACCGGCAATGTCGGCCAGAGCGTCTACACCCGAGCGAGCGCGGATCTCGAGCGCGCGGAGAGCGCCTGCGCGGCGGGCCGGGACGGCGAGGCGCGATCGCTCGTCGCCTCGACGAAGAGCCGCTTCGGCTATCGCTGATCGGGACATCAGAAGCCGGGCATGATCCTGCCGCGGAACCGGTCTCCACTTCCGCGGATCATGCCCCGAAAGCCTCGCGCAGGAAGGCCGGGACGACAGCCGGAACGGGCGCGTCGCCGATATCCGCGAGCGAGCGGACGAGACGGATATCGGCGAGTTCCGGCTTCGGATCCGCCGCGAGATGCGCGAGGATCCTGTCGCGCGCAGGCCCGGCCTCCATGGAGAGCCGGGCCGTCCGCATGAAGGCGAGAAGGCCCGCCTCGCGGACGATAGTCCAGCCCGGCTCGACCGCGAGTTCGTCCGCCCGGATTCCGGTTTCCTCCTCGATCTCGCGGACGAGGCTCGACGCGAGATCGACCTCGCCGGAGGGCGTCACGTCGGAGAGGTCCGGCGTGCCGCACGGGAAATAGAGCCGGCCGGCATTCGCCGTGTGGTCCGCCATGCGGCCGAGGATGAAGGCGCCATCGGCGGTGCGGAGCGCCCCCATGGCGAAGCCGTTCGCGACGGAGGGATCCGCAAAGCCGGCATCGATCCAGCCCAGGAGGTTGGCGTAATCGGTGGCAAAGAACTGCGCATCCGCCGCGTCGCCGCTGCGATCTGCGCGGCCGACCATGAGGACCTTGCCGTTGAAGATCGCCGGCGTCTTAGCGCGCCGCCGCTCCCAGTTCGCAGCGATGGCGTCCCGGTTCTCCTCGGCCCAGTTCCAGCGATAGCCGACAAGCCGGGCCGAGACCTCGGCGACCCGGTAAAGCTCGTTCAAGCCTCCATCTCGCCCTCGGAGACCAGGACCGCCCCGCCGCCGATCTCGGCCGAGGTGAGCGCACCGTTCTCGATCACGATCTGCAGATCAATCTGGCTCGGGCGGCCCATCTCGTAGCCCTGTTCGATCACGAAGGAATGCGTGCCGTCGCCGAGCGGCTCGAACTGCATGAGCACGCCCGTAAAGGAAGCGACCGCCGAGCCCGTCGCCGGATCCTCCGGGATCCCGGTCTTCGGCGAGCCGAACATGCGAGCATGGAAGTGGTGGCCGGCTTCGGTGGTCTCGCGCGTGTAGACATAGACCCCCGGCCCGTCCGCCCCAAGCGCCTGCGCGAAGGCCTCGCTGCTCGGGCGCGAGCGGGCGACGGCATCGCGGGTCGCGACAGGGATGAAGTCGAAGGGATTGCCGGCCGTGTGGCGGCTCGGGGCGTGGCGATCGAACCCGATCTCGGAGGGGTCGAGGCCGAGCGCCCAGGCGGCGTCAGCCACGGCAGGCCCGCCATCCAACACCTCCGGCAGGCGGGGAATGCGGAAACGGGCATACCCCAGTCCCTCGCCCCGGCGCTCCACGACACAGGGCACAATCCCGACGTTCTCCTCGAGGCCAAAGGCCTGGGCATCCGCCCCGTTCTGTCCGTGGAGACCAAGGAGCACGGCCGTCCCGACCGTCGGGTGGCCGGCGAAAGGCAGTTCCCGGCCGGGCGTGAAGATGCGGAGCTTCGCCCGGTGCCGTGGCTCCTCCGGCGGAAGCACGAAAACCGTTTCCGACAGGTTGAACTCGCGGGCGATCGTCTGCATCGCCTCCCCGTCGAGACCTTCGCTGTCGAGGATGACGGCGAGCGGATTGCCCGCAAAGCGGCGGGTGGTGAAGACGTCGAGCGTGGCGAAACGACGGCGCATGAAATCCTCGCGAATCAGCGCCGGGCTTAGACCGGCTCCGCCGCAAAGGTCCAGGTGGGCGACACGAACTCGTCCTGCGCCGCGACCGTCAGGATCTCGCGCGAGCCGGCTTCTTCGGTGCGCTTCAGGAGCCCGTAGACGGAGGACGCCGCCTTCTCCAGCGCGACCCGGGCAGACCCGCTCGCGAGATGGTGCACCAGGAACAGCGCCGCGATGGCGTCCCCCGCTCCATTGACGGAGACGCCGAGCTTCGGGGTGCGGACGCGAAAGACCTCGCCGCCCTCCCCTGCTGCAAGATCGATCGCGTCGGCCGGGGTCTCGTCCGTGTGAAGTGAGGTGATCAGGACGACCCGCGGCCCGAGGACCTGGAGGGCAGCGATGGCCTCCTTGGCCTCGGCGGCTCTCCGTATCTCACGGCCGGACAGGTATTCGAGCTCGAACTGGTTCGGGGTGACGATATCCGCCGCAGGCATGGCATGGTCGCGCATGAATTCCGGGATGCCTGGCCGCACGAAGACGCCTCGCCCGACATCGCCGATCACCGGATCGCAGCAATAGACCGCCTTCGGATTGGCCGCGCGGACCCGCGCCACCGTGCCGAGGATCGCCTGGCCGATATCGGCCGATCCCATATAGCCGGACAGGACGCCGTCGCAGGACGGCAGCACGCCCCGCGCCTCGATCCCGTCGACCAGTTCCTCCACGGCTTGGCCGTCGAACACGCGCCCCGTCCAGGAGCCGTAGCCGGTGTGGTTCGAGAACTGGACGGTGTGGATCGGCCAGACCTCGTGGCCGAGCCGCTGCATCGGGAAGGTCGCGGACGCGTTCCCGACATGGCCGTACGCGACATGTGACTGGATGGAGAGGATGTTCACGCGCGCTCCGGCCGGAAAGCAGCTATGGGCCTGCGGGGGGCGGGCTGGAACCCGCCGGAGAGCTAGGCCGGATGCTGCAGGACTTCGTCAAGACCGTCACGGAATTCGCTCAGGCGAACCAAGGCCTGCTCCTGCCCATGATCCTGGCCATCGCGTTCCTCGAATGCCTGGCCTTCGTGTCCATCATCGCACCCGCAACCCTGCTGTTCACGGCGCTAGGCGCTGTCGCCGGCGCGGCCGGGATCGGCCTCGTGCCGCTCGCCCTGACAGCGACGGTCGGAAGCGTCGCAGGCTATTGGGTCTCGTACTGGCTCGGCCTCTGGCTCGGGCCGGCAATCCTGGAACGCTGGCCGCTCAACCGCCGCCCGGAACTCGTGAAGAAGACGCACGACTTCTTCGAGCGCTGGGGCGCGCCCGGCATCCTCTTCTCCCACTTCTGGGGCCAGATCCGCCCGCTCGCGCCGCTCGTTGCGGGCATCGTGAGGATGTCGCCCGTTCCCTTCCACATCGCCAACCTGGTCGGCTCGCTCGCGTGGAGCTTTGGCGTGTTCTACGCGTCCGGTACGGTCGGCAACTGGCTTCACTGACGATCGCGCCCGGCGCAGATCAGTGCTGCGCCGGGACGAGAGCCGCCGGTGATCAGGCCGAGGCCTGCTTCACGAACCGGTCCGTGAAGGTCGCCGCAAGGTCGATCTTGGCGGCGGCGAGTTCCGGATCGAGCTTGCGCAGCATGTCCAGCACGCTCTCCTGGCCCGCCTGCGGGATGATGCCGGTGCGGGAATAGCTTTCGAGCGAGTTCTTCACGGCGCGCAGGTATAGCGGCTTGTCTCCGAAATGGTACTCGCCAGGCACGGTGTCGGCGACCTGCTCGGGAGTCGCCGAGGCGAGCCACTTCAGCGCCTTCACGTGCGCATTGACGAGGCGCTGCGTGGTGTTCGGGTTCTGGGCGATGAAGTCCTTCTTGAGATAGACCACCGCCGCGGGGTTCGACCCGCCGAAGAGTTCCTTCGTGCCGGCCTCCGTGCGCGTATCGATCAGGACCTTGATCGCACCGTCGCCCTCGAGCTTCGCGATAACCGGGTCGAGGTGCGAGATCGCGTCGATCTCGCCCTTCTGCATGGCCGCCACGGCGCCTGCGCTGCCGCCGACGCCGACGAAGGCGACATCGGTCGGCTTCAACCCAGCCTTCACGAGCGCGTATTGCATCGTGATCGCGGTCGAGGAGCCCGGTGCCGTGACGCCGACCTTCTTCCCCTTGAAGTCCGCGATGGTCTTGATCTCGCCCGCCTTCTCCGTCTTCACGCCGATGACGATGGCCGGGAAGCGGCCGAGCTCACAGACGGCCTGGATCTCCTGGTTCTTCGCCTGCATGCGGATCGTGTGCTCGTAAGCCCCCGTGACGACATCCACGGAGCCGCCGATCAAGGCCTGGAGCGACTTCGCGCCGCCGCCGAAATCGTTGATCTCGACCTCGAGCCCCTCCTCCTTGAAGTAGCCCTTCCGCTCCGCGATCGTCAGCGGGAGATAGTAGAGGAGCGGCTTCCCGCCGACGCCGAGCGCGACCTTGGCCTTCTCCGGCGCGCCCGCGGCCTGAGCGAAGCTGTTCCCGGAGAATGTTCCGGCAAGCGTCAGCGCACTCGCGCCAACGAGGAATGTGCGGCGTTCCATGGCGATCCTCCTTGATGTCTTGCGGCGGTCTCTCGCACAGCGCGCCGCTAGGGCGCAATCGCCGCCTTCCTCGATCCTTACCTCGCCCCCGACGGCCCCGGGCGCCAGGCAAGGAGGCGGTTCTCGATCAGCGTCACCAGCATGTCGATGATCACCACGACGATCGTCAGGATAAACATCCCTGCGAAGACGCCTGTCACGTCGAAGACGCTTTCCGCCTCCTGGATCTTGTAGCCGAGGCCAGCGGAGGACCCCAGGTACTCGCCGACAACGGCGCCCACGAGCGCGAAACCCACAGAGGTGTGCAGCGAGGAGAACATCCAGCTCAGCGCGGACGGCCAGTAGACGTGCCGGAGAAGCTGGCGCTCGTTCATCCCGAGCATGCGGGCATTGGCGAGCACGGTCGGCGAGACCTCGCGCACGCCCTGGTAGACGTTGAAGAACACGATGAAGAAGACGAGCGTGAAGCCGAGGGCGACCTTCGACCAGATGCCGAGCCCGAACCAGAGCGCGAAAATCGGCGCCAGCACCACGCGGGGCAGCGCGTTCGCGGCCTTGATGTAGGGGTCGAAGACGGCCGCGAGCAGGTCGTTGCGGGCGAACACGAACCCAACCGCGATGCCGCCGCCCGCCCCGAACGCGAAGGCGAGGATCGTTTCTTGCAGCGTGATCCAGAGATGGCCCCAGATCTCGCCGCCCGAGAGTTCGCGCCAGACCCGCGAGAGCACATTGATCGGCGTCGAGAAGAAGAATTGCAGCTTCTTCGGGTCCCCGATGAGCGGATAAACCGTGATCACGTGCCAGATCGCGAGGAGCGCGACGGCAACGAGGACCTGCAGGAACAGGAGCTTGGCGCGGTTCATCAGGCGATCTCCTCGGCCCCGTACGCTTTCTGAACTTCGGTGCGAAGGCTCGCCCAGATCTCCTTGTGGATGCGATGGAAATCGGGATCGAGCCGGATCTCGGCCGTGTCGCGGGGCCGGGCCAGCGGGACCGGGAAGTCACCGATGATCCGCGCCGCCGGGCCTGCCGACATGACCACCACGCGGTCCGCGAGCGCGATCGCCTCCTCCAGGTCGTGGGTAACGAAGAGGCAGGCCTTCCGGTCGGCAGCCCACAGCTTGAGAAGCAGGTTGCCCATGAGCTGGCGCGTCTGGGCGTCGAGCGGCCCAAAGGGCTCGTCCATGAGCAGGATCTCGGGATCGCGGATCAGCATCTGCGCAAGGCCGACGCGCTTGCGCTGGCCGCCCGAGAGCATGTGTGGGTAGGATTCGACGAAGCTCTTGAGGCCCACCCGGGCGAGCCAGGTCCGGGCCTGATCGAGCGCCTCGCGCCGCGGCACGCCTTTCGGCTCGAGCGCGACCGCCACATTGTCGAGCGCACTTTTCCAGGGCATCAGCGCGTCCGCCTGGAAGAGGTAGCCTGCGCGGCCGTTCAGAGCTGACAGTCTCTGGCCGAAGACCTCGACCTGCCCAGCGCTCGGCACGAGGAGGCCCGCGGCCGCGTTGAGCAGCGTGGATTTCCCGCAGCCCGTTGGTCCGACGATCGCAACGAACTCGCCGGGCCGGACGGAGAGATCGATGGCCTCCACGGCCCGATAGGTTGCGCCTCCCTTCAGCGGGAAGGTGATCGCGATGCCCTCGAGCGCAACCGCGATCGACCCTGGCGAAGGCTCTTCCATAAACGTACCGTACCCTGTTCAGCGTAACCTATGCGAGGGATCGACGCCTCAATGATAGGCGGCAAGCTCGCGTGGATCGAGCAAGGCGATGTCCTCGCGCGCCGTCTCGTAGCCGCCCCGAACAACTTCGTCGAACTTGCTCCAGTCGAGCAGGCCGACATCGTTCAGCCGGGGCCTGATGCAGATATCGGCCTTGGCCCGCATCTCGCGCTGGCGCCCGGTCGATTGCAGGGCGCTCGCGTTGAGCAGCATCTCCGGCAAGGTCGGGAGATCGTATTGCCGCTTGCCCCGGCGCAGCTTGTCGAACAGGAGGGAGAGCGTGTCCGGCACGCGGTCGAAATCGACCTTGCGGATCCGGTCCGTCTGGAGATCGACCGCAACGATCTTCGAGACTCCGTAGCGCTGCATCACGTCCACCGGCAGGTTGTTCACCGTGCTGCCGTCGACGTAGAGGTGGCCGTCGATGACGACGGGCGGCAGCGCGCCGGGTATCGCAAAACTCGCCATCAGGCTGCGAGACAGCGAGCCATGCGTCAGCACCGCCTCCGAGAAGGTCGAGTAGTTTGCGGCCACGCAGAAATAGGTGATCCACGTGTCCTCGACGCCGATGTCGCGGCCGGCGATCTCCGAGACGGCGGCCTCGATGATGCGGCGGGTGCGCTTCCCTTTGGCTAGCGAGATCATGGGGAACAGGTTGTAGTCGCTGGTCGGAGTGCCGTGCTCGACGAAGATCCGGCGGGCTGCCCGGACGAGATCCTCGCCGAGAACATCCATGGCGCGGAGCCCGCCGAGCACCGACCCGATGCTCGCGCCGCCGACCACATCGACCACCATCCCGGCGTCGCTGAGCGCATTGATCACGCCGACATGCGCGAAGCCCCGCGCCCCGCCGCCCGACAGGACCAGGCCCACAGCGCGCCCGGTTACCAGGCGGGCAAGCCGCTTCACGTCCCGGTCCAGCGCCGGCCGGATATGGATGTGACGCGCGACGGCGCGCCGGTCGAGCCAGGCCTGGGTGCCGAGCGGGCTCCGCTTCACCGCGTCGTGCAGCAGCACGAGGCTCTGGACGGGGCGGACCGCGACGCTCTCGTCGTCGAGGAGGCGCGATTCGACCTCCGAGACCTGCACGGGCGCGTCCGCATCCGCCACAAGGAGGATTTCGTCCGCGCGTCGCAGGCAAGCGCGCGTCCATTCCGTCGCGTCCCTGTCGGCCAGCATAACCAGTGCGGACGTGGTCACCTCCGCGGAATCGAACCACCGCGCAAGCGGGCCGTGCGGATTGCCCTGCTCCGCCCTGTCGCTCGCCGGAACCGCTTCGTAGTCCTGAACAGTCAGGAGCCGCGCGGTGCCGCCGAAGGAGCCGATCCCGTCAACCAGGGCCGTCGCGAAGCCGCGAAGGTCCGGTCCCTCGGTGACGGGTAGTATGCAGATCGTGACCCGGCCCGCGGCGCGCCGGTGGGTTTCCTGGTGCCGGAAGCGCTCGATGATCGTGCGCATGACGCTCACCGCAATCGCGGGGCCGCCGGCCAGGATGCGCTCGAAGGTGGGGCGCGTCATGCGGGCGACCAGCGAGTCCCGCACAGCGACCACGGTGGCTGAGCGCGGCTCTCCGGTGATGAGGGCGAGCTCGCCGACCGTCTCGCCGCGGACCACCTCCCCGAGAAGCTGCTTCAGCTGCCCGAGCCGGCGCGTCGCCCGCAACCTGCCGCTGACCACGAAAAACAGCTCTTCGGAACGCTCGTCCTCCCGCACCAGCGTCTCGCCGGCCCGGAGCGCCAGGACCGTCAGATCCTTCTCGACCTGCTCGAAGAGGATGTCGTCCGGGGTCTTGAAAAACTCGCGGAAGGCGGCGCGCAGCTCCTCCCGGTGCTGCCTCTGACCCGCGAGATCGTCCGCCATGAGCTTCCCCCGGGAGAGCGCCTGCAACCTTCGGCGCGACGCGGCGTCCTCAGGATAAGCGGCGTCGAGCCTTGCCGGATGTCAAGGCCCAGCCGCGCCAGGGACGGGAGCCCTGAACAGCCATTCCGCGGCACCTGCGGTCGGGATCTCGTCGAACGTGCACGGCACGAGCCCGTGCGCTTCGACCCGGGCACAGGGACGCCTCTTAAGGCCGGCGATGGCGTGCCGCGTGGCAGCCGCGGGATCGTCCTCGCCGGACTCGCGAAGGATATCCGGGTGCAGCGCGAGAAGCAGGGCCGATGCGCCGTCGAGCAGCGGCGAGAGCGTCGGCAGGATCGCGTACTCGCCGCCCTCGATGTCGATCTTCACGAGGTCAGCACGGCGCTGCCCGAGCTCGGACGCGAGATCACCTGCCCCGATGCCAGGGCTGGTCCAGGCCTCGCCATGTCCGGCCAGCAGGGCGCTCGACATCGAGTTGCCGGGTTTCCGGCGTGCACCCATCCTGACCGGCCCACCGTCGGCCGACAGGGCCCGCGGGATCACCCTCACTCGGCGTGAGAGAGCCGGATTGGCGGCGAGGTTACGCCGGAGCTGATCGAGCGCCTTCGGATCGGCTTCGAGTGCCAGGACCTCTGCCCCGAGCGCCGCTGCATAGAGGGTGAGGGCTCCCACCCAGGCGCCGACATCGACGAACAGGGTGCCCGGCCCGAGGAGCTCATCGAGGACGCGCAGAGTCCCGGGCTCCCAAGTTCCGCCCTCCACGCGATCCCAGAAGGTCGGCTGGTCGTCATCAACCAAGATGCGGTGGGAGCCGATCGCGACCTCGCGCGGTCGGAGCGTCATGCGCCGAGAAGCCGGCCCGCCAGCGCGGTATCGGCGAACTGCTTGAAGGAGACGATCTTCTCGCCCTCGAACTGGAGGAGGTCGAGGAGCTCGGTTTCGGCCTCTTTCCCGGTCCCCGGTACGCGGACACGCGCGCTCCAGTGCACCGCCGCCTTACTGCCTTGGATCAGCATCGTGCGCAGCTCGACATCCCTGAACTCGAAACTCGCCATGAGGCGACGCAGCACCTCGCGTACGGCTGCGGCGCCAAGCGCGCTCGACGGCACGGGGCTGGCAGCGGGGGAGCCGACGAGGAAGAACTGCGCGCGGGGCGCGAAATGCGCCATGACCCGGTCCAGGTCACCGCGCCGCCGAGCCTCGTAGGCGGCCCGAATGACCTGCTCGATCCGCACCTTCTGGTCCACATCCGCCTCCTCGGGCGAGAGTAGAAGGTGTGGGCCGGCGTGGCTACCTGAAGGTGTGCGGCTGGTTCGGCGAGCCTCAGCCCGCTTGCGCCAGCGCCCTCTGGTTCGAGGCAAGCAGCCGACTTGCGAGCGCCGTATCGGCGAATTGCTTGAAGGACAGCACCTTGTCGCCCGCGAACTCGACGAGGTCGACGAGCTCGGTCTCGGCTTCCTCGCCGGAGGCCGGAGCCTTCACCTGGACACGCCAGTGAACGATCGCCCGGTCCCCGTCGATCATCAGGTCGATGACCCGGCCGTTGCTGAACGCAAAAGTGGAGATGAGTTGGCCCATCACGTCCCGAAGCTGCTGCTGGCCCGTAACGCTGCAAGGAACGGGGCTTGATGCTCCGCAGCCTGCGATGGCGAACTGGACGTTGTCGGCCGTGTGCCGGAGGATGCCGTCGACGTCGCCGCGCATGCGCGCGTCGTAGATCTCGCGGATCACCGTCTCTAGCGTCGTCTTATCCGCCATGTTCCCCTCCCCTGCCCTGAGCAGACGAGAGGCAGATTAAGGGCGGACCAGTGGCCGCAAAAGAGAGAAATGGCGGGACGGCACCGAGCCGCCCCGCCTTGTGTTTTGGGTTACCGGCGCGAGCTCGGCGCCGAGCTCAGTTCCGGCTCTTGTCGACGAGTGCCTTCTCCTTGATCCACGGCATCATGCCGCGAAGCTGCTCGCCGACCTTCTCGATCGGATGGGACGCCATCCGAGCGCGGGTCGCCTTGAACGAGGTCTGATTGACCCGATTCTCGAGCATCCAGTCGCGGGTGAACTTGCCGGACTGGATGTCCTTCAGCACCCGGCGCATCTCGGCCTTCGTCTCGTCCGTGATGATGCGCGGACCGGTGACGTACTCGCCGTATTCGGCCGTGTTCGAGATCGAATAGTTCATGTTCGCGATGCCGCCCTCGTAGATCAGGTCGACGATCAGCTTCACCTCGTGCAGGCACTCGAAATAGGCCATCTCGGGGGCGTAGCCCGCCTCGACGAGCGTCTCGTAGCCGGCCTTGATTAGCTCGACGAGGCCGCCGCAAAGCACGACCTGTTCGCCGAAGAGATCGGTCTCGCACTCCTCCTTGAAGTTCGTCTCGATGATGCCGGCCCGGCCGCCGCCATTCGCGGACGCGTAGGACAGGCCGAGATCGTGCGCGTTTCCGGTGGCATCCTGGTGGATCGCGATCAGGGTCGGCACGCCGCCGCCGCGCTGGTACTCGGACCTCACCGTGTGGCCGGGGCCCTTCGGCGCGACCATGAGCACGTCGAGATCCTTGCGCGGCTCGATTAGATTGAAATGGACATTGAGGCCGTGCGCGAAGAGGAGCGCCGCGCCGTCCTTCATGTTCGCCGCGAGGTCGTCGCGGTAGATGTCGGCCTGAAGCTCGTCGGGGGTCAGCATCATGACGACGTCGGCCCACTTGGCGCCTTCCGCCGGCGTGTAGACCGTGAACCCCGCGCCCTCGGCCTTAGCCCGCGTGGCGGAGCCGGCCTTGAGGGCGATCGCAACCTCCTTCACGCCGGAATCGCGCAGGTTCTGCGCATGGGCGTGGCCCTGACTGCCATAGCCGACGATCAGGACCTTCTTGCCCTTGATCAGATTGATGTCCGCGTCCCGATCGTAATAGACCCGCATAGAGGTTCCCTCCGGCTCAAATGTTGCGTGGCCGAGCGTCGGCCTCGCGGTGATCCGCCCCGAACAGGGCGAAGAACTGCGCCGTCGCGCGGACGGCATGATGGTCGATGTCCTTCTCGGTCGGACGCTCTGGTTCGCCGAGGAGAAGGCGGATCTGGGTGTCGCGGACGACAAGCCCGAAGAAGACACGGAACGCTTCCTGCGTATCCGGGAAATCGAGCAGGCCGGCCTTTCGCCCCGCCTCGAGCAGCGGTTCCAGGCGCCGGCGCATGGCGAAAGGCCCGTTCTCGAGCACGATCCTGCCGAGCGCCCTTCCCTCCGCGCCCGCCTCGCCCACCGCCAGGCGGTTGAGGGCGATCGAGGTTTCCCCCGTGATGGTCTTCAGCCAGTTGCGCGCGAACTGGACGAGGCTCGCCCGCAGCGCCTCACCTTCGAGCCCATCCGGCGGGACGGGCAGGCCACGAACCCGGGAGGCCTGCCGCTGCACGGTCGCGGTGAGGAGCCCCTCGCGGCCGCCGAACCACTTGTAGAGCGTCTCCTTGGAGCAGCTTGCCCGATCGGCGACGGCGTTCATCGTGGGCGCCTCGCCCTTTTCCACGAGAAGCGCGAGCGCCGCGTCGAGCACCTCCTGCTGTCGCTCCGTGAGTTCCACGCAACTTCTTCCACGCGATCGCGAGGTGCGACCGAAGTAGTACCGTAACGTACGGTACGGGTGGCGAGCGTCGTATTCGGCTCGAATGGCAGCGTCAAGGGCAAACGGTCGAATGCGCCTGTGCCAGCCTACCGCCCCGGGATGATGCTAGTGCTGAATGCGAGACGCCGTTCCATAAACGAGGAAGCGATGAATCAACCGACGACGCCGCACGAGGTCGTGTCTTTCTGGCAGGAGGCCGGACCCGCTGCCTGGTTCACGAAGGATGTCGCATTCGACGAAACCTGCCGAAGCCGCTTCCTGAACGCGTACGAGCAGGCTGCCTCAGGCGCCCTCGCAGGCTGGGAAGAGACCCCCGACGGCGCGCTCGCCCTCGTGATCCTGCTCGACCAGATGCCGCGCAACATGTTCCGCGGCGACAAGCGGACCTGGGCGACCGATCCGCTGGCCCTGGCGGTTGCGGATCGGGCGCTTGCAAAAGGCTTCGACCGGGAGGTGCCGTTCGGGCTTCAGCAGTTCCTCTATCTGCCCTTCATGCACGCGGAGGACCTTGCGGCGCAGGAGCGCTCGCTCGCACTCTACGAGGCCCATGGCGATCCGGAGAACCTGAAATGGGCGCGTCACCACCGCGACATCATCGCCCGGTTCGGCCGCTTCCCGCACCGCAATGCCGTCCTCGGGCGCGAGACGACGCCCGAGGAAGCGGCCTACCTGGAGACGGACCCGTTCCGGGGATAACGGCTACGGCAGCGCAATTCCCTCCCGCGCCAGCGCCCGCCGTACGGCCGGGCGCTCGCCCATGCGTTTCGCGTGCGCCGTCCAGGCCGGGAAGTCGCGAGCCATGTCGAAGCCGAGCGCAGGCCCACGACCCCAGGTCCAGAACGTGAAGATGTAAGGATCGGCGACGGAGTACCGGTCTCCGGCCGCCCAATCCGAAGCCGATGCCGCGAAGCGCTTCTCGACCTGGGCCCAGACGTCCCGGCAGGTCTCGCGACCCTTCTCGACGACATCAGCCTTCGCTGTGTCGCTCGTGGCGTAACGCTCAGGGCGGCGGATATGGGCGTAGGCGACATGGATCGTGGAGGCGCACCAGCCGAGCCACTCGACGCAGCGGGCCTCCTCGCGCGGATCGTCCGGCCAAAGGGAGGCGCTCGGGTACTTGCGCGCGATATAACGCAGGACGGCCGGGTTCTCGGTCACGACGAAGCCGTCATCCGCGACCGCCGGCACACGTCCTTTGGGATTGATGGCGAGATATTCTGGCGTGCGCTGCGCCCCGTCCGCAAGCTTCACGAGCGTGGGCTCGTAATCCGCGCCCGTCTCCTCGAGCGCGATGTGCGGCGCGAGCGAGCACGCCCCGGGAGAGTAGTAGAGCTTCATGCGTTCACCTCACATCGCGTCGGCGCCACGGGCCATGGCCGCGACGCCTGTCCGGGACACCTCGACGAGCCCGACCGCGACCATCAGGTTGATGAAGCGCTCGATCTCCTCGGTGGTCCCGGTGAGCTCGAAGACGAAGGACGAGAGCGTCGCATCCACGGTGCGGGCTCCGAAGGCGGAGGCGAGGCGCATGGCCTCCAAACGCAACTCGCCCTTGCCCTGCACCTTCACGAGCGCGAGTTCGCGCTCGATCGCGTTCCCCTGGACGGTCAGGTCGACCACACGGTGGACGGGGACGAGCCGCTCGAGCTGGCTCTTGATCTGCTGCAGGATGGCGTTCGTACCCGCTGTCACGATCGTTATGCGGGAGAGGTGCTTCTCGTGCTCGGTCTCCGAGACCGTGAGGCTCTCGATGTTGTAGCCGCGTCCGGAGAACAGCCCCGAAATCCGCGCGAGCACGCCCGGCTCGTTATCCACCACCACCGCGAGCGTGTGCCGGGCCACCGGCTCCACCAGCGTCGGATCGGGATAGTGCGTGTTCATGGCGTTCATCGGGGCGCTCCAGCTCGGCCGCGACCTCTACCCGACGGTGCGAAAGTTTGCGACCGGCTCCTCATCCACCTCGTCCTCCTTGTAGAACCAGGGCTCCCGCAAGGCGGCCCCACGCCACTCCTGGAAGGCTGGAAGGGCAAGAACCGCGTCCATATAGGCACGGGACACGGGGGAGACCTCGACCGAGTAGGTGTCGAACCGCGTCACGACCGGTGCATACATCGCATCCGCCGCCGAGAACGCGCCGAACAGAAACGGGCCTGCCTCACCAAAACGGGAGCGCGCGTCCTCCCAGATCGCGTCGATCCGGGCCACGTCGCGCCCCACGGCCTCGCCGCGGTCCCTCGGGCCGAACTTCTTGCCGAGATTCATCGGGCAGCCGTTCCGCAGGGCCTGGAAGCCGGAATGCATCTCCGCCGAAATCGAGCGGGCGAGCGCGCGAGCGTTCCGCTCCCTCGGCCAGACCTGCGCCTCGGGCCAGCGTTCGGCCGCGTATTCGGTGATCGCGAGCGAGTCCCAGATTGTGAGATCGCCATCCTTGAGGATCGGCACCCTTCCCGCCGGCGAGTGCTCGCGGATGCGTGCCGGGGTGTCCGGCTGCCCAAGCGGGATCAAAATCTCGTCGAAGCCGATCCCGAGTTGTTTCAGCAGGATCCAAGGCCGCAACGACCAGGACGAGTAGCACTTGTTGGCGATGACGAGGGTCGGCATGGCGGTCTCCGGCTGGACATCCTCAATGTCCGGAACCGGCGGCGTGACGCCAACAAAAAGGCGTCACGTGGCCGATAAGGTCTCGTGATGGGACCTAGCCTCAGATCGGCGGAAGACGCTCGGGCGCGAGGTATTCGGGCGCGATCCCGAGATCCGCGATCGGAGACGGAACCTCGTTCCGGGTGATCAGCTCCGCAGCGATCGCCCCGAGGGCCGGCGCAGTCTGGAACCCGTAACCCCCCTGCCCGGCGAGCCAGAAGAACCCCTCCGCCTGCGGCTCGAAGCCGACCACGGGCGTCTTGTCGGGCGCGAAGGTCCTCAGACCCGCCCAGCGGCGGGCGATACGCCGGACGGGAAGGTCCGCGATCTCCTGAATACGGTCGACCGCGATCGCGACGTCGAGGTCATCGGGCTGCGCGTCGATCGGCTCGCTCGGGGTCTCGTCCGCCGGGGAGCCCAGGATCATTCCGGCATCCGGCTTGAAGTAGAACGCCTCGCCAGGCCCGATGCACATCGGCCAGTCCCGCGCCGAGACGCCCTCCGGGGGCGCGAACAGGAAGGCGGTCCGCCGCTTCGGCTGCAGCCCGCGGCGGGGAGCCCCCGCCATGGTTGCAACGGCATCGGCCCAAGCACCGGAGGCGTTGACGAGGACGTCGGCGGAAACCGGGCCGCTGGAGGTCTCGACCCGCCAGCGCCCGCCCTGCCGCTCGATGCCGAGCACCTCGGCGCGCGTCACCACCTGCGCGCCGTGAGTTCTCGCCATCCGGAGAAAGCCCTGGATGCAGGCATGCGTGTCGATGTCCTGCGCGTCAGGCTCGAGAACGCCCGCGCGCACCCAGTCCGGCTTCAGGGCTGGGAGAAGCCGCCGAGCTTCCGTGGCGTCGACCGGCCGCACGCTCGCAACAAGCGCTCTCGCCTCTGCTAAGAGGGTGGCGAGCCATACCTCGTCGCCCGCGGTCCCGACATGAAGAGCCCCTCGCGGCGTGAGAAGCGGGTGCTCGGAGAAGCCGGTAGGCGGGGCCGACAGAAAGGGACGGCTTGCAACCGTGAGCGCGCGGACGACGGCGTTACCGTAGGTCTCGGTGAAGAGCGCCGCCGAGCGCCCGGAGGCATGGTAGCCGGGCTGGTCCTCGCGCTCGAGCAGAACGACCTTCCGGTGAGGAGCGAGATTCCCCGCGGCCGAGGCCCCGGCGATCCCTCCCCCGACGATCACGACATCGGCTTCGATCATGCCCGCCCTCGTGACCTCGCTTGAAACTCGGGTGACGCTCGCGAAACCATTTCGCTCAAGCTTGATGCAACTTCTATCCGGTACAACACCATTCAAGCAGGTCGAAACGACCGCCGGACGGGGCATCAGATGATCAATACTGCGATGTGCTTTGTGATGGGAGCGGTGTGTCCGCTCGCGAGCGTGATGTGGCTGCTCGCAGCCCATTGATAATCAAGCACTCGAAAAGCAGAAGGGGCCGCACGAGGCCGCCCCTTCCATGTTCGAACCGCGAGCGTGCCGGCTAGGCCGGACTGGCCCCGAGCCATCCAGCGGTACGGGGCGGAGATCGCGGGAAAGGCTTAGCCGGACGCTCGAGCGGCTCAGCTCAGATGCTTCGACAGGTGCTTGTTCATCTCGAACATGGTGACCTTGTCGGTCCCGAACACCTTCTTCAGCTTGTCGTCGGCCAGGATCTCGCGGCCGTTCTTCGGGTTCTGAAGCTTGTTCTTCTTGATGTATTCCCACACCTTCGAGACGACCTCGGTGCGCGGAAGCGGCTTCGTGCCGACGACGGCGCCGAGCTCGCTCGAGGGGGTCATCGGCTTCATCAGGGCCGGGTTGACCTTGCGGGCGGTGCCTTCGCCCTTCGCAGCCGCCTTCGGCTTCGCGTCGCTTTTCGCCGTCTTGGTTTCCTTGGCCATTCCCGCCATCTCCTCTAGTCGCGGAATCAACCGCAGCGCGGGGACCCTTGGGCAGAGGGGTGCTCCCCGTCAACGCTCCAAGGGCATTCCTCTGTGAGTTTTCCCTCTTGGCCGCCCTTTGCGGCCCTCTAAGGCAGCGAAATCGTTAAACGTGCCGGTCAAGCCGGGGCATCGCGACCAGGAGAGGGCCCGGGCAGGGCGCCACGCGGCGACTCCCCTGGAGAAGGGCGCCGCCAAGCGTGCCGTCCTGCGCCAGATGCGATTTAGACTTAATCTAAGCTACTGAGAAATTTGAGCTTTTCCTTGCGCCGGCAGGCCCTGCGTGCTCTTTGCCCCCACATGGTCGTGCAAACCAGGAGGGTACGGGTGCGCGCATATCTTGAGGGGTTTCGTGCCGCATCGTTGGGAGCGGGCCTGCTGGCCGGCGCTTCCGGCGCAATCGCCAACGAGGTGAACGTTTATACGAACCGTGAGCCGGGCCTGTACTCCGCCACCCTCGACGAGTTCACCAAGGCGACCGGCATCAAGGTCAACGCGATCTTCTCCGAGCAGGGCCTTGCCGAGCGCATTGCTGCCGAAGGCGAGAAGAGCCCGGCCGACGTCCTAATCACCGTCGATATCGGCCGGCTCCAGCAGGCGCTCGATCTCGGCGTCGCCTCCCCGGTCCGCTCGGAGGTCGTTGCCTCCGCGGTGCCCGCGAACCTGCGCGATCCGGAAGGCCGCTGGACGGCGCTGTCCATGCGGGCTCGCACGATCTACGTGTCCAAGGAGCGCGTGCAGGACACGGCGCTCACCTACGAGGGCCTCGCCGATCCGAAATGGAAGGGCAAGGTCTGCACCCGCTCCTTCCAGCACCCCTACAACATCGCCCTCACGGCCGCGATGATCGTGAAGGTGGGAGAAGCGAAGACGAAGACCTGGCTCGAAGGCGTGAAGGCGAACCTCGCCAAGAAGCCGTCCGGCGGTGACCGGGACGTCGCGAAGGATATCGCGGCGGGCGTGTGCGACGTGGGCCTGGGCAACTCGTACTATGTTGGCCTGATGACCAACGGAAAGAACGAGGACCAGAAGAAGTGGGCGGCCGCGATCCGGCCGGTCCTGCCGACCTTCGAGAGCGGCGGCACCCACGTGAACATCTCGGGCGCGGTGGTCACGAAGCACGCTCCTAATCGCGACAACGCGATCAAGCTCGTCGAGTACATGACCTCGTCCGATGCGCAGCGGGTCTTCGCGGACGTGAACTACGAGTACCCGATCCGCGCAGGCGTCCCGGTCAACGGGCTGGTCGCCTCATTCGGGCAGCTCAAGGCCGACCCGATGAGCCTCGGCGACGTGGCGAAGGCCCGCAAACGGGCAAGCGAGCTCGTCGACGAGGTCGGCTTCGACCGCTGATCGCCGCTGAAGCCAGCCCGGGGCGGCTTCTCGCCCCGGCTGCGCGGTCATCGTGGCCGCGCCGCAGCTCCCGTCCCTCGCTCATTCTCCTGCTGCCATGGCTCGGGGCTGCGCTCGTCGCAGCCCCTCTGCTGTCGCTCGCGATCACGGCTGCGCTCGGCGGATCCGAGGCGCTTGTTCGGCTTGCCGCGACCGTCCTGCCGGCCGCCCTCCTCGAGACGGCGCTCCTCCTGTCCGGCGTGGCCCTGCTCGCGACCGCCATAGGTTCGGGCGCGGCCTGGCTGGTGACGGCTTTCCGCTTCCCCGGGTCGCGCATTCTGACCTGGCTCCTCCCGCTCCCGCTCGCCGTGCCGACCTATGTGACTGCGCTGGTCTACGTGGAGATCCTGGACGCAGCCGGGCCGGTGCGCTCCGCCCTGCGCGCCTCGTTCGGGCGTGAGGTCGCCGATCTCTGGTTCCCGGAGGTTCGATCGCTTTCCGCCTGCATCGTGCTCTTCGCCTTCGTGCTCTATCCCTATGTATTCGTGGCGGCGCGGGCGGCGTTCCTCGCCCGGGATCCCTCAATCTTCGCGGCCGCCCGAACACTCGGCAGCGGTCCCGTCCGCCTGTTCCTGCGCGTCGCGCTTCCGCTGACCCGCCCTGCCGTCGCGGTCGGGACGACGCTCGTGCTCCTCGAGACGCTGAACGATATCGGCGCCACTGAATATCTGGGCGTCCGCACCCTCACTGTCTCGGCCTACACGGCGTGGCTCAACCGGGGAGACCTGCCGGGTGCGGCACAGATCGCTTTCATCGCGCTCCTCGTCGTCGCGATCCTCCTCGTCGCGGAGGAGCTTCAGCGCGACCGGCGAAAGTACCATGGCTCCGCGAACGTGACGGCGCGCAACGAGCCTGTCGAACTCGGGGGCATCCAGGGCGCGCTCGCCTGTTTTCTCTGCGCCCTCCCCTTCGTGCTCGGGTTCGCGATCCCGGCCGGCTTCCTCGGCCTGGAAGTCCTCCGACGCGACCTGATCCAGGCTGCCGGCCCGGCGTTGCTTGGCCACCTCGGGACGACGATCCTGCTGGCCTTCGCGGCGACCGCTCTCGTAATCGCCTGGTCGGCCGCGATCGTGCTCGCCGCCCGCGTGCGCCCCACCCGCCTGGCCAAGCGCCTCGCGTTCGTGGCGGGCCTTGGCTACGCGGTTCCGGGCACGATCCTGGTGATCGGCCTTTTCGGCCCCCTCATCGGTCTCGACACAATGCTCAGCCGAGGCTGGGAGCTCGCCTCGGGCGAGAAGGCCGGCCTCCTGCTGGTGGGCTCGGGCGCGGCGCTGGTGATCGCCTACGTGATCCGGTTCATGCGGGTCGCGATCGTCGCGCTCTCGGCGCAGCTCGCCCAGACCCCCCCAGAAATCGACCAGGTCGCCAGGGTGCTGGGCGCAAGGCCGGTCTCCCTCGCCTGGCATGTGCAGCTGCCGCTGCTACGCCCGGCGCTCGGCGGGGCGGCGCTTCTCGTGTTCGTGGACTGCCTGAAGGAGTTGCCGGCTACCCTGCTGCTCCGCCCCCTCAACCTCGAGACGCTCGCGACGCTGGTCTACGGCGCGTCGTCGCGCGGGTCGTTCGAGGACGGCGCGCTCGCCGCCCTCGTCATCGTGCTAGTGGGCCTCGGCCCGATCATCTGGCTGACCCAGGCGATGCAGGCTCCAAGAGGCGGAACCCGCAGGGTCGCCCCGGATCAGGCCGCCTTCTGAGCCGCGCCGTCGAGCGCGGCCGTGAAGGTCGCCTCGGTCTGCGCCTTCACCTCCTCGACCGTTACGCCGGGCGCGAGCTCGATGAGCTTCATGCCACCGTCGCCGTGCTTGTCGATCGTGAACACGCCCAGGTCCGTGATGACCATGTCGACGACGCGCGTGCCGGTCAGGGGCAGCGTGCAGCGGTGGAGAAGCTTCGGCTCCGTCGAGCCGTCCTTGCCCTTCGCCGAGTGCTCCATCACCACGACGACCTTCTTGACGCCGGCCACGAGGTCCATCGCGCCGCCCATCCCCTTCACCATCTTGCCGGGAATCATCCAGTTGGCGAGGTCGCCGTTCTCGGCAACCTGCATGGCGCCGAGGATCGAAAGGTTGATGTGCCCGCCCCGGATCATGGCGAAGGAATCTGCCGACGAGAAGAAGCTCGTGGTCGGCAGCTCCGTGATCGTCTGCTTGCCGGCATTGATGAGGTCGGGATCCTCCTCGCCCTCATAGGGGAACGGCCCCATGCCGAGCATGCCGTTCTCGCTCTGCAGCTGCACGCTCATCCCTTCGGGGATGTAGTTCGAGACGAGCGTCGGGATGCCGATGCCGAGGTTCACGTAGAAGCCGTCGCGAAGCTCCTGCGCGGCCCGCTGGGCCATCTGGTCGCGTGTCCAAGCCATGATGCTGTCTCCCTCAGGCCGCCTTGCGGACCGTGCGCTGCTCGATCCGCTTCTCGGCGTTCGGCGCATGCACGATCCGGCTGACGAAAATGCCCGGCGTGATGATGTGGTCCGGGTCGATCTCGCCCGGCTGCACGAGGTGCTCGACCTGGGCAACGGTGACCTTCGCGGCCGTCGCCATCATCGGATTGAAGTTCCGGGCGGTCTTCCGATAGACGAGGTTGCCCTCGGTATCGCCCTTCCAGGCGTGGACCACGGTGAGGTCCGCGAACAGCCCGCGCTCCATCACGTAGTTCTCGCCGTCGAACTCGCGGGTTTCCTTGCCCTCGGCGATCAGGGTGCCGTAGCCGGTCTTGGTGAAGAAGGCCGGGATGCCTGCGCCGCCAGCCCGGATGCGCTCGGCCAGGGTGCCCTGCGGGTTGAACTCGATCTCGAGCTCGCCCGCGAGATATTGCTGCGCAAAGGTCTTGTTCTCGCCGACATAGGACGAGATCATCTTCTTGACCTGCCTGGTCTCGAGCAGGACCCCGAGGCCCACGCCGTCGATCCCGGCATTGTTCGACACGATGGTCAGGTTCTTGGCGCCGGAATCGCGGATCGCCTCGATCAGCAGGTCCGGGATGCCGCAGAGGCCAAAACCGCCGGCCATGATCATCATGCCGTCGCTGATCACGCCCGCGAGCGCCGAACGGGCGTCAGGGTGCACCTTCTTCATTCATGAACTCCCCGGCTCGGCCCAACGAGGGCGCAAGCGTCGCGGCACCATAACGATCTCCCCCGGGCGCCGGAAGCCTCGGAGCGGCCGGCCCTGAGCCTAAATCCGGGGCGCAGTTCTTCCTCTGCGCGAGAGGAGCGCCGTCGCGAGAAGCGTGAGCACCACGAGCGCGATCATCAGCGTGGACGCGGCATTGATCTCGGGCGTCACGCCCAGCCGGACGCTCGAGTAGATCAGCATCGGCAGCGTCGTGGAGCCCGGCCCCGAGGTGAAGCTCGCGAGCACGAGGTCGTCGAAGGACAGCGTGAAGGCGAGGAGGAAACCGGCGGCGACCGCCGGCGCGACGAGCGGCAGCGTCACCGTCAGAAACGCTCGCACGGGGGGCGCGCCGAGATCCGTGGCAGCCTCCTCGAGCGAACGATCGAGATCCGTCAGCCGCGCCTGCACGACGACGGTCACGAAGGCGAGGGTCAGGGTCGCATGGGCTACCGTGACGGTCCAGAAGCCCCGTTCCAGGCCCAAGGCGACAAATAGCAGGAGCAGCGACAGGCCGGTGATCACCTCCGGCATCACCATCGGGGCATACAGCATCCCGGTGAACATCGTCCGGCCGCGGAACCGGCCGTAGCGAACCAGCGCGTAGGCGGCGAGCGTGTCGAGAAATGTCGCGAGAAGCGACGAAAGTGCGGCAATTCGCAGGGACGTCCAGGCGGCTTCCTTCAGCGGCTCGTTCCGGAGAAGCGCGCCGTACCACTGCGTCGAGAACCCGCCCCAGACCGTCACAAGACGCGAGGCGTTGAACGAGTAGGCGACCACGAGCGCGAGCGGCACGTAGAGGAAGGCGAGCCCCAAGGCGAGCGCGACGCCGTTGAACCAGGTGAAACGCCGCCGCTTCATGCGCGCGGCTCCAGGCGACGCGCCTCGGCATTACGGTAGAGAACGATCGGGCCGACCAGCAGCACCGTCACGACGACCGCGACTGCGGAGGCGAGCGGCCAGTCGCGGTTCGAGAAGAACTCGCTCCAAAGCGTCCGGCCGAGCATCAGGGTCTCGGAACCGCCGAGGAGGTCGGGCACGATGAACTCGCCGACGATCGGGATGAAGCAAAGGAGCGTCCCCGCCACGATGCCCGGCCGGGAGAGCGGGACGGTGACGGTCCAGAACGCCTTCAGGGGCGAAGCGCCGAGGTCGGAGGCCGCCTCGATCAGCGTGGCATCCTGCCGCTCGAGGCTCGCGTAGAGCGGCAGGATCATGAAAGGGAGGTAGGCGTAGACGATCCCGATCAGGACGGCCGTGTTCGTGTTCAGGATCTGCAGCGGCTCGGCGATTGCCCCGACAGCAAGCAGCGCCCGATTCAGGAAACCCTCCGCGCTGAGGATGGCCATCCAGGCATAGACCCGGATGAGGAGGCTCGTCCAAAACGGCACGATGACAAGGGCGACGAGGACCGGGCGCCAGCCGGCCGGAGCCCGGGCCATCGCGAGCGCGATCGGGTAGCCGAACAGCAGCAGGAGAAGCGTCGAGCCCGCCGCGAGGCCAAGCGAGGACAGGGCGGCATCCCAGTAGAGATCGTCCGCAAGCAGCGTCCGGTAGTTCTCGAGCCCGAGCGCCTCGATCGCGGAACGCCAGGACCCGGGATCGAGGCTCCAGGGCAGGTGCGGCCGGTAGGGCGGCTGCGCGACGGCCGGCTCCGACAGGCTGATCTTCAGGACGATGGCGAAAGGCGCGAGGAAGAACAGCGCGAGCCACACGAACGGCGGCGCGATGACGAACAGCCGGCCGCGCCGGCTCCCGGCCGCCGCGCTCATGCGAGCAGGACCGCCGTTTCGGGCGCAAAGGTGAGGTGCACGCGGTCGCCTGACGCCAGGCCGGACGCCGCGCGGGCATTCGGCTGCGAGACGCGGACGACCTCGCCGGGCGCGACCTCGATCCGAAAGATCGTCTCGCCACCGAAATACGTCTCGCCGACGATGCGCCCGGCGACGGAGTTCTGGCCGGACCCTCCGGCTGGCGCCCGCCCGATGGCCATTGTCTCGGGACGGATCGCGACTGTGCAGGACGTACCGGAGCCAGGAGCCGCACCTGTCTGGGCCACCGAGAGGGGCGTGTCGCACCAGGAGGTCGCGACCCTGACGAACGCGCCCTCGGCGGCGACTACCTTGCCTTCGGCGAGGTTCACGTCCCCGAGGAAGGTCGCAACAAACCGGTTTGCCGGCCGCTCGTAGAGGTCCCGAGGCGGCCCGACCTGCGCCATGCGCCCCCCTTCCATCACCCCGATTCGGTCGGCCATGCTCATTGCCTCGTCCTGGTCATGCGTGACCATGACGAACGTCGTGCCCAGCCTGTGCTGCAGTGCTTTCAACTCCGCCTGGGTCTCCTCGCGTAGACGACGGTCCAGCGCACTAAGCGGCTCGTCCAGCAGGAGCACGCGGGGATTGCGGGCGAGTGCACGGGCAAGCGCGACGCGCTGGCGCTGCCCGCCCGAGATCTGGGCGGGGTAGCGGTCGCCGAGATCGGGCAGGCGAACGAGGCGGAGCATCTCTAGGACGCGCCGACCGATCTCCGCCTTCGGCAGGCCCGCCTGTCTCAGCCCATAGGCGATGTTCCCGGCGACCGTCAGGTGCGGGAAGAGCGCGTAGGACTGGAACGTCATGTTCAGCGGCCGCCGATGGGGCGGATCATGCGCGATGTCCCGGTCGTCCAGCAGGATGCGCCCGTGATCAGGCTCCTCGAAGCCGGCGAGCATGCGAAGCAGCGTGCTCTTCCCGCAACCGGACGGGCCCAGCAGGCAGAAGAACTCGCCGTCTCGGATCTCGAGGGTCAGGTCGTCGACGGCGGTGAGCGCGCCGAAGCGCTTCGTGAGCCTGTCGAACCTGATCAGGATCCTCGGATCAGTGCCGGAATGCCGTGGCGCGCTCGCCCCGAATTCGCCCAGTGCCGGATCGGCCAAACCTCGCCGGAAGAACAAGATGTCGGTGAACCTCGCGCCTTGATTTGGCGCGAGACTAGCGAAGCCTCGTCAGGCTCTCAATGTGCGTCGGCGGGAGCAGGCCCTTTCGGCCGCTGGATTAAGGGCGCGAGCAGCGCGAGCGAGCCGAACAGGAAGGTCATCATCAGGAAGACGTCGCCGAAGGACATGACCAGTGCCTGCTGGCGCACGATGTTGGCGACTGTTTTCAGGCCCGCGAGGCTCGCATCCGGGCCCAGCCGCGCATAGGCGCCGGTCATCATCTGGAGTGTCTCGTTCGCGACGCCGCGGCTCCAGGTAACGCTCTCGTGCAGCCGGTTGATATGAAGGTCCCAGCGGTCGTTGAGGACCGTGTTAAGAAGGGCCAACCCGACGGCGCCGCCGAGGTTGCGCGTGAGATTGAAGAGGCCGGACGCGTTCTTCATCCGTTCGGGCGAGAGCGTCCCAAGGGCGATGTTGTTGATCGGGATCATGCAGGTCATGAGCGAGACGCCGCGCAGGATCTGCGGGATGAGCAGTTCCCAGAAGTCCCAGTCCTTCGTGATGAAGGACGCCCACCAGGTGCCGACCGCGAAACCGATGAACCCGGCCGCCATCATGGCCCGGGGATCGACCTTGCCGATCAGCCGCCCAACGATGGGCGCGGTCAGGAACATGCAGATGCCGGTGACGAACATCGTCTCACCGATCTGCAGCGCCGAGTAGCCGCGCACGCGGCCGAGATAGACCGGGTAGAGGTAGGTCAGGCCGTACAGCCCGATGCCCATGACGAAGCTGAAGGCGCACCCGCCGGCAAAATTGCGGTTCGTAAAGGCATAGAGATCGACGATCGGCTGCTTGGCCGTGAACATTCGCCAGAAGAACGCGAGACATGCCGCCGCACAGATCACACCCGCGATGAAGATCGACTCCTCCTGGAACCAGTCGTGGTTCGGGCCGTCCTCAAGCACGTATTCCAGGCAGCCAAGAAAGGCTGCCATGAAGCCCAGCCCCGCCCAATCGAAGTTCTTGAACAAGTCGAGGTTGGGCTCGTCGAAATCGACCAGGAGATAGGTTGTGATCGTGACGAAGATGCCCGGCACGATGTTCACCAGGAACAGCCAGTGCCAGGAGAAGAGGTCCGTAAGGTAGCCGCCTACGGTGGGGCCGATCGTCGGCGCGAGGGTCGCGACGAGGCCGATGATCGGCGTGACCGTGTTGCGCTGCTCGGGTCGGAAGATCGTGTAGGCCGAGGCAAAGACAGTCGGGATCATGCCGCCGCCGATGAAGCCTTGCAGCGCGCGGTACACGATCATCTCGTTGATTGATGACGCCGTCGCGCACATGAAGCTCATGAACGTGAAGCCCGCCGCCGAGATCACGAACATCCACCGTGTCGAGAGCACGCGCGACAGCGTACCCGAGAGCGGAATCATGATGACCTCGGCAATGAGATACGCGGTCTGAACCCAGGATATCTCATCGGCGGAGGCCGAGATCCCGGCCTGGATCTCCGCAAGCGACGCCGAGACGATCTGGATATCGAGGATTGCCATGAACATCCCGAACACCATGCAGAGGAAGGCAAAGAGCTTTCGCCCCTCCCCCTTCGGTGCGGCTACGGCCGGAAGGCCGGCCGGGGATGCGAGCGCGGCGCTCGCCATCGGACTTACCTTCCGGCCTGCGCCGTCTTGCGGTCGCGGGTGTCGACCCGGACCACGACCGACATGCCCGGCCGCAGCACGGCCTCCTCGCCGCCCCCGACCTTGATCCGGACGGGAACGCGCTGGACGATCTTTGTGAAGTTGCCGGTGGCGTTTTCGGGGGGCAGCAGGCTGAACTGCGAGCCCGATGCCGGCGCGATGCTCTCGACGGTTCCCTCGAACTCGCGTCCCGGGAAGGCATCGACCTCGACGTGCACCCTCTGGCCGGCACGGATCCGTCGGAGTTGGGTTTCCTTGAAGTTCGCATCCACCCGCACGCTGTCGAGCGGCACGAGCGCCGCGAGGCGGCTGCCCGGCTGCACATAGGCGCCGACCTCGACCGCCCGATTGCCGAGCACGCCGGACACCGGCGCCCGCACGATCGTGAAGGAAAGATCGCGCTCGGCCCGCGCGGCAGCCGTCCGGTACTCCTGCGTTACCCGCTCCGCCTCGTCCTTCTGCGCTTTCAGCACGGCGACGTTCGCCCGGGCCGCGGCGAGCCCGGCCTCCGCGACCTGCAGGTTCGCGGCCGCGCGGTCGCGGTCCGCGAGCGACTGTTCAAGCCGCGCCTTCGAGGCAAAATCGGACTGCGAGAGGCGGTTCTGGCGTTCGTAGTCGGAGGCGGTGCGGACGGCCTCGGCGCGAGCGGCCGCGATCTGCGGCTCGGCCTGGCGCGCCTGGGCTTCGGCCGCCTCGATCTGCCGGGCGATGCGGTCGACGGAGGCCGCCTGCGTCGCGACCTTGTCCTGCGCTGCCTTTAGGGCAAGTTTGTAGTCGACGTCGTCGATGCGGGCGATCACCTGCCCGGCCCTGACGCTCTCGTTGTTCTCGACCTCGACGGCGGTCACATAGCCCGAAGCCTTGGCGGCCAGGATCGTCACGTCGGCGCCGACATAGGCGTCGTCGGTCGAGACCAGGAAGCGCCCGTTCGTCCACCAGTCGTAGCCGAAATACCCGCCGCCAATCAGGGCGATCGCCAGGAGGGCCAGGAGAACGAGGCGCTTGCGCGAGCGCTTCTTCGGCGCAGCAACGGGCTGCTCGGCGGCGGCCACAGGAGCGGCCTGCGGGGCCGCTGTCCGGCCCGCCTCACCTTTCAGCGACGTTGCAAGGCCGCGCGCCATGTCCGGAGCCTCGCGGCGCGCATCGCTCGTCGGCGCCGAGGACAGATCGTTGCGGCCGGATCGGATCATGCTCAACCTCCCGACATGCCAGCGCGGGGCTGGCCGTCCCCTGAATTGACGCTCCGAGACACAGCCCATATAAATTGACCGAACGGTTCGGTCAATGCACGAGACATTCCCATGATGACGACCGAGATTGACAGGCCCGCAGAGCTCGCTGGCATCGACAACGCGAAGCGCCGTCAGATCATGGACGGCGCGCGCCGCGTGTTCCTCGCCTCAGGCTTCGACGGAGCGAGCATGGGCGAGATTGCCAAGGCGGCGCGCGTATCGAAAGGCACGCTCTACGTTTACTTCGACTCGAAGGAGGCTCTCTTCGAGGCCCTCACGCTCGAGGAGCGAGCAGGGCTTGCAGAGGCCCTGTTTCGGCTGGACGAGACGGATCCGGACGTGTGGTCGACTCTGCGACGGCTCGGCATGAGCTTCGTCGAAGCGATGCTGAAAGCAGACCACATCGCGTCTATCCGCATGGTGATCGGCGCAACGGACAAGTTCCCGCGCTTCGGCCAAGCCTTCTACGAGGCGGGACCTCGTACCGGTGCCCGGCGCCTGAAGGGCTACCTGGACGCGCAGGTCGCGGCCGGCAGGCTCCGGATCGAGGACACCGAGGTCGCGGCGGAGCAGTTCCTGGGTCTCTGCTCGGTACGATCGTTCAAGCGCGCGATCTTTGGGGTGGAGCCGCAGCCGAGCGGCGCCGACATTGCGCGCGAGGTCGATTCAGCCGTGAAGGTCTTCTTCGCGGCCTACGCCGCCGCCTGACGCCTACTCCTCCCGGAGTGCCGCTTGGACGCGCTGATGCAGCACGTCGGGGCGCTTCAGCACGAGGGCGCCGCGCTTCCGCTCGATCAGCCCCTCCTGGTCCATCGTCGTGAACTCGCGCGTGACCTGCTCGCGCCGGCAGCCGATTCGGGCCGCGAGCACATGGTGGAACGGCGGCGGAGAGACGACACGCTCCGTCTCGCTGCCCTGCCGGGCGACGGACAACCGGAGGAGCTCGGAGTAGAGGCGGTGGCGAAGATCGAGGACCGTCTGCTCCATGAGCCGCGCATCGAGCTCCCGAACCCGACCGGTCAGCAGCCTGAAGACGCGGCCCGCGACCGTCGGCGCCCCGAACACGATCTCCTGGAACACGGGAGCCGACATCACGCAGACCTCGCCCCGGGTCAGGGCCGTGACGTTCGCCGAGCGCTTGACGCCATCCAGCGCCGCAAGCTCGCCGAAGAGGGCGCCCGCCTTCATCTCGCCGAGGATGACCTCCTTGCCCGATCGCGTGCGGATCAGGACCCGGACGTCGCCGGAGGCGAGGAAGAACACGTCGCGAGAAGGATCGTCAAAATCGACGAGGATCTCGCCCGGCATGAAGTTGCGCCATCGCACGCGGGTCTCGAAGCGCGAGAGATCGATCTCCGCATCCTTGAAAAGCGGGACGCTGCTTAAGCGGTTCATGCCGTTCCCCCGGGCGGCATGGCTGCCGGATCGACCGTTGAAGTCAAGCTCTAACGTGTTGCTGTCGTGTTGCTTGGTGACTGGATTGCAACGCGGAGCTCGCGGCTTGGAGGATTCCCAAGACACGCAGCCCCTCACGGCCGTCTGTCGGAGGCATCTCGCCCGACGCGATACTGTGGAGAAACTGTCGGCACTCCAGCCGGAGGGGCTCGCCCTCCTCGACCGGCACCAGCTGGGGTTCGCCGCGATCGATCGAAGCCGTCCCGCCCGTCTCCTCGATTCGATACGGGTAGAGGACCAGCTTGCGGGGCCAAGGTTCGCGGTCGTCGAACACGGCCATGGCCTCGCTCCCCACCACCGCGAGCCGTTGCTCCTTGTAGGGGTGGAGCCAGGATGAGCGGATCTCGGCTGACGCGCCCTCCGGGAAGGAGAGCGCAACGGTGGTCGTGTCCGCGATCGTCGGATGCGTGTGGTAGCCGGCGAAAGCCTCGATCCGGTCCGGCTCGGCCCCGACCAGCGCCAGCACCATGGAGACGTCGTGCGGGGCGAGCGCCCAGAGCGCGTCCTCCTGCCGCCGGATGGCGCCGAGGTCGAGCCGGGTGGAGACGATGGACATCACCCGCCCGAGGCCTCCTGCCCGGACGAGCCGCGCCAGCTCGGCGAACGCCGGATGGTATTGCAGGATGTGCCCGACCATCAGGACGCGGCCCTGCCTCTCCGCGATCGCGCAGAGCTCCTCGCCCTCGGCAACCGACATCGCGAGTGGCTTCTCGACGAAGAGATGCTTCCCCGCCTTGAGCGCCCTTCGCCCGAGCGGCAGATTCTGCGCGGGCGGAAGCGCGAAGACCAGTCCTGTGATCCCGGGATCCTGCAGCGCCTGTTCGAACGAGAGCGCGGGCACGCCGAAGCGCCCGGCCTGCTCGGCCGCGAGCGCGGCATCCGCATCGACCACGCCGGCGAGCGCGCCAAGCTCGGCATAGTTGCGCACGTGGTTGCGCCCCCACCGGCCGCAGCCGATTACCGCGACCCGTGGCGCCCCTACGCTCCGTTCCTCGCTCATGCTGCGGTCCGATCTCCTGTCGAGGGTCATACCGGGGCCGCCTGAGCCGGTCGAGGCGGCCGCGGCCTTGCTCCCGCCTCCGGCAATCGCCATGAACTGCGGATGCTTCATCTGAATGACCTGTCCTATCGCATCGGCGAGCGCCTTCTGCTCGACCGGGCGACGGTCGCGCTGCCGACGGGAGCCCGCGTCGGGCTCGTCGGCCGCAACGGCGCCGGCAAGACCACCCTGTTCCGGCTCATCCTCGGCGAGATCGCGTCCGAAGGCGGCGCCGTCGCCCTGCCGCGCGGCGTGAAGATCGGAGCCGTCGCCCAGGAGGCGCCGGGCGGCCCGGAATCGCTGGTCGAGGTCGTGCTCGCGGCCGACAAGGAGCGCGCCGCCCTCCTGGCCGAAGCGGAGAATGCCGACGGCATGCGCCGGGCCGAGATCGAGACGCGGCTTGTCGACATCGACGCCTATTCGGCACCGGCCCGGGCGGCCGCCATCCTGCACGGCCTCGGCTTCGACGCCGAGGCGCAGGCGCGGCCCTGCTCCGCCTTTTCGGGCGGCTGGCGCATGCGGGTGGCGCTCGCCGCCGTGCTCTTTACCGAGCCGGACCTGCTGCTCCTCGACGAGCCGACCAACTATCTCGACCTCGAAGGCACGCTCTGGCTCTACGACTACCTGGCCCGCTACCCGCACACGGTGCTGGTCATCAGCCACGATCGTGAGCTCCTCGACACCTGCGTCGACCACATCCTCCATCTCGACCGCGGCAAGCTGTCGATCTGGCGCGGGGGCTATTCCTCCTTTGCGCGGCAGCTCGCCGAGAAGCGGCGGCTCGAGGCGAAGTTCGCCGCAAAGCAGGAGGCCGAACGCAAGCACCTGCAGGCCTTCGTCGACCGTTTCCGGGCCAAGGCCTCCAAAGCGCGGCAGGCGCAGTCGCGCGTGAAGCGCCTCGCCAAGCTCGAGCCCGCCTCGCTCATGATCGAGGACAACGTCCTACCCTTCGACCTCCCCTCCCCCGACCGGCCCCTCTCGCCGCCGATCGTTGCGATGGATCGGGTCGAGGCGGGCTACGGCGAGCGCACCATCCTGAAGCGGCTCGACCTCACGATCCTGCCCGATGATCGCATCGCGCTGCTCGGCTCGAACGGCAATGGCAAGTCGACCTTCTGCAAGGTCCTCGCGAACAAGCTCGAGCCGCTCGCCGGCACCCTGACGCGCTCGAACAAGCTCGAGGTCGCCTATTTCGCCCAGCATCAGCTCGAGGAGCTGTCGGACGCGCCGACGCCCTATGCTCACGTCGCCGCCCGCATGGCGGGCCAGCCGGAATCGAAGATCCGCGCCCGCTGTGCCCGGCTGGGCTTTCAGGGCCAGAAGGCCGACACGCCGGTCTCGCAGATCTCCGGCGGCGAGAAGGCCCGGCTGATGATGGGCCTCGCGGCGTTCAACAAGCCGCACCTCCTCATTCTCGACGAGCCGACCAACCACCTCGACATCGACTCGCGCACGGCCCTGATGGAGGCGATCAACGATTACGAGGGCGCCGTGATCCTCGTCAGCCACGACCGCTTCCTGATCGAGGCCTGCGCCGACCGGCTCTGGCTTGTGGCGGATGGCGGCGTGCAGAACTTCGACGGCGACATGGACGATTACCGCCGCTTCGTCCTGTCAGGGGGCGAGAAGAAGCCGCCCAAATCCGCCCCGGAGCCCGAGGAGCCCGTCTCCCGGACGGATGACCGGCGCCAGGCGGCCGAGCGGCGCAAATCCGCCGAGCCGAAGAAGAAGCAGATCGAGGTTCTCGAGACCCGGATCGAGCGGCTCTCCGACGTCATCGCCAAGGTCGACAAGGCGCTGTCCGACGGCTCGGCCTACGAGGCCGACAAGAAGAAGGCGAACGAACTCGCGAAGATGCGGGCCGAGGCCGCGAAGGCGCTCGCGGCCGCCGAGGACGAATGGCTCGCGCTCTCGGGCGAGCTCGAAGCCGTCGGGTAGACCCCGTCAACACGGCGGAACGCCCACGCGCCGTCTCTCCCCGACCCGGGGTCTGGTGTCTCGGTGGTTCAAAGAGCCGAATAGGTCGAGGGGCGTGGGACGCCGAAACGCTCGATCATTGTTTTAGGAGAGCCTTTCGGCGTCCCCGCGATGCCCGCCCTCGCCCTCGTCATGGCCGGGCTTGACCCGGCCATCCCTCCGTCGAAGCGAGCACCACGTCCGGGTTGCCCCGGCACGGGCGGCGATTTT